>Ga0222648_1000006_pt1 | contig 171723 bp, 209 predicted proteins | sample AntAcemetagen335_FD_181021 | JGI IMG/M metagenome (GOLD analysis project Ga0222648, IMG submission 181021) | Saline water microbial communities from Ace Lake, Antarctica - #335 | ecosystem: Environmental > Aquatic > Non-marine Saline and Alkaline > Saline | place: Antarctica: Ace Lake... | reverse complement strand
GGATATTGAAAAAAAATTAATTGGTTATGACATGCTGGATAACAAAAAATACAACACCATAAAACCAGGTGATTATGTAAGATATTCTATCGATAATCAGTTTAGAGGCGGCGGACGCGTTAAACTGGTCAAATTTCCAAAATACTTTATATGTTTAAACGTTATCAAACATGTTTCGTGGAGTGTTCAATTGACAAACCCCACATTAATCATTTGGATTAAGACACAAGAGAGCGTAAATAAAGAGAAAGCCAAGAAAGACGAAGTGTACGAAAAGTATTTATCTGGAAAACTTGTTCCTAAGAAAAAATAGTTTTCATTGGTTTATTTATGGCGTCAATGACTTTTTGAAATACAATCTCTTCTGACGCATTTGCGTCGATACGTATAGAATCGTATGAAAAGGTTTTTTCGTATTGTTGATGAAGAGTTTCCAAATAATCAATGGTTATAGACGATTCACACATTCGATTACGGATTTTGATACGTGACAATGATACATCAGGGTCGGTATATAAATAAATACAAAGGTCCGGTTTCCAAGCTAAAGTTTCTGTAAATTGCTTCAATAATTGAAACTCATCTTTTGTAATCACTCCCTCATCGACAAGCATATGAGCAAAAATACAATATGATTCCCACGGACTTCTTTCGCATATCGTTAGACCGCCACTTATATTCTTGCACGCAATGTAACTTTGCAAAACCTCCATTTGAAAAGTAAATCCCCATCTCTTTTTGTCTTCATAGAAAAGTTTGAGATGTTTCCATTTATCAACAGGTTCTTGAAAAACATCGAATCCTTTTGTTTTTAACATATTAATCATGGTACTTTTGCCACATCCAATATTACCCGATAAACTTACGCGCATGTTGAATGCCTTGTGATAAATTAACATCATATACTTTTAAGCATCTGCTTTATTTGTATTTTGAATTGTTTATGACGTTCAAGATATATATTACGATTTTTTGAACTATACATTTCTAAAAAAACACGTATTACTGTTTTTTCTATGTCTTTTTCTAGTAACACTACACCTTTACCAAGATTCACGTCATGACTTACATTTGTTGGTATTACAAGATGAGATTGTGAATTTACAATTTCATTCATAGGTGCCAAATCGGTTGTAATCACTGTTGCATCCGTTGACATTCCTTCGTTTATGTAATGTCCGAAACCTTCCGAATACGATGGACATATATGATACATGCATTGATTCATAAGTTTCTTTAATTCATCATCGGGTATACGATGTTGATACAATGTTACATTTTTGTTAACGTTAACTGGTAAGTCTATACGAAGATAGCCGTTACGTGACTCGTTTCCATGTGATACTATATGTAATTTTGGCCACTCTGGATGTTTTAACCATGTGTCAAGAAGTAGCTGGGACTGTTTGTTTCTCGACACTCCCTTGATGTGTAAACATTCAAACTTCCATGGAATGTTCGATACATACATATCACGTGATGACCATAATGTAAGGTGAATTCTATGATGAAATCTGTCTTTTAAAACACTGTAAGCAATTAAGGTTTTAGCCATTAAATGTATTGATGCGTTTGTATTCAATATTCGTATATCAACCTTGTTTAACCATTCTATATTTGGTACGAATATATTGATATCAGCGTATTTTAGTGCACTTTCGTACAGATGTTCTAAAAAAAACTGTATGTGTACCCTTTTCATGTTTAACGGTGCATTGTAAACTAAGTTTAATTCTGAATATGTTATGATATCAGTCTGAGAATCTAATTCATCCTTCAAAACACATGCATCATTATGTAATCCGTTTGTGGTATGATGTAATATCCTGTACATATTTTCTTATATATACTAATGGACTTTATTTTCGGTAAAAGCGGAAGGGAAAAAACTAAACGATTCTATTTAGTAAAAAAAGTTGATAATGTCGACAAAAGTAAAAAACGAATGGTCGTTTCTGGAAAAGAACCAGGACAGGCCGCCAAAAAAGCATTAACAAAACTTTGTAAACGAGCATGTAAAAAAAAAATAATTTTATTGGAAATACAATCAAACGAAAAGGGTACCGCAGCAAAAAGCTCTAAAGGATCTTTTGTTCCCATCATTAATTCTACTGGTTTGCCTAATGAATATACTTATACTTTGAGAAAACAGTTACGCGAAGTTCCATTAGAAATTGAAATAAATGGAAAAATCATTGTATATAAGTATGAGACTGTGACTGTTTAGATTTTTTTTTAAAATGATGATTTCTGAAAATTCTTTCCTGAGAGAATCGTTTTGATAAATCGATTTTAACATCAGACTGAACTGGAAAATCGCGACCAATACGTTTCATTATACGCGTCGGGTGCAAAAGAATATCATTCCTAAATTTTATTATGTTGTTTCTATTGTTAATCATCATACCGTATTTATTTGCTAAATGTTTATTACGGTATTTGAAAACATTCAATGCAAGAATGTTTCTTTGAAATAACGGAACACGACCTTTAATGTTCGAGAGGTGAGATATATTCGATTTGTTTATTTTGTATCTTCCGGAATGCAATTCAAATAACACTTTCATTACATTTACACGTGGGTTAATTTTTCTTGTTGTACCACCGAACATATATTTATTTCTTATAGCACTTTTAAATACCGTTCTTACTCGTTTACCCGCATCATGCTTCTGCGCACCATCCATATCAATTATTTTAACATCGATGTCATCGGGAACATGACTGGTTTGTAATTCATTACCTATATCATATGTATACGATTTAAAACCTTTACTTTGATTTTTTCGTATGAAGATATTATCGAAATGAAGATCTAAATGTGCCATTTTTATATGAGTTAAACATTGAATTGAATAGAGCAATTGAAATAAAATATTCTTTAAGTCCTTTGGATATAATAAAATGTGTTTATGTAAAGTCGTGAAACCCAATACACAATTGACGTTAAGATCTTCTGTAATCAACATTGTACTATATAAATTAATTGGTTTATTCGTTTTTGGATATGTTTCCCATTTGTCGTCTTTACCTGGCGCACATGTTTGGTTAGGGTGTTTAAATATATATTTCTTTAGGAACCGTATGTTATACGACATTGGGAATGTATCTGCTATCTGTAATACACGAAACGCATTTGTAACATTGTAAAATTTCACTTCACATGCAGTTGGAGAATCCATTGCAGCGGTATGACTAACTGCATATGTATTACAGTCGTTTGACCATCGACAATGTGCTATTTTAATAAATACATTCTTTTTATCAATTGTACCCCTAAAAACTGTACATTTCGTTCGTGTTTTAGATATTTTACAAATACTTGTTCGATTTATTGTAACGTCTCGTTTTTTTAAAGTTTGGATAATATTATTAATATCATATTTACTATGTTTCATTATTATATAACACCTTAAACTTTCCACATGTGAGATATGTTTTGAATCAAATATTCATGGTCCCTTTTGTTACACTGTTCACTACAATTGTCATCCATATCTGAGAAAATAATTAAATTATTTATCACTTTATTTTTAAACGACAATTCGTGTTTAATAATTTCAAAGACGTTATCATAAATGGCCGATAACCCACCGCATGTAAAATCTAAATCTGGGACGTGCGATGGGTTGTCATGATGGTAAAGTTGTTTCATACGATGATTTGAAGTATATATTGATATGATATCATCGATGGGTAAATTATTCTTGAAATCGTTAATTTTATCGCAAACGCCTTGGTCGCTCATGGAACCTGATATATCGGCAATACAAATGTGATGTTGTGCCATAGATGTATACATGTTACGAGTGAATACCATCGTTGATTATATATATATATATATGCGCGTTCGTACTTATACCATTTTTTAAAAAACTGTTTTTATAATGAAACTATTTGTCGCCACACCAGCATATGCAGGCAACGTTCACGTCAATTACATGAAATCCATGTTATCACTTCAAACACTATTATACCAAAAAGAAATTGGAATGACATTCTTTTCTATAGGTTTTGAAAGTTTAATTCCAAGAGCAAGAAATGTTTGTGCAATGCAATTCCTCAAATCTGATTGTACTCACATGCTTTTTATAGACGCTGATATTGCGTTCGATGCATCTTCTATCATAGATATGTTGAACGAGAACAAAGGAGTGATATGTGGGATATATGCAAAGAAGTCAATCAATTTTGAAGGTTTAAAACAAAATGCAGATAAATCTATTGATTTACAAGAATTGGTCGAGCGTAGTGCACGGTATAACGTCAATTATTCAAACGAAAAAGCCCATGTAAATGGAGTTGTTGAGGTTTTATTTGCGCCGACAGGATTTATGCTTATTAATAAAAATGAACTCGAGTTATTTGTCAAAGAAACTCAAGTGCAACAATATCGCAACGACATACGAAGTTATGGATTTGGTGGTATGTGTTATGATATATTCAAATGTGGTGTAATTGACGGTAGATATCTGAGCGAAGATTATTATTTCTGCCACTTATGGAGAGTTAGCGGTCGTCAGATATTTGCAGATTTACGTCCACGTTTGGCTCATGTAGGTAGTTTCATATATTATGGTAATCCACTAATAGCTGAAACTACGCAATCATTTGACAAATGATTGTATGACAAAATACTTCGTTGTACATGAATAAAGGTTATAAATGTGATAGAACGGTTCAACATATCTTTCAACACATTCATAATCATCTGTGATGATGAAGTAAATCCAGATGTAACTGCTATAAAATCTCCTATTCGGTGTAAACAGGATATTGGTTTATTCGCTAATGCATAATAAACCAATTGTTTTACAAAAGCAGCGGTAGGATCCATAATATGAATCACCACAGCTAATATCGAACTCTTTGTTAGGGTAAAAAAATCTAAATATCCCGTAATAATGTCAGAAAGAAAACAAAATAAAAAAGGAATGCCTAATTGCGTTATTTTTAAAAACTGCCCTGGTGTAAAAACTATAGTTCCATAATGAAACAGTGAGAGATAATACTCGTTCGTTTTTTCAATATATGTATATATCGAGGTTTCATTCAGATTCATTTTACATTGATACAAATATAATATAATATACACATGTATAGTATGTGCACATAAAGACCATAGCAAACGTTTTTTGTTCTTCTTAGTGAATCCGAGATGCATGTATTATTATATATACGGATAGATCTTTAGGTAAAAATATCATCTAAAGAACAATACTTGTTTGGTATGACAAACATAGAATTACTGAAACACATTTTTACAAAATAAAAACATAGACCATTACAAAGTTATAATTGAATTGAATACTCTAAAAAAAGTTCATGTATACTGCATAGTCAATAATTTAAACCCGCAGAAATACGGTTTTTTGGTCGAAAAGTATGTAATTAAAAAATACTTGTACACCAAAAATGAGGCAAGATTTTGTAACGGAGATTTTAGTGAAAATGGAAGTAATATAGAGCTCAAAATCTCATTTGGAGGCACATTTCACAATAGATTTAATTATGTTCAAATTAGGCCGTCACATAACATAGATTATTATATATTCTCGGCATATTATCTATCTAAAGAGAATGTCGATGATGAAGGTGAGCTTTTCATATTTAAAATACCCAACATTGATATGAAAAATATACTCATTTTATACGGGTCGTATGCACATGGTACAATTCTGAAAAATGGTGTAATAACTAAAGAGACGATGTTATATAACAATAATGAATATGCATTGCGACCTGTTTATGGTTCCAAATGTTGGGCACACCTAATGAAATTCCAAATATCTGATATATGTTTATTTAACTGTAAACAGACGAGTATAATTTAACTAGTTCTCCTCTACCGATTGAGTTTTGACGTGCTGTATCTAAACTTAAACCATAATTAAGCATTCTGAATCGTGCTTTCAATATTTGTGGACAAATTTCATTACAAGAAATAAAATGCCAACTCTTTGGTCTCAATGTATTCAGGTTCGAGTCTCTTATTTCACCACAATTTCCTCCATAAGCTCTTATTGCAAAATCGGCATCATCCGGAGGGGTAGGTTGTCCTCTCAAATCGCTTTCTCCGTATCTTAAAAAATTCCAATCAGTGTGTGTTGTAGAAAGTTTAACATGACTTCGAGGTGTTTCTTGTTTTTCCCAAATTTGAAAACAACATTTGACCATCATAGCAGGCTCAAAACTACATGGTTTTATTGGTATTTCAGTGTCATGCACCAAATGGAATGATAAATCCAATCTATTTTGTACGCTTATACGTCTAAAGGTTCTCGGTATTATAAAAGCAATCACATCTGCAAATTGTGAAGCGTGATTAAAAAACCTTGTGGCAAGCGAACTACCCGTGCCAAATGGAGGATTGCCGATAACTAAAACTTTTCCCAAATGCGATGTCGTTTGACGATATTCAAAAAAATCCATTTTCAAAATGTGTTCACATGCAGGTGATTTATCCAATCCAAGTTTTTTGATGGATGGAATCTGATTGAAAAAACTTCCATTACCTGCACTTGGTTCGACAATTAATCTCCAATCATCCCATTTGTACTTTTCACCAACAATTGAAATACAATGTGCCGATATTTCGGGAACAGTGTAAAATTGGTCAAGACCTTCATCCCTTACTTGTTTAGTTGATTTTGCAACCATACTTATTATATCAACAAGACACGATGTTAAGTGGTTTTCTTTTGTAGTTCGAAATATCCGGCACTTTGTCTATTAGTTCCATTCCGGAACATACGATCGTCAATTTCTTTACTACTATCTGTGACGTGTGGATACATTTCATTTTGCTTTGGTATTTGAAAAAATTGACGGTAAGCGGCGTTTCGTAGCAATTCTTCTTTAGGTGTATTCATAATTATATTCTAAGAGAGAATAATATGACATCATACAACGACATATTATACATATACTCTTTGATCTCAATTATAATGTTCACAATGATGATTGCAGTAAATGTTGTATTTAGCATAACTTCTGTTTAGCTTCCTGCAAAAGAGCCTTGAATGTAAACAGTTTATAATCATGTTTGGGAATACCTGAACTGTTGGCGGTCGGCCATTTGTTATTATTTCGGTAATATTCGGTTAAGGTTTCAATAAGCGATTCCTTATCACAATCACCTGTATCACTAGAACACGGTGATTCATGTACTGTACTTATACCGTTTTTTGTCATAGTTTCTTCAATGTAAACCATACTTTCAGTCAAATTCTTTTGTGATTTTTGAATCAACATATTTATACGGTCGACGCCCTTTCTCAAGTCATTAATAATAGACTGTTCACGTATAATTGTATTGTACGTTTTGGTTATATACTCATGGGTATGGAGTGTATCGACATTGTCATTCTTCATGTTTTGAACAATACACCTCATCATACGCAAAGCAAACGGCAATACAATTGGTGTTTTCCATACACCCGAAATATAAATAATAGGACAACCTTGTAAGTATTCCAATTTAAATCGTCCCTTATTCGGAATTGTGTCAGTCTTGAGTGACACAAATATACCACACGTAGCTTCTCCGTTTGATATATTAATGTTCATGTCTCTCACAAATTTGTCTATACTTATATTTTTACTTTGTGCAACGTTTTTTACCTCGACAAGGCACCGGAAAGCTCCAGAGTCCATTCGCCATACACAATCACAATGAGCAGTTTCACCACTCACATCATCAACTGATGCGTCAGGAAACTCATGTGTTATCGTTGTTGTAACATAATCTTCACCAAAATTACCTTTCTCGATATTATCGATTGTGTTTCCATTACCGAGCAAACTGTCTATCTTACCGAGAATACCATCATTATTTTCAGTAACCTTGGCTTGTAGAATATCTTTCTCATTGTACAAGCGCGATGTCATTTCATTTGATTCGTGTCGAATGGACCGTACACTATTTATATATTCAGAAGATTGTCTTTCCAATTGACTCTGAAGTGATGTATTTATTGACATCAAGTTTTTCATATGGTCGTCGTTAGATGCAGTACGTGAAGCGAATTTACTTTCTGCAGCCTGTAATTCAGATATATGTTGCGCTTTCAACGTGTGAATTTTATTGACCATGTGCGGGTCATTGTCCGATAAGAATTTAAACCCTTTAGTGTACAACATGTCTCCTATGGTAATAACCTTATGTGCATCGTTGCTCTTGACACTTTCAGGAGTGTCAAAATCGTCCGGTACTGATACTTCTATGTACTTCATAATAGTATAACACATGAAAAACTTAAGTATTATGATATAAAACGTATTATGCTTGTTATTGTATATGAGTAACGAGGCGTTTTTCGATTGTTGTAAACAACGAGATATTACAAATGCAAAACGTATATACGAAGAAAATCATATCGATATCATGTTCAACGAAAACTGTGTCGTAAAATATGCAATACGTCATAAACATATGGACGTTATAAAATGGCTATGTGCGATTGACGATTTCTCGATATTCAGCGAAAACGACGATACGATATCAATCATGACCCTTGCCTGTCGATATAATTATTTCGATTTAATAAAATATCTTGTCGCAGCATATTATACAGTTGACTTTATGGATATTTGCGAAATACTGACAAATCAAAAATCAAAAGCGTTTGTGCAGAAAATTCATACTTACTTCGTCAAACCACAAGACCTTATAAACGATTGCTTACATCATGCAGAATCACAATCTGTTATTAAATGGATGGTTTCCTACGGATATGTTGTTTCTGAATATATTTTAGAACACACACACAATATTGAATTGATTCGGTACGCCTTATCAATGAATTTGATTGATGTTAACCTCTCACGAAAAATTGCAACGAATGCATGTATAACCGACAATATCCATATTCTTAAACTTATAAATGTATCGCCTGATATGGAAATTGTTTACCACTCCTTACATCATGACCCAAGAAAATGTTTAGAATATATTGAAGACACTCCGTTCAAATGTCTAATGATATTACCTCAATTGCGTAATATTTTAGATAAAGCTATGGTTCAAGGTTCTATTCGTTCAGTAAAGTATATTCATGAGATGACTGGTGAAACACCGAGTATATATGCTTCACTTCACGATACATACGAGTATACATCCTATGTTCTTACACATTTTGAAGATGTTAACGTTCAACCGGTCGACCTGATATGTTCCTCCACAAAACTTTTCAATCTTATTTTGAAAAATATTACAATCACTTCAGAAAATATAGATGCTTGTATATCTTCAACAATCAGTAACGAATGTGAAAAGAATATATATACTTTTTTGAATCATTTAGATTCTTTGCCAATAGGTGTCGTGACAAATAGGCATTTTGCAGATATTTTTATAGTCTGTTGTTTGAATGGCTTCATGCAAATAGCCAAAACTATGTGGAATCGACATGGATATATTTTATCATATGCATCACTTGTATGTGAGAATTTTCATCAGTATATACCAAACGGATGGCGATACTGTGATATTTTGAATGGAGTTATTGATACTTCAACAAAACTTTTTAAAATACTTTTGGCCGAAGATAAAAATCTTGAAATGTTAAGATGGGTTGTATCCATTTACAAAATCGAAATTTCATATAAACATGTCAAAAGTGCGCTTAAAATTGAAAAATCAGAAAATCATCGAATCCTTGTATATCTGTTGAAACAAATTACATTAACTGAATCACAACTAAAACACGTCTTTACTGAAATTCTTCTTGACACCGGTAACGTATATTTTATTTGTAAATACTTATACGAAACATATAGTCATTGGATGACACCAGCTTTCAAAAGCATTCTTTTCAAAAATGCTTTGTATTATACAACAAATGCATTTCGTTTATTTGAAGATTGTGAGTATTCAGTTTCCACGTGCCTAACATACGCTGTGTATGGTCATAATGAACACGCTTTCAAATATTTGGTATCCAAACACGGCGATTACAGTCTTCGTTCACGAGGTGATTCGCTCTTTAGATATGCGTGCAGTGTGGAATGTTTGGAAATCGTCAAATACATGTGTACTATCATTGATGTATACGATTATATCAAAGATGACGATACTGATACAATAACGCCAATTATAAAAAATTCCATAGAATACTACATTCAACAAATGGATTATAACAGCATCATTAAGAAAATGAAGAAATCTAACACTGTACTTGAAGAATGTAGTATTTGTTATGAAAGGGGTAACACAAAAACTTTATGTAATCATACCTATTGCATTGTTTGTTTATTGAAATGGTATCTTGTTAGTCATGAATGTCCTATGTGTAAACAAGGTTTTGATATTAAACATTGTACATATACCAAATTGTAAAAACAACTATAATGTAGTCTCAAACTTATTTGTCATATCAATACAACGTTTTTCAAGTGTGTTTATTTGATCGTTTATCATACGATTCAAAAGATCAATCTTATTTATTTCCTCCAGTGCCTCTCTCTCAAATGTTATTAAGCCATCGTATTGCACCTGCAAATCAGGTAATGCCGCACCCACTTTAATGCCTTTTGATTCCATCATACTGAATTCTTGTTTAATGTCCATTATAAAAGCACTATTTGACTTTATTTTATCGATGCATTCATATATTTTTACATACTGATTTTTGATTTTATCATTATTATACATTTCTCTGATACAATCCGAGTGATTTGTAACAACTGGTGTTACAATAGGTTCATTTTGCATTTCCCTAACCTCCTCGACAACCTGTACTTCATCAACCCCATCGACCGCTTTTACCTCCTCGACCCCCTCGACCGCTTTTACTTCCTCAACCTCCTCGACCGCTTTTACTTCATCAATCCCATCGACCGCTTTTACATACTCAACCTCCTCGACCCCCTCGACTGCTTTTACTTCCTCAACCTCCTCTACCCCCTCGACCGCTTTTACTTTCTCAACCTCCTCTACCCCCTCGACCGCTTTTACTTCCTCAACCTTCTCTACCCCCTCGACCGCTTTTACTTCCTCAACCTCCTCTACCCCCTCGACCGCTTTTACATCCAAGACTTCATCTACCGCCTTTACTTCCTCGATATTCTTCTCATCCCCTACCTCCTTTCCTTCTGTTTCAGGGGAATCACAAATGTTAGGAAGTAGAGTATATCCAAACACATTAAGTAAACGCATTTGATTCCACGTAGTATCGACACTAGTATTATCCGAAAAAATCTCCAATTTATGCAAAACAATTGCGTCCTTTGTTATGGGGATTCGTGTACGGTCATTATCATTTACAAGCCATGTGGGATACTCTTGCAAGTGATCTTCAGGGATATACTTGTTTGGAATTGTACTGAATTGAATGACATACATGTATTCTTTACAGGAAATTTTAAATTAGTAATACCCGCATCGATAAAAGGAAACCCGGATTTATATTAAATTTATTCATATTTTTTATAAGTATGTCAGATGAACCACATGGACGTATTATAAATTGTTCTAACGAAGTTCTTGTATATTTTGTTTCTCCTTTTGGGGTGATTATGTCATATGATGCATATGAACTTTTATATTTCATATTACAACAAATTACACACGAGTTGTCCCATCTATTTAAAGCATCCTTGTACGACGTTACGTGTATAATACCCTGACTTTGTTTGTTTCGTTGTTTTACTAATTCACCTGTCATATCACCATACCCCCTTTCGGTTATACTCTTTCCATTCACATACCCCTTTGGTATACGTTGACCATACGAACCAAGTTTTTTGGCCTCGTTTTCTGTAGTAACCTTATCTGGATGTTCAATAACAATATTCTTACATTTATAAAACTCTGTATAACAACAGTAATTTAGAGGTATCCACATACATCGCAGTGTATTGACTAAACCTTTATCATGTATTATCATTGCGATCATTCTATCGTCTGCAACACGAGCATATATTTTCTGTGACATATACTTTTTCCATGTGTTCAATAGAAGCAATGTTTGTTTTGTGTTTCCAAAACCCATAACACATCCAGGAGTCTCAAACACATAAGGATCAATTGTATTTGTTACTCGTTTGTCGGCATTCCAATTGAAACACATTAAATCGTAATGTTCGAGCAAGTTAAAGAGTATTGGATTACCCTTCACACATGTATCGACATCCAAGTAAACAACCGGACGCTTCCATTTTTTTAACATGGAAATAATGAAATCAACTTTATTATTAATTGCTTCTTGATAATTGATTTTTTCATTTAATTTGCGTTCTACACATACATGCTCTATGTTTGCACGTTTACAATGTGTAATCCATCTTTTCGCTTTTTCTTCGTATTTCTTTCCCCACCAATGCGTTATATATATCGGTTTCATTTATTATTAAACACTGTTTATAAATGAATGTGTGTTCGCGAATGTAAATAAGTACACCTAAAGAACCGAGTACGTAACAACCATAAATAATGATACACTTTGAAAACCCAGTATCTGGTTTGAATGAATTCCATGATGTTTTGCAAGAAGTCCGTTCAGGGAGCCGAAATATTTCAGATATTAAATGTATTGATTTAACCTTAAGTCGATTGGACATACTACCTGAAGAAATTGGAATTTTTACATCTTTGGAATCTTTAAGAGTTGGACATTGTGGTATAAAACATATACCGGAGGGTATATTTCGTAATTTAAAGAAACTTATATTTCTTCATTTGGAATGTAATTTTATCAAACAACTTCCTGCAGACTTTTGTTACATGTCATCTTTAAGGTTTGTAAGACTTACTAGAAATCTATTATCGACTCTTCCAGATGAATTAGGTCATTTGGTATCTCTTGAGGCGATGTTTCTCGATAACAATCTGTTTACACAGTTTCCTCAAGTCATTGTAAACTTGCCTGTCATTATAAAATTGGATTTTAACGAAAACGCACTTTATGATTTGCCAGATGTTTTACAACATGCACCTTTGACACTTCGTGGCATAAATCTAACTAATAATGTTTTTACAGATATACCATCGGTGATCCCGAACATTCCAAATCTTGAATTCTGTTCGTTCAGTGGCAATAAACTTAATTGTAACAATTATCCGGATAATTTTTCAACCCCCTGTGGATACATTTACATATTAAGTACATTTTCTCGACAAGAACTGCGCATCATCATACAGAATGTAAGGGAGAAGAAAGCAGCCATAATGATTCAGAAACACATACGAGGAATAATTACAAGAAATATCCAAGGTGTTCATAATCCTTATTGTCAAATAGGTCAACAGTTTTTAAACAAAATGTATAGATTAACTGTTGCCTAACCTTGTTTTGTTTGGGTTTGATAAATAACTTTTATAGTAAGGAATGACAATACCTAAAATTATTCATCAAATCTGGATACACGATGCTGATCTACCGTTAAATGTTTATAAAAAGACAGATATTCAATCTTGGCAAGTAATGAATCCTGAATGGAAATACGTGTTGTGGGATAAGGCGGCATGCGATGAAATTATTTCAACATCATTTCCAGAGATGAAAAATGCATATTCTCGAGCATCATACGTGATAAAAAGTGATATATGCAGAGTTGCAATATTAATAAAATATGGGGGAATTTACACAGATTTGGATACTCTATGTCTGAAATCATATGACGATACAATAGACGAGGTTAAAACTATACGAAACAACAGTAACTCATTCTTAATGAGCCCTATACAATCAGTATATCTTAAGCTTTTTTTTGGAATATATCCGTTTAAAACCAATACATGCCCTACATAAAACGCTTTATTATGCTGGCCCTCTTGCATACGACCTATTTGAAAAAACTATGGATACATCATCAATACTAGAGCGTAAAGGACATTTCTGTCAAAAAAACGGTTTGAAATCCACAAACGCTTACGCAATACATATGTCCAAGCGTAATTGGGGTAAAACATCAAGGGTTTAAAACTATCAGTATTGTATTAATAAGAATGATTTTAATTGACCATTTTGTTCGTAAAATCGCCAAGGATGTGCTATTACCAAAAATATGTAATGCAACCAAGAGAATCATAGTTTCAGAGTTTTATAACTGCGATTGTAAGATTACCTGTAAGTTCAGACGAGAACCAGGTAAAAATATTTTGTATGATATGTTAGAACCTCCTCCGAAACTGAGTTTGATATCGAAAATGTAATATATTTGTAAAAACAATGAAGTGTGCCCTAATCGTAAGAGGTTTTCAAAATGAACTAAACCATCAAAACTTCAATGATCATTTGCTCACACCCTTAAAATGTGCGTTTGATGTTGATATACACATAAGTACACTCACACAACCAACAAAATCCGAAACAGAATATCTCAGTCCACAATCCATTACAAAATATGATGGTACAATGTCAGAATTAGAACAATTGTATGATACTCTTATTGGATTATCTGAAACGTATGATTACTACGTAATTCATAGAACCGATGTCATGTACAAGTATAAACTCTCTTTCACATATATCCAAGAAGATTTTATCGTTTCACCGTATAGGCACTGTAAATGGCCAAAGAATTCAGATTGGCGTCAAAGATGGCCACAATGGTGTGATGTTTATATGGCTTTCGATAAAAACCATCTTAAAACACTTACACATATGTTACATACACAAATTGAACTCAAACCTATGCATCATCTTATATTTCGTTCAATATTTAATTTGTATTTGAATGAAAATCTTGAAGACAAAATTTACTTTTTACATCAGGGAACATTTAATGAAACTGAAAATCCTTTTTATTACTTAACATGATTTAAGGATCCATTTTTTGTATTTGTTCCCTCAAAACATCATCCATTGTCATTTGTAGAAAGAACACATATTTTTTTCGATTGAAGGTAATAACACCGTCACCTCTACATGACCGTACAGTGGTTTTATATCCATTGTCATCAGTTACAAACCCCCCACTGTATAGTTTAGCGTCTAACGGATTACGCATATCAATCATTCGTATATATGATCCATTAGGTATTACATAACTTTCTTTAATATATCTAAAATTCTGAAGTTTCTCTTGTGCATATCCATGATGATTTGTATTTTGTTCGCTTTGAAATCGTGTGTATATTGTATCTATAACATTGAGTGTTTTGACATTTTCATCATTTACACATACAACAGGACTCAATATTTTAATACCTAATACAATCGTCTTATCCATTCTTTTCTTATAAATGAAATAGTTTTTATATCAACAGATAATGAAAGTCTGTATCGTCGGCGGCGGACCATGTGGTCTTTATATGGCGTATGAATTGGGAAAACGGGGACACGCAGTTGAACTCTATGAAAAGGAGAACTACATCGGTGGTTGTTGGGCGTCTGTATATCATAATAATTTATTCACAGAGCACGCTCCAAGAATGTTTTTTGATAATTATGGAAATACAATCGAATTCTTCAAGGATATAGGTATTGACTTTCATACACACTTTAAAAAAGTTTTTAGTGTATTTATCGATAGTTTTTCTATCATCAACGATGTGTCCGCTTATGATCTATTGTCTCTTACATTTGCATACCTTTCTCCTTTAAGTACATGGAAAGGATATACCGTGTTCGAAATGTGCGAATATTACAATATCAGTACAAATGGAAGAAAAGCTTTGAATAGTATATGTTATACAATAGACGGTGTATCAATGTATAAGATGACAACTGTAGAATTTCTTGATACAATTGATAAAACACTTTTGTATAATGGCTATGAATCACGTTCAAACAGTAATGAATATATGATCCCTAAGATAAAAGCAGCATTAAAAAAATATAAAGTTCATATACACACTAACACAACACTCAAATATTTCAGTGGTGATGATGCTTTTTTTGAAAATAATACAATTTTATCAAAGACGAAATGTGATGCATATTTGATATGTATACCACCACCTTTCTTTGCCAATGCTCTACGATTGAGTGATGAAAAGTATAAACATGCGTGGGGAGACTTTGATACGTTTAACAACTTATGTACGCGCTCTTATTATTCGGGAATTGGAATACAATTTCATTTTGATGAATCACAAAGCCCGATTCATTTCAAATCAAAAACAATTGGAGAATGGCACATCATTTCCTCGTATAATGTACAATCTTCATGTATATCGTGTGTTATCGTGGACACTCAATTGAAAAGTACATATTTAAAGAAATATATACATGACATGTCAAAAGATGAAATAATGCGAGAAACTTGGAGACAATTAATGATTGAATGGGTATCTATGGGTAACATCGTACCGAATGCATTGCCACAAATGACCATGACCCAAGACCTTGGAGCCCATGGCGCATTTCTATACACCGGCGAAAATATTCCCAGTTGTCCGATAACAAATGTTCCAATTAGATACGTGGGGTCACACAATCAAACAAATATACCGTTTACATCCATAGAGGCTACAATTGAAAGCGCTAAACGTTTTCTATCTGTAAAAAATATATATACCCCAATAAGTTTTAAAAGTTTATTATACCCAATTTTATTTGTATTGATTTACTCCATATCATCATCCGAATCCTGAAAACCATATCCACTTAGATTTTCGGGTTTTTGAATTTTGATTTTCTTCAATGTCCAGCTCACCCCAAACGATTTGTTCACAAACCACACACTTGAGCATTCAACCTGCACCACAACTTTAGAACCTTTCACAAATTTATCAAGGTTAAATGTTTCTTTGTTATGGTCATAAGCTTCGACCATAAGTCGTCCATCTTTCGAAGGCACCTTGCATCGCATAGTGGATGCATATTTATCAGGTTGGCTCGATAGCTTGATAATTGGTTTGTAACATTCTTTAATCATTTCTTCATTCATATCTTTTCCAAACCATTCACTCGAATGTTTCATTGCCTCCTTAATAATAAGGTCATCAAATGCTTTCATTTTGGCGCAAAACTCGCTAATAGACACGTCGGTTTCAATACCTCTAAACGAAACATCAAGTGTATGCTTCGTAATACCAGATTTATTATCCCTAAAACCACTGATACCAAACGGAGTAGTCATTGGAGGCGATTGAATGTTCATAGTGGATTGATCACCATATTTAAAATATACAGTTTTACCACCCATGGTATTTGGTTTGACAGCTCCAAATTTGATCTTAGATACATCGAAATCGGCTGAAAGCATAGTCATTGTTATATGTTACACACGTTTATGTCTTAAGTCCTTTTTTGGTATCTGTTGAAGGTTCAAAGTATTTTGTCTATTAAGGTAAAATTTATATTTCATATTTTAATGAACAGTAATGTAGGCGTTGTAAAAAACAAAAAACCAAGTAATAACAACAAATCAGCTTATAATCAAAAACCAGCTACTAATAAATTCCTTTTTAAAGTTAATTTATTTCATTAAAGTAATGAAATTAGTTCTATATGCACTTAAAGGATGTCCTTATACACACAGCATGGTAAAACTCATCAAAAAATTTAATCCTATTATAAAAACACTTTCCCCATTGACTTTTACAATAACAACCGATAAAAACACCTCTACTGAAATCGAATTTATTATCACCCCACAAGATAAAGATCGTGCAAACAACCTAAAAGATTCACATGGTATTCTCATACAGTCATATCCTACAATTGTCAAATTACACAAAAACAAATATCACATTTTTGAAGGTAAACGCACTAAACGCGCATTCCAAGAATTCTTACATCAATCCAATATGTCGTAATTTAAGTTAATTTTGAATTGGCAATTCTTTCGTTTGTAAATTGTACCTCGGACATCCACAATCGCAACTTACATTCGGAGCATGGCTGTGATATACCAACGGTGTGTAGGCAGCGTCTCTTACCATATATCTCGGAGCTATCGACAGCTTCTGATGTTTATTGCAAAATCGTGTTTCACCAACCGGTTTCAAATCACAACGTTTTCCAGTCTTAGAATGTCCAACACAAACAGTTATACATCCACATAGCTTTGAAATTTGTTCCTCAATGTGTGCAATATGCGAAAGTAGGATTGCTTCGTCCATTATACATTCATAAGCATGTATCTATTTATATACATTTTTCTCCATTCAATCCTTTGAACGACATTCTTCTGCATACGTACGTGCTATCGTATCAACCAATTCGTTATACTTATGTCCTGCATGCGCCTTTATCCAATGAATAACCACACGTTCCTTTACCATTTGAAACTTTTCATCTATAGATTTCCACAATTCAATGTTTTTTACAGGCTGTCCAGATGACGTTTTCCAATTCTTCTTCTTCCAACCAGTTACCCATTGTGTAATTCCTAATTTCACATAATTACTGTCTGTATAGACGTCATACGTTCCATCTGTCAATCGAGCGTATTCAAGTGCCTTTTCCATTGCAGAAAGTTCCATAATGTTATTTGTAGATGTTTTCATGGAACCACCTTGCTTTAATATGATATTGTCATCGCATACCACCACTATGCCCCATCCACCAGGCCCTGGGTTTCCAAGACAAGAACCATCTGTATAGATTTTTGACATCGCTTTGTCTATGAACATCTCATTTTTTTATACCTATATCATTTTCCATAGCGTGTAATCTCTCTATAGTACTCGTAGTTAATGCATCAAATGTATTGTCCAATACTCTCTCCCTAATCCGTTCCTTGTTTAGCTTTCGCTTCAAATTTGCATTTGATGTTTTCGTCCATAAGCTTGCAGGTCGTAACGCCATGTTCTCGTCCAATGCTGATATAACCCTGTAGTTACATGACGCAATATACTCAATATATATATTTTCAATTGATTCGTTTGCAAATCCGTCCCCATCGCATAAATATCTTATTGATTTACATGCATCTTTCGCGTACGGATAGTTCTCATGCAATACAATATTCATGTTGTTTACACTGTACCCGATACATTTTCCGTGCCGTAACTTGCTTATAGCCTCATTATTGTCATTTATAAATACATCTTTATGGCTGTTCCACGAAAATTCGATCGATGTTAAATATGAGCGTAGATCATAATCATACGGAACCTTCATCGCTTCTGTAAAATTGTATCCCTCCGCCCTACATACATTCTCAATAAAAGTCTCGCGCTCGCAAATTGTCGGTTTATTGATAATGTATATGTTTATGAACCGCTTGTACTCTAATATACGATTTAAGTATTTATTATGAATACTTCCGATAAATGGCATTTTACTTGTTTTGATACATTTTATTATATCACTTAATTGCAAATTATCACCCTCTGATAACGATTCCAATTCGTCAAACCTAATAAGCTTTTTTTTATTGAAATTGAGTACATTTTTATATGAAACCGTTTGCTTAAAGAATTCGTCAAAATTCTTACGAGATATCTTTGAACACTCAAATGTCACTGTATCCATGTCAGGCTTTATAAGACGCTGAAAAACATCAAGCATACTCGTCTTACCTACACCTACATCACCAACAAATATTGTACCCGGCTTTTTTGTACTTATTCGTTCAAACGTATCCGACTTTTTTGGACGGCCACGGTGTTTAATATTATCATCAAATGTTACTGACGTGCACCAAGAAAGCATTTCATTGAGATATAACCTGTTTTTCTCATTTATTATTTCATCAAGTGTTTTTGGATGATACTTGGTATACAACATATGTACTAAACATTACAAATTCTTATATTGGAAAAACAGGGTCTTCAACATCGTCAAACGCATAATTGACAAGACGTTCATCCTTATACAACACCACCTGCCTCGCATTCCACGTTAATCCAAATTTTCGTTTTGCAAAGTATATCCCAACAAGTTCCAGCATTACTACACACTTACACCCCTCCCCAATCGCTGATATATCGAGTGTCTGTTTTAAAGTATCGAATACATCAGTTTCAATGCATTTCACGCGAATCATATTCTCATTCACTGTACTCATAAATAAAACATCTACTTCTTCCTCCGTTAACTCCTTGTCAAACCATTCAGTACTGTGCTGCTTTGCATATGTACTTGCTGCCACGTCAATCTCCACTAAAATATCCTTGAGTGTCTCCGATACAACCAGATTCATGTGTTTTTCGGTTGTTGTCACATATGCTGTATCCGTTTGTAAGAGTATTCGCTTATTGTTGTGTTTCACGTATACACTCTGCATTCCATTTGTATGAAATGATACCGGTGAAAACGTTAATCCAGATGTCGCCGAAAATTCAGATAGTCGCATTGTTATAATAAATATGTTTTACATCGTTTATTTTACGTATAAGGATACCTTTCCTATGTAATATATATATATATGATTCCAATTAGATGCTTTACGTGTGGAAAGGTCGTCGCTAATAAATTTAACACTTACCTCATACGTATCAAATCAGAAGACCCTAAACATGTACTCGATGACATGGGTTTCACCAGATACTGTTGTCGACGGATGTTCATCACCGAAATGACCGAAGATGAGTAAATGCATACACATGACACATGCCCCTTACACCGACATCCGTTATCTCATACATACCCTTGAATTTCGTGTATTTTGTATATGGCGCATCCCCCTTATCAGAAAATCCCCATGCAAACATCTTCACCGGTACATTCATCATTAATGTTTTCTCAAACGCTCCCCTCGTATCACACATAAATGGTTGTCTCAACTCAATGTTTCCCTTATTGAACTGTAATGCCGTCAGACGAATCGATTTGACAACACCCCCATCTTCATATACAACCGCTCGCACCGGGTGAGCCTCCTCACAATCCTCAAAATCAACCAGTCTTTCTCTCGCCATCTCGTACATCTCCTTATCCACCTGTTTACACGCTAATAATCCCCCGAAATCGCAGTGGTCCATCACAATACCCATGGTATCCCTCGATAAAGCTGTCATTTCTCTCTTTAACTCTCTTTTACTTGCTTAAGGTGGAATTATTTAATGTTCACTATCTTATAATGGACATATCAAGTAATACTCGTTCCATTTCTGCACTCGGTTTCGGGGTGATGGGTTTGACGCAAGCTATCACGCATTTTAAAATGTGGAAAAAATCGTATTCAAAGGATGATATAACTTACGACCCATCTAAACCAGGCAAAATATCTGATAATGCATTTTTATATCCAAATATACCACTTGACACTGTAAGTTTCTCATGGGAAACATTCTTAGGATTGTTAATGTGGCCATACCATAAACAATCGGGGATCCTTAAAATTTTAAACACATTTCTTAGTTTCATTTGTATTTTTGCGTTAATCGTAAACATTATTTTCACTTCCTTCTACTTACAATTAAGTATTTTCATGTTGATCTTTTTCATAATAACGTGTTCTCTTTTACACGGCGTTTTTTTGATAAGAGAGTTAAACAATGATAAAATTATTGGTAAGTATTTCGTGTCTGAACCTTACGAAAACGTATTTATTTATCCAGCACAAGGTATGATATTTCTTATTATATCCGCAATATTAACCTATACACCATTGACTTAAAACTTTACACACTTCTTATATTATATTACTATGTCGTGTCTACCAAAAGGCACATGGTCTATTGGTCTCAGTAAAACCCTTAAAAATACTCCTCAAAAAGTTAAATTACAAGGAAAATCATATGTCATGTATAGAAAACAAGACAATCATGTTGTTCTCATGGATAACGTTTGTCCTCATCGTGGTGCCGATTTATCAAGTGGTCAAGTTGTTAATGATTGTATCCGTTGCCCGTACCACGGATGGGAATTTGATTCCACTGGTTCACTCACACGTGTCCCATCGTCCACAAACAAACCCCCTAAATGTCCAAAACTCAAGTCTCATACCATCGTTGAAAATGGTGGATTCATATGGGCTGTCGATGGTACCATGCCCGTAGACTATTGTGACGAACTCGTCGACCCTACATGGAAACACCTTTATGGAAGTAAAATTGTCGAGGGCAATGTTACCGAATGGCTTATGAATGAAAGTGATATCTCCCATATTAACTTCGTTCACGATTTTGCTGACGAAGATAATAGTGTTGTTAATGATATTAAAATTGTCATCGAAGAAAATTACATCGACTGTTTTGCTGTCGTTCAACCAAAAGCTATTAATTCACTTACTCAACATATGCAACCCACATCATCCACTGGATCATGCGTTCAAACACGATTTATTGCATCAAGCACAGCAGTCGTTCGTATCAAATTGTCCGAACCTTATGAGTTTATTACTTACACGAATGTTACCCCTATCGATGAACGTCATACATTAATGACGTGGTGTATTATGTATCAACCGAACTCTGTCATGAACTTACCCTTCGTCGACGCCATTCTTAATCATGAAATGTATAAAACTATCGCACAAGACGAATCGATCATCAAAAATATTACCCCCCTCAAGGAATATAATATTAATGTGGCCGCCGATAAATTTCAACTCCGTTGCATGTTTCTCGATTAATTTTAATTTTATTTTCATATTATAAATGAACAAATCAGACCTTGTGCGTCTACTCTCTAAAAAATATACCAAACTTCAAATTTTAAATCTTTTATCAGTTGTTAAACTGCAAGCAATGTTAAAAAAAACTAAAAAAGTAAGGCGCGTAGAAATGATGGTAGTCCCAAATGGGAACCCTAATGGGAGAAACACGAACAATAACTCTAATGGTGTAGTCACAAATGGGAACCCTAATGGGAGAAACACGAACAATAACTCTAATGGTGTAGTCACAAATGGGAACCCTAATGGGAGAAACACGTACAATAACTCTAATGGTGTAGTCACAAATGGGAACCCTAATGGGATAAACACGAACAATAACTCTAATGGTGTAGTCCCAAATGGGAACCCTAATGGGATAAACATGAACAATAACTCTAATATGAACTCTAATTTCAACCCTTCAAAACGCCGCCGTTTAAATGCAAACTTCCGAAGGAACAAATCTCCTAATGCCAGTAATAGTAAATTCGTAAATAATCTCTCAGAATTTCAACTAAATGGTAACCCTGGTAATAGTAATAATCAAAGAGTTCCCCGCATTAGAAAATAAAACGTGTACGTTTGACCATCCCATTGTCTTTTCCACTCATAATAAAAATGTTTAATATAATGTATAAAGAAATTATCATATGTTTGCTTATATACTATATTGTACGCCTCAATCACCCCTCGCTCCCACCGTGGGGATACATGCATAATGATCATCTCGATGTCTTGGATGATTTGGATAATAAACAAAAACGCATTATTGATGTTTCCAGAAACGACATCATGAAAATATATAATCGATCAAACACCATGAATGAAATAGTTACCATTAATAAATATGCACATCATCTTAAACATGATCTGTCTCCAGATATAGCACGTATTTTTAATATGAAGACACACGCAGAACTCTACACACTTGAAGATACAAATCTAGGTAAAGCGTATCGTACTTATATTGAACACTTCACTAAAACCTCAGGAGTACGCATTTCAACAATTAAAATCTTACAAACAATCGAATATTATGGGTCGGTAATCTTACACTTGAAAAATTCTATTAACAGGTGTAGACCGTATCAGGCAGCTAAAATCTATAATATTCCATTTGCCTATCAGAAAAATGAATCCGCATCAACACCATCTTTCCCAAGTGGACATGCAGCACAAGGTATATTGTTCGCAATGCTCATGTATAACGAGGCGAAAGATTATTACGATACCCATCCGGATGCCTTTAACACACTTGTGTCATATGGTTCCGACACTGGATTACGTAGAATATACGCAGGTTTGCATTACCCCTCCGATAATGAGGCATCAGCAAAAATCAATACTATCATTGCAGACGAAATGGGTATAAGCAACAATATATGCACATTAATTGCACACAGAATTATGAAGTTGAACAAACACCATGATCGAATGTGTCTTTCCAAGCCCTAACAGTCATGTTTATTCTTTTTAAGTTCGTGTACCTTTTGGCACTCGATTTCTTCACCCCATGTTTGAACTCTTTTTGCATACCACCACACATAATTAACAATTCGCCATTGTCCAGCATGACTTCATGTATTTTTTCGTCTTTCATATTGTATATCTGAAACCCCCTTGGATTTCCAGGCTCGGATAAAAACGTGTAACTATAAATATTATGCCCCTCAACATGGTCAGTTTCATTATCAGAATGAATGTCCAATCCAGCCTTTCCATCCGGATAGAAATTCACATGTACAACACTGTATATGTCACCGTGTTCCACTTCTCTTTCCTTCACATCTTGTAACACTTGTTGAACCAAAATAGGCCATTCACTACAGTCCAAGTTTATTTTGAAAGATTGCTGACCGCCAAAATTATATTGTGCTCCGTATGTACATTGACGTCGTAATATATTTGTTTTTCTATTAAATGGATTTGGTGTCGGTTTAATTGTATCGAATACTTTCCACATATCTTCAAATTTTGTTTGACTTCCTAATTTCGTTTTTTCATGCTCGACATAAATGGTTTCATTGAGCATATGTCTCATCGCTGCATGTAATATAAACATATTACGCTTTCTTTAGGTCGCAAATCCAACAAAATGAACATACATAAACAAATAGTTTGTATACAAATAAAGTATAATGAATATAAAACCCAAAGTTGAATCAATCTTCAAAATTAACGAAAGTTTCAAACATAAATGCGCAAAAGATGTATTAAAAAGTTGGTTTGAAGAAACCGAGTATGAAGATTATATGGGAATAGGAGAAATTAGATTCAGACCAAATCGAAAATCGGGTATATTTCTTGAATATCCGATTTGTGATCGGATTGATTCAGATGGTACTAATAGTTGGAACACAAATTGGGATGAAATATGCAAACGTCACAATCCTGATGTACCATCAGAATATGTACCATCTTATGACGAATGTATTTCAAAAAATTACAATGTAATCGCAATCATTGATATGGTCTTGACACATAAAGGTGCACCCGAGTATGCAATTGAAATATGTCATACTAATCCAGTTAATGATGCAAAACTCCAAAAATTAAAGAATTTCGGAGTACATAACCTTCTCGAAATTGATGCCGAATGGATATTGAATCAAACAAAAAGACCTCAAAAGTTACTTTTTAAAAGATTAATTTAAAATGTTATTTCGTATTTCATAATAAATTTACAGATACGTCCAGGAAAACCCTACATCAAAGAACCTGAGGTGACCAATTTTGTATGTAAAAGTGTAATTTAGGATATCCACACTAAATGATTTGTTTAAAAAGAAACTAATTCTATAAAAAAGAAATAATATACCCTTTTTTTTATCACATTTTTTTGTCCTAGAGAAATCTTTTATTTAGACTCATGTTCCCCATCCTTAGATACCTTATTTTTTCTTCATTATAACAAATCTATATATATATACATATATTACCTTGATAAAAAGTAAATTATATATATATAATAAATGACTATTTTAACTCGATACGAATGTAATATACACATCTACGTCAATGTACCTCCACAATTTGAAGTAATTAATTATATTTTAAATATGTGACGTTCATTAATTTAATGTTCACGACAATATAATTTGTACACGATTAGCTACTTAAAATTAAACATGATCGTAAGAAATGATAACGAAAATGCTTATGAAAATAACCAGGTTCAACGTTCTGCAACTGATAATGGCACTGAATTAATGATTATGGATGGTTTTTTATGTTTGATAACGACACAATTATGCAATAATAAAGACCCAATTTATAGAATAATTACAACCGATAATGTAAAAAAATTGATGCAGGAATATCCGAAAGGTTCTATATGTTCTTATATTTTCAGTACAAAGAATGCCGTTGCCATCAAACGTGAAGTACTAAACCAATGTCAAATAAGGTATACACAAATGAATGAAATTGGCGAAGAATATTTCTTGGGTAGTATGGTACATATTGCAGATACAATTCATCATATTGTGCATCAAATAAATACAACGAAATGATTTGTTTAAAAAGAAAATAATTCTATAAAAAATAAAAAATAAACCTTTTTTTATCACATTTTTTTGTCCTAGAGAAATCTTTTCTTTAGACTCATGTTCCCCATCCTTAGTTACCTGATTTTTTCTTCATTATAACAAATATTTATATATATATATTACCTTGATAAAAAGAAACAATATATATATATATATTATATAAAACGATTAGTTATAACTATACACAAATGTAATTATACACATCTACGTCAATGTACCTCCACAATTTTTGAATGATTAATTATATTTTAAATATATGATGTTCACTAATTTAATGTTCACGACAACATCATTTGTACACGATTAGCTACTTAAAGCTAAATATGGTGTAATAGGAAATGATTGAATGTGTATGTGGTTTGACATTTTCAAAAGATTTTATGTACCACCGACATATGAATAAAAAAAAATCCATGTCGTGATATTAAAAAAGAACCAGAGGTCTTAGACGTCGTTAAATGTACGTGTACGAAATGCGGTAAATCCTATAAAACGAATGATGCTTTACTTTTACATCATCAAAAATGCGTTGGTATTAATATACTTCAATGCAAAATATGCATGAAGACTTTTAAGAGTCGGTCGAGTAAGGCAAATCACAAAAAAAACGTAAAATGTATACCATGTGAACCATTAACAGAAACACCGGAAACTGTAGGTTGTACAATCAATAACATAACAAACAATAACAATAATATAACAAACAACAATAACACAAATATAGATAACAGTACCACAATCAATTATATCTTAAATTGGGCGGATGAGATGTACGGGCATGTGTCGCCAACGGCTATAGCGAATCTTCTTGTAACCAAGTGTAGGGACAATCCACTCAATTTCTTTACAGAGTTTCCACGGCTTGCACATAAAGACGAGCATGCGAACGTAAAATGTACAAACATGAGAGGCGAGTACATGGATGTATATCAAGACGGTTCATTTCGTAAGATTCAATCTGATATAGTATTAAACGATTCGAGTAAACGTATGTGTCATAGGGTGGATGATGCATACAACGAGGACGAGGCGGCGTTTCGAAGATGCAAGCCGGTGACGGAGGCGATAGTATACATGGAGGATGTAATAAACGAGAGCGGTGACGAGAAACAGTTAATGAAACACACGAGGGTGATGGGACTTGATAAGAGGACGGCCAGAATGAAAATATTATCTGCGACGCGTGCGGGGTTGTATACATAATAATATGATATGATAATGAACGAGCTTGTTTCGTATGCGAATATAGTATATGATCATTTAAGCGATGATGAACGAATCGAGGTGTATCGTTTGCATCACAAATTAGAGAAGTACGAGAGTAAAGTGACGAAATCAATAACGAGTTTCAAGGTGAATAAGCGAGTGATAGGACTAAAGTATCAATCTATAAAGAATCGAGTGAACACGGTACAAATAAGTGTAATAATAGTGTCAACGTGTTTAACATTTATAGAGACAATTAAAGAGTATTTTCACACGTATGCAATAATAGAGAGGTTGATTCCCATTATACTATCTACGTATGTTGCATTGGTATTATCAATATCGCGATTTTATCGTTATGACGAGATCAGGGAACAATTATCAAAGTTGGATGAGAAACAAGCTTTTGTATTAAATCGTTTGAAAGGAAAACGTAGATTGGTACGTGACAATTTACCAATAACGAAAAATGTAGAGGTAGTGGAGGCGATATTAAATGATTTCGACAAGGATGGATTAGACGAGGTAATAACGCAGACGTTCCAGGAGAGTGATATAATACTTTCATACAAGGAACGACTTTATTATGAAAATGCGTTATCAAAATTGGAGATCGATTCGATTATATTAAAACATAACATGGAGAATATTGATACGCATGTGTTGGCGTTACCTCTGAACAAGTATAAAAAACGTGTGAGTACATGGTGGTACTATCTTACATGTGCTTGGTCGGGTGAACACTTCATAATAGATGACAGGGAGGCGTTTCGAGATGCCGACAAGATATGAAGAAGATTATTTCTTTACAAATAGAGTTAACAATGGTTCAATACCAGAGGAAGGAAAGGTGATTCCCAATTGCTTAGTATCATTCATTTTAGCTACAATAAAACCAACTTCTTTGTAATCCTCAAATATTTGTTTTTCGGCTTTATTCATCTTAATGACATAACCTTTAGAGAATAACGGCATTTTTGTATGTTTTTTACAAATACGAACCAGTTTGGTTAAGAGCATTTTGAATAGTTCCGGAACGTTTTTCTTTACGCATTCAGATGTTATAAACCATGCTGGAGATCCATGTGTATTCATAAATGTTAAATTTTTCATTTCCTGAATGGTCTGTTTATAAGCAACCGCGCATCCTATAATATCATTGTTTTTAACACAATACACTCCGAGAGTGCTGTCTTCATAATCTTTAAAATCATCTCCCGGCATGATGTTTTGATAACATGTCGAACCAATTGTCTTAGTAAATATGTCCAATTTAATTTTTACTTGTTTAGTAGTACCTAAACGGGTAAGTAGTTGTGTCTTATCAAGAATGTAAATTGCATCTTTTACTATACTTGTAACATTTTTTTTTCGTATGATTTTGATTGATACACTTGAAGACATATATATTATATACATATATTTATTCGAATCGATAAAATACTAAAGACGTTTATAAAGTATGACCAAGATATGTGAGAACATCATCAACACTCAGATTTTTAAATTTCTGTTTATGAAAATGAGGTCCGGTCGTGTCTAGGTTTACGACGTGCATGTGTAAACTATTAACAGAATTATGTGGGAAACAATGGAAATAACATTCAAAATAAATCCAACCCCTGTTTTTTGCATAAAGTGTACCGGCTTGTTTAAGGGCGAGAATAATTGAAGTTCTACGTCGCAGGATCAATGTAAGGATGTTAAAGTTACCCCAGAAGAGGTCTTTCATTGTAATAAAAACGTGACCAGGTCCATATAAATCAGGACCTGCCATTGCACCCGATTGAAAGTTTGATTCATCCCAACGCGCGTCGTTTTCGGGACGATTATGACAAACGACAAACATGTTTGCAAAAGTTCCAATTGTTGATTGATTGACCGCAGGCGATAATTGTCCTGAACCAATATGCGCAAACACATTAAATGGTTTATTCGATATAGTGAGTGAATCGTTGTTGTCGATATAGTTGAATGTTTTTAGCATTGTTTTAATGTGTGTAAGATGATCGTGTAGGTCTGCATATTTAATGTATATTGCAAGGCTTTCCACATCGTTGATGACAGGGAATGAATGTTTGACGTGTTCGATATCGTAAACCATATTTAGATATGGACTATTAATGTATGCTTTAGGTAATAAAAATATTAAATAATGTTATGCAAGGTAAGAATTACATTGGAATCTGTTAAATTGTATTTGAAAGGAGTATGCATGCCATAATCAGTCAAAGTCATCATAGTGCGTTTTGGGAAAACGCCTTTTTCATTAAAAAAGCTCTTAACATAGGGTTGAAACGATTGTGCAAGCCATTGGATAAGCGACGCGGTTTCATTACCACCTTTAAGTCGAAAGGCTTTATTTTTAAAAACGGATGCATGGTTTGCTGAATACATTGGTGGTGTTTGTCCGCTTGGCAATTTATGTACACCGAGTAAATTCACAGCTGAAAATTTATCGGTTTGGTAGAGTAAACGTGTTCCTCTCGTGAGGCGCCAACCAAGAAACACACGTACTTGGTCAACTGACGAAACTTGCTTGGCAACTTCGTGTAGTATATTTTGTTGAAAGATAAGTATATTACCCGATGGCACTGAGAATCGTTCTCTAAATGGTTGATACTCTACTTGAGCTTTAACTTTGGAAAGGGTGTTAAACCCTTCACCATCGTCTATGTTGGGTACATCTGTATGCGAACCAGGCTTACATACGAAATATTGAGGAAAATCATTCAGATTTACCCATCCACCGAAGACGATATCATCTGCGTCTAACTCAGAAGCGGGGGTAACATCACGATGTGCCGATTCGACATCGGGTGTTTGTCCGGGATGTCGGTGCATCATTCTGTCTACCAAAACTTCCAACCGATATTCTGACCATTGTGAACGAGGTCGATTGTTTTTTATATACCGTGAAAACACACCATTTTTTACAATTGATTGAAGCGCCAGATAACGTAAGCGTTTAACAAAGGAATTGTGAAATGAGCTTGGATTTCCGTATGCTCCAAAACCCCCGAGCACATATGGGGATGCGTGATGTGTGTATTCTGGGAAACGTGTTTCCTCTTGCATAAACCGTGTGTGCATTGTACCAACTTCATCAGTTGATAAGAATGGTACAATTTCAATACCGTCATGAGGTAATGATGTATTCATTTCGTGTGATATACATGTTGGTACTTGTGCTTTAGGTATTTTTATATTAGTATTAATAATGCGTAAATCTGTTCTCATTCAACATCTGGATAGAAGGTTAACGAAAAAGAAGATAATGTCATTACTGCCAAGTTCAACCATCTTAAAACTTTTAAATAAACGTCGTGTGGAGGGATTTGAAAATTCAAGTACTCTGCAAATTCTCTTAGCGAACAAAAAGAAACAACATGCTAGAAATTTCGATATTAATAAAATTTCTAATTGGTACACTAATAAGGAACGACAAAGGCAATATCAGGATTCAGAAGAAGAAATAAAAAATTTAGAAAAACGAATACAGAATTTAAATCCAGTGAAGAAAAGTTTAAATTTACAAAACATGATAAACCAATCCAAAAGACACTCAAACGAGTATTTAAATAAATACAGTACAGCGGGTGCAGACAATATGCAATATCTTACGGATTCTATGCAAAATGCTAACAAGCGTGTGCAAACAAAAACAAAAGAATTACAAAATCATATGAAACAAATGACACAAAATCAAAAAAAACGATTTTTGAATCAACGGTTACAGTTAAATGCAGCGAGACGTCAAAAAAATAAAACATCCATTGGTTTTAGAGAGCGTAATACTGCAGCAAATAAGGAAATTGAAAGGGCGAAAAAACAACAAGCACAATTTGAAGCAAATGGTATGAGGCCACAAAAATAAGAGGTAGTTATCAGGTACCATTACAAATCGATATATCGCACAATGGACACTATACATTTAACAAAGCAGCGGTCGCCTCTGCTTCGTCCGACCAGTATGTACATTGGATATAGTTATAAATCAAGTGTTCGTTCTCATTCGAGGTACTTATATGGACACTTGTTTTAAAGTACTTATTTTCACATGAAATAACACTACACGCAAAAGATTTCAGGGCTTTCCAAGACTTTGAACCTTTATGCAAGTATTGTTCTTGGATAAATCTTGATAAAACAGTTGGTACCTCAGTGAGCAACGATTGTATCAACAGAGTATTATGGCATGTTGAAGATTTAATGTAATGCAATGGCTCTTTAAAATAATCCGCTTTATTAGCCTCGTGGAAAACAGAGGAATTTGTTTCATCGAAAAAGCTGACACAAGTGCTATTGACTCGTTTTCTATGATAAAACAACATTATACTTCCACTTTCTTTTTTGAATATAATGTTAATTTCAAACCCACAGCTGTCAGATGCGTGTATGAAGGTACTTACATTGATTGTTTTGCTCATATAAATTGAACTGCATGTTTCATCGAGTTGGACACTGTTCAAAACCAATAGTTTGGCGTCGACGTTATTCATAATGTTGAGTGTTTTGAGAGCTTCCATAAATAATGAATGCATGTTTATTAAACAGCGTATACACGTATACTTATGTTTAGAACAACGTCTCACTTAAGGTGTAAATATTTCATGATGACACTATTTGAACTCTCCAGAGTTAATCATGTGCACGTATCACAGCCACCATATCACGTTTCTTCTCAGCCCGTCTGATAGCCTCGCTCCATACATCTGGTGCCATATCCGAGTTGATCATGTGCACGAACTCGTTCCCGGTCTGAGAAAGGAGACTGTTATCGCGCTTGATGTTGGCGATGATGCTCCGCGTTTTATCGAGATACATTCGGCGGAATGAAAGGTTCTCCCATGTCTCTGTTGAACGACTGGTCGATGTGTGCACCCATACAGCTTCCTCGTACGTGATCATTTTAAGCGCATCGGTTGGGTTGAGAGATATGAATTTATCTTTAACCAGTTGCCGGGTGATGGCGAGCGACTTCGCGGGAGCATGGCGGTTGATTGTTTTCATTGTGGTGCTGGTTAGCACGTTCATATTTATAGTTTCTTAAGGTATCAGGTTTAAGCCTTACCTGCGTTACAGAACATTGCGGATACGAGTAAAAACAACATCCCCTCGCCTGGTATTATATATTGATCGAAAAATGGTGTATCACCATCAATTTTTAGCTGTTTATGTTCTTTTATTAAAATCAATCCTTGCGCAATACTTATACATAAAACGGCAATCAGTATCAGGTTTATGAAATATTTAAGGTTTCTTGACGGAATTCCGACGTTTAAAAGCAATGCAATTATGCAACACATACTGGTCCACGTGTTTGCCCTTCGTAATTGACCTGACGTTTCATGTGACCTCCAATGCCAACCAACCAAATGTTTCTTAGAAATTGTGGTCAAATCGAGTGGTACATTTGGTGCATTGATTTCACCGTCTGCGATAAATATACCAGGACGATCAGGAAGTTTTTTGGCATTAGGCGACAGTTCGTTTTTAAATTTAAAGTGTATTGTTGGTTGTGTTAGTCCTAACACACCGAACCCAAGGGCACCAATGGCGCTTAATTGCATTATAATTACATATATTTTATGAATGGGCTATATTATTGATGAACGAACAACTTTCTCCGATGCGAAGTGGTTCATCGGATGGCATTTCAACAAATACATAGCGTGGTTGGATGATTTGCAGAAATGTAAAGTCTAAGTGATCAAATGTGTTGAGTCTGAATAGATGTTTCTTAAGATATTCATATAAATATTGAAGTTGATTTGCAGAATATAAACTTTTTGTTTTAAAAAATTCCGCATCTGCAGCGTCTTGAAGTCCATTGCGTAAAAATAATTGGATCAAACCTATATCAACTTCTACTTCTGAAGATAGGTAGGTGCTTTTATGCAACCGATTAACTTCTTTTTTCCAACCCCATTCGCACATCAAAAATACATCATCAAAACAACATTTTTTTGCAAATTTATACGTTTTATCAAACAGTTCCTTTGGCTTTATTCCCATGTTGTAAAAATGTCTGATATCATCAAAACAATATTCGCTATGAACAAAATCAAACATAATAAACGCCACACAGGTTTCTATATCTGGTTTTTCTCTATGGCATTTTTTTAAATAATTGACATTAACGCTTACAATCCCTTTATATTCGCCAAGTGGATCCTCAAATGGGCCATTTCCTTCTCCCATCGCTCTTCCCATGGATTCATTGTGTTAAAGTGCCTCTGATATAATCACAAGTGATATTTTTAAACTGTATATGACAAATAATAAAATTCGGATGAAGGCGGTCAATTATTATATTTTTATAATTACAATAAAATAATATATGCATCTTTGTATAGGACTTGTCGGAATATCATACTCGGAATCATACGACCATAGAAAGTTAACGCACCCAATTATCATTGACATGGAATATCTGTTTTCGAATCATAAAAAATATCTGTATGATGACTTACTATCGAAAGGACACACCTTCGATATTGTCCTGTCTACAAATGAAAGCATTAAATATAATACATTTATATCTCGTTTAAGCCCTGTTGCGACCGATACCACAGGACGGTGCCACCTAGAAAGATTAGAATTTGTTACTAAATATTGTCATCAACACAAAGAGAGTTATGATGGTTGCATTCTCATGCGATGCGACCTATTATTAAAATCGTATGTATCTTTTATGCCCATAAATTATACAAAGTTTAATTTTGCACATAGACAAGTGATGTATGAGAGGTGGAAACAATTAAAATTCAAACGAATTCCTACTTTTAATATCCACGAGGTGAGTGATTCTTTTTATTTTGTTCCTAGAAGTTTGTTTGACACAGCAACAAATGCTTTTAATAGTAGCATCAAGAATAACCAAGTACACAGGGTAAACGATTATATACAAGACAGCGACATTTCTTTTATATCTAATCTAAGATTTCAATCAAATACCGATGTTATGCAGAACCCTCTGTACATGATACAGCGTAGCTCTTCAAATCCCGAAATGAATCCAAATGTTTCAAATGGAAGATTTTGTCAAGATATGACGGCATCTTATAAATCGTTAAACAATTATAATCCGGAAATTACGAAATTAAGAAATATTATGTTCAAAAGGATACAAATCATGCACAATTAACGAAAGAGTACAACCAGGTAACATCTAAAAAATCCCAAATTTCTTTTTATGAATGACACGTTGCACATGTTCGCATGGTATTTCACGTTCCATAAATAACCACATGTTATATTTTTTGCATTTGTCAATCATTGACACTTTATAATCTGAATGAGATTTGCAAATTTTATTTTTCGAGTATTCCTGATTGAGTGTTTCAAGTAACGTTCCAATTTCGGAGATAGTTTTAGAGCCATTAAGATATGTGTATATGTTTGTAATATTATTTGTTAAGACGTCTCGGTTAAAATGTGGTGCCCTACATTTGGATGTTTTCGATGTAAATGGGGAATACAAGTTTTCAAACTTTTTAACAAGAGAAAGAACATCATCTTTGATGTTCATTGAATCATCTAAGAATATATCGGGAACGTCAATCGCTTTATTGATACCTTCGAACGATTCAAAAACATCATCAACAGTTGCAGCAAATAGTACATCGATAATACAATCTGAATCGTCATTCATAGTTTGAAGTAGTTCACGACGATGGTTTCCGTCATAACATACGAGTCCTTCGGCTTGAAGGTCAGCAAGGTGTAAAATAAGCGGAATATATCCTCCGCGCTGATGATATTCGTACATGTCGGATACTCTTGACATATCAGGGTTGCGGTTTTTGGACCATTTTTTTACTAGCGTTTTAAGCTGTTTAAACTTTATAGTATAGCCGGTATGTTTAGCGCGGGTGTAGATACGTGTTCCGATGGAATTCAAAATATCTTCCATTGTTTACTGATATCATAAGTATATAATTTCTTATATGCTTTACTTTCTTTGGTGACATGTGAAATACACGCGGTCACTTCTATTATATGATGAAAAGGTACAACCTGGATGACAATCATAATTTTGACCGTATCTTTAACATCCAATTCAAGTAAGTGCAAAGTACCTTATTCAGGTACATAAAAACATTCATAACATTTTTGATTGAAACATACAGCCAACTTTACATTCCCAGAACTGTTCGTGATATATTTCAATTCCTCGCGATTGTCGTAATTCATCGCCTGCAATCCACAAAAGATCAAATCTTTTTTTCCTTGACATTATTCCATCGCTATCTGTGTAACATGCATAACACACTCTATCACTTCCATTATATGATGAAAAGGTACAGCCAATTTCACATTCGTAATGTTGTCCCATTAAAAACGGAAGTGAACGTGCATTTTTTATCGCCATATTAAGTTTTGACTGTTTATCGAGTCGTGTACATATATCTTGCATTTCTTACGGATGTATACAGATAGTATCGGGAGGTAACGTCTTAAGGTAATAAAATATTAGACTTAAAAATGTCAACTGTGTAGATAGTATACATGGAATTAACAGAAACCCAACGAGAAATTCTGCGTGTTATAGAGTCAGGAGAGAATGTATTTATGTCCGGTCCGGGTGGATGTGGGAAATCATTTGTCATCCAAAATATATGCGACTTGACTACAAAACGTAACATACGAACAACAGTTACTGCAACAACAGGGTGTGCCGCTGTATTACTCGGTGTCAGTGCGATGACCCTCAATTCTTGGAGTGGTGTTGGTTTAGGAACAGAACCGACATCAAAAATAGTAAAATCGATATTTATGAATGCTATGAAACGTTCTCGATGGACTGATACAGATGTACTTGTCATTGACGAAGTGAGTATGCTTTCTAAACACATGTTTGACTTATTGGATAGTGTTGGTAGAGCAGTGAGGAGGAATAACAAACCGTTTGGAGGTATTCAGGTGGTGCTTTCGGGAGATTTTTATCAGTTGCCACCGATAGGTAATGACAAGATTCCAAATTCAGAATGTTTTTGTTTTGAATCTGAGAACTGGTGGAAAACCTTTGGTGGTAATCAAATATGCCTTGAAAAGGTATTTCGCCAAGATGGTGATTTAAAATATAAGAAAATTTTGAATCAGGTTCGGATTGGCGGTATATCACGTAAGAATTATGAGATACTTCTTACGTGTGTGAATAAAGTAAACACAAGTGATATCAATCCGGTAAAGCTGTACCCCAGGAAAAGAATTGTAGACGACATAAATAAAAAAGAGAATGCAAAGCTTCCAGGGCAATATCACGAATATACAGTTGAAACGTACAAGATGAATGTCGGTTCAATTCGGAGTCCTTTAAAAGATCTAAACGAAATTCGTAATGTACTAAACGCTTCGTCTAAAAACGTCGAAGATGTATTACTATTAAAGATTGGTTCTCATGTCATGTGTACTGTTAATTTTGATATGGAATCCGCATTGCAGATATGTAATGGAAGTTGTGGGATTGTTATAAATTTTTCAGAAACTCTGATGCCGGTCGTAAAGTTTCATAATGGTCGTGTGCAAACAATGGAACATTACACTATTCCTGTTGAAATTGACGAATATAAATATGAATATGCAATTGTCCCACTTGCTCTAAGCTGGGCAATGACGATACACAAAAGCCAGGGATGTAGTCTGGATATTGCTGAAATTGACGTTGGGTCTGATACATTTGAAATTGGTCAAACGTATGTGGCGTTGAGTCGAGTACGTTCATTGAATGGATTGTTTTTGAAGGCGTTCGACCCCAATAAAATCATGTCGAATAAGAAAGTAACTCAATTTTACAACAAACTAAAGAAATGATGAATTAACATATCTGGTTTAATATAATGAAATATAATGTACCCGTATTGATAATCTCCGCGTTCATTGTAGGTATAGTTGTTGTATTACTTGTATGGTATGTAGATAGCAAAACAACTGAAAAACATAAGTTTAAACAGAAAGTCGAATTTGAACAAGAGGTCGAACGTAAAGAAAATACAAGGAAAATTCAGTTAAAGCAGGAAGTCGAACGTAAAGAAAAAACAAGAAAAATTCAGTTAAAGCAGGAAGTCGAACGTAAAGAACATAACAGAAAAGTTCTATTAAAACGGGAAGTCCAACGTATAGAAATAAAGGATAAGAATACACGCAGATTAAAGGTCAATAATATGATTGACGAGTTTGAAACAGCATATTTCAAAATAACTGACAAAGAAGATTATACATATGAGAATGCTGTTGTTTTGAAAAATATATACAATAAATATAAATTATCGCATAAGGATTTCGATTATGCATTTGAAACAGTTATAGAAACTGTGAAAAATTATGATGGTATGGTTCGTTGGGAAGAGTTTTATGAAATGAGAGTCGCATTTGAAAAATCAGCGAAAGATCAGTTTTAATAGTAGTCATGAGGACATATGATAAGCGGAATCGTTGAATCCTATACTTTCTGCAAAGTTTAATCGACGAGTCGTATGGTTTGACGTCCCATATATACCATAATAGTATACGATTATGTGCTTTGCGTTGTGGGGTGCTGGCCTCTCGATGAGTTGAAGATAGTCTTGCATCCATTTTATACACAATTTGAGGTTAATACACATACCATAAATCTTTTGGTTGATAGCGTCATCATATTCCGCCTTACAATATGTGCCAAATCCTTCAAAAATCGACTTAACTTCCTTACGTGATTTCTTAGCATTTTCAGAAGCTTCTGCATTTTCCGTCCAATACTCGAGGTGACGAGCTTGTACATTGACTTTTTTGGTATTGAGTATGACATTAGGTCCTTGGTGCTTGAAGTCCTTTCCACTTGCTTTACAAATGTAGGCTTCTGCTCTTGGTGTTGTTCGTTTTTTTGCACCCGGCTTAGCGGTTTTGGATGAATCGGTTGTAAGACACATTGCATACAACTTATTTCCAGTGAGGGTCTTGGTTTCAAAGTTTGCTTTTATAAGAGCCCTAATAGTTGAGGTCCCTTTGTCATAACATATACCGTGATAATGGACACCACCACAGTGGTTCTCATCGTTGTCTCCGACCTCCCGAATAATGAGGGTTTCCAACTTGTCAAAAACCTGTTTAACTTTTTCATCGTTATCTATAGATATTCTGAAGGATACTGCACTCATTATATTACATTATATTTATTTTGACGAGTTGAGTAGTTGTTTAACTACACATAATTATTAACATTGCATACAGTTTTTACACGACCTCCTTTCGGTTACAGGGAGTAGTGAGAAACTGTGATGTGCTTTATTTTGATCCTGAAACCAAACAGATATGTAAGAATAGTCACAAGCCACACATAGTGGATGTATTAGGTATTTATATTATGTTCTGGGCAAGTAATGCATCTTGAACTGCTTTTCTTGTCTTTTAATAATAATTTCTTCTTATCATCAATAATTTGTGATTCTTTCAAAGGTCGACCTATACCACGTCTTATGTTTATTCGATTATCTGCAACTTCCCACCATAATTGACCCCAATCGATATGTTCTAACGCAAGAGCACGCATTTCGCAACGAAACTGAACCAATCGGTCCATCATTTTACCCTCAAGTAATTCACCTCTTCCATATGCGTCGACATATTCTTGGGCTTTATCAATCATCTCGTGACAAAACTTTACACGGATATAATCATCAACACGTGTTTGCCAACCTGGAAGCAATACTGCATCCGTTTCCCGTTTTATATTTGGAAGACCCCAAACTATGTTATGCTCTTTATCATATGCTTTTAAAGACATATCCATCATACCGAAAAACTGCATTGCGGTCTCATTCCAATTCTTTTTGATATACCATTTTAGTACCTCATAACTACCATGTGTTGCTATTGTCGCATAATTAGGATCAAGTATATAATGAGTGGACACATGACCATCTTTACCTTTCAAGATACTGTAAATGCTTTTATCTGTATCTGTTGTATAACACGAGGTCAATGAGTACCACCCTTGTTTTTCAACGAATTCGATCACGTCAACGCTCTCAATATAATCTTTGAGCTCAAAATCCGGTGGTTTAATATTTCCATTTACTTGCCTCAAAAGTTGTGTACTCATTTTAATATTAATTAAAATTTTAATTCCAAATATTACGTACACATAAGAAATGACTCGTGGCAATACCTCTATTAAATACTTTCTACAAGAGAGTGGGGTGTTAATTTCAAAACAATGAGAAACCAGATAGCTTTACAAGATGATGACACAATTTTCCTGCACACTGGCACGAATTTCTTAAAATGGCCGAAAATCCCAAAAAACGCAAATTGGACATTCTCGAAAAATCGATTACACAGCACACTACTAAGCGGCGACAAACCGCAAAACATCTCATTGACGCATCGCGTGCAAACATCAACAAGCTCTCCTTGTACAAAGTAAACCTCGCCGACCTTCGGAAGCAGATCATTACGCGCGAATTAGAGATGGTCGACAACGCGAAAAGAAGAGTGGCGAAAAGAAATGCAATGATGTTGGCAGACATAGGTGTTAAAGAATTGGTAAAGATGGTCAACGCAGTGAATCTGTACGAGGTAAAACTACAAACCCTAAACCTTCAAACTATTATACTTGGATACTAAATTCAAAGCTTAAATTTCAAATCCTACAGTAAATAAGGCATCAGCAAAGGGCTACCTGTTTTCGCAGAACCTAAAGCTTTGATGGGTTGGTATGAATATAAATGGCGGACCTCATATATCGGGGGTATCCTTCGAATAATTCAAGGAAAACATTGTATGTAGGTAGAACACGACAGGCGTTTGAATATTATATATATACAAGGAATCGTAAATGTTTTGTTTCTGAACCCTGCTCAAACCGTAAGTTGTTCAAATATATGCGAAAACGATATCAAACTCTTGAACGTGCACAAAGGTTCATGCGTTGGGAAGTAATCGAGACTATTGAATCAAGCGATAGTAAACATGTACAGCTTAGGGAACAACATTGGATCGACACCTTAAAACCAGTGTTAAATGGAAGAAATGAGATTTCAAAATGTAAATAAATGATATAATAAATGCAGTCGACATATCCTATATTTTTGGAAAGTGTAGAAACTATATCAAATAAAAGAGAATCCTATAAAACCTTACGAATAAATGGGAGTAAAATAACAAATATATACCGCAAAGTTTATTATTATAATCAATAGAAGTTAAAAAGAAATTCATAACAATAGATGGAGAAACAATATGGTCTTGCGTTTGCTCTCGAGAGTCAGAAACAACGTAAAGAAGCAAAAGCCCTACGAACCAAAAGGCGAAAGAAATTCGATACAAAATTGCCCGCCAATGCATTACGTGTACATCACGAGGCGCTGAAGAAACTGAAGAATGATATATGTGAACGCGAGTTAGCACGTGTTAAAAAGGAATTGTACGATGCGAGGATATCATGGAATGCATATGAATTAAATACGAGACAGAGTCTTATACAATATGCGAGTTTGCGCGAAACATGGAAAAAGTATGCTATAGACTCGAAACGTGCGTTTATAAATATGAAAAGCAATTATAACGGTGCGGTAAATCAGATAAAAACCAAGAATGTCACAATAAAAGGAACTACAGAGGAATTACGTATTGAACGTGCAAAATCATTAGCATCAAATCGTAAGGCCACTGAAGAAATGAAGAAGAGTACTGAAGCATATAAGGAACTAACCAAAGAACATGCCCGTTATGCAGATGAGCACAAACGAGAAGTAGCAAGTTTAGAGGTTGAATTAAAAAGGATAACTGAAGACCTGGTAAAAAATCGCAAACGCATTAATAATATAACTGCCACACACGACAAAGAGTTACGAAACATAACAAAGCGTTTAACAAATACAACGAAAGCGTATAACAAAATGGTGACGAATAAAAACTTTCAAAACAAAAAACTCCTCCGTCAATCCAGGTCATCTCGAAAACCGCCTAATAAATATATACCAGTGTAATTATTTAAATCACTTTACATGAATCTTTAAACCTTCTGGGTCTTGATTCTTTTCCATATTGACAGTTTCGTTTTGTTCTTTTATACAATTAAATGATTTAATTTTATGTGTTCAGCTATTACACCCGCCACAATTTCCCAACGTTTCCTTGAAGTAAAACCAATATGTTCTATTACATTATTATCTTTGCCACACATTCGTTCTGAATGGCAAAAGTATTTAATTTTTATATTTGGGTTATATGCGCTTAGCAGAACGTGTAGTTTTATCAAATACTCAGTTACGTCAACGCCGAAATCAATTCCATCTAAATGGTATTGTATTGCATAACTTGCTGTGTCAGCATATACAAATGTCATGTTTACACCTGACCGGATATCAATAAGTAATCTTTCAAATCGACGCTTTAATGTCGCTTTAAAATCATCGTTTACAGCGTTATGAACAATCCCAACGCCCGTTACCGGATTCATTTGTCTATTTGTTGGTTTCTCCATCAAGGTGTATCTCTCTTTCCTCCTTAATATGTAATATTTATATCCTGTAATCATGTATTCAATTGCATTTTCAATTCCTTCCTCCAAACATATCTTCATTATTATATAAGATGTCTTCCCAGGACAAAACATCCAATCAAACGGATATGCATATTCGCGAACACCCGCTTGATCAAACGCCGATGTTGGTGTACATTGTAAACCAATTCCCACGTATTTCATTGTTTTATTAATATATACGAATTAATATATTAATTGAGACGTTACATAATAAATCAAGTTTTTAAGTTTTTAATTACATCCGCTAAAACAAATTTATGTTTCATTGGTAGAGGAGGGTCAATTGACTTCCAACGTTCTACAAGTTCTTGAGGGATTTTACCAGTATATGCATTTGCTTCCAAGTATTCCTTTCTCGGTTGAATAAAAGTTAAAAAATTAGGATGACAGTCATAACACAGTGTACCTCCCGTCCAGTTTCTCTCACACTTTCGACATGTTGATATCTCTGCGTCGTGCAAAGTTAATGGTTTTTCTATATCAAACTTCATGTCGTGAAAAGAGTATGTACCATATGAGGTTGCCATATTATTTCGTATTTGCTTTGTTATTAATTCAGACTGTTTAGGTTATATTTAATAAACAACGATCATTCAAAATTTGTCGTTTATTGCATGAAACATTTAGTGACTGTATATTAATGGATTATTGTAACGTTCGATTGAACAAGTCTAGACGATTGAGAGATAAATTTCCCGGGTATTATCCTATCATAATTGTTCCGTCAAATGAAAGCATAATAGATAAAACTAAATTTCTTGTTAACGGAGAATACACCTTTTCGAAATTTTTGTGTATCATTCGTAATCATATGCATATAAAAGAATCGAGTGGTGTGTTTATAACAATCGAAGGGAAAATGCCAATATTAACAGATTCGATTGAAAATAGTTTTAAATCATATGCAAGGTCTGACGAATATCTGTATATTTCGTTACATACTGAGAATACTTTTGGAGCCAAGTATCCACAAAATTACTAAGTTAATTGGTACATTTAAATTCAAGATATAAGAGAATAGGCTATGTATATGATATATGGAGTCCCTACAATTTTTCAAGGATTATACTCTGAAGACTATTCGAAACCCAGAACTTTATCAAGGGAAAGTCGATGCCATGTATATGTGTGGAAAAGTACCATTAGAAAGGATTCGTATGGTTTACTTTGACATTGAGACATCTCCGCAATCATGTACCAACCGTCCGAACGTATCGGCCGATACAATTATCGAAATTGCAGGTGTGGACATCAATGACGCAACATTCTCTGAATTGTGTAATCCTGGACATGATATTTATAATTCGGAAATTCACGGCATTTCAAACAAAGATGTTATGAGCGCGCGACCAACACGGGATGTACTACTTGATTTCTTAACATGGGTTAGGGATAGTGACCACGATGTGGTGATGCTTATAGGACATAATGCGTCAAACTTCGACTCGAAAGTATTACAGGCGCATATCAAGAGGTATGACATAGAGCAAAAGTTGTACCAAAACATTGTTATCGGAGACACACTATATCCTGCCAAAAAATTATCTGGGTGTTTATCGGGAAGTCTTGAGAATATATTCAAACATATGTTTGATGCTAATTACATCGAGGAACACCGTGCACTTCAAGATTCGATTGATTTGAAGCGCATAATGAGCGAGCTTGCATTGCGTGGAAAAACAACTGTATATTCTCTATTACACGATTATATATATTCATTGAGTTTGCCAGATATTAAGAAACAAAATCGTGTTTATTTATCAGTTCCATACGATATGAAGGACGATGCAAAAAGTAAAGGGGCTAAGTGGGACAAAGAAAAACGGTTGTGGTATTCTGAATCAGACAAGACACATGCATTACTGATTGCTACATACACAAAAGTTACCTGACCATTCGTATCATTTGGTCACCTATTTTTATATCAAGTTTCCAATCTGTACCACCATTTTTGAACATTTCAGTAAACAGACCTGGAGAATATTCTATTTCGTTAACAAAAAATCCAATACTTCGATCATATCCCCAATCGATTCGTGTTAGAAGGGAGGATTGTTTGAATTTCGTTTCCAACAAACGTAATATTTTTATGCTCTTATTAAGTATATATGTGCTTGGTTTTGTATCAATACGTTTCCAATCAAAGCCTTTACCGGTTGTACTGATGGTATACTGAAATTGTTTATTAATCCAATAAGTACGTAATTCTGGATGTTTTTTGGTTGCAAAGTTCTGAAGGTAGGGTTGCACCACAAGTTTGTCATATTTCTTTTGGGCAACTGTGGAGATATAATTCTCAAGTGAAGAGTTATGTCTTGTAAATGAACCAGTATTTTTACTCTCTCCACCTGGTGTAGGTTTCATGAACACTTTTGTTTTGTCGTTTACAAATGCGTGTTGTTTTATGTATTTGTAAACGCGGGATTTAAAGCATTTGGTTGGCGCTACTGGGATTCCATTTTTTTTCAGATATGCATAATATTTACATTTATCGGTAATAAACTCAATATATTTAAACTTTGGGAACAGATTTTGTACATTTTTAAAGTCTTTAACAAATTTGTTATATCCAATTTTATCATCTTTTTTAGCGAATTCCATGAATGGCAAAGTGAGTTCTTCCCACCCGGCAAACACTCTATCAAATTTATAATCATTAATTTTAGCAAAGTTTTTTCGATTAAATTTCATTATTTTAACATCAGGATACATAAACTTGATGTAATAATAGACAGATAGGTCAGGTGAGACAATTTTTGTCTTAAGATGTGCAAGCCATGGTCGTCCACGGGTTTTGACATCGTCATATGGCTTTCCCATTCGTATGAACATGGCAATGCGAGTCATTAATGTATATAATATTAAATCATTCGAAAAGAACTAAAATGGCGTGCAATCATTTTAGACGCATTATCAAATTGGTACATATCCGATATCCAAGTCAACTCGGTATATGCAAAAAGGTTATCCATAAGAATCGAAATATCTGTTTCATCACGCACAGTAAGTTTCTTTTCTGATTTACCGTAATCCAACAAGACTGGAATGTACTCTACGTTTTTCAACTCATATACATGTTTTGAGATGTTCAAGAATATATCTTGTTTTTTTATTTTTTTGACAGTAAAGTTATTAAGATAGGTGTCATTGTGATGCAATTTAGTCTTTACTCGAAAAGTATATATTGCGTATAACATTAATAACATCATTTGTCTGGATAGTGAATGTTTTTTTAAATACGTCTTAAAGGATTGACCACTATATTCCATTGCAAGTATTATGCCGTTGCCCGATTTAACTTTATTCCAATCCTTCCAACATTTGAAAACTCCATTATTTCTATCACCGAAAAAATGTGCTTTCTTACAAAAATATGAAGCGTGTAACTTTGAAAGGAAAGGAGATTCAAGTTTCGTAACAAGTTTGGTTATATCGATTTCGTCTCTTGAACGTTTGCAATTATACACGACTTTGAAAACAATATTGTCTTTTCTATAAGTATCACCAAAATACCCATATGAAAGTTTTTTCAAACCCGGAAATGTCTTAAAAAATACTGTCCATGACATCCATTTTTGGTCAGGGAATTTCATTATTGTATACGTTTTTTTTACATTGTTTCACGTTTTGATAGTTTCGTGTCAAATTTACGCGTGTGTAGCAATAAAGGTTGTATTATGATCAACTTCAAATGTATTATAGTTTGTATATATAATGCAACAACACACAGTTGAATTATCCTCGTTTACAAATTACAACACACTAAAGGCGTCGTTTGGCAATGTGCATCGTCGTCACGTGATAAAATTGGGTCCGTCAATTATACATTTAAAAGATGATATGTATTTAATTGCATATAGAGCATGGATAAAAGAGGACCCGAACGGTAAATTTCCCAAAGCAGCGGGTGATATAGGACACCCATGGATCCATAATTGGAGACAATCGTTATTTAATGGAACTGGTATATGCGTGGTCACAATAGACGAAAATATGGGTGTAAAAGTACTTTATGACAACATTTCAAAAGGTGGACAGGCAAAGGAGGATACTCGTGTATTTAAAACAAACGATGGAAGTATTTTATCAACTTTCAATACATGGAATCGACTTGATCCAATAAAATATAAAGATGCTTTCAACTCACAAAACAAATCATTACAACAGAAATGTTATCATCATGTTGTGAATGGTAAAAAGAAGCCATATTTTCCATGGGTTAACTTTATAAAAATGTATGGTAATAGAGCAGGCGAAAGTGATAATTTAATGGAAAAATGGTACGACTACCACAATAAATTTTGTGCTTTTATGTATTCTAGTGTTTTAAAAATCGGTCCATCGGGGCAATCATTTACATCAAAGAAAGTTATATGTCCATCGAAACAAAAAATGGTTGAAAAGAACTGGGCGCCGTTTGAGGTAAATGGAATATTATATTATCAATATGCACCTGACCCGTGGAGTTTTATAAAGGCTGATTCGTGTACAACAATAAATCCAAAGAATAGTGATTTTTTAGAGCGGGTAAGAAAAAGAATCGGAGATTACTCGAATGCAAGTATGGGCAAATTTAAATTTTTGCGTTTCAGTAACTCGACACCATTAATACCTTATAAGGATAACTTGTATCTCGGTGTTGGTCATTACAAGATTCACTACCCTAATGTAGACCGGTTAAAACCTGTACAACTTAAAGATTTTATGAATCAAATTAAGAAAAACCTTAAAACGAAAAATTTAACTAATTTAAAGCGTGTACCATCAAACGTACACAAGGTTCATCGTATGACAAATATAGAAGAATCATACGATGGATTATTCTACGGCTGGATTTTTTATACAGTTAACGTGACAACTTTTGAACTTGGAAAATGCAGTGATGCTTATTTGCCACGAAGTAATAAGCGTGTAACGATATCGTTTCCTAATGGAATAACCAAGCATCACATTAACAACTCTTATATTGTAAGTTATCATGAATCTGATGCGAGTGTGATGTTAAAAGAAATACCAATGGGCGACATTGACGCGATGTTAGTTCATACAAATACGTCAAACCCGAATGATTTCAAATTTAAATTTGATCTTGTAAAATCAACAAAAGTAATGAAACCGACTAAATTAACAAAAGTGAGTTGTATTCTGCCGACATATAATCGTGAAAGATTTATGCCACATTGTATGAAATTATTAAAAAGTCAAACGTTCACCACAGAATTCAAAAAGAAATACGGTGATGTCACAATAGAATTGATTGTAATAGATGATTCGGTTCAATTATATGATCAACGTATTTTTCCAACCAATTCTGAAGGTAATATTACAACTAAGTATATTTCTTTGACAAAAAAAGTTTCAATAGGAGAAAAAAGGAACATCGGTGTACAAAATTCTACTGGCGATATAATAATTCATTGGGATGATGATGATTACTATAGTAATCATCGTATAATGTCTCAAATACAGCCTATTTTAGCCGGAAAATATGATATGACTGTGTATACAAACTTTGCTATAATGGACGCTTGTAAAATAGAGTTTTATAGAGCTGTATCGAAAAAAGCATTACACCAACGGTTTTATAATGGAATTCAAGGTGGAACTTTGTGTTACCGTAGAAGTATATTTTCTGAACGGGTAAAATATCCTCATATAAGTATGGCAGAAGATATTCGTTTTATGATGCAGGCAATAAAAATGTTAAAAGCAAGTGTCAAAATACTAAATGCAAAAGATTATTATGTCTATGTGAGATATGATAACACGTACTTGTTTAATATTAATTCCTTGTGGAAAAGGGTTAAATTTAAAATGATTCGGTCATCGCGTATATTTTACGATATGTTATGTCAAGAAAATATGAAAAGAATAACCAATAATTAATCAGGCTATCACCTCATCTGCTAATACATACACGAATGTTGGGAACGTTCCACTTAAAACGTAGTCCTTTTTGTAAGCATCTTGCATATCGATTTTAATTGTATCTTTATCTAACAAAGGTGTAGTAAGAAACATTTGTGTTATTGATGGTTTGAGTGTATTCGGTGCCCAAATTGTTACTAATCCTGTATCATTCACATATTTTTCGAATGTTGTTGCTGTCATTTTAGTTGTTATGGTAGTCACTGCTTCGGTCGTCAAAACGTGTCCAACTTCTTTTATTAATTCATTCACATTCTTGTAATTTGTAATATAATACCACGCGCCAGCAGCTATACCAAGCACTAAAACAATCATTAGTATCATTTTCTTTTTACTCTGACCGCTTTGTCCCGTCTGTCCGTACATTAGAGGTGGATACATTGGAGGATACATTTGTGGATACATACTATACAAATGAAAAAATTATAAACATATGCGATAATAAATCGAGGTTTCAGATATCTCGCTTTCTCTTATTATCTCGACGACGTCGCCCGTACGTAAACCCATATATTTAGAGACGGGGTCGGTTCTTTTAATATGCGGAATGTGTGAATCTGTCACGTTAAATCGTGAAATAAATTGTTGTTTTTCTTCGGGTGACAATAAAGTATGTTTAGGAACAAGAACGTGTTTTGTTATATTAAAGTAAAGCTCACTATCTTTGAATAATTGTATTTCAATTCCAGACGTAACCATTTCATCAATAACATGCTTTGCAAATGATGTTATGTTTTGTTTATAGATGATGATCAAACGCTTAATTTTATCATCGTGTGCAGAATCTTTGATGTCATTCATATGTTTAACACCAATCTTTCCAGTAAGAAGCAGATGGACGTAAATGCGTTCGTTCCCTTTATCTGCCGACAGCCTACTCTCTTCCCATGTAAACGTGTTTTTTTCAAAACCCCTATCTATAAGCATTTCATATAATGTTTGTATGACAACGTCGTCCATTTGTATGTATATAACAGTAAGTGTCTATTGTTTTATACTTGTAATATAATGTATTACAAATAAATTTCACTAGACATGATTTCCTTATCGAGCACGTAAACGATACAAAAAGTCATGACTCTCTATTGGATAGATATACATAAAACCTTTGCTAAAATAAAGAAACTATTGTGTCATACTCATTCCGTGACACGAGGGTTTGCGTTTCTGCTTTATGATCGAGAAGTTTCATCAAATGACCAGAAACATATTTCCATTCTGTATTGATGACCAATAGGTCTTCGATAGTTGCGTTTAAGACAAAGTGACAAAACACCTTGACACCAAACTGCTCTGATAACTCTCTCTCGACATTGTGTGTAATATACACACTGTCGAGTAATTTCAATCGGTTCATTAGTATGCCAACCTGATGCTTCTTCAATCCTGTGTATTGCATTGCTGTATACTGACTGTTTATGTATTTATGTAATGTAGTATTGGGGTCTTTAGGTGATTTTTATAACTACTGCGTGAAACATTACGATAATTAATTTGAAACAATATAATGAAGATCATTTCATTTTGTTTATACGGTGACCGAACGGGATATACATTGGGCATGATCGAGAATTGTATACTAGCGAAACAACTTTTTCCAGAATGGATGGTATCAATACATTATAACGACACGGTTCCGTTAGAAATCATAAGCGATTTAAAGTCTCGTGATAACGTAAAGCTATATCACATGTCTGGTGATGATATGTTAGCCAAGAATACAATGTGGCGTTTTAAACAAATGACAGAAACAAATGATACCATCATATGTAGGGACGCCGATTCACGACTAACCGAACGTGATGTGGATACAGTCAATCGATGGCTTGCAACCGATTTTGATTTTCAAATATCACGAGACTCTGTATCGCATAGATTTCCTGTCATGGCGGGTGCATTTGGTGTTAGAAACGGTATCATGAAACCGTTTGCAGAGCTACTTAGTAATTATATGCAGTGTGATAAAGGGTGGTATGTTGATCAGCTTTTCATGGCAGAGGTGTATCGTATTTTGCCAAAGAAAGCCGTGTTAGCGTTTAGTGTCAGATGTCATCGTGATAGACGATGTGGTTTTAGCAATGAAAATAGAGTTTTGTATGTTGGACCAAATAAAGAACGTTGTATTGGATATATTTGTTTTGAATTAATCACTCCGGAGATGATAATATCACACGGGAAGGATCGCCTAAGACGGATTGACAATCCTCGTCAACGCATATACTAACCTTATCTGACGAATGATTTTTGATTCGTTGTACATTTTCATGCGATAAAAACCATTTACATAATGGTATATAATCATGTAGGTTGTACCATATCATTTTCAAACCCGGTGTACTTTGCATACCACAAGCAAGTCTTGGAGGACTTATATAATCTTTAATTACGTATAATCGTTTAACATTATTGCTTAACATTGCGAGCGCAAAGCTGAATGTACCAACCGATATGACGAGATTCTTAGCATTTAAAATTGTATTTGCATCATCCTTAAATGATTTGCTTTGAACATTTACCTCTATATCGCTTCGATCATATTCGTCAATAATCATTTGTATAACTGGGTTTCTCATATCGGGTTCGGTTACAATACGAACTGATGTACATCCCGAATCATTAATCACACGTTTATAATATTCAAACGGCGGTTGTGGGTACAGTCCGAGATTGCAAAATATTTTTCTACCTGTTTTAGGACATGTGCAATAGCCATCAAATAGGTCGCCACTTCTTACGTGTATCACTAAAACAGAATCATCGAGTGGATTATCAACGATCCAATTAATTCGTGGACGTATATACTCTTGGCAGATATGCACCCGGTCTATGTATGGAATATTATCAACGTGATAAAACACACGAGACAAAAATGTATTCGTTTTTTTAACTGGATCATCTATACGTGTGAAATCATAAGTAGTATCATCAATAAGATCATGTTTCTCGTGTGAAAATCGTGAATTATGCGTTTTTGCTATATATATCCCAGACGATATTTCAATTATATTATTTCCAAAACGACCAAAGAAATTTTTCATATGTAAATTGTTTGTATGATCTTTAATGTTGTGCATTTAGAGTATCGTTATCTTTTAATATTTAAGATTATCCGTATTTTTAGTAATATTATAGTTGTTGCATATGTTTCGTATATCATTTTTATATTCGTCTTTGTTGTCAGCAACCTCATACGTAAAATTCCAGAATTTAATGTCATACATTGAATGTTTGCACAATCCAGCTAATTTGATTACATTTTCTGGATATCTATTATAATCGAACTGAACTTTACAATCTAACATGCGTAATATCTGATTTGTGCAATGAACAAACATGCATGTAGTCGGGTGGTTTTGCGTGAGAAACAGTTTACGAGAATGTATATTGCTATCGATGTAATCTGCGATTTTAACATCGCATGTAAGCTCCTTATGACGTAATAAAGTCATACACTCTGTATGTCTTTCTTCAAAATTGAAGTTAATTTTTTGTTCTTCGTACAATTGAAGCACCATATCAATCGAACATCCTTCATCAATTAGTTGATGTATAGGTTTTTGATTTAAATATTCATTCATATTCGAAAATTCACCAGTAAATCCGTCAATCTCGCATGGTCTTATAACCGGCCACAATGCAGAATTATAAATATAAGGAAATGAAATTTGTTTACAATGGGTAGGTAAGTGTGATAATATATTGTTTTCTATATCCAAATCGGTCGAATATATACCATGCCTTTTATGGATTGGTTGATATATGAACACATCTGCGTTTTTTAGAATTTGTATTGTGATTTTCTCTTTAAATTTTAAAATTTTATAGTTATACAATAGGTGACATGACGTTATATTCAACATGTGACAGTCAGAATGTTTTAAAAACCATCTTAACCCTTGACCTTGACAGTTTGAATATATAACTAACTTCATATATTAAAGGTTTATATTTTTAAAATATAATTATTGCATATATTTTTTATATGGTCTCTATATACTGCATCATCAATAGTGTCGACATTATATGCAAAATTCCAATAATCTAAATCGTATGACGAATGCATACACTTTCCAGGTAAATTAATTATATTTTCTGCATATGTATTGTAATCGAATTGAACTTTACATTTTAACAAGTTCAAAATTTGGTTCGAACAATGCACGAATATACATGTGGTTGGGTGATTTTGTGTAATAAAAAGTTTGCGCGAATGTATATTGTTTTGAATATAATCAGCGATTTTAATATCACATATTGTTTCCTTTTTGCGCAATATATCCATACAATTCAAGAATCGTTGTTTATATTCAAAGTCAATTTTTTTATTATCAAATAATTGTAAAATCATATCGATTGTATTTCCTTCGTCGATAAGTTTGTGTATTGGTTTTTTATTTATATATTCGCCTCTTCCAGGGAGTTCTCCTGCGAAACCATCAATATCACATGGTTTGATTATCGGCCATAATGCTGAGTTATAAATATAAGGAAACGAAATCTGTTTACAATGCTTCGGTAGATGAGACAATACATTATTTTTGACATCTAAATCGGTCGAATATATACCGTGTTTTTTTTGTATAGGTTGATAAATAAACACATCCGCTTCTTTTAGCACGTTTGATGGTATTTTTCTTTTATGTTTAATTAATAAATAATTATCAATTAATATACAAGATGTAATTTTGAGTTCGTTACAGGCCGAATGTTTCAAAAACCATCGGATTCCTCGTGATTGGCAATTGGAATAAAATACAATCTTCATTATTACTTAACGAAAAAGAATACTGAACAAATATCACGACATAATATAATGACTTCAATCGAAAGTAGAAACGGATTTCAAACAAAAGTGTGGGGACCTTGTGCATGGTTTTTTTTACATATAGTAACATTAAACTTTAGTCCTTCGAGGGCGGTTGGTTATCTACGATTCTTTAAATCACTCGGAGAAGTATTACCATGTGGTGCTTGTCGTGACAACTATAAAAAAATTATCCGGTCGAATGATCCGAAATTACGATTGACATCTGCGGTTTTTATGTCACGAAGCTCAACAGCGCGTTGGCTTTTTCGTGTGCATAATAAAGTACAATATGATATTCACAAAAAGACTGGAAAAGATTGGCCTTTGTTCAAGGATACGAAAAAGGATTTTATGAAAGCCATGAAGATGTATGAAAGGTATAGGTCAACTTGTGGAAAGATATCATATGGATGTGTCATACCAAAGAAAGGGTATAGGAAGCAAAGGACTATCGTAAAAGTGATTCCTTGTAAATAGCATAGTCCGATACTGTAAAATCATGGGCAATACCTGCATCCATTCCTATAAGTAACATTTCGCCATATACTTGCTCGTTTTGTAAAGGAAACGGTATAATATGTGAATTTTCAACAAGATTATGTTTAGAAGCATTAGATATAATTACAACAGGCGGAACGGTTGGCAATTGTCCAATAATTGTAACTTTGCCACCGAGCAATTTTCCGTGACCATTACTGTCAAAGTCAACATACACATCAGATAGAGTACCATCGACGTGTACTAAGACGCACGCTGACATTATTACCACCTTAAGAGACAATATGTTTAAGTAAGAAACAGGACATGGACACCACAATCACTCAAATCGAGAGCGTACTTGCTTCGAGAATCGAGACGTTTTTATTGGGAAAGATATCTTCAAGGGAAGTGTGCATTGATGATAAACATTCACACCCTCCGTTGCCGTATATAGTAGATGGTTGTACATATTGCAAGAGAAACGGTAATGTATTTTGTTTACCGAAGTGAACATATCGTTTATAGTTTCATAAACGGTATGCGCATATATTTAAGAGAGAGCGTACGCCACAAGAACAACCATAAAAAGAGTTGTAAATGTATCGGGTTGAGACATATTATTTTCTTTCATTTTAGCAAAAAAGCCCATAACATTAGCTAATAAAAAAACAAGGCCGGTTGTATACTTATTAGGACCAAGTAGAAGATTTTTCCATTTAGTGTCCATTACTTATAAATATATTTACTTGACGGCCTTATTAACAACACCTGTAATATACATAACATATGGAATGGCGCCAAGACTTACAAGAACAATGAGTACAATAGAATGCAATAGTGACATGTACATTCGGTGTTCTATAGTAGCATCTCCTTCAAAGTTCAAGGGGATACTGGAATCAAGTCCGAGCAATCGATTGACGATGTCTAACATATATTCAGATTGGAGAAAATTGTTGAGCATTGTGATTGATAGGACAATAGATACGAATACGGGTGCACTTGTTTTATCCATTGCTTTGTATTATATACAATTATTATAAAAATGAACCTTACTTAAAAACATAAGTCATTGAATACATAATGTATTTAAACGAAGAGGGATATATTTCGTTAATGAAAGATTTAATCGCAAATGGTTCACGAAGAGACAATCGCACCGGAGTAGACACTATAAGTAGCTTTGGACATAGCATTCGATTTAATATTACAGATTCATTCCCCTTACTCACTACAAAAAAAGTGTACTGGAAGGGTGTCATGGAAGAACTCATATGGTTTATAAACGGTGACACTTCAGCGCGACGATTAAATGAAAAGAGTGTTAAGATATGGAACGGTAATACATCACGAGAATTCCTTGATTCTCGTAATCTTGCATATGAAGATGGTGATTGTGGTCCTGTATATGGATTCCAATGGCGTCACTGGAATGCAAAATATACAAATTGCGACGGTAATTACACTGATAAAGGGATAGACCAGTTAGCAGGTGTTATAAAATCAATCAAAAATGACCCGATGTCACGAAGGCATATAATTAGTGCTTGGAATGTTGAACAATTGGAGGAAATGGCATTACCTCCATGTCACATGCTCTGTCAGTTTTATGTGTCAAAAGAGGGTGGCCTTTCGTGTCAAATGTATCAGCGTTCTGCTGATGTATTTCTGGGCCTTCCATTTAATATTGCAAGTTATTCAGCCTTGACATATTTGATTGCAAAAGAAACTGGTTTGGTACCTGAAACACTCACTATCTGTATAGGAGATGCTCATATATATATGAATCATTTGACGGCCGTAAAACAACAGATAGAGAATATACCAAAACCTTTTCCTACACTAAAATTAAATCACGCATCATTGGACGCATTATCTTCGAGGGATTTTACGTTACTCGATTATAATCATTGTGGAATAATTAAGGCCGAGATGGTTATTTAATCGTTACATTTTTCAAGTATGTGAGTATCATGTCTTGCATACTTTCAATCTGAAAGTCCCATAAAAAGAATACTTCGACTCCATATTTCTTTATATCCTTCATATATTTGAATATCACTCTTGAACCTAAATCTTTAAAAGTAGTGAAATCTTCAACCGCATCTTGTTGTCCTATTTGTAATATTTTAACCAAATCTGTTTGTAGTTCTTCGGTTTTTGTATGTACTACTCTTTTGATAAACGCATGTGTATTTCTTTTATATAACCATATACCATATCGAGAAACGAGCACAGAACCTGTATTTCTTGAATTTGCTATATCTTCACCAGACGGCCACCAACCCGTTTGTACGGGGTGCATATGCCACTGAACACCTTTAATACTATTTATGTTTATACACAGACGACCAGAATTATGCTCTTTATAAGCTTGTGATACGTTGTGAAACCGTAGTTTATGATCTGTTAGTACATATCCTCCGATTTCTGCTGTTACATTTGGTGTTCTCGAAATTTCGATTATGTTATCAATTTTATATAATTTCTGGGACGGTGTACCGATTCTATCAAACCTCATTAACATGAACTATATAAAAGTATGTTTCGTTTTTATAAATATATGATTCAGTTTTCTTGCACACCAAATCATTTAAGATATACACGTGCCTTACAATCCAATAATGACATTATTGTATGTACTGGGCCCTCAAGTACAGGCAAAATATTAATCCCATGTCGTATTGCGAGTATGAAGAAACTTAAAATAATTATCACACGTCCATCCAAAGTTCTCGATGTTAATATAGAGTATCTTCCAGGTGCATGGACACAATCAATGTACAAAGTTTTCAATCAGAACATGAGTCAGAATGAAATTAATCGACTCATAAGTATTGAACCATTGGATAATTTAAGGGGCGTACAATTGGATAACGTATTTATTATCGCTACTGATATGCAAAATAGCACACAAAGGCAAATGAATGCTCTCATTGATAAGAAAGGTATAAATACAAAACTTGTGATAACCGGACAACTTGAATACATATGTAGTAACAACGGTTTGTTTAATATTGTTCAGAACATTGATAAAACGCAAATGGAATATGTATCATTAGATAATATGGATACAATTCGCGAAGTAAGAGATAATAATAAATTGAAACTTTATATTTTTTAATTGAAATCCTAATACTATAGCTCTATTAAGTACTTATGTTTGCTTCCGATAAGAGTGAATAACGAGTATCATTTTCGTATACACCTGTTTATCATATCGATATTGACCACGATTTGTCACAGATAGAGATATTCTAGGAGTGTATACGATTTCTTGTAATCCGGATTACACAAGCTTTCTCATGTACAAGACACCCATTATCAAATGAAATACATGCAGTTGCTGACAGAAAATGGGTTAAGTGTTGGCGACGGACAATCAGCCCTTTATTCCAGTTATGGTCAAAAAGACCACGATTTGATTTTTTTTACAAAACAGATAAACTATTGGTTTAGGCTGGATGCAATCGCAAATATGTGAGTACATCATAAATGCTAAGATTTTTATACGCCTGTTTATCATGATGCGGTCCCACCATATCGAGATTGACGACGTAAATGTAAACTCTCGACCGAGTTGTGATAATATGCTACATTGGTCACTTAAATCGCATTTATCTAATAAACTTTTATTGGTGTCGTCCTCGTGTCCATGACCTCCACCAGTAATACAATCTATCTCTACGCTGTTCGTCTCCCATGTGAACCATATCGTCGATTACACTTGAAACTACGTTTTCAACATTAATATGTTCATGTTGAAGCACGACACGGACAAAATGTGAAATATCTACAATATCTACAGAACTCATGGCTTTCGTCATACACGCGCTTTCCATATTTGTATCATTAATATATTTAGGTTCTTAAGGTTAATAAAAATGCTCCGCAATACCGTATTTAATACATTCGTCTGCATTAAGAAATAACTCGCGCTTCAGTAGATTCTTTAGTTTCTTCTTCGAAATGTTAGTTTCTTTGAGATAAATTTCACTCAAGATATTCATGAGTTTTTCGCAATTCTCCTTTTCGTCTTTTAATTCTTCCCATTTTCCCCAAAAACCCGTTCTAATCTGATGAATTAAAACCGAAGAATGGCGCATAATGTATTTGCTATGACCACCAAGCATCATCAACGTACCGGAGCTACACACACAACCATCAATAATTGTATTCACATGCACACTACACGATTTAATATGATCCATTGCACTTAGACCACAATAAACGTCTCCGCCATCAGTTTGAATGTAAACATTAATTTCGGGATGGAAACTATATTCGCTCGCGGCCTTGGAAATGTCACGTTCTAAAATTTTAAGAGTGGTATTAAATTTCATAATTGTTTCTGGACATATTTCTGCATAAAAATAAATATTGTTTCCAACAGTTTTAACACATTCGGCTGTGATTCTTTCAACAACCACTGGTTCATCTGCGACCACTACCTCTTCTTCGTTGCGCCTCTTATGTTTCATAGTTTTTGCATACATCTTATACGTATTGAACAAATCTTTTTTTTATATGGGTTTTAATATACTCCGATAAGTTTCATAACTTTAAACAAACGGATATCTCCGCCATAATAATATTTATCCTCTATAGCTAGTTCGCATATTTGTCTACACATCGGACACGTGAAATTAGTTAGCATCCATTTGGTTATACAAGGTTTGCAAAAAGTATGCATACAAGGATACACACACGTGAAGCACGATACATCATAACAAATAGGACACTCAACCATGGTATTATATATTAAATGCATACTACTTTTATATCTAAGATTGTTTAACACGACTTTTTATGTGTAAGGTTAGATACATGCGACGCGTATCCGATTGATTTATTCCGTTGTAGTGCGCGTTTAAATCTGTCACGCATGTCGTACGGACTCATTCCTTGTTTTGCCATAAACAGTGCATGTTTGTAGTTTCGATCGTATATGTTTTTGTCACTATATCCTTTTTTATACATATTTTTTATGACGGCATTTTTCTGACGGATCTCTTTTTCCAACTCGGTAATATGTTTCGAGTGCGAAATGAGCTTGGACGTCAATATTTCAATAATCTTCAAATGCATCGTTGCAGTTTTAAGTTATATACATTAGTACTTTAGGTTGTTAATAAAGAGTAACAGATGTCCCACTGTTGCGCCCAAAATACAAACGTGCATAATATTGTGAGAATTACCGGCCATATCGAAATGCCCTGGCCATTTCTTTTCGGGATACTGAAAAACATAAAAGAATACTCCAATTGGATAAAATATACCGATTGCAAGTGATGAATAATAAATATTTAAATGTCCTCCATATATTTTTGCGTGAAGCCAAATTACAGGAACATACCATGCAGATAGTACAAATGATTTCAATCGATTATTTGAAGATTGCGCACATCGAAGAACTTCATACATACTATATGATGTTATACAGATAACAAACAAACTATACATTATGAATATATCATTCGATGGTTTTAGTACAAACACTATAAGTGGCGAGGACGTTCCCGCGACTGCTACAAGTATACCTACATAGTCCATACATAAACAGGTTTTACAAACGGAATCCGATATTGGCCAAAAAGTATGATAACATACACTGCACAAATACATAATCATTATTGCTATGATGTATATTTGGATAGCTAACACATCTATTGTAAGACCGGTAATAGTATCTGTACAAACATATTTTAAAGCATAACTAAATATTAATCCTCCACAAACGTGCGTCCATATATTACATGTCTCGTTGTGCCATTTTAAACAAGACGCCGCGTACCACATTATGTTTTTTCCATGTGGTCGATACCCGTGATTAATGTGCGTATTCATTATATATATCCATTTAAACAATTCTTTAAATATATATTAATGTAATGGCTATAAAATACCCGCGGACAAAAATTGGATTAGGTATTTTTATATTTTTGATTGTAATTTTTCTGGTCAATAGGTTTTTTTTTAGTGATATTAACGACGGCACATTAATTGATATTATACCGGATGTACCAATAACAAAGGATATTAAAAGTTTTCATATTAATCACGACGACATCGACTGTGACAAAAAATGTGAATATAAAATGGCAAAAAATTGTATAAATAAGGACGGATCATGGGACAAAAAATGCAATGGTATGACCGACAAGGGATATTATTGTCATTACACAGGAAAACAGTTTGATACGTGTACTACTGCGAAATGCGGTACAACGAGTGAGACAATGGGAAAATGCACGCCATTTCATTTGAAGGATAAATTAAAGGCCATACAATAATGCCTTATTATATTCTCATTTTGTTATACATGATATTTCTGTTATATAATGAATTATATTGTCGAAAGGATACATTTGTCGATATGGACGATGTGTTCAGTGATACTGCACGCGATAAAATGAACACAAAGTTTGAGGAGTATGCTTACGCTAAAGAAAACCCGATGTCTCTTATGCCAGAATTCGAGGGAAATGTGGAGTTTAACAAACCACCGGTTGATTGTTCAAAATGTTCTTGGAAAATGGATAATAACTGTACTAAGAAAGATTCAAGTGGTAAGCTGGTGTACGATACTCGATGTGACACTAAAGAATACGTGGACACATTTGGTATAAACCATAAAAGTAGAGGATACATGTGTAGTGGTTATGGTACTGATATTGGATTCGAAGAATGTAACAGCAATAAATGTAAGGTTGGCACTTTAAAAGGATGTCCAATAGACGAGCTTGAACAATTAATAAAAAGTAATGATTTAGATGTAAGTAGAATATCAGGTCAAACATAAATGCAATATTAATAATATATTTCAAGATAATATGAATCCTCAGTTATGTCCAGTCGAAAATGGAAAATACAGCGAAAATCATTTTTCGAATTTGTATTTACCGGAACAAACACAAATACAAAGAGAAAAGAGAAAACATATATTTTTTGTAGATAGCCGTGATGTAACTACAAAAATCAACGATTTTGATTATACAATAATAATAGATACACCATACAAAAATGTTCATAGTATAGAGTTAAAAGGCATTTCGTTTCCTAAAATTGAAGACGAAAATTATGTTATAATAGATATTGAAGAATGTAGGGATCGGTTAAATTCTATTGATGGAAGCGGTGCACATAGGTCGTTTGCGATATGTTATTTTGACAATATTGCAACGGGAATCGTACAGCCGATGAGGGGGAGTGACTTTGATAGAAAAGTCTATATATTTAATCCAACTCTTCAAAAATTCGGTAAAATACACGTTCGTTTTAAAAAGCAGAATGGAGCGGTTGTTCAACCGCTTGATGTGAATAATATTATAAAACATACATTATTGTTTGAGATAACAACATATTCTTAGTATGGGTAATTTCCACGTTCATCGTCTTCTCGCAAGAAATACAACCCAATAACAAAGATCAGAGTCGAAATTATGGCAATTTCAACGTCCCTTGTTGCTGTCAAGGCTACAATGAATAATCCCAAAGATTTCATAACAGGATGTTTGGCATATGCTTTTATTCGTCTTGGGCTTTGTAGATCACTCAGTCCGACCATTGCCTGAAATAACACGAGTAGACCGAATAGAGTTTGTCCGCTTTTCATAGTTTTTTCAACGCTTTTTACGAGTGAAAAATCATTCAGGAGAGTCTTTACGCTTTTTTCCATTAGTATATAGATATATATTAATTTAAACAATAAGATTCTGTAATAAACACACAAATGTATACATTCTTTAGGGATATGTATCACAAGTATTATATTCTTCGTGGTGTAACAGATAAATTAAAAGCCTTTAATATGGATGGCGTAAAGTTATTTGGAAAAATCGTCAATGTATACGATGGTGATACATTTAGGGCATGTATTCATCACAATGGTATTGTAAAAAAACTTACATTTCGTCCTGTTGGGTATGATACACCTGAAATGCGTCCATTAAAATCAATCGCAAATCGTGAAAAGCATATTGATAAAGCTAAAGATGCGCGTCAAAAGTTCATTGAAATATCAGGTGGTGTTGGTGCTTACGTTTTCCTCCAATGTCATATGAATGACAAATATGGTAGAATACTTGTGACATTATACAAACGCAGAAACAGAAAGCGTGATAAAAGTATAAATCAACTCATGATAGAATCGGGGCTTGCGAATGTATACGATGGTGGTAAAAAATTGTTGTTCATTTGATATCGATATTATCGATTTGCGTATCTAAGATATTTGCATAAAAACTGTGATCGAGGATTTCAATAGGATACTCTGTATATATGAGTGCATCATCAGATGCACACATCAAAAGCGATATATTATGCGCGGTGAAATGATATTGAACCATATCGAATTTAGCACGACACACCTGTAAATCTCCATAACCTTTTGATTCATCAATATCAACAACATCAAGGTTATCGAAATGTGGATAAATGCCGTTTGCATTTTTATATGAAATCATACGTTTTCTGCACATATTAGCAGATTCACGACACGGAAAACACAATACACTTGAGCGATATGTATGGGGGTCGCATGCACGTCCATAATATGAAGATAGATAATTCAATTTAATGAGATATACCATCATGAATATATATATAACTTATTATTATTATTTTTAAATTATTTTCACACAAATTATAAAAATTAATAATGCATTTGCTCGAATTGTTCAGCGGGACTGGAAGTGTTGGGAAAGTTGCAAAAAAAAATGGATATACAATAACAAGTGTTGATAATTCTAACAAATTTCAACCAACGCATTTACAAGATATTTTAAAATGGGATTATAAAAAGTACCCCCGTGGATACTTTCATATGATATGGGCAAGCCCACCGTGTACCGAATTTAGTAAAGCGAAAACAACGGGACATCGGGATATCGAGGGTGCCATGAAAGTGATAATGCGTACATTGTGTATTTTAAGATACTTCAAGCCCAAGTGGTACGCTTTGGAAAATCCGGTTGGACTTTTAAGACATGAAAAAGCAATGAAAGAGAGTGGTATGAACCGTGTAACAGTTTCATATTGTAAATATGGTTATAGGTACAGAAAAGACACTGATATTTGGAGTAATATACCATTTAAAGCGATGGTATGTAGAAAAGGTTGTAGATGTATTTGGGCTAAATCTACTGGGAGACATTCGACGACTGTTCAACAAGGGAAAAGTTCTGGAGGACATCCAACAACATCGACGGTTTGCCTTCACCAACGTTATAGTATTCCACCTAAGTTAATACTGACGATGTTGGAATTTACTCTGTAGATAGACGTTGAAGAACTTTCAGAGCTTTATCGAAACGTGTGATAGTAATTTCAATTTCTTTTCGACGACTAACAACATCAGAATCATCTATAAGATGGACGGACATTTTTTCAAGGTCTACATATTCGTGTAATTTTTTATACACGGTAGTAACAAACGTATGATGACATTGCATTGGTATAAAGTCAGAAAATCGAGTAATAGAAATATCGCTATAAACCTTAAGCGCCTGTTGAATGAACCGGGTAGGATCCTCGTTCGAAATAGATTTTACTTTTGAAGAATATTCATCGTTTTGTGTAAAAATAAACACTTCTGCATCAATAAGCTTTGTAATCATATCATTTGCCTCTTTTTTTTGTGAATATAGAAAATCATCAATCACTAATTTAGTTGCTTGTAACAACGGGGGATATTTGTTTTTAAGTTGTTTATGAATAATGGTTTGCATTACTGTACGAATATATTCATGTGTCTCATCGACAAGTTCTTGACAAGCAAGACGAAATGGAGCTATATGAGTTTCAACATACAATTGATTAAAAGCAACATGCGACATAAAGTTAAATAACATAATACTTTTTGATTCTTCTATTGCAGAGCGGATTCGTTCTTCAAATTCAGTAGAATTAAAATCAGGTTGTGCTGCTTTAAGTTTTGCACAAAACCGTTTGTACATCTCAAAAGTTCTTGGACTGACATGTAAATGTTTGTCTTCCATGCAATCATCCACAGACTTTGCTAATGATTTAAACTCAGAGACAACTGAAATAACAATTTTCAACATGTGTTGTATTTTTTGAACATCATTATGAAATTCAGGTGCGAATGATTGGTATTGAGTGCGAAGTTCCTCTGACCGAGTAGTAAGTTGTGTTATCATTTTAGGTATAAATGCATCAATCGAATTCGATTGTAATTCGCTTATACGACTTACAAGCGTGTTAATTCCCCAATACTGACTATCGACACCGCTAAAATGAGAATCAGTTTCAAAAAAGTGTTTCTCCATCTCCCTTAATCGGGCAATACTGAGATGTCTTTCGTCTGAAGATCGATTTCTTACGGCAACAAAACCAAGTCCCATTTTCACATTATTACCTTCGCTACGTAACTTTTCGGCGATTCGGGTATCAGATTTACAAAGATCAACTTTGGTTACCACACCCAGTGTACGTTTACCAGACGGGTCAATTGATTTTGCAAGTTTTATTGCTTCAGAGTTTGCAAAATCATCAAGTGCAGGAACAACACATAAAATTATCATTTGTTCGTTTGATATGTATTTCTTTACGAGATTAACTGTTGCAGAGTGAATATCCTCTTGTTCATCATTCACGGATAAGTGTGTGATGCCTGGTAAATCTATTAATGTCATAGTAGAACAATCACTCGAAACAACTTTTACGTGAATCGGTTTGTCCAACACACAACCACTTGATCCCGCAATTTTATTTGTCAAATCAATGATTCGTTGTGGTAATTGTTCTAAATCCCTGACCTTGGTTCCATTTTTGTCAAGGTCTGGGTCCTCCCCTATAATTGCGTATTTTTCAACGTTTGCCTTATGGACCAGACGAAGTATGAGTGGTACACGTGTGGTGATATTTTCACCACTTGGTAAATTTACATTGGAAAGACTTTCAAGTAAAGAGCTCTTACCTGCACTTTGTGCGCCTGCGACAACAATCCCTGGTACTTCAATATTTTCAGCCTTTAAATCCGCACGGATTTGCTCAATCGCGTCGAGTTTAGGTTGTGCTTCGTGAAGTAGAAACAAAGGTAAAGGTTTGGAGCTACCGATAGTTGCGTGTTTCAATTTCTTTAATCGACGTTTCATAATATCGAAATATCGAGAATCCATTATTATTTATATCTAAAAAAAAGCTGGAAATGGATCACTTTTTATGGCACGATGACCGCAATCATGGAAAAAAATGGGTACCTACAGATGTTTCAAGGAATGGTCACTCACGACTTGTCATTAACTGTGAATGACATGTGCAAAAATATTAGCAAACACAACGGTCGTGAATTCGAAACAAGACGCTTGATGAAGTTTGCAACAACATCATGCGTTCGTTTTGCTGCCAAAGGTAAACTTGGAAGCTCGTTGTTGGATTGGGATACACAAAGCACAGTCGAACCGCCTGTATCGACAGGTAGTATTCATTTCAAGATAAATACAGGGCACACTCTTACATCTGTGATTGCTTTCCCATCTGCGAAAAAGATAAAAATAAGTGGTGGATTTCCAAAGTATGCAGTATTGACAGAAATAGCAGAAGCTGCAGGGGTATCGGTTGCTGATGTTGTAGAGTGGTACATCAATGATATACATCATATTGTCTCATCATTTGTTACTGGTGTGGGTGACACAATATTTCGGATGTCCATGATGAACGCAGGATACGATACAGGCAAGCACATCACGCCAATCGACAAACTTCCTTTATTTGCCAATCGATTTTTTCATAAGGTAATTGCACACGAACCTGAACTTGGAGGACGTCGCTATGCAGTCAAAATGTACCCCAAGGCTGGTCGAACCCTAAATGTAGCTTGCGATCACCTTGGGCGTGTGCAGATATTTAGTGCGCACAGCATGACTGAGATCTTGGATGCTATCGATACGTTCGAACATATGTTATCATTGGCACATACGGATGGAATTAAGCTATATGAACGGTAATACCATCGACCGCTTCCGGTGGTGAATAATTAAGTGCTTCGTGCATAGGTTTCAGTACGACTGACGGAAACGTTACATTCCACTTTATAGCAAGGTCGGTACCAGATGTCATTCCAAGACCTTTTACCATACTAATGTCACCTGGTTTTACAACACGATTGATAACTATATTATACGATAGACCGTTTAGATGTGTATGTGTTATAACTGTGCCGCATAAAGCTTCATGGATATGTAAAGTTTTATTAATATACAGTTGATCGTTTTGTACATGAATATGAGGGTGTTCTTTGTAACGCAAGCGAACCGTGAGATTTGTCTTTCCTTGTGTCGATGTATAATCACCCATCCCAACGAGTGATACGAGTGAACCATTCTTCATACCAGGTTTGATGTTAAGGTCTACTGTTTCAGTAGCTTTCTTTACACTCGAACCATTACACACTGTACATTTATATTTGGGGTCGTGCATTTTACCTTGACCATTACACATATTACACGGTTGCCGTATAATTTGACACATTGGTCCCATTTGTATCTGATGTTGTGTATACCCTACACCCCTACATGTTTCACATGTTATAGGTGGTTTAGTTGTACCTTGTCCATTACATGGTTGACATGCAGTATCATGTGTCACATTCATTCGAATAGTTTTTCCTTTAAAAACATCTTCCAATGAAACATAATAATCACATGCAGTAGGTATATTATTTCTCCTTGTTTGTCTTTGAAAAAGATTTTCGAATATATCAAATGGACTGTTGTTTGAATGCTGCATTTCCGGATCTGCGTTTCCGTATGTATCAAAATTTCTTTTTTTCTGTTCGTCTGATAACACGGCAAACGCTTCTGATATTTTTTTAAAAGTTTCTGAATCTCCCCCTTTATCCGGGTGGTGTTTCATTGCAAGTTTTCGATACGCTTTTTTTATATCATCCTGTGATGCGTTTTTTGATATACCAAGAGTTTCATAATACATTAATATTTTATATCGTATATTTTTTAAGCCCTTTATAACACACGAGTGTGACTTCACAATCGTACAATGCATCATGCAAACATCCTGTAGGTTCACAACCGAACAAGAAATTGTGAAGCTCTGAAAGTTTTGGGACTTTTAAGTTTCCATTTTTATTCTTCATGTCACATAAAATTTTTGATTTGTACATTGTACAAAAGCCCTTTGACCGTATAGCGCGTTCAAACGTAAACGGAGGAATATCCCTTTTACGCATCTCTCGGGAAATAACATCCCTATCAAACGAAATGTTATGTGCTACAACTTTGTCTGCCCGCATGACATCGGACATGAATTTATCGATTACAACAGAAAAATCGTCGCCGTTTTTTGTATCATTTATGGAGATTGAATGCGGAACTCCATAATCAATATATGTCGCACCACAAATAATATGATTATTTCGCGTCTCGGTTCCGTCGGGATGTGAAATAATCCATGCGAGTTGTACAATCTGTTGTCCCTGCATATCAAGTCGCCCATCCTGTGTCTTTGCACCGTTCGTCTCGGTATCAAATACAATAATTGTTTCGTTCATGGTATGTATGTTTATGTTTGTATTACGCTACCATGTTGTTTAGGTGAAAAAAAATGTTATTTCCAATTGTTCGGTTAGCATACGTGTGTTTAAATTCATCGATTATTACCATAGAATTGAAGGTGTCTATTACAGTAAAGGTGTCGAATTCCGATTCAAAAAGTTCAAATGATGGTGTTATCGTTTCTGACATAGTTGGAGTAATGGCTGGTGTCTCAGTGTTCGTATGCGTAAAAGTAGGAGTCATTGATGGTGTCTCAGTAAACGTATGTGTAATAGTAGGAGTCATTGATGGTGTCTCAGAGTACGTATTGGTTTCGCTGAACGTATTTGTAATTGTCCTTGTCATCGATGGTGTATCAAATGACGCTAATGAATGTGTATTATGCGAAGCGATAAGGATTTCATCATCATCATCATTATCGGTAGTTGCATATATTTCAATGTTTGAAATAACTGGTCGGTCTCCAAAAGTCAAGTACCCTTCTATCGCAAAAAATGACTCATACAGATTATTCAGACTATCATAAAGTTCTTTAAATGTATTTTCTGTACCTTCGTTTTTGTCTATGATTTGTATGGTTAGTTTATTGTCCTTCCATGTACAGGCGAACGAATCGAATAATTCATTATTTTGGTAACCGTCATCGTCTATTACATTTGTATCTGCTAATGTATATATCTTTTCCTCTGTAATCACTACATTTGTAAAATCAATACAGAGTTTGAATATCGGGTTATTAATGTTCTTGTCATCCAACGTATAATATTGACTGTTTGTTTGATCCTCAAAAATATTATTAATGAATTCTCTAAATTTAAATCGAATCCCTATATATCCTCCTGTATAATCGAAAACCAAAATATTTTCGGAACGTCGTTTTACCAAAGTTTCAAATACATCCGTATATGCGTATTCAGTCCTCGTTGGACTGATTGTATATGAAGGAGTTTGTGTAAATGTAAAAGTCGGCGTTGAAGACGTGGTAAATGTGGGCGTATATGTAAACGATTGAGTTGGTGTGTATGTTAACGATTGAGTTGGTGTGTATGTTAACGATTGAGTTGGTGTATATGTATAACTTTGAGTGATTGTACTACTTTGTGACGGTGTGTACGAGATTGTTGGTGTCATATCAGGACGATCGTAAATAAATTTGTATTCGGTGATCCAGCCCAAAGTTGTATTGTTCTGATTAAAATCAAGAAGAGCAACAATACTCTGGGCATTTGGTAAAAATCTGAGGTAATTATCTTTTGTTATATCGGTTATGGCGGGTCGTCTGATAACATCATAGGATATCATGACTTCTCTTGAAATTTGTTCAGACCTGTTTTGATACGTATAGTTTTTATTTGCATTAAAGATAGGGTTTTTTCCATTATCATCAGATAATTTGATAATAGTCTTTATGTCGGTATCATCAGGTAATTTTCCATACGTCTCTGACATAATATTACTTTATCATATTTAATAATCCACGTTACCTTCGAATTCTATATTACCCTCTATATTTCCATCAAATTGGTCGTTATCAAACGTATATTTACGTGAAGTTTCTTCTGTTGTTGCATTTGTTATTCCTCCTCTATAAATTCGTTCTCCATCGTCAATTGAAAGTCTCAGGAATACACCTTGCTTGTCTTCTGATATTTCTCGTTCATCGAAACCCTTCAACTTCCAGTTGTATTTACGAATATCTGGAGTTATATATATATATTCGTCATATACATATTCATAACTATCGGGAGTATAATGGGATTCGTATACACTTGTTACACCGATATATGACTGGTTATAATCAATACAATCAGCGATCGTCCTACTTCCTAATTTATCAGTGTCAATATACAGGAAACGATCCAAAATACGTGTTGTTTTTCCACCTATCAAGTCATTCTCAATATCATTGTCAGCATTTATTATCATCACACGTGATTTTTCGGCTGTGGTTTGCGAGCAGTACAGATACATTTTTTTATACCCCGTTACTCCTGATGTTGGTCCATGCAAATTTGTTACCGATGAAAATGCATCAATTGTGATAACACTATCATCGGATTGATTACTGGTATACACAGGAACATCAAACGCTACTTCGACCGAACGTATTTTAGAAAAACGTTTGTCACCCCAAGCAATCTCGTTTGTTGAACGGTCGCTTGTTTCGATACTGTTATTGTATATTGATGAAAATATTTCACTAGGATTATTAGTTATTATTTTATCATTATCATCAACATCTCCTATTATGGTCGAGGATTCATAAAATTCAGATGTGCTTAAAGTTTTGAGATTTATACTTAGTTTAAATTGTGTAAATAAACCATCATTGGTATTCGATATGTTACTAATTGTGAATGTTTTAATACCGCTTGTTTGTGGTCCAGTTTGAATGGGACGTTGGGGCAATGGGTAAGGATTATCGTCGTCATCCTTATTCACTAGATATCCCATTAAATAGAAAACATCAAGTGTAGAGACACCTTCTAATTCTGATTTGGGATCGACCTTACCATAAAGTTCAACCTTCCTAATCTCATCTGGCGTTGTATTTTGTACCAAATACGACATTAATACAAACACGTCTGTCGCAGTTATCGCACCATCTTGATCTACATCACCCGAGTTGCTCCAGTCGAATGGGGATACAGCTTCCGAGTTGTTCAATTGAATTGTATTTTTTTTCGATAAAAATGCAACTTGGTTTGTGGCTTCGCTATCTATATCGATATGGGCTTTTAAAATTTCATTTTGTCCACCACCAATATTGTTTCCAATCTCAATTGTCTGATTGATAAAATCGAAAGGTGCATCAGGCACATTAAAAAGAGTTGTGTATACGTCCTTGGGACAAAATAATGGATTACTGGTTACATTTAATTGTCGTCCGGAGCCGGAACTGTTATATGCCCAATTTGTGAAATTGAACTTTGCAGCTTCAGGAATGTTTCCTGATTCAAGTTGGGGAATATCAGGTCTGGCAAAAAGATCAACCGAAAATACGTTTATATCTTTTACAGGCATAATTTGAATGGAACGATAAGGAGTCCCTGTATCAATTCTTACTATTTGTATATACGCATCATGGTTTATGGCTTCAGTTTCTATTTCGATATAGGCATTTAAAATTTCGTTTTGACCACCACCAATATTGTTTCCAATCTCAATCGTCTGGTTGATAAATTCAAAAGGTGCGTCAGGCACATTAAAAAGGGTAGTGTATACGTCCATGGGACAATATAATGGATTACTGGTTACATTTAATTGTTGGCCGGAGCCGGAACTGTTATATGCCCAATTTGTGAAATTGAACTTTGCAGCTTCAGGAATGTTTCCTGATTCAAGTTGGGGAATATCAGGTCTGGCAAAAAGATCAACCGAAAATACGTTTATATCTTTTACAGGCATAATTTGAATGGAACGATAAGGAGTCCCTGTATCAATTCTTACTATTCGTATATACGCCTCATATCCATCCGGTAGTAATTCATCAGTTCCGGTAATTGTAAAAGATGGTGTGATTGTCATTGATGGTGTGATTGTCATTGATGGTGTGACTGTCATGGTTGGTGTGACTGTCATGGTTGGTGTAAATGTCATAGAAGGTGTAAATGTCATAGAAGGTGTAAATGTCATAGAAGGTGTATGTGTCACTGTCGGTGTTAGTGATGGGGTTGTGGTGGGTAATACAAGTGTATTACGAGATTTTCCAATATCCGCGTAAATGTATACAACATCATATTGTGCATTAATATCAGCTAACGATACTGTATGGAAAAGTCCTCCGCCTGATATCGTTACTGTCCGTATAACGTCGGATGATTTACTTGTATACGAGAGTGTACCGGGATTGATACTGGTGTAAACTGTAAATTCATTAGACTGTACGTGTTCAATCGCACGAACACCGATAATATCGGGCTCACATGTATACGTAACATTCTTATAGATGACATTAGCAAACATAGGATTAGTTGTTGTAAGGGCATTCGACCGGGTCGTAGCGTCTTGCCAATAAATCCGTGTGTGTATTTGCACGGTACCATCTGATAATCGTTCGGAACTAATAATATTGACATATTCATCATCTTGTACTAAATCTCCATACATCATTTTCTCTACCTCTACGCGAAATTCCGAAACATTCACGTCGTCAATATTTACATTTGCACCTGAACTAAACATGACTTCGTAAACAGCGAGAGGACGTTCTAGAGGATACTTCCAGCTACCAAGTAGATACTGCTTAATAGCTATAATGTCGTTTACACGAATTAATCCATCAAATGTCTTATCAAATCTCATGAACATACTCGCTATACTTTCACCTGGTGGTATTATTTTGGTATGAATATAATTCATTATGGTTGGAAAATCCGTTAAGATTGGATTGGATGTGCTGTTCATAATGGTTATGTTTTGATTACGAGAATTAATGAATCCATACATAGGGTGTTGTGCATCTAATCGAGCAGGTTGGATATTATAGCTTTGATCATAAGTAAAAAGGATATCCATCTCCTCGAATGTATGTGGGATATCACTGTATCCGAGAACACGAGTCCTATTTTCATCTGATGAATACGATGATTCAACGTTCCAGTTGGGTATTTGAGATAACACATTTGTTATTTCTCCCTTTACTATTATCAAAAACATTTTGAGTGATTTATCTTTCAGATGTTTTGTCAAAATTCGAGCATTTCCATCATCAAACATAACATCTTCTGGTACAAGGTAATCGCTTGTCACTTTTTTACCATTTGAAGTGGCTTTAAGTACTTTTATTTCGTCGGTTATATTGGTGTATTTAATGAATATACGTACCACACTTCCAATCGTTATGGCACTGCCATTAACATCGACATTTCCTGTAATTGTATTATTATCAACCAATACATTCCACCCTAAAATATCTGTCTTATCAAATATCATATCGCTAAAACCTTGGATTTCCAATTCAAATGTTTCTGATTCTGGTAACATATTAGTATCGATGTTCAAAGTAAATGACCCAGGAAACACATCTGTAACATAAAATCCAGAGTACAACATTGCGTTATGAGCGATTTGAAGCGACCATAGAATTGCATTGTCATTCGAAAAACCAATGACACTATTATACTGAGGGTCAATAGGTATGAGAGTAGAATTGATATTTACCGTGAATAAATCAATGAGCCCCATTTCAAATCCAATGAGAACTGCTGGTGAATCATTAGCGAATGTACAATACGCAGTCAGATACAAAATATTGTTAGCTGTATTAGTTGTGACGTACCTAAAGTTAAAATCTTTAAATGTATTCGAAAGAACAATTTTACCATCATTATTATCCGAATTTGCAACAAAATCTTGGTCAACCTCGAAAGCAACTGTAAAACCTGCGATATTTTTATTATTGTCACCAATGCTCATTTGGTTTGTTTGAAGTTGTACATTATATGAATTATTATCCAGTTGCATGATATTAAAAAGCGATGTTATATTGAGATATTCGTCGGTCCTTGTCCCCGTTTCGGTAACTGTTTGTGTTATTGTGGGTGTTTGCGTGTGTGTAGGTGTCATTGTCGGTGTAGGTGTCATTGTCGGTGTTGGTGTTATGGTTTCAGAAGGCGTGGGTGTAGGGTCAGGTCGATCAATCGAACGGAAACCATTTGAAAATAAAACGGAATCATCTTCGTTAATGAGTACAAAAGGAATACCTGGTTCTTTTAATGGTACTGTTTTATTTGACGACAAGTCTATTATAAATTTGGTAGACACACCGTTACCATCAATAAATGTCACTTCAAAAATATCTTGTTGTTTCAAATAGTTACCATCAATTGTAATTTCAATATTTGTAAAGTTAATATTAGCATACTCGATAATTTGTGTTGAATAGGTTACAACACCAACGTCATCCACACTCGGGTATACAAAACACCACTCAAATGACGTTTCAGTACGTTTCAAATCGACAAAGTATACGTAATTTATTTGCATTAGCTTACCCATATCTGAATTATCATCATAAGATACAGACATTACATTTGCCATCGCTGAAATAAGGGTTTCATTTGTTCTTTGCATATGTTTCATAACTTGTGCAACGGTTTCATTTACATTGCGATTGATTATAGTTGTCCTTGACGATGCTATTTTAGGTACAAAAAATCCGACCGCAGTTAATGTATCTACACTTAAATTCGTGTTCAAAGTTATACTTGCAGTTACACGCGTGAGCCTATCATTTGGCAAAGAACTTCCAGAAACGATTGTATCATCAGATTTAGAAGTCGCGACATTATCAATAATTGAAATTTTAGATGATGTTTGTATTGTTACTGGCACACTTACAATAATAAAATCATCATTGGATGTATTTAAAAAGAGTTTAGTAAAATCTATATTTAATCCTTCAATGAAAAGTGTATTGAGGATAACTGCATTTGAAACATGAATATCTGGAATCCTCATGAACTTACTATACCTGACATAAAAAACGTTCAATCTTTCCAACGATAATTACATTTCAAACATGTCACATTGACACCAGAAAGTTTATCCTTTGCGTGTATATATACAGTGCGTCCCGATTTACAATGCATGCACGAATACTTTCCCTTTCCACATAATAATTTGTTTGGGTTTTCAATCATGTCAGTCAACTCATTATTGATATTTTCTCGATATTTAAGATATGTTTCCATCTTCGCATGTGGACCCGATGTACACATCTGAGTATGGGTTAAATATGGGATATCTATATATTTATAAATACCGGCACATATAGCTTCTTTAAGACTCGGATACTTTGAGATGTTAAACATAATAGATCTCACTTTAGACATATAAATGAATCGCATTTGTCGTGTATACACTATGGTTTTAGTATTTTGTACACACATAATCTTTTTTATAGTATAATTAAATATAGAAATTTCAGTATTTTTACCTGTGACACCGGGAAGATTCTTCATAATGGCATCACGCGATATACGTCGGATTGATTGCATTATAGGTGATGTTTTTTCAATTTATATATGAGTTCTTTAGGTTTAATTTTGTACTTTCCAATCTAGAAGCGCCTCTTCGTATTTTTCGCGTTCTTCTTCCGCCCTTACAATAAAAGGTTCTTTACACTCAATTGATAACGCTTGCCACTCGGCTGCAATGAGTTTAGAAATATCCCCAAGTTGGGCACCTTTATTATCATCCATAATACGAGTACGTACATCATTACAAAAAATCATATATGCCGAAAGTGCCCTCTTGGGACGAGTGGGATCTTTCATGGGCTTCAACTTGATAAAATTGTTTGAAAGGTATTTATCGACAAGTCTTGGTACTTGATCCTCGTGACCAAGGTCGATACAAATTTTATGAATGAGTTCATCGATATGGTTGTGCAATGACTTGCAGATAGAGGCATTTACGTTATGAAATTCCATGTTGTTCGTACTATACAAAGTACTTTTTTCTTTATACTACTTTACGTGAATCAAGCATCGTACAAATGTCGTCATGTACAATTGGTACTTGCAGCTTCATGTAACCTTTATTATTAGGATGTAGTACAACCAAAAACATTTCAACAACTTCCTTGTTGTAAAACGTTTCAATAATATACCTGTACAAATTTAACTGTAGCGTATAATGGTTAAAATTACAATCCTGTACGTGTTTAAGACCGTGCAACCCACTTTGAAAGTTATTTCCATATCGAATATTCTTGACACGCTTCCAGTCTCCCAGTACAATTTTTCCGTCGTCTCGTTCAAAAACCACATCAATGCTCCCAGCAATCTTGTGTATATCGTCAAAAATCATCCACTCTGTACGATATGGTCGCAGAAATGTGTGATCTTTCATAAAATCCAAAAAATAAGTAAACTCTATCGATTCATTCCCTTGGTCGTCACCTAATAGAAAAAGTTCAATATCTTTGTGCATTTTTGTGCCATCAACTGCAGCAGTGTTTGTATTCCACTTCTGGATGATATCTGTTTGTGTCATTTGATAATATTCACTCCCTTTGTTTTCAAAGTGTTTTTTATGTGTCAATTGTGACACTTTTTCTTTGTCAAACGGGGTAAACATCGAATGAATAATAGTCGTACCTGATATATACCCCTCACACGACCCATCAACGTAATATATATGGGGTTCCTCGTCAAATGTGATTCGGGAATCGCGTGTGTGCGCATTGGTGATATTGAGTGCCATCCTATATACACTACCACAGTAATGAATATTTTAAGTGCTTTCAATAAATGAATATCCTTTTACAGTTGCCTCTTTTACGGTTTCTACGTTTGGATAGCGTGTATTAATAATCTTAAATCCGGCCCTTTTATAATATATATTTCTCTTACAACCTTGTCGTGGTAATACACTAAACGTGTCTACAAGATCCAAAATATATGGTTGATGCAGTCGTGCATTTCCGCTTCGTAAAATACGTCCGCATGCTTGTACAACATCCGTTTTAGGCGTTGCCAAAATCAATGTGTCAAGTGCTGGGATATCTAATCCTTCTTGTGCAAGACTGTACGTTGCAAGAATTATATTCATATTTTCCGACAGTTTGAGTTCATGTTGTTTCATTCCACCCATGTATAATCCAACATCCTGTATATCCATTTCAAGAATCATCTCCTTTAACGTCAGACATTGTTGTCGTCTATCGGTGAGAAGAATAGTTTTTCTACCTGATTTTTGAAACTCGCATAACCGCAACGCAATCATTTTGTTTCTCTCGACATTTTTTGATATAATATTTATAATCTCAGGAACTGATACTTTTCCAGTAGAACTTAATGGAATCTCTGTATCGCAAAACGTCGGGCAAGTATACGTGTGTCTTTCTAACGTTATATCAAGCATAGACGTATCTCTTTCAACTTTAAAACATACCTCACCTACCGACCAATTCAGTATTTTCGTAAGTCCATCTTTTCGTTCCGGTGTTGCAGACAATCCAAGTATATATTTGGTACTCACATTAAACAAAGCACATGAAAAAGTTTTAGAACATATATGATGAGTTTCATCAATTATAGTCAATCCAAACCCTTTAAAAACACTTGGCTCGTATGTTTTCATCGATAGACTTTGTAACATCGCAATGACTATATCCTTACCCTCTACGTCGACTTTGTTTTGTCTAATGATACCGATTTTTGCACTTGGTAAAAAGAATTGTATTCGTTCAATCCATTGATTCATTAAAAACTCTTTATGAACGATAATAAGTGTTTTAACTGCAATTTGTGATATAACGTGAAGCGCAACTGTCGTTTTACCGTAACCAGTAGGTAACGAGAGTACTCCCCCTCCTATAGTTTTCAAGGTGTGTACAACAGTTTGTGATGCGTCTGTTTGTTTATTTTCCTCTTTTAGGATGCCGACAAACGGTACATTGATTGGAGTACATATATGTATTGATGCATCGGTTTTATAATCAGGAAAATGCTGTTGACCATAAAAGCGAGGAATTCGATACCGCGTGCTATTTTCACGGTACGCTTTGACGAACGGTGGTTTTTGAAATCCATCCGCTACTATTGGTTGTACGCATAACTCCTTCAGCATGAAACTTTTGATTTCATTTCGCTTTATTTTAAATCCACTCGATGTTAACATTGTATATTTATATACATCTATTTCTTATATTCAAGTTTGATGCAAGATTTTGTGTTATCGGAATATGAAAGATCACGCATACCATCCATGATATCTTTCGCATTTGTTTGTAAAAAAGATCGATAGCTTTTACCTTCATTTATTTTAAACGCCTTTTGAATATTTGTGTTGAGTACACAGTTTGGGATGTAAGATGTAAAACATCGCCCATCTGCCATACCTGGTCGAGTCATTATTATTCAAAATATTTTAATGCACAACATTCAATCACATTTTTTGGATACCCATTTTCGTAGACACGAGTTTTTTTTTTTTCGTGTGTAACATCCCATGTAACGTCATCATATGACTCAACAGTTGTCACGATGAACTTAAAAGCATCATGCAATCTGTCAATTGCATCACTACCTGTTATGACAACGCTACCCGTTCCAAAAACAAAAATGGAAACACCTTTGTATTTAATCTTTAATCCTGGATATGTATCAGGGTCGTATGAAACACTTTGTATTTTGTTTTCTTTACATATGTAATACTCCAATTTTCGTAGGTTTACACGACGTCGTATACAAAAATCGGAATTAATCATTGCAATCTTAATTGTTTCGCAATATACATCAGTCGAAAGACATTTCGACAACAAATGACATACTTTTGTAAACACTCTGACGCCCTCTAACATCGAAGTAACACCCGTCATCTGCATTTTTCCATTTGTAAATATTTTAATACTCTTTGTTGTTGTATCCTTAAATGACAACGTAGCCTGATTGAAAAAATTGCGCTTTACCTTTCCCCGCTTCGTCACCAGTGGAACATCGTCTCGCTGTTTTTTCTTCAAAGTCGCGTCAAATGTTATATTGTTATCAAACTCATTGACTATCATTTCCATGTTGATGTCATCCATATTCGTTTTACTCACCAAGGTCATTGTAGAAATGTTTATGTTAGAATATCCATATTTTTGGGTATATGCATGTGATTCACCTGCAAGTTTTAGATAGTCCGACGCAAATTCGTTTAGTTGTTTATTAGCATCAAACACCATGGTTATCTTTATCTCGTTATGTTTACAATTGACATTCTTTAGGTAATAATATTCACTTGTCCGTGGTAATACCACCTCTTATCCTTGTTTTTAATTATAAGTCCCTCGTACATGTGTTCTCCATCTGTAAATAATATATTTATTCGTGTTTGCTTCGGTATATTCACCATAATAGTTTTGGCAATGAGTAATGCGCCTAAAAGTGTTGTCGATGCCTGTATTGATTTATTATACATATATCTTTGCACATACGGAGAGTCAGTATTCACGAGCTTGTATACTTTCATGACCATTTATTATATATACTTATAATTTTAACGCATTAAGTATACAATGAATAAGATAAGTAAAAGCGTTATCGAAAAACTCACCGGAGTAAAGGTCAACGATATTGGCATTTATCATCAAGCATTTTGTCATAAATCGGCAATCAAAGAGCTTGGTCTTGAGTTATCGAATGAACGCGTTGAGTTTCTTGGAGACGCTGTGCTTAATATTATTGCAGGAACTTTTCTGTTTAATACATTCCCATATGAAAACGAAGGGTTTCTTACTCGATTACGAACTAAATTAGTAAGTGGCGCAAATTTGTGTAAATGGGCTCAAGATATATGTTTAGGGGAACTGGTAGTCATGAACGAAAAGGCAATAAAAAACGAATGGAACATGAATCCACGAATCTTAGAGGATACATTCGAATCTCTTATAGGCGCTATTTATATCGATAATGGTTATTCACTCGAAGCACCTCGGATTTTTCTTGACCGTTTCTTCAACAAACTTGATTTTGACGATGTTCGACGTGACACGAATTATAAGGACATGTTAATGAGACATATGCAATCCATAGGAATGCCTACACCTGAATATACATTTCAAGAAATAATCGATTCTGGCGAAAAACGTTTTTGTGTAAAGGTAATTATAAACGGTAAATTGCTCTCTGAGGGCTTTGAAAGAAATAAAAAAATGGCAGAACAAAAGGGCGCACAGAATGTTTTAAAATGTTTGCAAATTATTACTGTATAGTAATGGGAAAATATTCCGCAGGTATTCTCATATATTCATATGATCCAAATGGCTGTGTCACATTCCTTTTAGGAAGAGATTTTCGAAACATGTATAGTGATTTTGGAGGGCGTTCTGAACCAACAGATATATCACATATGGACACAGCAGCAAGGGAATTTTACGAAGAAACATGTGGTTCTGTTTATGACATACCAATTGTCAAAGAAAAAATACGTAAAAGTCACATCGTTCATTCACTCTCTTATTTGGGAAACCCATATTATATGTATATGGTATACGTGCCGTATTCTAATCAACAACTGTCTCGATTTGATGATATAAGACGTTTGATAAGTAACAATCCAAACATTGACAATAGATTTAAAGAAAAACTCGATCTCCAATGGTTCACGGGAAACGAAATTTTAAACAAAAGAAATTGTATGCGACAAGTATTTTATAGAAGCTTTACTCACAATATCAATTATATTAATCATATGACAGCGCGTAAAGTACTTAAGCATTAAATGATGTTTTAATTAATACGAAGATGGTCGACGTTGTTATCAAGCGTAATGACGACGATATAATGGAACTATCGAGCATTGATATATCCGACGACGAAACATTTGAACTTAGTACCAGAAAATTAAAAAAACCAACTGCAAGAACTTTTAAAAAACCGTCAAAACCTTCTCGAAACGTTCCGCAGCGTGCTCAACAACCGAAAGAACAATATATTCGTCCTGATATTGATGATACGACTTTTGAAGCTTTTGGCAATCCACAAAAAGCATTCACGAGTAATCGTAATAATGTAGTAGACGATTACGACGACCAAAAATCTATTTCTGATTTATCTTCTATGCGAGAGGATTTTGAAGACAATAACATTGACAATGAAGATCTAAAACCAAGCCCAGGTTTTAATACATTGGACGAAGAAAAACAAGACATGGTTTATAAATTTCATCGTTTGGAAGCGAAAGGATGTAAATTATCAAAAAAATATAATATGAATAGTGACATCAGTGAAATGCGTTCGGAATATCAACGCATCAAAAGAGATTCTGAATTAAACGGAAGTTTGAAATTCTCCAGGCGAATGCTTATGGCATGTGTATCAGGTATGGAATTCATGAACAAAACGTATGACCCTTTCCAGGTTGAACTTAACGGATGGTCAGAAAATGTAATGGAAAACTTAAATGACGGTGAATATGATAATGTTTTTGAACGTTTGCACGATAAATATAGTGGTAAAGTGAATACACCACCTGAGATGGAACTCATGTTGAGCCTGACAGGTAGTGCACTCATGTTCCATATAACGAGCTCAATGTTTAAAAATATGCCAGCCATGGGTGCTGACCCATCTATGATGAGGAATATGATGAAAAATATGGCAAAACCTACACAAGCAGACGATAGTAATGGGAAGCCTAATGGTATGGACTTTAGTAATATATCTTCCATGTTTAATGCCTTTCAACCACCTGCATCCGTACCCACAAGAAACACACAACGTAATGATTCCCCGGATTTGTCGGGAAGCGACAATGATTCTGTAACGTCTATGAGCTCAGAATCAGGAGGTAAAAATATCAGAAATGTCGCGTTATCTGAAGGTACCGCATTGAAAAGGAGAAACAACAAAAATAAAATTATAATGTCGAAAGAAAATACGATCAACATTTAATTTTTGATACTTACAATAAGAAATGATGTATACATCTTTGAGCGATGCATGGGATAAACCTCAAAAATTTAAAATAACACAAAATAAATATAAATCAATCGAAACATTTGCAACACCAGAACCTTTTGAATATAATGAAGTCGAGTTGTTTGTAGATAATAATCATGATGACGGTATTATTGGCATTTTGTGTGTTTTACTGTTATTAATTCTGTTTGATGAGTCCCATAGCATGCTCTAAAGCATTCACAGTTGTCTTGTTCTTTTTACGTTGCAACTTATGTGCCGGTGTTTGGTCAAATATCTTATTTGCATCATCATGTGATACAACAGATATATTCGTATGCTTTTCTATAAGCGGATTTATTGTTATCATCGGTAATGGTAGGTATCTGTAAGTAACATTGTTTTTACGAAATTCGTTAATAGACAAAGTCCCACCAAATGCACTCAGTGCGTGTCTCGGTGGTGCCTCCCCAACTATTCCAGTAATATTCATTTTATTTCGCATGAGCGTTATAAGTGAAAACTTATTAAACTTAACATCGTCGACTGAATAAATGACATAGGCTTTTATACATTCCCAACTACAAAAATGTCCATAAGTTTCAAATACTCCGTTACTGTACTTAACAGGTAAGGCGATATCTTGCGTGTCATAAACGTGACAGCAATGATAACACAGCATTATTATTTCTAATACAAAAAATGTTTAAGTTATTAATGGATGATTCAATGAGTACCTCAATTTCATCATTAACACAACAGCATCAAAATCAGTTACAACCGCCACCACAAATGCAACCACCACAAATGCAGCAAATGCAGCCAAATCAACCACAACAACAACAACAGCATTACGCAAAACCGTTAGAAACGAATATGGATTCCACTCAAAAGGAACTCCTTTTCCTTTTCGTTATAATTTCTATTGCAACGTCTGAACCTATACAACGTCAACTTATGTCTCTGGCACCGTCATTGTTTAATGATCTAAAACCTTCTATCATAGCAAATGCTGTTAACGCAGGGGTTATATGCATGGTATTCTATTTTACACGAAACATGAAAATACAAATAGGCGAGTAGTTTAAAAACAATACAAGTGTGTAGTTTATATGAAGGTTGAAAACAAACAGGAAATTCTCAATCGTAACCTTCTAAAATTTTATGCAAATGATTCAAACATGAAAAAACTCGTGTTTATGCTCGGAAAAGACTGCGATGTTTCTCTTCGGGAATGGGATTACCTATGTACCCATCATGCAAAAAAAAATAATGTGTTGTATTACACTTCAAAAAAAGAATTGGTTAATCTTAATTTACATTATCGTTCTCAACTCAAGGCATATTCAAAGGCTAATTTTGACCCGTTTAAAAGGCATAACCGTATTTCTATACCATGCAAATACATCGATAATAAGAAAATCGAAACAACGTGCGGTCAATTGAGCTTCTTTCGATTCGTTATTGAAAAAGAAATGTATGATTGGTTAAAAAAAGGAAAAAATCTCGAATCGATACGTTCTGATATGACGAAACATACAAAAACGAAGCAAACGTCTAAAATTTCAGTTGATCATTTGGAACATAAACGTTCGGTTCAAAAAAATAATCGTGCTGTCAATAGACATGAAATTAAAATAACTGTGTTTTTTTAGATTTAAAATTATATACATGATGATAATATGGACGAAATGATGAAAAACTATAAGAGTGTTTTTCCTGTATTAGCCGGTATGGTTTCGTATGCCGGATATTGTTATTATATCCAACAAACGAATCCAGAAGAACCTGTTGATCAAATGACTGGTGTTAAAATTGCAGCTGGTGTAGCAGTTGCTGTGTTTGTTACACAAAATATGGATTCAATGAGTGGAACGAAAACCGACGTTCTCACCGAACCATTCCATGATAATGTTACCTAATTATTTTCCTTTCACTATACGCAATGAATGGCGTGTAGATTCTTCTCTTTGGCTCATGATGTGCGTCGTCGCCTCTTGTGCTGGATTTAATGATTTAACTTTTCCAGACTCAAAGAATTCCTGCAAGGTCGTTTGAATAAATTCAGGTTTCAGACTTTCAAAATGTGATGTCGTCTTCAATAATAATGCATTATTGTTTTCGAGTTTACATGCTTCAACCTTGTTTTCAATCATATATTCTACAATCTGATCATTTAATTCTTTCTTTTTTGTTGTATACGTCTTGACATCCTTGCTTATCACTTGAATCTTCTGTGAAACTGATATATATTCAGATACCAATGCCTTAAAAGATTCCATTTATCTTAAACATCATACATTTCATTTCTTTAAATGTGTGTCGCGCGGAATTTCAAATACACTTTATCTATCGTGGAACTCTCTGTCATTATAGATATATTTTTTGTTCTATTAGAATCTTTTGCATACTCAGTATCGATATATTCACCGCATATACCATTGTTAATGTCATCAACGAGTGTTGTATTTTTGTTTATTATTAACATCTTCACTCGTGATATACTGAAATTGAACACCCTTTGAATAAAGAGAACATACGTTTCTGTTACTATATCAAAATTGTCAAGAAACTTAAATGTATTCTTACGACGGTCATATACAATTGCATCATTCTTTATATATCTTGATAAAAAGTCAGATAATGCATTGTAATGCTCTGGACGCGTCGTTTCCATAACTGTTAAAATGTACGAGTCTGTTATCATGTCATTGTTCGATTTCAATATATCATCAATAGATTTCGTCAATTGTGTATCGTCATCTTTATGCAAAATCAATTTGTTGTTATTTGCCAAGATACTCAATAATGTATTATTTTGTTGTTTTAAATGTGTGATGTATTCATTTTGTTGTTTTAACATCATATTACACGTTACCATACATTGCTCACAAGCCATATCATATCCACTCCATATATGTTTATATACTTATCCTATAAATGTAAAAGTGAGCGTTGCAACATCACCTGTTGCATCGATACCAAAATATTCTACAACATCCGTTATTAAATTCGTCTCCCCCGTGGGATATACCATTTGAGAAACACCTGTACCATAATATAAAACTGTTATTTTAGATAACTTCACACTGCCTCCCTTAACTCTTAAAGAGCATCTGTTAGGTTTTAGGTATCGCCCTTCGGACTGCAAATATAAATTGAATCCGAGTCTATTCCTATAATTGCGACCCTTCGTACTTGTTGAATACATTTTTTCGTTTTCATAAAATATTACGAAGATCTCTTCGGCATCTGATAATAACCCGTCAGTTGCATTTTGTATCTGTTCACCATCTACTGCGTACATGATATACTCGTCTGCATACACATAATCTACACTATAACCAATATCCTGTAACATACCAATAGATATTGTACTTAGTGGTTCAGGGTCTGCATCCGCTTCCGCCCAACCTGTCATAAGTTCTTTGTCCATCCCATGTGAAATGTGCGCTTGTCCATCTATATATTCTACTCTATTATTCAATGACACCCCTGGTTCCATCCCCTCTTCAGGATGATATCCAGCTGTACCACCACCACCATCGTCTTCTATTGGTATACTTGTTAAAGAGTTATTTAATGTATATTTACGATATTCACGTAACGCATTATAACCAATGTAGTTACCACTACGATTCAATAAATTATTCTGTGTCCACATAGTTCCTATACCTAATATATGACCCATTTCATGTAGTACTGTGTAATACGCATGTGACAATCCATTATTTTTTAGATTCCTTTTTTGTTCACTCCAATTCTTCGTGCTCAATATCATTACACCCTCATCTGGAATATACTTTCCATTCGCATAAAGGTACGATGTCACTCCCGCTTGCCCGAGGATATTCTCCGACAGTGTCGAATCAAAACGAACATCAATTTTCAAATCATATTCATTATTTGATGTTTTCTCGGTTATTATCTGTTCCCATCGTTTTGCTGCCATTTCTAATATACTTCGGTCTTCGTCTCCTCCACCGTTGATTTCAAGGTGTATTGTATATTTTTGTCTCCGCCTCCACAACCAAAGGTCTTTTATGCTCACGATACCATCACCGTCGATGTCAAGCATTTCTATACCCATTGCAGGTTCCTCATCAAAAATAAGATTGCGCCTTATCTGCATTATTTCATTCTCATACATTATTAATATAATGAAAAAAGAATACATACCGTTGTTCAATAAAGGTCATATATGGAATATATCTATACATCAAACAAATGATTACAAAATAACAATATCCAGACAATATGGATTATGTAAAGGAAAACAAACACTTATAGATTCAATTGTTTATAAAAATAAAGAAATGTCTGCATGGGAACATGCTATTCATATAGCCGATACGTTATATAAAGACCAAATTGATATTGGATTTCAACCGTTAACAAGTGTTCCAAAACCCTTCATTCGCCCAATGTTGGCTCACACATATTTTGATACTAACGGTATCCCCCTCAAAAACAAAGAAAAATATATCATGTGTCCCTTTTATGTACAACCTAAAATTGATGGCGTTCGGTTATTGATCGGCAAACATTCTAGTGGTATGTCGTTTATTATGTCCAGAACGGGTAAAACTATAAATAATATTAATCATATTTCTGATGAACTCCTGTTACGATTAAAGCCAGGTGATTGTATTGACGGAGAATTATTCGCATCTGATATGACATTTGAAGATATTATTAGTATATGTAGAACCAAAGCAAACACTAATGTCAACAATAAAAAACTTATTTTTCATGCATTTGACATGTTTCGATTAGAACATATGAATGATATATTTTCTGACCGATTCAAAATGTTACGTATCATTTGTGTACAGCTTTCATTCACTCACACTGTTCCTATTATTTTATGCACTACCAAAATCGATATTCCTAAACTATTACATAAATATATTTCTGATGGTCACGAAGGTATGATGATTCGAAATGATGCCGTTTATAAACTCAATGGAAGAAGCAATGACCTCCAAAAAGTAAAGAACTTCCTCACTGACGAGTTTATCATATCTGGTTTTCAAGAGGCCAGTGGACGCGACAAGGGTACTGTTGTTTGGGAGTGCACATCTAAACATGGAAAATTTAAAGTACGCCCGAGGGGAACTATTGACACACGCAAATCATGGTTCTTAAACGGACACGCATATATTGGCAAACAATTAACCGTGCGTTATCAAAATATGACCGAACACGGGATACCTCGATTTCCGGTCGGTATAGCAATACGCGATTATGAATGATCATTTTCTTCCCCTTCTCAAATTACTTTCCAAAAATCCAACCAGTCTCATAGTATTCAAAAAAGTTTTTCCCGTGCTTTCTGCGTCTCTTCGCAACCTATGTATTTGTTGTTTCACTTTTGCATTTCCATTTTTTAAAGTTAGGTTGTTGGTACGTATCGCCACCTGTAACTCCGCAGACGAAGGAAGTTTAATTATGTTTTGTTTCTTAGTGTCTCTACGCAGTTTGTGCACTTTTTGTTTACATCTGCTTCGTTCTTCTTTTTTCAGGCTTTGTGTATGCGAATGTAAAACCCTCAAAAACTCTTCAGATGTAGGTAATACAATGTTTTGAGATTTTCTTTTATTATGCATTATTATTAGTATTATTTTTTTAACCTAAAGAGATGTCATGTATAGTATATATCAATCCACCATGAGTCGTTCCAACGAATTCAAAAAGCATACACCACTCGAGCACATCCTTGCACGCCCCGATACATATGTTGGTTCAGTACAAGCTGACACTGAAAAACACTGGGTGTTGAACCATGAGAATGACAGAATGGAACAAAAATTGATTACACACGTTCCCGGCTTGTATAAGATATTTGATGAAATTCTGGTGAATGCTATCGACCAATGTACTATTGACGAAACTATAGATAACATCAAGGTGGTCATCGACAAAAAAAGTGGTACTATATCTGTCACAAACTCTGGCAGGGGTATTCCAGTCGAAATACACCCCGAGTATAATGTGTATATTCCAGAACTTATCTTTGGAGAATTGCTCACAAGCTCAAACTATGACGATACAAAAGAACGCACCACAGGCGGACGTAACGGTTATGGCGCAAAACTCGCTAACATTTTCAGTACATCTTTTGAAGTTGATACACTTGACGTACAGAACGGATTGCATTACACACAAACCTTTTCCAACAACATGAAAAATAAAACAAAAGCTAAAATTACTAAATCAAAAGCTACCAAAGGATATGCATCCTTTACTTTCACACCCGACCTTTCCAGATTTGGAATGAAACAATTGGATGACGATATCATTGCGCTCTTTGAAAAACGAACGTATGATGCGTGTGCCTGTACCCCTCATAAAGTAAAGGTGTTTTATAACGGTACCCATATTAATGTTAAAAACTTTGAAAAATATGTTGATATGTATATCGGAAATAAAACTGTTACACCAAGAGTACATGAATCATCGACTTGTGGACGTTGGGAAATATGCATAGCTATGTCACCCGATGGATATAAACAAGTATCTTTCGTTAATGCCCTTAACACAAGTAGTGGTGGTTCTCACGTAGATTCAATCAACCGACAAATTATCTTGAAAATTACCGAGTATATTCAATTGAAACACAAGGGTATGACTGTTAAACCCCAGTTTATCAAAGACCACCTCTTCGTTTTCGTGAAATCAGTACTTGTCAATCCAACGTTTTCATCTCAAACTAAAACGGAATGTACAAGTCGTTTCGGTTCTTTTGGTTCCCGTATGGACATTGATGATGAATGTATCAAAAAAATCGCGAAACTTGGAATCATTAATGAAGTTGTCGCACTCGCTAAACACAAGGAAATGAGAGAATTAAACAAAACCGATGGGAAAAAGAAATGTACAATCAAAGATATACCCAAATTAGATGATGCTAACAAAGCAGGTACACAACAAAGTAACAAATGTACCCTCATTCTTACAGAAGGAGATTCAGCAAAAACATTCGCAATCAGTGGTCTCTCTATTATTGGCCGTGACCATTATGGTGTGTTTCCCTTGCGTGGTAAAATGCTTAATGTTCGCGAAGCTACTGCAAAACAATTACTTGAAAATGCTGAAATTAATGCGATTAAGCAAATTATGGGGCTACAAAATGGTAAAAAATACAAGGACACGTCTGAACTAAGATATGGAAGTATCATGATTATAACGGACGCCGACGCGGATGGAAGTCATATCAAAGGCTTACTCCTTAATTTTATCCATCACTTCTGGCCCTCTCTTATGGATATACAACCAAATTTTATCCGAAGCATGATTACACCTATTGTTAAGGCTACTAAAGGTAGAGAGTTGAAAGAGTTTTACACCATGAATGATTATAATGAGTGGAAAGCTTCGGGTTCTACTGGTTGGCATGTTAAATATTACAAGGGGCTCGGAACAAGTACTGCATCGGAGGCCAAAGAATACTTTAAAAATATGAAGAAAAACACTGTCGAATATAAAAAAGACCCACTGAGTGATGCATCAATCGACCTTGCCTTCAAGAAAACACTTGCAGATGACCGGAAAAAATGGATTGTCGATAGTATATCCTCCAATGTTACACTTTCCCATGACCAAAAATGTATTTCTTATTCCGAGTTTATTAACAAAGACCTCGTTTGGTTTAGTGTTGCTGATGTTATCCGTTCTATCCCAAGCATGGTTGACGGACTAAAGCCTTCACAAAGAAAAGTTCTGTATGCTTGTCGGTTGCGAACAAATACAGAAATTAAAGTGTCGCAACTTGCAGGATTTATCAGTACAAAAACAAGTTATCACCACGGTGAACAATCCCTTATGGGTGCGGTCATCAATATGGCACAAAACTATGTTGGCTCAAACACATATAATATGCTACTCCCAAAAGGACAGTTCGGTACGAGACTCATGGGTGGAAAAGATGCAGCCAGTCCAAGGTACATCTTTACAAAGCTAAGTGAACACGCCACATCACTATTCAAAAAAGAAGATGACGCAATCCTTACCTACCTTGACGACGATGGACAACGAATTGAACCAAAATATTTTGTGCCTACGCTTCCCCTCATTCTCATCAATGGGGGCGAAGGTATTGGAACCGGATACAGTTCAAGTGTCCCGTCTTATAATCCAGATGATATCAAAAAATGTATCAAAAAAATTATTATGGACAAACCATGTAGTGACATTCACCCATGGTATCCAAACTTTTTGGGCACTATTACAAAAACAACTGAAACATCATATACGGTTCGCGGCGTTTTTGATATCGCTGAAGGTAAACTCAATATCACTGAACTTCCGATTGGTAAATGGACAAATGATTACAAAGAGTTCCTCGATACCCTTATCGATACAAAAATCGTCAGTTATGAAAACCACAGTACCGACGACTCCGTTCTATTCAAGATTCGAATGAAAACAACAGGTCTTACTGACGATGACATAATTAAACAGTTTAAATTGAGCAGCACAATTAATACCTCGAATATGCACCTTTTTGACGCTGATTGTAACATTAAAAAATATACCTCCCCGATTGACATTATACGCGACTTTGTTAAAGTTCGTATGGAATATTATAATAAACGAAAAATACACATGCTGAAAAAAATGGAAAACGAATGCAGTATCCTTAATCAAAAAATTCGTTTCATCAAAATGATTGTTGATAACAAACTTATTGTTTCGCGCAAAAAGAAAGATGCTATTTCTGCTGAACTGAAAGTCTTGAAATTCGCAGTTATCGATGGCTCGTATGATTACCTACTCAAATTGGAAATTTACAACCTTACTGACGAACGTATTGAAGAATTGAATGCTAATCATTCAAAACTACGTACAACATGCGACAACCTCAAGGAACTGAGTAAAGAACAGTTGTGGTTGAACGATTTAGAGTAATGCAAACTTACATGTACATGAATGACGAAGACATAAAATTGTGTATTTCATTCGCATTCTTCTTTTTTTACACCTTTGTTGTAAAAAAAGACATTCTTGAAACTTTCGATACACATTTAGATAATATTTATGCACTTGCGATTGCGTTCATCTCAAGCTTTTGGGGTGATAAAAGTATCACTATACTTTTGAGTATGATGTATATGCTTTTATGCTTATCTATTAAACACCTCCCCTATTGGGAATTTTTGTTTATGCACCCCTTTTCCTGGAGCATTATACATGACGTCCATATAGACCAAAGACATTATATATCACTTGCATCGATGGGTCAGGTCACCCGGTTCGCACAGGAATTCATTCCTGCACAACTGCACTTCCAAATATCCATTGGTTGCTCTATCGTCGTGTATTTACTTGCTCATAAACTATGCACAATATCAACCGTCGAACGTTATGTAACAGCCGTCAATTGGTATTATGTACTTCTACATATTATGTATGATTTATCATTCTTGATGTTGTTAGATGCATATCGATTTGAGTTTACCATTACTCAAATCGTACTCAGTGTTTTATATGTTGGACTCATAAAATATGTTCATAATAATTATGCAAAATGTATTCTTGTATACGGTGTTTATCTAGTTCATCATTGGATACCTATCCCAATGATTATCACATTTAATCAATGTGTTACACTCGGTCTTAAAGAAGAACTTTACCATTCGATTCAAACAAGTGTATTCATACGTTTCAATGAACACGCGGTTGCATTTCTGGTCTTTTACACTATTAGGTTACTCGATTTGTCATTCGAGTTTGAATTCTATTTTTTTACAACTCTTCTTTGTATCACACAATGCACATTGGTTTATTTACATAATAGTTACTCGCTTGATGAATTGCCAATCTAACCCTCATATGCAAGTATTTTCGTTATATCTACAAACTTATTAAAATCTATCTCGTGTTGTATTTTAAATATTTCATATTCTTTCCGTATGTTAATTGTATTGTTTGTATCTATCAACATCCCAATACTTCTATTACCATAAAAATCTCGAATAAGTCCCTTTAAATCGTTTTTTGATACGCTTGTACCCTTGTTCTTGACTTTATATCGTTTAACCATTCCCAATTTGCTTCGAACCTTTTTGTTTGGTGACTTGATATTTGTTTTACGCTTTTTTTCCGGGCTCATTAATGCAAATATCTTCATCGCATCCGAAACATCACCCTGTCCCTTAAGACTATTCTCCAAGTTGTTTATTGTTATTTTTGACATTATCTTTTCTACATATGTGTTATATGATAACTTGGACATCCCGTATTCTATTTTCGTATTTGTTATGAAATTAGATGATAATCCTACACATACCCCCGTTGTATCTCTTAATTGTAAATTTAATCCTGTATATTGTATCGTTTTAACAGGTATTTGCCGAATCGTCTCCACTATATCCCTCATAACTTTTGCTATCTTGTCATCCAATATTTTATTCCTATCCATTCCGTGTGCATTAAATATAAATATTTTGTTGCCTATTATTTTTGCAGCAATTGCATGATTGCTATGCAACCCGGTTCCATACGCATATTTTACTATTCCTATCAATATACTGATATCCTTGTCTTTAGATAAAGTGTGCAAATCACCCGAAATAAATTGAATTTCATTGCTTTTATTTTCAAAAAATAACATTACAGTATTTTCATCTTTTGTTATTTTACGAATACGTCTTAAAGTAGCACCATCAGTAAGTCCTTTAAAATTACACTCTAATTTAGACAGTTTCATTATATTATTATATTTATTTATTTTATGCTCAACTTTATCAAATTTAACCCTAAACCCTAAACCCTAAACCCTAAACCCTAAACCCTCAAGCGACCCTCTTGTGCGATTTTATTAGACCTTTTAATAGATTATATAATTCAATTCCTATTTAGTCACACCATTAAATTCTTTATTTTTGATTATATACAAATCTTGAATCCAAAAGACGAACCCAATATTTTCCAATGGAACGCTACTCATAACAAACTCATGCTTTGATGCTATTGACGTATAAAAAATTTCATGATATGCACATTGGTTGTTCTTTATATATATACTACATTGTTCAAGTAACTTCCTGGATAACCTGAAAATAGGCAAAAATCCGCATACATATTCTTTTAAATATAAAGAATTCTTTGGTTTCCACCAATACCAGTCGTTGTCTCTTTTGCCTATGTGTTGTACTATCAAATCCGATTTATTGTCTGAAAATGAATCAAGAAAACTGGCATTGTCCCCCTCGTAGTGAACCCCATTTTGTATAACCCATACGTAATCCAACATTTTTGTTTTCTAAATAAAATGAATTAATTACGTGAATAAGGCTAAAGTTTGTATCAGATGTCTTTGACGATGACATATAATTATCTAAATCCCATTCAGTATTGTGATTCATGTTTAAATTTTACATTTAATCGTTTGTGCTCTTGCTTCGAATCCTACATGTGTCAAATGAACTTGACTGATATACATGTATCTCTGTACTTCGTTCTACTTTATACATTGTTGTATTCATTTTTATACTATTATTATCATTTGCCAAATCACTTAATTGGAAAGAATACAACGGTAGGCCACCACATAATAGATTTATGTGTATTTGCGAAAAATGAAATTGTTCTGATGCGCTCACAAGGTCATATATCGATTTCCCTACAAACCTATTAGACGGTCTGCACGATTTTATTATTCCATTATGTGTACAGTCAAATGAGTTTACAGATGTTCTCCTGAGGGCTGATATAACTTCATCAGTTACACGTGATGTACACGATCTACTTTTTTGATGATATTGAAGTGATTGTCGCGTAGACAAATTCTTCCCACAAGTATGACATACGTGTCCCATTCACACAAAATCCACTGTTCAATTCCTTAAATATGTGAATAATTGTTGAACTTTTACCGAACTTTTACCGAACTTTTAGATATTTATTTTAGGAGACACTTTTTGACCGAGATTTGAGGTATTTATTTTAAAATACTACATTTCTTGAACTTGGGTCTAGGGTTTAAGGTTTAGAACCTTGAGTAACACAAGAAGTGTATCATGACAAGCTACACGAATAAATTTAAGGATGAGACACTTGACGAATACATTTATTACTGCAAAACGATAAGAAAACCTGATATGAAATACAATGTCGAGCATATGGATATGGATAATGTCAAAGATGATGTATCAATTAATCGACTTCAATTCTCAAAACCAATAGCAGGTTGTGTAATTGATATGAGTCTTGATGATTACATTAAGAAATGCAAAAACAACGATAAGTCCGCAAGATCTGCATCAAAACGTGCAAGTAAAATGAACCGAAAGTCATCTCTCGACTTTTGTAGGTGTAACCTTCTCGAAAGTGAGATGGAAAACCAAAAACTGTACATAACTATTAAAACGCTCGGTACATCTTTGTATTTACTTTTACTTTTTCAATTTATAATTTTATTCATTGTATTTAATTATATTTTTTCATAATCATAAATAATTGTTTCGGCTTTTGCACGTGTGTATTGTTGCAGACATAAAAAAAATTGATACAATAAGCATGACAGAAAATTCATCAAATGAATTAAACGACAACGAATATGACTTTTATAAATTAGCCTTTTTCAAAAGTCAATCAACACTTGTCAAAAATCAAATAGAACTTGACAAAAGTTTAGAAAAAAATGAACAAATGTACCTCACTATCAACAAACTCAAAATGTATTCGTATCTTTTAACGTTGTCTTTTTTCACATTTTCATTCACGATATATGTCACTGCATTACCGAGAAAATATTGTTCGATACAATCTATTTAAAAACTATAACATATATATTACCAAGTATGGACCGAATCATTAAATTCTTTAGTGTTTCCAAAAAGCCTGTCCTTGGAAGATGGAGTTTAAAGACATGCGAAGAACTATCAACATCAATTAACGCCATCTATCAAAATAGAGATCACTGTGGAGACACTATTTGTAAACATCCTGTACAAGCTAAAAAATTTATAACAGATGGACGCTCTCATCTTCTTAAAGAGAAAAAATGATTTAAAAGCCTCATTAGTACTTTAGTTATACAATCTATTAGACCGAATGCACTACATCTATGAGCTCGAACTACCATTTGACGAATATGAAAAACATCTCATTCGTCGAGACAGAAAACACGTGTGGTGGGCTTTGCAAGAATATGACCAAAAATGGTCGAATATGTATAGCAAAGAAGTAAAATCCTTTCAAACTTTCGAAACAATTCAAATTGTTGACCATGATATTTTTAAAACTAAAGACATCGAAAATGTTTCAAAAATACAAATTCTAATATTAAGAGATAAAAAAACCGGGTGGCCATTGTATGGCAATAATGAAAAAACATATGAGAAAGCATACAAGTCACGAAATGAACCGATTGGTTTGTGCTGCTTATCTTCACTGACTGAACTATTTATACAAATGGAAAAGTTTTCATTGCGTATCTTGATATCAAATTTACCTAACCCACACTTATTAACACATTTAAATTTATCGAGTGCGTTTAAACATGAGGTAACACCTGAAATAGGTATTATGACTTCATTAACACATTTACGGTTGAACGATAATTTATTCCGCAGTATCCCAGAAAATATTGGTAACTTGACCAAGCTTATTTGTTTGGATCTTTGTGGAAATTATCTGACACATCTCACGGATACCATTGGAAACATGACAAATCTTAAATATTTAAATATAAGTCAGAATTGTTTACGAGAAATTCCAATTTCTTTTGGAAAATTAAAAAACCTGATTGAATTAGATTTGAGTTATAATAACGAACATAAATATGATTTACTTGAACATCATCCGCGTTATATCGAACCCGAAAATGTTTTTAATAATATTGGAAATTTAAAAGGTCCTCAATTGAAAGTGATTGGAAAATTGACGTCGTTAAATAAGCTTAATGTATCTCATAATATCAAACGTGACAATTACTGTCAATATATGCACAATCCTATGACGTGGGAAGAATACAGAACTTCTATAATATTTGATAAAATGTATCCAGAAATGGACCAATCTCTTTGGGAATTTCATTGTAAAGACAATTCAATATTACATTATATAGGCGAATACCACAAAAACCAGGCTTAATATGTAGAAAAGAAATGGGTTTATGGTTATGGTTGTTGACTAATGACAATAATGTCTTTAATACCGGATGAAATAAAGTTTATAATTGTAAATATTATTGCACCACTTCCAAATGATATCGGTCGCTTAATTATATCAAAGATTCAGTCTACATGTCGAATACCTTTTTATAAAAATATTTCCCGTGAAATTGAACGCTTAGATAAAAGGCTCGTTCTCGCAAGTCGGCATCCACTGTCCCCAATGCCAACCGTTTTGTTTCGTGAAGAATATGATATATTGAAAAATTGTTATGGAAAAATAAATGATGGTTCACACCCCGTGCGTGTATGGGTATGTATCAATAATAAACTAAATATTGAAAAATTCTATACGTCCAGTTGGCAAGCTGAACAGGCCTTTAAAAGGATCCACGCAATTTAAAACATTAATTCCTGCCTAATAGTATAATGACTAAGTATGACCTTATACGGAAATTGGATGTAAGCTTCTCAAACAGTTTTCATGCATTTACAAAAACAACGCCAATGGTCATAGAGATGATATGGAAACAAAACCTTGCACTCAAGATCAATACCATTACATACGTCAAAGAGTGTGTACTTAAACTCTTAAATTAATTATTTTTTTCGCCTAATGATAACACATATACTATTCACGAACATACATACGATGCCTGAAGTTTTATCAGAACATAATCTTGCTTTCATCACTCTAATCCATCATAATTCACTGTTATTTGATAATGACATTACCAGAAATGGAGTGAAACGCCTTTTCAAAGAATATTTGATGGGGGCACAACCACCAATAGATATCTTTGTCCGATTCATGTGTGTTTTAAAAAGATACTCTACCAAAAAAAGTTTAAATAATACACATATTAGAACTCTACTACTCACCATCGTTGGTCATGAGTTGTACAAAGAGCACGGAAATTCATCATTCGCTCATGCGCATGTATATGATAAGATACGAGAATTATGCGGTGGACATGAATTATCCTTGTGGAGTGGGCAAAGAAGTCATAACTTTACCACCCAAATTAGAACCGCCCTACATGAACATTGTCCGAACAGTAGTCAATTTTGGTTTAGACATAACACATTGATAAAACAACGAAACACACCTTTATTTATAAACTGTAACATCGGCGAACAAAACATGAATCGAAATTGGACAAAAGGCAACACTGGTAAACGATATACTCAATCACAATGGCATTTTAATATTGCATGCCTCAACGAACATGAACTGTCACAGGTGAACGAATTATTTGTGCCAACGCTTGAAAATATATCAATTATCGCACGTACCCGTAACGATGGAATTGTACATCGGAAGGATGGTGGCGCCAAAGATAAATGGCACGACCATTTTTCCCAGTTACAAGTTTATTATTAATATTATAATATGGCATATGTGGGTGGTAAATCAAAAAATGCCGACCATATCATTGACACACTAAATCACCCCAAGTTTGACGGGATGCGATACATTGAACCATTTGTAGGCTATGCACACATATTACGACGAATTATAAACAAAAGTTCATACACTGCCCATGATTCAAACCCATTACTCATCGAATTACTACACGGAATTCAACGCAATTATAAATATCCTAATATTACACGCGAACAGTACAACATACTCAAAAATAAAAAAGAAATCTCATTTAAAAGAGCAATTGCTGGATTTACATACTCCTATAACGGAAAACTATGGGGTGGATTTACAGAAAGTAGTAGCTCACGCACAAGTTATCCACTCGAACGTAAAAGATATTACGATAAACTTAAAATGAATAAAACGTTCATGAAAACATCTCTAAGTGTTTCGGATTATATAAAGTTAAAACCCCGTAACGCCCTCATATATTGTGATCCTCCCTACATCGGGACGACTGGATATGGCAAATCATTCGACTCTCATATTTTCTGGGACATTATGCGCAAATGGTCAAAAAATAACACTGTATTCATAAGCGAATACACAGCACCAAAAGACTTTAAATGTATCGCAAAACGCGCAAAACATCAAAGTCTAAACGGTTCTGGTGCAGGTAAAATCGTATTTGAAAAACTGTTTACATTACGAAAAGAGCACGCTTAAACAACAAAAAAAATGCAAATTGTTTACAATAAACGAAACCTCAATGTAGTCCATGAAATCCTACAAAAATATTCGTTAGATTGCAGGGCGTTCAACAAGTTTCACGGCGAAGCCTTCAAGTGTGCGAGTATAACCAAATTGTCAAAAACACCGTTTAGATTTTAATAACTTTTCTTCTCAATGGATATGTAATCTTTTTTAGCCTTGGATTATCCGAAATATTTAGACTTTTAAGTCTGGGCATGTTTTCAAACCTCGGAATAGAGCTCAAGTCATTATTGTCCAAATGAAGAGTGTGTAGTTTTCTTAGTGAAATTATTGACTCTGGTATTTCTTTCATTTGGTTATAAGACATAGTCAAAGCTTCGAGGTTTACCATTTTTTTAAAAACTGGGGGAAAGATTTTAAACATGTTGCCATCCAACATTAATATTTTGATTGTCACAGGCAATATCTTAATGGTCTCAACAGAATTACCTACTATTGATAACATTTTCAGCTTATTCAATTTATAAACCCATTTAGGGATCTCTTTCACATTAACATCATTTAATATGACGGTTTCAATGATATTACTTGTTTTAAAGATAAATTCGGTATTTTGACTTCGATCTAAATTTGTCTTACTCATATTAAGTCCTTTCAAATATTTACAATGAACTAACAAAGGAAATGCTAATTCTAAACGGTCTCTTTGAGAATCGATATTAGTAAAGTCAATGTACACTATACTGTCCCAACTCGTTTCGGGCATCACCTCAGTTTTAATTTTTACACCAATATATAATTCTTTTAGTTTTTTTGCAATATAAGCTTCCTTCCATCCTTTTTTAAATGTCAATCGGTCGTGTAAATTTCTAAAAGAGAAACGTGTTTTAACTTCATGATTTTTTTTGAACATGACCATATCGTAGTCATTCAATTTAACATTTTTCTGTTGCGTTGCTAAGTTCAACGGCATTTCCCCGAAACCACGAAGAAATGGTATTCCATTTGGCATTTTCGAACTCAAATATTTTTTAAATCCGTCATATTTATAAAATGCGTATTTCTTAACACCCTTTTTATTTTTGTATGTATATCGTACAGCAACATTTCCTTGTTTAAAAGTATTAAGCGTTATAGGGTCAACTATACCTTTGGGCAAATTTATCTTGTTATATTTCTTATGTAATTTACGCATGTACTGTATATTAGTAAAATAAAAATCTGAGTTATATTTTCTTGAGGGATTTTAACTATAAGTGTTCATAACCCTCATTGTAAATTAGGTCAACAGTTCTTATACACAAATTGACACCTAAATAGGTATTTTCCGAATACAAATAAACGGCACGATCGATATGGTTTTGTTCACCTGTCCGCGATTTCGACTCGCTGCAGTTCAGGCGCTCCAAGAAGGCAAACGCTCGACGGACCTCATGCGCGTCATTCTCGCTTTAGCTGTGACAGTCGAGCACGCCGACCGTGCTGATATCTGGCAGCGGGGGTACCTTGTGAGCATGACCGCTAAACGCGCAAAACTGCTCGAATCACTTGGGCTCGTTCGTGTTGAATGTGTGCGAGCGCACAAAAGCTGGAGGCTTGAGGGTCGTGCAACTCAGTGAGCGGTGGCTAACTTTCTTGGACGAGACCATGGACACTCTCTGACTCTGGCTCGCGGAGTCTATTATCTTTCAATTGTATCGCCCAACCACGCACTGTTCGATGACGAAGGCCGGTTTAAACGTATCTCGCTGGATATGCACGTGCGCGAACACGCGACCTATCAAGCATATAAAGCATACTCTAAGCAGGCGTACATAGAGTCTAAAGTCGAATACGTAACGAAGTTCATGAACGGCTTCACAGCCACATTTACTATGGAACAGTATCGCGAGCAGTTGAGTTATACATACGATATCGAGTTAGAACCACCACTATCGTTTACACCCAATCCGTCCATGTACATTTTCTAGCACTTATTGTGGTGTAAATATTCTTTTATTTCGTCCTCGAGGTTTGTTATAGCATCCTCTAAACTCCTTTGTAAAAAATATGTCAGAGAGGTTCTTGTTCGGAACAAATTTGGTGTTCATAACCCATATTGTGATAATGGACATTCTTTTATCTTGAGAATGTTTGATGTTACTTCACATACCTAAAGACGTCTCATGATATTATATTACTAAACACAATGACATCTAAAACATATTGCACACATACCAGATTCTTTGAACTCCATTCTCATACACGATTTTATTATACATCCGATTAACACATAATGTATTAAACTTGTGGGAATAGTTTAAAAATATTTGTTGTTTAATAGATATATAGCTTTTAAAATGGCGGAGACGATTGATATGTATGACGTACATATTGTGCATACATCAAATGTCTCACAAGCAAAAAACAAGATTTTAAATAAATTTTCTTCTCCAAATCCACGGTCAAAAGTTCCTGAACGTGCTGTATCTAGAGTTGCTTGGAGGGATGACTGCAACGATGACGAAATTCGTTGTCGTAAATGTAAAAACAAGATAAAATTCGAGCACGGGGATCGCATACTATGTAAATGTAACACAATTATGGAATATTATGGGAATGGGGTCACATATTGGTCGTATGATGCGTCGGCGCCGCGTGTTCCAGAGTTACTTGATCATTCGGGTCCATTCCAACATCCGCTGTTCGTATTTAAATCTGATTGCTTTACTACAGGTGCTGTCGGAAATTTACAATTGACTAACTTTTATAGTCAAGGTGAAAAAACTTTGTTTCATAAAAGTTTTGAAATCAATTGTCCCATGTGTAGCACTCGTATGTTTTTGGCATGTAACCATGGAAGTGAAATGCTGTGTACGTGCGACTTTATAATCGATTTTGATTCAATAGAAAAAAAATTGAGAATAAGAAAAAATAACAACACGATTGAATCATATCTTGGTTTACCAAAATATGATCTACAGACCATGCGGATTGTGCACATGCCAAACAATACATTCGGTATTTGCTATCCCTCGAGTTGATAATGCAGTCAACGAGGAGATATTGATGTTATCTCTATAACCAGGTAAATAGTTTAAGAATTAAAGTATTACAAATAACAATGATAACATGCATACATTGTAATAAGGTATTTAATTATAATAGTTGTTTAGAAAAACATTTATACCGAAAGTTTCCGTGTTATGGAGATAAACCGATTAATAATCCTAACGATTCGAAAGGAGTAAACGTTTACACCAACAGAGTAGCTATCGACCAAAAAAAATCAATTAATAATCCTCATCATTCGAATGAAGTAAACGATGACACCAATAGAGTAGTTATTGACCAAAATAAACAATGCCCTAAATGTGATCATGTATTTAAGCGTAATATAGATTGTAAATCACATATGGCCAAGTGCACTGGATGTCACAGCTTACAGTGTCCGATATGTTTGAAAACGTTTACAAGCGCAGCTGGCAAATCACGACATAAAAAGAATGTGACATGTGGTCATAATACTTATGAACATAACAAGCCAATATCGATGACTTATAATGATAATCGCAAAATAAATTACAATACAAACAACCGTAACGAATATGATGGATATTTATACATTATACAAACGAGGGAGTTCAAAGGACAACCGATATACAAAATTGGAAGGTCTGCCGATGTGTTAAAAAGGATTAAACAGTACCCAAAAGGTTCGGAACTTTTATCATTAATGATATGCTCTCAAACTGTAAAAGCGGAAACTGAATTGATTGCATTATGTTGTCAAAGATTTATTCAAAGAAGAGAGTTCGGTAAAGAATACTTTGAGGGAAATCTTTATGAAATCAAAGAGGCCGTAGACAGTGTTGCGATTAAATATAATCACTCTAACGGTCAGATATAAAAGAAAAACCAAATAAACAGTCTAATACTCTCCTCATTAAAAACATGTAGCTTCAAATAAAATCTTTTTTGTATGGAAATTTTTATGTACTAAATTTGTATGCATATTCTATCCCTATGGAAAAGAATATTGAATACCTTGTCTCTCTCTCTCTTGATTCGGAGAAAGTATATATTTATATATAAATGATTTTTATGTAAGCCAATATCGGGTATATAACAAGATGTAATCATTATTTAGCAACCGTATATTGCTTTTTATACATATTTTTTTGTTTAATATATAAATATAATATAAATCATCAATCATATATTGTTGATTTATATTATATTTATTGAGTGTTGGTACGTAATTGGTTGATTTTTAAATGATGATGATATAAAGAACAAGATAGTATACTATTTATGATTGAGTATAAAGCATGTGACAATTTTTTGATATCCAAATTAAAAAAAGAAAATGAAGAATTAAAGGAAATTATTTTAAAATTGAAGAACATGTACGAACCTCAACCAAAACTGACTAATGACAAAGCAGTGCATAAATGTACTAAATGCACAAAAAGTTTTGTTAATAAAAAATATTGTATATCACATATCGAAAAATGTACAGGATGCGATAACATATTACAGTGTCCTACATGTTTAAAGGTATTTAGTTCAGCAAGTGCTAAATCTCATCATCGAAAACTCGTCAAGTGTATACCGATAGTAAAAGAAGTAAAGGAGGTGCCCTTCTGTGTTATGAATAATTCAAATAATATAAATAATACAAACATTACAAACAACAATACGAATAACACTAATAATTTTATAAATATAACAAATTGGTCAGACGAGAATTATGCACATGTTACACCAAAAGAAATAGCTAATCTGATTTTAACAAAGTGTTGTGATCATCCAGTTAATTTCTTTTCAGAGTTTCCAAGACTCGCACACCGCGATGCACATGCAAACTTACGGGCTACTAATTTGAGAGCGCAATATATGGATGTGTATGAAAACGGAAAGTATCATAAAGTAGGCAATAAAGGTGCATTGGTGGATGCTGCAAAACGAATATGTCACAGAGTTGATGATGCACGTAATGAGGACGAGTCGGCATTTAAGAAATGTAGACCAACAACAGATGCAATAGTCAATATGGAAGAAATCATCAATGAATCAGGGGACACGGCCAAATCGAAAGAAACTATGCGGGTGATGCAATTGGATGGAAAACATCAAAATGCGAGGTGGGAAACCTTAAATAGTGTAAAATTAGGTCTATATTAATCAATATATATATATGATTGAATACATCAATATATGTACGATATCTATCATCAACAATTCGATTCAAATAATCACTTTTTCATTTGATATTTTGACATAAAAACATTATTTTTATTGTATCTACCTACATAAAATATAATTTTACGATCAAATTGATGTATTAAATATACTATTTTGAGGATCAACGCCTTATGTAATACAAATAGATCAATATTATTCAAATTACCTACATAAAAGTATAATTTAAATACTTATATGTATATTATAATATATATTTAGTTGAAAGAGAGAGAGAGAGAGAGACAAGGTAATGAATATTCTTTTCCATAGGGACAAAAATATATTAAAATAAAAAGTTTATAAAAATTCTCATATGGAAAAGATTTTGTTTTGAGAGGGTTCTTTTGATTATATTGTACAAACCGTTTCAATGTGTACCAGTACAAATATTATAAAAGAGATGTTGTGTTATGTTTTAAAGTTGAATGCCTCGCTTAAATGAGAAAATTGTATTTTGTTTGTATTTCGATGTCCTATAAATGGTTCTGTATTACGTGATGCTCTTCTACGCCTGCTCGCTGCACGTCTGGCTTGTTCGCGCTCTATATCTGAAACACGTTTGGCTTCTTCACGTTGGGCATTATTGATCATGTTCGGAGGACCTTTGGCTTGCTGCGGTTCAATATAAATATCAGAAGTAATATTTTCAAAACGCTTATCTGCATTACTCAAGACTTTACTTACAGGAATGTCTTTAATGTTCGGAGGACCTTTGGCTTGCTGCGGTTCAATATAAATATCAGAAGTAATATTTTCAAAACGCTTATCTGCATTACTCAAGACTTTACTTACAGGAATGTCTTCCAATTGTTCGTACATGCCAGTATTAGAAACATTCGAAGAATCATTTTCCTGACGTACGTTAATATTAATATCTTCGCTTGTAGCGAACATTTTATTTTTATCTTGATTGCGACTGTATGTGTTAGTCAAATCATTGTCCTGTCTTAAGTTAATATTCATATCTCCGTAACTACGCATGTCTTGATCGCGTTTGTATGAGTCAGTCGAAACATTTTCCTGATTAAAGTCAATATTTAGATCTCCATTAACAGGGTCACGTAGTGGCTTCGAATCACCTCCTGTAGCGATCATATTATTATTCTGACGCTGGTCTTGAGTTGCATTTATGGTCGCTTCAAGTCTGCGTATGGCTGAATGAAGCTTACTTAATTCTATATTGTCTTGATCTTCACGACCAATTCCATTTTGAAATGCCCTTTCAAGAAAATCCATAATTACTGGGTCTCCTATCATTGTCATAAATTTGAAAAATTCTTTAAAATCTATTATCGATTTTTGTGTTTCGTGATACATCACAACTTTATCCAAATAATTACCTTGTCCACCTGAAAGGTACTTATCGAAGAATTCTTTAAACCCTTCTATATTATCCCGGTATGCAGCATATACTGAACGTTGCATATCTGTATCTTTAATAGTTTTAATCTGCAAAACTGCAACTTCGTTGCCTTTAATTTCGGTACGGTCACTTCTGTCACGGTTTCCATCATATTTGTATTTATCATATTTTTGTTTAATGCGTATAATGTCCAACATATCATCACGTGACACTTTTCCATTTATATTGTTTAAAACTGCAAACATACTGAACATATCATCTTCTGATAAATGAATAGAAGTGTGTTTTGATAATGCTCTCCTGACAACGAACCCTTCTGTGCGACATTTCTGTATGTGCGACATGATGAACATCATTATCACGAAGATAACAATACATTTTAAAGTTTGTTCATTCATTAATATAATGTAGTATATTAATGATAATTTTGGGAATAATACTTGTTGTTGTATTTGCTTTTGTCGCTTATAATGTCAGTATTGAAACAAAGGAAGATTTAAAAATAGAGGAAACTGCCTTTTACAAACCCCATGTGAAAGAATGTCCCATCGACTGTGCAACTATACCAGAATCGTCGTGTGTAGATGGAAAGTGTTCCAACCCGTATCATTATGATTAACGCCTAATCAATGTAATTTGTAATATTGAATATATTTAGTATTATAATGGTGAAAGACAAAGTAATTAAACATAAGATGAATGTTAATAATAACAATGTGAAAAAGATAACTAATTTGACTAATCAACTGCCAAATGCAGAAGTTGGATATCTTTCACAAAAACAAATGAGATTTGAAGAATTTCCATGCAAGTTTCAAACAGCACTTATAAGTGCAATGGAACATTTCTACCAACCGAGTGATATGAATTCGTATGTATATGAGGTAGAACATCATAATAGAAGTGGGGTAATGAATCAATCTATAAATTTTGTCCCGCATCAGAATCAGAACGCATTAAATGAAAACACGATACATGTAATGACATTCCTATATTATTACAATGTTTCAAAAATTGAAACATCTTTAAAAACATATGAAAAAAGAGGAACGTTTGGTAAAATAATATCATCGAATCCACTTATAAATTCGAATGAATATCCTATTTCACAATCAGATGTAATCGCGTTCACAGATACGATACATCAACCATTTGTAAAGCATTCAACTATAAATTCGAAGAGAAAACTTATAGTAATACTTGTAACAAAGGTCGGGAAACGTAAAAAGTAAAAAAAAAAGATGTAATAAAATATAATTCGATGGAACACTTGACGAGTATTGCTCAGAGTTCTAAAATGTGTGATTGGGTAAATAGAAATCGACCGAGACATATGACTTTAATGACATATGACGATTTATTACATTGGACATTGGGATGTGAATTGTTGGGTACGAGTAAAAAAACGATGTTTAATGCATACATATATGCTGCAAATTATAAACATTTGTTTAAGAACGAGAACAATCCGGTATTTATAACGATGAGTTGGATATATCAAGAATATCCGAGTGGATTATTGTGTAATCGTTTTGATTTGACGATTGAATCGGCATCGTTGATACATTTAATATACGAGCGGGATGTATATATAATAGGGAATGCGGCAACACTTCCAGAAACGTTAGAGGGTCATCGGATACCAGAAGGTGCGATTGTGATACGATTTAACAAGGCGATAATACATGAGAAGAAAATGCATGTATGTATATTCAATGACGTGCTATATGCAAAGATGAAATGTATACGTCGTAGTTCGTCGGTGAATTGTGTGAATGCTTCAAATTTGAATACATATGATAGGTTTGACGAGTTTGGGGATGGGCATCATCTTTTTACAACTGGAATGATAACGTTAATGTGGTTATCAACATTTTGTTCGATGTACAGGTCTTTGTATGTATTGGGTTTTAACATGGTGAACCCTGGTGAGAAGGCACACTATTTTGACACGGAAACACCGGCGGAACCATCGAAAAATTTTGGTGGTCATGATGCGAAGAATGAGAAGAGGTTACTTCGAATGATGCATGAGAATAAAGCGTTAAAGATCACATGGGTTAGATAAAATGGATATAAGAATATAATGTATTAGAATATAAATAATGAGTGATGCTGGTTCTGAGCATTCGATATCTCGCGACGACGAATTCAAGAAGGCTGTAAAGGAGTATGTGACGATACACGATGAGATTGCAGATATAAGGGCAGTAGTAAGTCAGAAGACCAAGAGGAAGAAGGGTCTTACGGAGTTTATAATAGCCTATATGAAGGACAGTGACAAAGATATTTGCAATTTGGGTGCATCTGGTGTATTGCAGATGAAGAAGCATAAGACATCTTTAACATTAAAGAAAGACTATGTGCAAGAGTTATTGTTTCAGATATTAAATGATGAGGAGAAAGCGAAGGAGTCTGCTGCATTTATATTTGATAATAAGGCGTCGAAGGAGACATATAAATTACATAGGGCAAACGTATAAAGAGAAATGTGTTGTATAGAGGAATGGAATATATAAATATGGATATACAGCAGATAATAGCAGACAAGTTAAGTGTGAGTGATTATCAGAGTTGGCAATATATTATGGAGGGCGAGATGGAGGGGGTAACATATCGAGGGGAGGGGATACCGACGTATCGTTGGTGTTCAACATTGTATGATTTATTGAGATATGTAAAAATATACGGGGAGGTAACAGATCCGGTATATATGAGCAGTATGTTATGGTGTGTGCGGCACGATGAGAACAGTTTTAAGGCGACAGATACATGGACGGATGAGCAACTTGCAATAATAACAAGCGAGGTGCCTGTGACGCTTGTGCAGGCTTTTGCTGGGTCTGGAAAGACATCAACATTATTTGAGTATGCGAGGAGAAGGAATGGGAAGAAGATATTGTATCTTGCTTTCAACAAAGAGTTGGAGCAATCGGCAAAACGACGTGCGGAGTTTGATGGGATAGATATGGAAATACATACGATACATGCATTAGCGCTTGATACGTTAAAAGGGATGAAAATATTGCAGGACAATGTCAGGGTTGGTAGAACAAAAGAGAAAGACCTTGTTAAGCTGGGATATGATAAAAGGGCGGCGAGAGATATAATGCACGAGCTTCAAACATATTGTTCGGGTGATACGGATGACATTTATATAGGACAGACGTATAATAAGCCGTATGCGAAATACGTCGTAAAGAATACGAGACGTGTGTGGGATTTAATGTTTGCAGGAAAGTTAAGGATGAATCATGACGTATATTTGAAGAAGTTTCAATTAATGAAGAATGATTTGGGGTATGATATAACGATGGTTGACGAGATACAGGATTGCACGAAGTGTCAAATGAATATTGTACATACACAATCGGGGAAGAAGGTATTGGTTGGTGATATTCATCAGCAGATATATCATTTCAGGGGGGTTTGTAACCCATTTACATCGAGTGCGTTAACTTTATCACGAACATTTCGTTTTGGGTTTGAGATTGCAGATATAGCAAACAATTTTTTAAGAATTTACAAGGGGGAGAACAAATGTATGAAGTCGCCATTACATATAAGGTCTATCATAACAACAAAGATTCCTGAGAATGAAAGGTATACAATAATATGCCGGTCAAATCAGGGGATGTTAGAGACAGGGATGGGACTTGTAGGGAAGAAGATATATTTCATGGGTAGAATACCAAAATTCGAGAAGGAGATACAGATAATCAAAGATATAATAAATATCGAGCACGGGAACACGGAGTTAGTAGAGAATGAAAAAGTTAAACGAGTTGCGAATTTTGGTGACGGATTTTTAGAAAGACTTATCGATGAAAATATAGATAATAAGCGTTGGGCATTGAGAGTTGTAATGTACACGAAGTATGGGGAGAGATTAGTGGAGATGTATCAAGGATTAATGGATAATAGAGTGAATGATGTGGATGATGCAGATGTTATATTAACTAACGCACATCAAGCGAAAGGGTTAGAGTTTGATATTGTTGTGATGGGAAGTGATTTTTCAGACATATGTTATGTAGTAAACGGGAGCATACGACATAGGGTGAAACATACATTACACGAGTTGTATAATTTATTATATGTGACGATGACACGTGCGAAGAAGAAGCTTGTAATTAATAAGCAGATGATGCATTTCATACGTACACTTAATATGTGGGGACATGCGCCGATAGTAAAGAAGGAGTTATCGCGGTGTAAGGAGTGTAATGAATATGTCATGTGCAATATGAGGCGTATTTCAGAGGAGGACACGAATTACATAGGGTACGAAGAGCCGGTGTTGCATACAGTTTATGGTGTATGTACTACATGTGTTGGGTTTTAAGGCTTACACTCACATTTCCATTTGGTTTGCAGACTGTGTTAAGTTTGATGGTTTGGCCGTATGTGGGAGCTTTAAAGAGACGGATTTCATTCATATATTTAACTTTAAAAACGAGACTTCCATCAGTAGGGTCTAAGCAAATAGACATTGCTTGTTCTTGAAGGTCATTTTCGAGAACATCTTGAATGAACGGTAATTTGAAAGACAAATTTGATCCGCCAATAATGGTTTGATTAGATTTAGTAGACATACAATCGTTGCCGATAAGAGTACAATTATCATGAATGATGGTATTTTTATTACCTATTGCGACACAATTATTCGCGAGTAGAGTGTTATTAGAACCGATTGCGCGAGATTTGCCAGTAATTCGATTACCTACTCCTGAAATAGCGAGTCCACCGCTTATACACGAGTTGTTACCTATAAGTTCTTTGAGGTAAAGTTTTTCATTATCTGTAAATGTATTAGTATTAGGTTGTGATTCATAAAGTTCCTTAATCCTGCGTGCAGAAGTACCAAGGTCAGATTTGATAATATTGTCTTTAACGAAAATTTCATTAACTGTAAGTGTATCAACATCAAGGTTTTTAGCGGTACCCTTGTTTATTTCGACAGCGTCAAAATAGCCAGTGTTCATTATTCATATAATTTTTAATTATGCGAGGAAACGAACGAGTCGATTGTATAATTCGGGTTGAACAGGTTTACTTGTATTCATTTTTTTTACATTTTGTAAAAGAGACGTTTTATTGTTTGTATTGCTAATAGATTGTTTCCATTTATAAAGTGATTTGTTATTAGTGATCATATAATGACCACCCTTATTTTCAATAATAACGTTACAATTTTCCAACATAGCTTTACATCCGCATAAGATATCAAAAGTCATCAGGAAATACTTATTAGTATCGATACTGTTCATTCGATTGATGAGGTCGATTTGTGATGTATCTTGTGAGCGCTTTATATCTGCCATCAGAAAGAGAAAGTTTTTGATTGTTTTCGGTTCTTTAAATCGTATAGGTGTAAACTTAATTTGTTTCAATTCTTTTGTGATTGCTTGCACGCGTCCCACTGGTTTACATTTAGATTTAGTAAAAATGCAGTAGAGATAGGATATTTCATTAACCGACAGACCACTCAATCGCCTACAGTATACCGTTTTAGTCAAAGGGTCAAAGAATAAGTTGCTATATAAATGTTTAAAAGTTTTTGGTATAATTTTAAATGTACCGATGACCATATATTTAAGGAAAGAATACGATTTGAAGAAAGGTATAATTTTCACAATGACATAAAAATCTTTTCCGGTGTAATCTTTTATACTGGGTTTCTCATCACTAACGATAGATTTTTTTGGAATAGCATAAAATGTTTCGAATGTATTATGCATTTGTTTATTAGAACATTGGAAATGGAAAGAATGTTGAATATCTGAAAATGAAAGTAATTGTTGCATGTTATTATTTCGAGGATCAGATATATAGGTGATAGTGTTTTGCATTTGGGTAGTAGCTGAATCTGCTATCTGAGCGGGAGTGACCATAATGTATCGTGCAAAGCCGTAAGTTCCAACGATATCCATTTTATATTTGCTGTATGCGACAGCATCAATGGCTACACGTAGATTCCCTTGCATTAAAATAAATTTGACACTGTCTCTCGTCATGCTGGTAGTATACGCACCTTTTTGAAAAGCATCACCAACAACCATAAGTTCACCTGACGAATGCTTCATAAGCATAATATACATAATAAATGCACGTTTAAACGAGTCGATATCATCACGAATCATTTTAACAGGGTTCATTATTTGTTTTATAACATCTACATATTGTTTGACATTTGTTCTATCGGTGTAACCAAGTTTTCTTATAGTATTTTCAATATTACTCAAATCTGGAATGGTTTGCATTATGTTTGATCGCATATATTTACGAACGAACTTGTCTAAACTTACAGAACCTTTAATCGAAAGCACAGATTTAAACCCTTTCTTCAAATCATCACCTCTCGAACCTTCGAAAACATCATGGAATGTGTCCACACAATTAAATAACATAACTGTTTTTTCCTTAACATCGTCTGTCATTTGATGAAAGAAAGATTTGAACATGACTGGATTTGTGTTAAACATACGTGTGACGTTAACAATATCAGATTTATTTGAACTTTTTCTTGAATTAAAATTGGAGAGATTGAAAATTTGATTTATAGTGTTGAAGGCATTTGCAGTTTTCACTAATGTTTTGAGATTTCGTTTGGGTAAAGTAATAGGCGATTTAGTTTTTTGTGGAATGATAACACTTTCGGATGCAAACGTTGATAAAATATTAGCCATAGAATCATTGTATGCCATAGACCTTGTGAATTTTTTCTCGGGTAGTTTAGAGTTTTGCGGTGAAATGAAACGCACACGTTTAACAACCTGTGTGTTTGTGTTGTTTTCCCTTTTTCTTTTGGATTCCATTCTATATTATTAATTATATTATTATTTTAATGATGAGACCAGTGAAACAATAATATAAATAATATACATTAATACAAGGATGAGTATACCTAAATGTATTCACCAAATATGGTTATCAAACGAGGATATTCCAATGCATATAGTGAGAAACATTCAATCGTGGAAAAAACATAATTCAACATGGGAGTATAGGCTATGGGACAAGGATGCATGTGATAAGTTGATGAACAAGTATATTGATGTAAAATCAGTTTACGAACGGTCATCTGAGATTGTACAAAGTGATGTAGCCCGTATTGCAATATTAATAGAGTGTGGAGGAATATACGCAGATTTAAATACATTTTGCTTAATGTCATTTGATGATGTTGTAGATAATGAATTGACAATAAGAAACACAAGTAATTCGTTTATCATGGCTCCAGTAAAAGCTAAATATTTAGTAGAATTCATAAAATCGCTGGAAGGGAAAACAAACACATATCAACCACTTTCATATGCTGGTGCGATAGCTTTGTCATTATTTGATATTACAAATGGAACGTTAGTGCGGAATGAAAACAGTTTTTGCGAAAAGCATGGTAGAATTTTAGATGGGGTTACTCGGTCAGTTCATCAATCAGAAACATATTGGTAAATTCTCCCCTTTGAACCATACGGTCTGGATGATTTGCTGATTCTGCTGCTTTTTTGTGTAACGTCAGTAATCGCGTCGAAGCCTTTATCATAGCCCATAGATGACCCGGTGGCATAGTCGAAAATGAGAGCAAATCATCATAAGTCATAATTGTTCCATTTCGAATTGCCTCGTATAGTCTGTCATGGCGCGACGACCATCTCTCAGGTGGTACAAAAGCCCTAAAATCTTGAAGATCGATGCATGCGTCGTCAAATGCATCACGTAAAGAAACGTCGTTTTCTTCAAAATAATTCATCACTGTATGAAATTGTGTCTCGTCCTCTGCTGTTAATCCATGGATATGGCGTGAAAATTTTGATTCGCTGAACCAATATAATGATTCATGATTCACCATCATGGTTTGATTAATATAATCGAAATGCTCACTGTCGTCGTGATGAACATTTTGTAGATTGACATAGTATCCACTTGAGATACTGTCGAGTAGGTCCCGTTTGGCAATATCAAGCATTTCACTGTTTGTTTTATTTAAGGAATTTAGTTCTTTAGGTAATAATTTATCATAAACGAGAGTATAAGGTGAGACACACCTCCCCACAAAGTGTCTAAAACTGCAACATTTGAAGAATAATTTTTTAGAATTGCAAGTGTGGTTGTGTTATAAACGCCATAGATAACCAAACCACTAATAAAGAAAACTCGCGAACGTTCCGACGCGTTCATTGACTTTGTACAAGGAATCAGGATATATAAAATGTTGATTACTAAAAGCAGGTATGCTAATATTGCAGGGACCATTTTTATATTAATACCTTCGTTTTGAATTTTTCTAACACTTTCGTTGTATATTTTATAGTTAAATCCAATCCATACAAAATCCATTATTAAATATATCACTAATACCATAAACAGTTTCATTTATTAATGCCTTTGAAAATTTTATTTTTCATATTAATGCCAACTAAAATAAAACCTTTTTTTACCAATGATAATATAATACGGATGAAAAAGGAAATGAACATTATATCAAAGACAGAAAGCAATATTCTTGTGAACAATTTAAAAGTAGTAACTAAACTAACAGATCGAAAAAGAAATCGGGTTGCCATTTTAAAATTCAATCAATTTCCAAAACGGTTCAAGACTGTGATAAGCGATGCATTGACTCATTTTTATGGTGCTTCAAAGAAATACTCTCCCGAGTCACTTGATTATCAGGTTGAAAACCATGTAAACGCCGGTGTGATGAATGAAGATTTATTATTTGGAGCACATCAGAACTCTGGTGCGGTTGGTCCAAACAGTGAACATGTGATGAGTTTGTTATATTACTATGACATCGAAAACATAGAAACGTCACTTCAATTTTTCAAAACGCTAAAAAAATTCTATTTTTTCTCCCCATGGTTGGAGTATGTGTTTAGTATTCCAATCAAGACTTCAAATATTATTGCGTTTACAGACGCATATCATCAACCTATAGTCGAGCGTTCGTCGATTGATTCGAAAAGAAAGGTATTAGTAATAATTATATCCAGGTAATAGTTAGTTATTAACAACCTAAAGATCCAAAGAATCACCTTCAAAAAAGATAAAGGACGAAATGGATGCACTGTGTAACGATACCAAGCATGCTGTGTACGAGTTTTTGGATATTAAGGACAAGCTACGACTTTATCCGACAATGCAAATGACACGACCGTCACAGAAAGTGGTTAGCCAGCACATGTTGGAATCGTGTGCGTTTATGACTGAAAAGGGGGCGAAGATGCGAGCCATTGGTACATCCGATCTTGATGACGTCGCTCATTTAATTCGCATCATGATACCAACACACAAGGACCTCGAACATGTTGTGAAGGTAGTGACAGATGACATGCGTGATAAAAACCCTTGTAGTCGCACAAGAAGAATACTTAGACTAACTTATGAATTGTATTGGGTAACCTGGCAGCCCATAAATAGACACACGATGTTATAGTAATGGATTTTAATACTTTTGAAAGAAAAACTCTCGATTTACGCGCAAAGCGTATCGAAACCGACACAATGTATCAAAATCAAATTGATAGATACTAAGTTATTGTGCAAGAATAACTAAGTTTTCAATTTGATCAACACGAATATTAACGAAGTATCCTTTATGATGTAACGGAACTATAATTTCAAGGTCGAAGTTATCATTATAAACTTTACTAATAAAACCGTACATTTCATTTTGGCCGACTTCTTTAACATAGATGTACTGTCCGCACATGTATTCATTAGTAAAGTTCATTATTAATAGAAAAATAAAATAACCTAAAGGGGAATACATACAGAGACATAAAGAAACTAAGACGATATGATTTACATAAAGCAAAACGGTGTGCTTCACGATTCGGATGACATGATTCGCAAGTTTGGTGCGACTTCGTTGTGTAAAGGAATCGATTGTGGATTATATTCAATTGACGTACCGAGCAACATTCGTGAGATTCTTCGTATAAACGGTTTCAAGAAGTGCGCATATTCAAATGCTATTTCAAACATGAAAAAGGGGAAACCGATTGAGTATTTGATCAAGGCATCAGGACGTATTAAACTCAAGTTTTCGGGGATGTCTTTACAGGAGGTGCTCGATCATTCGGATGTATGTCAGTCATTTATGTCGAGGATCAGTCTTGCAAATATGTATGAAATTGCATGCAGGAAACAAAACAGGGGGATGATGGAAAAATTTGAAGATGTTGACGTGAAAATCGACCCGATAACATGTGAATCAATAGTCGACCCAGTGTTTATTATGGATGATTTGAAAGCTGGTTGTAAGGTAATATATGACAGGAAGACAATTGAAGGATTTCGTAAATTCGATGCTTTTGTGTATGCGTGGGACATTATAGACGATGAGGTTAGGGAATATCAGTATTTTATACCGACTAACACGTTTCTTTCACCGTATACACGAAAGGTGTTTACAAAGGACAGCATAGTTAATTATGTAAAATATATTAAGTGATGAAGGTGATTACGCTGCAAACCGGGATTTACATATGTATGGGTGTAATAATAGGAATGATGATGTCGTCTGAGAGGGTACCGGAACGAAGACACGAAGAAAAAAAAACGTGTGAAAAGGTGGTACGTCATATAGTAGAGAAACAGATACACACAAGATATACAAATAACGATTTCGATTTCGAGAGGATTGGACATTTACATGCGTCTGAGCGAATAATACCATTATTTGGGAGACAAGTAAGGAGAGGTTCAGATATGTGGCATTACTACACGATGAGTGATGGACAGATACCGGTTCGATTATCATTTATGAACGGTGGTCGTTCAAGCAATTCTGAATATGGATGCAAAGAGTTGTATGATGGAGATAATGTATTTATAGAGGAATACAATAGGGTATTTGCTGCAAATATACAACGAGATTATTTACGTTACAATGGATACTAACTCTTCGACTTGGATATTTTCAGTGATATTAATCAGAGTTTTTTTATATGTGTAGAGACTGTTCGGCATATTTTTATCGCGACGAATCAGCATCAGAGTCCAAAGTTTGTTGGTTACAAACTTGCATTCAACGATGACACAATTCACATTGTCGATGATTTGACCATCGACGTCGAAATTAATATGTGAACTCGAACCGTCTGTAATTTTATTAATAGTTTTTTTGAGTTGACCGTGTTGCTGAAGAAACATGGTACCTCTACAATCCAAAGCGAAATCTACAGTATTTTCAGAACCATTTTTCAATTTGAAATAGGTCAAATGAGTGTTTGTCTTGACATGTGCATTGTTTGGGATGAGAATAACACCATCTGTTACATAATTTCGTTTACGAATCAGAAATTCTTCTACACGAGACAAGGGGAAAAAAGTTTTTTTAATGAATATAACGGCATCAGTTTCGTTGGGTTTGTATTGATTAATAAAAGTATCTGCATGTTTCATGCGTTCGGTAAATGGGAGTGTAGTCGTAGAGACACCACACATGGCAACACAATCATATACGAGGAAAATTGTTTTGCCTTGGTCATTTGTAACGACTTCACCATCGAGCACGGTACCCTTTGCGCATGCTTTTGGAACTCGTACTTTCATGATAAAAGCGTCGAGACGTCTGTTAACAATGCATGCTACCTTTTTATCATTGACAGTACAACAAACGAAGGCGTATCTGACACCATCGGTTTTATCGCAAACCATATAATCGTTTTTAAGTGTTTTAAGATGTTTTCTTTCGATTGACGAAGGTTGGGGGCCTGGAAACGTGTCATTCGATCCGTTCCATATGTCACATACTTCACTGAGAACATTACCGAAGGGATATGGTTTTGTATTCGGGATCATATAGGTATAAGTGATCATTTCTTTAATATAAATCGAGGTCATGTACTCGTTTGGGATTCATAATATACGCGTAAACACGTCCATAAGCCCATTGATATTTGGACGCACCCGGACGGTGACCTGTCAAATATGCTTTAATTCCTCGAGCGAAAACAGCTTTTAAAATTTTAAGGGGTATACCGGTAGCTTTTGCGATGTCTGGAAGTTTACCACTTACGCCTGGATATTTCTTTTTAAATTTTAATGACCACCCGGATGGTTTTGTTTTTATTTTTGCATCAGTTGGAAAAAGAGATGTATCATTACTGTTTTTACGTGAAATCATAGTAACAATACGTGATTGTACATCGCGTTTAGTTCTAAGACCTCTAAAATATTTCAATGGAGTGTAAATTTTAACTTTAAGTTTTTTCTTAGTCTGTTGAATATATAGTTTGAGTTTTTCATCCGTGAGCATTATAATAAAAAGTATTATAAATGAAGAAAGTCGTGAATCCAGAAACAGGAAGAAATATTGTTGTCGGCGGGTCAACACATAATAAGTTGGTTAATTTGAAAAAACCAATAATTTTTACCTATGGACGATTGAATCCTCCAACTAAAGGACATGAAGCAATGATAATGAATATGATTCGACGTGCAAAAGAGAGTGGAGCAAGCGTACGTATAATATTATCACATAGTCAAAACAACAAAAAGAATCCTTTGACAATAAATGAAAAGAAAAAATATTTATCATATTCATTTCCAAATATAAACATGAATGTATCTTCTAAGGAGAGGCAGATAAAAAACATTATAATGGAGTTAAAGGCCAAGCATCCACATGTACAAATGGTTGTTGGTAGTGACCGTGTAAATAGTTTTAAAAAATTTCTTAATGTAAATGTACAGAAAAGCGGAATGAATCGTGTAGAAGGTGGTGTATCCGGGACGAAGGCTCGTATTGCCGCGATGACAAATAATAAAAACGGTTTCAGAGAATGTGTGAGTACAAAAATATCAAATGAAAATATGACACGTATGATGCTAACAATAAAGAAGCGTTTGAAGAACATTCAAACGCGTAAAAAGTAAAACGAATAATTGATTATTTTATAATGTATAACAATGTACAAATTTAATGTAAAAGATTTGCATAGGTTAAAAACACAAGAGCACTTTCATAATGTAGTATTGGATGAAACGGTTCGACAAAGGACTCGAACGTTGAAAACTTTCAAGTTACCCAATATGGACCCGAAGAAAAATAGTTGTAAAGATACGAATGAAAAGAATAAAAAATTAACGTCAACACAATATTTATTTTATGAGACAGTCAAGAAAATGAAAGAACCTTCTGTGCATAGGGGTTTAATAGGTTGGCTTTCAACAGGGTCTGGAAAAACAACAATAGCTTCGGGTATAATTAATGCATTTGCAGACACAGAAAGAACTGTGTATTATATTTCGAAACATGACGCATTGAAGCCACATGTAGAATTCGAGAAAGTACTTGAAGAAATGTATGATACGAAAATAGAGAAATTAAAAGAGAAGTTAAAAATCATGTCTATTGCTTCATTTGCAAATAGGTTAGTCAAAAAGGATATTAATTTAAGCAAAGCAGTTATAATTATTGATGAAGCGCAATATTTGTTTGCACAGCGTGCAGTTCCTCAATTCAGGGATAAACATCGGTATGTAATAAAAACATTATTAGGTGCAGAGGCATTAAAATCTTATGTGTTTATTTTAACAGCAACACCTGGAGATGATGTAGATGAATGTTTAACACTGATCAATATAGTTCGGAGACAAGACGAAGAACTGTGTACATTTAATACACATACCAAGCATCTACTTGGAAAATTGTTTTATCTGAACATGTCAAAAGATTTAAGCATATTTCCCAAATTGACCGCATTATCATCAAATCATCCTCTCACAGAAAAGATACATCTAGGACGTTATATGGAAAAACTTAAAGCAAGTAAAGGAACTATGAATGACGTAAAGACACTTCAGAAATGGTCAAATAATTTGTTTAAAAGTGACAATTTCAGTGAAAAGATTCAGGGGATATTCGCTTTGATAAAGAAACATCCCGGTAAACATTATATATACAGTCAATATGGTAAACAGGGGATATCTGATTTAGCAAAATACCTTGAAAAGATGGGGTATAAAAAGGCCAGTAAAACGAATATGAACAAGGAGACAAAAAAATATATATTAGCGAAGGCGAGTGATAAATTCAATACAAGTGTGGAGAATAATCCTGTCATGAAGAAATTTAATAGTTTGGAAAATATGAACGGATCAAACATAGAACTATTTCTTGCAACGGATAGCTATAATACGGGTATTGATTTAAAAGATGTAAGACATGTACATTTTATGGAACCTTCTATAAGTCATACAGATGTCATACAAGGTATAGGAAGGGGAGTGCGGATGTGTTCACACGCTCATTTGCCTAAAAAGGATTGGAAGGTAACAGTACATACACATTTTAGTGTTCCAAAGTTAAAATCAGACAGTATAGATAGGACAGTAAATGAAAACAGTATTTCAAAATATAATGTATTGAATGTATTATTAATGAATTTAAAACGGTATGCTTTGGATTGCAAGGCATTAAATAAATTTCACGGAGGTGACTTTAAATGCGCGAATATTACAGTATCAAGAAGGGAACCGTTTCGACATTAAACAATATAAGGATAAAACAGATGGTTAATGGTATATGGAGCAAGTTCACGCGAAAGGTATTCAATTTGGACTACTATCTTCCGATGTATTACGGAAGATATCGGTATTAAAAGTAGAGAGCAATGATCTATATGATAAAGGTATACCGAAAGCAGGTGGTCTATGTGATTTAAGGCTGGGAACAACTGACAGACAGTTCAAATGTCAAACATGCAACGGCGATATTCTGGTATGTCCTGGGCATTTTGGACATATTGACCTTGTGATTCCCATGTATCACATTGGATTTATGAAAATGGTGATGAAGGTATTGCAGACGGTGTGTTTTGAATGTTCTAAATGTTTAATTGATATTCCGTGTACATTACGTCAAGGAGACAAGAGATTTAAGACGATGCATGACAAATGTAAAACCAAATATGAATGTGTACATTGTTCAGCGATACAACCTAAATATTCATTTGATGCATACAAGATTTATATGGAATTGAACGATGAAAAGAAACTGTGTACGGCGCGTAATGCATTATTTATAATCAAACGTATATCTGATAATGATGTGAAATATATTGGGTTTAATCCCGAACATGGACATCCAAAAAATTTGATTTTAACAACAGTACCAGTGAGTCCACCCCAAGTGCGACCGTCTATTTTAATGGATACATCATTGAGAAGTCAGGATGATCTCACACATAAGTTATCTGAAATCATACGTTCTAATATTAACCTCGGTAAACACATTGAAACAAACACGAATGAAAATACCATCACAGAATTTACTAATTTGTTGCAATTTCATGTGAATACTCTTATTGACAATGAGATTCCTGGACAACCGCAAGCGACACAAAGGACGGGTAGACCAATGAAAGCAATTTCACAACGATTGAAGGCGAAAGGTGGGCGTATTAGGGGTAACTTGATGGGGAAACGCGTAAATTTCTCTGCGCGGTCAGTTATTACAGCAGAACCGAACATTGATTTGGATGAACTTGGCGTTCCTATTGCAATCGCTGCAAATATGACAGTACCTGAAACTGTTACAGAATTTAATAAACACATAATGGAGTCGTATGTAAGACAAGGGCCAATCATTAAGACAACACAACAAGTAGGTGCGAAATATGTGATACGAGAGGATGGTACCAGGTGTGATATGAGATTCAAGTCGGATGATTTTATTCTTAAAATAGGTGATGTTGTTGAACGAACAATGAAAGACGGCGATTTAGTAGTTTTCAACAGGCAACCGACGTTGCATAAGATGTCAATGATGGCACACAGTGTGAGGGTAATGGAACATAAAACGTTTCGGATGAACCTTTCAGCGACGACACCATATAATGCGGATTTTGATGGTGACGAAATGAATTTACATCTTCCACAATCGATGGCGGCAAAAGCAGAGTTGAAGGAATTAATGATGGTAACGAATAACATTGTATCGGCACAAGCGAATAAGCCAGTGATTGGAATTGTGCAAGATTCATTGCTTGCTTCGTGGAAGATGACAGGTCGAGACATATTTTTTACAAGGGAAGACATGACGAATATAGTAATCAATTCAAAGGAACGTATTCAAAATGTAAAGATACCACCTCCGACAATTTTAAAACCAATTCGTATGTGGACAGGAAAACAAATTTTTGCAATGCTTATTCCTCGTGACTTTTATTTTTACAGAAAATCATCTTGGAATAGCCCTGATGACAAAGTATCGTTTACAATTGACGATTCTGAGGTTATTATTCAGAATGGATGTATAGTTTCAGGACAATTGTGCAAAAAGTCGTTGGGTTCATCTGAGGGTGGCATAATTCATCGATTGTGGTTGGAGTATTCGCCTGAGATTGCGAAGAATTTCATATCATCGCTTCAGTATATGGTGAATTATTTCATTCAAAATAGTGGTTTTAGCATTGGTGCTGGGGATGTATTTATTGACAAGGAGACTAAGAAAAAAGTAAAAGTATCAATTGAGGAATCAATTACACAGGTGAGACAGATTTTGCATGTAAGTCAACAGACATCGAACAAAGAACTATTTGAAAAGAAAATCAATCATATTTTGAATAATGCAATGGCACAAAGCGGACGATTCGTTCAAGACAAAATCACAATTAAAAACAATATTCATGCAACTGTAACAGCAGGTTCGAAAGGATCAGTGCTTAACCTGTCACAAATCATGGCATGCGTGGGACAACAGAATGTAAACGGTCAGCGCATTATTGAAGGTTACAATGATAGACCTTTACCACATTTCCCGAAACACGATCAATCTCCAGAGGCACGAGGATTTGTGAAACATTCATATTTAGAGGGTCTGGAAGCGCACGAGTTTTTCTTTCATTCCATGGGTGGACGGGAAGGTGTAATTGACACCGCTGTTAAATCAGTAACTGGCGATACAGAACTTGTGCTAATCGAGAATGGAAATGCACTGAACGTAAGCATCGGCGAATGGATTGATAAACAGCTGCTGAATCATAAAGACAAAATAAAATATCACGATGAAACGGAGGCCAACATGGAATTACTGGATATTGACAAAGCTGGCATTGTGGCGTATATTCCCACTACGACAAATGATGGAAAAATGAGTTGGGGTAAGATTACAAATGTAACTCGGCATGACCCCAGTGATATTATATATAAAATAACGACCGATGGAGGACGAAGTGTAAAAGTGGTGGCATCTAAATCACTACTTGTTTGGAACGAAGACGAGGACGTGTTTGTTCCTACTGACACGACAGAAGTGCATGTGGGTGATTACGTGCCTGTATCGTTTAATTTTCAGAACAATCATTCGACAACACACAAAATTGATTGTTTGGTACTTGATGGTGAAACTGGATTTTTTATTGGTGTCTATTTGGCGAGTGGACATTCTGATTTTAAAACTGGGAAAGTCGCTATTACACATATGGATGGTGAGCATATACAAAGAGTACAGAGATGGTTTGAACATAATGGAATCAAACATGAGACGATGCATACGACAGTGGTCGGTGATTCTGCCATGTTAGCAAATTGTTTGATTGAAATGTTTGTAAAGGATGAGATTCCTGCCGAGTTTCATGTGGCGCCTGATGACTTTATCAAGGGATTTGTCGAGGGCTATTACATATTTAATGGATTTAATTCGGAAAACACAATAGGAATAAGCGGGTGCTCACAAACCCTCGTCAATGGTATAAGTATGTTGTTGTCGAGATTTGGTATATATAGTGAAATATTCAACAAGGTTATAAAAATTCGGTCAACGTTTGTGCAGCGTTTTGTGGAGGTTATTGGTGTCACGCTACACGATGTGTATGATAATTCCGAGGCGACAAACATTTTTAATGCAATTCGGACGAAGAATGATACTGTACTTGACCGGATTGCATCGATAGAAGTGTTTGAATCGAGCGAGTACCCAAAAGTGTATGATTTTACTGTACCGTCGACATTGAACTTCGGTCTTGCAAATGGATTGCAGGTGTACGACACGTCAGAGACTGGATATATTCAGAGGCGTCTTGTGAAGGCGATGGAAGACTTGATGGTTGAATTTGACGGTTCAATCAGAAACTCATCATCGGATATAGTGCAATTTATGTATGGCGACGATGGTTATGACGGTGCATTGTTAATGACACAACGTGTGTATAAAGATAATAATTCAGAACATGCATCAGCAGAAGAAATAAACGAGTTGTCCAATATTCATAGTAGTATGTCGTCAGTGAAATCACCATTACTGATTGATGTTATGTGTGAAAAGTATAAACGGAATTGTCCAACAACCTTAAAACACGCAGACGTATATAATGATGTGAAAAATATGTTGACAGAAATGAAGGTGTTTAGCGGAATCATTCGGAATCAGGTATTAACGGCTATGTCGTCGAAGCGGATAATTGACGAGTATAATATAACCCCTGAAGATTTTGCGCATATGAAAGAGAATGTTGTATATCAACATAATCGTGCCAAAGTCTGTAAAGGTGACATGACGGGTATTATAGCAGCACAATCGATGGGTGAGGTTGTGACACAATTATGTTTGAACACGTTTCACTCCGCTGGAATCAGTGCAAAGAATGTAACACTGGGTGTACCAAGATTCAAAGAGCTAATCAACGTCGCAAAAAATATCAAGTCACCAATCATGACATTACCTCTACGAGATGAGTATAACAATTTAGACAATATTGATTTCATTGCACAAACTCTTGAGTATGTCAATATTCAATCCTTAATTTCACGGAAATATATGTCATACAAACGATTGGAAATGACGGAACATTATCTTAGTCTTGGGAATGTTCCTGAATATTTTGGAACGAGTATTGTATTCCATTTCAATATGGACGCATTGAAGCGTTCTGGGAAGACACTTTTTGACATTTATATGTGTATAATCAAGAATTATGAGGATACCTTGATACCTGTATATAATCATGAGAACGACGACCCAATAATGGAAATTTTGGTATTAAACGAGGAAGACATTAATGAGCGATACATATTTATTTTAATGAATAAAATCATGTCAAAACTGACCATTGACGGGACAGAAGAAATAAAGCGAACATATGTACGAAAGGATGATACAAATGGGAAATGGTTTATTGAGACAGATGGTTTAAACATAGAGCATATATTTTCATCGCCGTACTTTGATCATGCAAACTGTACATCAAATCATGTAATGTATACATACGAGCATTTCGGAATTGAGGCTGCCAGGAATACATTATTAAAAGAGATTAAGCACGTGATCGAGTTTGATGGTGGTTATGTAAATCGAAGACATTTCTATATTTTAGCTGACACTATGACACATAAGGGAGACATCATGCCAATTACAAGACATGGAATTAATAAGGCGAACACAGGACCACTCATGAAATGTTCATTTGAGGAAACGATAGATATTTTAACAGATGCTGGCATATTTTCAGAATTTGACCATCTCAACGGTGTAACAGAGAATATCATTATGGGTCGTCTGGCACCGATTGGGACAGGTTCATCCAGTATTATTTTCAAAACTCCAAAGTTGGATATGAAAGACTTGGACTTTGATATCATAGAACCTGAAGTAGATGATGAATTTGTGCCTGCATCTGAATCTGGTTCCGAACACACAGAAACATATTATGACATAGAATCGAACGTATGCACTGAAACCTATTACGATGAAGACGCATCTACAACTTGTACCGAAACATATTTCCCAATGTAATGTAATATGAGTGAAGTGTATGTATTGTTGTCAAGTACAGCTATATCATTAGCGTGTTTTTGTACACAAAGTTTTTTACAATGGAGGAACGAGATGCATATGAAAAAAGGTATAAATACAATGAGTCGAATGAGTGATTTGCTTAGTCGATTTTATTGGCCGATATATATGAGGCTTGTACAATTCGAGATATCGGGTGATCGTGTTATACTTAAAGAAATATTAGTAATTTTACACGAAGAAATGGGTAAAGCGGCACCCAAGACGATAATAGCGGAACCAGTAGTAAGGCTGATAATGCATATTACAAACGAAAAATGTCCGTACCCGAAGGACATAATTCAGGTGTTTAGGACAAGAACATTTGAAATTCAGAAAACATATAATGACATATATTTCAATATATAACGTCATTACATAGAGGACATTTGTTTCCATTTATGAGCCAAGTGTCAATGCAATTTAAATGGAAAATGTGATGACACTTGAGTGTTTTAATTATTTCACCGCTTAAAACGGATTCTATGCATATGGGACAAGACATTTCGTTTCCTTCATATACTTCTTCTGGTAATAGAACACTAACTTTGTTTAAAGGTACATTTCTTAAAGATGTATTATTTGGTATAGCGAATGTCAGGAGCAATCTTCTGCAAATGGATGTAAATATACATGCACATGTAATAATTAGGACAAGTTGCGCGAATACGAGTGAAGTAAATAAATTATACCATGGGGGATATGTTTGTGTAAAAAGGGTCGCATTTGCATGAAGATAATGAGACATATTATGTTCTGTGAAAACGACTGGTAGGCGACAAAGCGTACTATTATAAGAATCATGAAATGTTACTACAACAAATTGAGACTTAAGTTGAATGGCTTTATTTTGAATTTCTAAAAGAGTAACAAATGGCTTTAAATTTACATATACACCTCCAATACACTCATTACATAACGTACCTGAGTATAAATTTGCATTGATACATGGGAGAGACCAATATGGTATGTGTGAAGAGATAAGTTTACCATTTACATTAAGGTCGCCAAATTGACGTGTCATTATAAGTAAATAATAAGTTTTGTATTTAAGTAATTGAAAAATTAAATTGTAAAGGGAATTAATGCACAGGGGTTACAAGATTGAAACAAAATTAGATGAATCTGATACAAATTCAGATGACGAATATTCATCCGACGAAGAAATAAAACACGGGTACACCTTCATTCGTAAAAGTCGGAAAAATCCCCCTAAAATCGAATCTGCTTTTTTGTTAACCGAGGATTATTTATCAGACTGAATCGTATTTTTTTGTGCATGCTTTTTTATGCCATCGGTCCCATGATTTATTCATATCAAGTTTATACATGCCACAGATATGCAACATCATTTCAAAGATTTTGACAAGATGTTCTTTGGTTTGGACACCATTATTATTACGCATAGTTTGTGACAGTAATTGCATGTGTTCGCTAATTTCAAACCAGCAGACAGGGGTATTATGCGAAGGAATTTTAATTGAGTTGAAATCCATGGTTAATATGATCACGCGGTAATTTTTTAAATAGCTTATTTGTTAAGCATTTTCAGCATGAGTTTATTATGCGTATCAAGTGATTTTTTTATACCAAACAAGGCTTCTGCAATATTAGTTCCATCCTCTGTGACGAAAAAATTACTTAGAATTTGTCCGATATCAAGTTGATTAAAGTCGTCTTGGTCGTCTTGATCGTCAAACTCATCCATTTCGTCATTCGAATCACTTTGTTCCGAGACATCATCAACAGTTGTTTCAGTTTTGTCATCTGCGATAACGTTGGCCATTACACTATACATTTTTTTTGAATTGAATTTTATCCGCATTTTTTTATTTTGTAATATAATGTCAGGTGTTAAAGATGCATTATCGAAAATAAATGTAAAACGCGAGGGTCAACTTATTGCGTACGATACTTTCAATTCGACAGTAATGTCAATTCAAATTGGATTTACATTGGCGACTGCATTGGCGTTTAATGAATACATTAAATCTTTATTAGCAACCTCTCTTAATAAACAAGGACCTACTGCCTATCTCAAATACGCTATATCGATAGCTATAGTATCTGGAATTGCCCTTTCACTGACCAATAGGTATGTGACTTCAAATGGCACAGAGGAAGATAATACAATACAAGGAAAATTAAAACGTCGTCTTGAAATAGCTTAAAGATAAAGTGTATTATAGACATAGAAATGGAAGTACTTGACACCTTCGTAAACATAAACTTATTGGTACAACAACAGGTGTCTTCATATAATGAATTTATAGGAAATGCCCTTCAAAATATAATTGACGAGGTCGGCTATGTATCCAACGATACACATGAAATATACTTTGGAAAATCGTATATTTCACGTGCATCTGTATCTGAATTGGATGGTACAACACATATTGTGTATCCGGACGAGGTTCGTATGCGTAATTTGAGTTATTCAAGCAGTATATTTGTAGATATACGTTTGAAGACGTTATCGAACCAAAGCGAACAAGAGTTTGATAAATGTTTTATGGGACGAATGCCTATGATGGTTGGTTCAAAGTATTGCAATACACAAATTGCACCAAATGATAAGGAATGCAAGATGGATCCTGGAGGATACTTCATTATAAATGGTAATGAAAAAGTGTTAATTAGTCAGGAGAAAATGAATAATAATAGGGTGTATGTATTTCATAAAAATACTGCAAAATACACAACATCTGCAGAGTTACGGTCATTGTCAGAGGGAGATACGAAAAGTACGAGCACAATTGTGATGAATATCACCGTGGCCAACGCTGATTTGGAGCAATATCTTCGTATAAATATACCATTTATGAAATGTGAGTTATGCATTTTTGTTGTATTGGAAATTCTCGGTTGCACAGATTTCAGTACAACAATTGATAATTTTGATAACGAACAATTCAAATATGCACTTTTTTCATCACTACAAGAATATAAATTAATAAAAGACAGACATAATATATTTGATTATGTAAACAAAAAACTTATCAACCCGTGTAAAAATGATGAAGTCGAGTTGTATGTTCGGGGATTATTTGACAAACAATTTCTACCTCATATTGGCTATGACGATTCAGATGATACGAAAGGAAAGAAATCTAGTTTGTTTGGATATATGATTGACCAACTTATACAGACGGATTTAAAATGGAGAAACCAGGACGACCGCGATCATTATAAAAATAAACGCATTGATTCTGCAGGCTTTCTGATGGCAGGGTTGTTTCGTCAGTTGATGAAGAAAATGTTAAAGGACATGAAAACAACAATGGCAAAGTCGACAGACACAAATATTGTAAATATATCGAGTTTGATGAAGACAAAGTTTATAACGAATGGTTTCAAGTATTCTCTTGCGACGGGTAATTGGGGGTCTGGTAATAATACAATGAATATGAGAACAGGTGTATCACAAGTGCTCAATCGTCATTCATATTTGAGTACACTTTCTCATTTACGGAGAATCAATTCTCCAATTGGAAAAGATGGTAAATTAACAACACCCCGGCATTTACACGGTAGCCATGCGTTTAGGATTTGTCCTTGTGAGACTCCAGAGGGACAAGCCTGTGGGTTGGTAAAGAATCTCGCAATATCAAGTCACATATCGATCGGTCAGTCTTCTACAGCAATTCGAGACTTTATTGTAAACATGGATGTTATATCACCCCATGGAACTGAACGTATATTTGTGAATGGGTATATAATGGGTAAATGCGTTGATGCGTCTACAGTTGTATCGATCTTAAGACGAATGAAACGCTGTTGTGATTTGAGTCAAGAAACTGGAATTGTATATGATGAGAAAAATAAAGAAATTCGTATACATACAGATCCGGGAAGGTGTATGCGACCTCTTTTTTTGGTTATTAACAGAGAACTTGTTTATAATAAGACGAAACATGGTAAATTCAAATGGGAACAGCTGATTTCTAATGGAATCGTTGAGTTCATTGATCCTGATGAAGAAGAAGAAGCCCTTATTGCAATGACAGTTGAAAAATTGCACGAACACGATTACACACATTGTGAGATACATCCAAGTTTGTTATTGGGAGTATGTGCGTCTATAATTCCGTTCCCAGACCACAATCAATCACCTCGCAACTGTTATCAATCTGCAATGGGGAAACAGGCGATTGGAATGCCAATGACAAATCATAATGACCGTATTGATAGTTATTCGCATGTATTGTGGTATCCACAGAAACCACTTGTACAAACTAAAATGACAGAAAATATAGGTTATAATGCATTACCATCTGGGGAAAACGCTATTGTTGCTATCGCGTGTTATACTGGGTATAACCAGGAGGATTCAGTTATTATGAACAAATCTTCTGTTGATAGAGGATTGTTTAGGTCGTATTTTTATAGAACATACAAAGACGAGCAGAAACAAAGTGGAAATTTCGCTAAAGAGCAATTCGAATGTCCTGATAAACAAGCAACGGTTGCAATGAAATTCGGAGATTATTCAAACCTTGACATTGATGGTTTAGTTTCACCCGGAACAGTGCTAAAAGACGAAGCGATAATCATTGGTAAAACGCTTGGTCTACAAACTCCATCGGCACTTGGACATACAAAAAAAGATATTAGTATTCCAATAAAAAATAACGAGGACGGTGTTGTGGATAAGGTCGTAATAACGACAAACGAACAAGGACTTATTTTAACGAAAGCACAAATGCGTTCGATGCGAGTACCGGAGGTTGGTGATAAATTCTCGAGTCGTCACGCACAGAAAGGAACCGTTGGTATGATGTATAATCAAGAAGATATGCCGTTTACGAGCGAAGGCATATCACCTGACATTATTGTAAATCCACACGCTATGCCAAGTCGTATGACAATTGCACAGCTGATTGAATGTATAATGGGAAAAGTATGCTCAATTAAGGGTACCTACGGAGACGCGACACCGTTCAATCAATTAGACCCTGATGATATTGCATCAGAACTGGGAATGCTTGGATTTCAAAAATATGGTTTTGAAACAATGTACAATGGGATGACGGGTGAAAAGATAGAGGCAAAGATATTCATTGGACCGACTTATTATCAGCGTTTGAAGCACATGGTGAATGATAAAATTCATTCACGAGCGAGAGGACCTATACAAATATTGACCCGTCAGCCAGTAGAAGGGCGAAGTAGAGATGGTGGGTTACGCTTTGGTGAAATGGAAAGGGACTGTGTCATCAGTCATGGAGCTTCTGCTTTTCTAAAGGAGAGATTATTTGATCATTCGGATGCATACGAACTACCAGTGTGTAAGACTTGTGGAATGATGGCTGTGATTGACCAAAAAACGGGTGTACACAGTTGTAATGTATGTAAAAATGACAAAAATGTGGTAAATACTCAAATACCATATGCATGTAAGCTTTTATTTCAGGAATTGATGTCGATGTCCGTTATACCAAAGATAATTATATAAATATAAAAATACCATTCATGATATTTGGACCATACCTGTAAAAGGAATAATCTCGACGTGCCTATGTATGCATGGCTACCAATACATTCTGACCCACCAGAAAAAAATACCATTGTTAACCTTGAAAACTTTGAATCTATATGGTCAACATCATTATGGGGTAAAGGGATTCTTTCAAAATATCACAACAATGTCATTCATATTCCACATTCTATCGATTCGCTTTATTTTGACGGCGTTTTGTCTAATGAATCTCGTCGTAGTGAAATTCGAAAAAGTATGGGGATATTAGAAGAAGCGTATGTTTTTTTGATGGTTGCTCGAAAAACATTCAGGGTTCTGTAGGTTACACACGCACGAATGTTATTATCAACTGGCCACATGCACTTGATACTTACCAAACAGAGTGTAAAGTATCCGATTTAAAACATGGATATGCTGATTTGAATATGTATAATATGACTGATTTCAAAACATGCGTATTAGTTCCTGAGCTTTTAACAGATGCGATTTTACAAGTATCCAATGAGTACTACATGACGTCCACACATATAAAGAGCTTTGACAATATTACTTTGATTGTACGCGATAAAAATAAATCATACGGTTTAGGGTTTATTGCCGATCAAAACGTATTTGTAACGTTTGACTACCCGATACTATATATAAACACCATTGATAACGTAAATATGTATAAAGTAACTCTACCAACTTTTAATGGTATTATACAAAAGGAAAATATGCTCATTCATGGTTCGTTTGTGTATATACCAGTTTATAATATGAAACACATCGCTTGGATTTACGATATCGAAAAGAAAACACAACAACTTATTGAGTTGGTAACCCCATTACACGCAACGTGTTTTATTAAATATTCTGATGGTTTTTACATTTATGGTTCAACTGACAACAAACTTATAGTTAAGAAAATCACATATCATGACCTTTCTCTTCCAAACCAATAAAATTCAGCGACATCGCCTTGTGTGCATTTTCCATTCGTTCGAACGGTCCCCATAGTTCAATAACATGCGTATCTTTGCGCCACCATACGTATTTCAACTTGTGTTCAGATGTAAATGTTTTAAAATGTTCACCGTTGATTCCCATCACATTTTCGATGTCTGCTACCCTGACGTGTTTGACGTTCACGTGGGAATAGTGAGAATTCTGAGTAACGTAAACCATGATATTTATAATATGGTGGTAATTCTTTAGGTTATTTAATATATATTTACGACTGAGAATGTCCTGTCTTCAAAAGTTATACTTCCACGATATGACTCAACAACTATAGTGACTTCCGACGATGAGGGTGGTATGATCGTATGCAGCGAGATGATACCCCCTTTTCTTTCATCTGTGAGTACATCAATACATCTCTTGGAATAGCGTATACCGTTAGATTCAATATAAAGATTGTATTTAGAGATTTTATCAGTTGATATGAATATGGAAGCGTTGGGAAGGTCTGGAAATCCAGTGACTGCTCCTGCGTTTGTACCTATATCACCGTATACGAACGTTGTTGCACTTGTATTCGATACTGCTCCAGCAGTAGCAAACACCGCAAAAGCACTTACCGAATTAATTTCCGTTTGATATGTTGACACATCTGTAGGGATAGAAATATTAGAATTTGTGAGTGCAACTGCACCTGCCATAGATAACAATCTTCCATTAAGTTTTCCCCCTGACCCCATAGATGCAGCAGCAGCTGCAATGCAGGTTCCTGGAAATACATGTTCACCTGTGTGTGCGAGAGCCAATGCAGCTCCCGATGTTGTTATCCAGAATATATTAGCGGAGACAACACCACCTTGAAGTGTAACGCGTGTGCTTGCATTTGTAGAAAATGCCCCATCAAATCGAAAAACAAAAACATCTGTTGATGATCCATTTAAAGTCAACACGGATGCAACCCCAGCACCGGATACCCAATACACACCAGCTGAAAGTGTTATATTGTTCAAAGGGGTTGCAAGCTGTTGTGTTATTGGTAATACTATAAGCATGTTATATAATTCAAATAAATCATCTTTTACTCGGCGTGTGACAAATTCAGGGCGAGTTATGTATTGCGAATTAAAATGTACAACATGCGCACACGAATCATCGATTTCAGATATAGTTTCTATATTTTGTGTTAAACCCGATGTGACTTCTATTGGCGTATTCTCGTCCCTTAGTCTATAAAATGGTGATTTTGCTTTATCAATTTTCAAAGCCAAACCATCTTCTAAAGCGATTTTGGTTGCAAATGGTGTAATGCCATCTACGTCAAAATCACCTGTTATATGCACCTTAGTTGTAATGTTTTTACCTATAATAATCGTTTCACCGGATGGTATTATCAGAAGATTTCCAAGGTTGGATACTTTATAATCACAAGACATATTACTATATATGAGATAAGCATTTAAGTCTTTAATATCTTGCTCAAAACCATAAATATTACAAACGACATCATAAACATCGCTATTATATCTTCACGCTTTTCATCAAAAGTCATGCATTTATATAGGTTCTTTTTATCCAAACAACTTTTTGATTTTACATTTATATTTTTTGTTTGTTTAATCATCACAGCCTCGTTGTTATAAACGTCATCCGCATCTTCGTAAGTCATTGTTGTATATACATTTTTTATTTAAGATTTTAATATTGGATTAATACCACTATTTTTAACTGTATTATATCCAGAGTAAAAAAGAAATTTCTTATCGTTGTCAGACACATTAAAATTTATAGCTGAAATAGTTCCTGTCGGTATTTCGATTCGAATACCATTCAGGTCAACAGGAGTTTGTATGTTAAATAATAATGTTTCTACCATTGCTGATGTAAACGATAAAACATTATTGATACGGGACGTATCTGATATACTAACAAGGTCAAGAATTATTGGGGTAGTATCCTCAAAAGCGTCGATAGGTATATTTCGCAAACATCCACCATCTACATAATATTTATTATCATATTTTACCGGTGCGAAAAAATAAGGTATACACGCACTTATTTGTACTGCTTTCGCAACTTCCATAGAAGGGGTTAAAATATAATCGAACCAGACAAGTTTTCTATCTGATACACAGGTTCCAGTTAATTTAAGGTGTACACCTGTTTTTATAAATAAATCTTTGAAAGTTATTCTAGATATTCCAAATTTTCCTTCAAGTATTTTATTTAAATACGATTCAATGTAAGTTCCTTTATGATAACCGTAATTTTTGTACAATCGGAACATATCTCTGAAACAACCTATTGAAGAATCTTTTATTTTCTTAAAAGGTGTTGCAAACATGATTTGTTTTAATTCTTCTGAACTAAACCTTGACGCGACTAAGGCTGCAACAAGAGCGCCAGAGCTTGTTCCGGAAACATGCATAATACTTTCAAAAATACCAAATTCTGAAAGACATGCAATGGCACCTGTATGGGCAATTCCTTGAACCCCTCCACCTTCGAGTATTAAAGAATATTTCATTTATTTTATTATAGAATATAAAGCCATGAGTTTTGCCAATAAAGGAGAACCCTCGAAAATGGTTATGGGTGGAATCATGTTTTTATACACCCTTATCGCTGCTACAATATCCGCTCAAGGATTTATCAAAGTAATTCAAGATAAATGTTCAGATACCAAAGGAACTAAATTATATTTTTTATTGTCTATTATATTTCTTTCTTTTAACATATGTATGCGAGCAGTTGCACATAGTTTGATTAACTTTCCTAATATATCGCGATTTTACGTTTTTCCTACTATAGGTTTTAACCTTGTACTACTTCTTTTGCTTGGTCTTTTTCATGGGGTTGGTGATTACAAGGCATGTGATGAATCATCTATTGCTGGACTTAATAAATTTAATCAAGTGGAATTAAAAACAAATCCTGTGACTGATATCGGAAACTTCAAAATACGTTTGAAAAAACTAAAAGAAGATACAAGCAACTATAAACAAGATGAATTATTTAAAGAAGAGCACGTGATAGAGTGGAAGTATATATCAGAATTTTGGAACAACACCCATATCAATGAACCCAACACACCTGATAAAGGATTAACATTAAGTCAACTTTTAACTAAGCTTTCTGATATACGTAGTGATAATAAGGAAGGCGAACATGAAATATTTATGACAAATTACAAAGAACAATTTGAAAAAAACTGGTTGAAAACTGAAATTCAAGATTGGAACACTGAAAACAAAACGGAATTCGAGTTATTAACAACACTGAGAACACTTTGTGTAAAGTTTGAAATAGATATAAAAGACATGGAAGCTAACGAAAAAGCAGAAAAAATGAAGGAAAATGAACAATGTTCAGCCGGCAATATAGCGTTGAATGACGAAAAAATTTCAGAATTTTCAAAATATCCGTTGGAGAATATAATGAAGTCATTTAGAAAACTGACTGAAGATTATGATGATTTAAAAATTGTATATTCTAAGAACCGTTTGGAGAACTCTATGCGTGAAACAAAAACCGATAATTTTAACGTTGCATCTATAGTTATAAAATCATTGGCGTACATGTTTGTCGTGCAGCCATCTATAGAAATCATCCACATATCATATACTTTAATAGATATGATGAGACAATATGATTCTGGTTCGTGGGTCATGTTCCTAAAAGTATTCATGGTTTTAATGGCAGTTTTATTTGGAGTCGCTGCGTTTGCACCGAGTAAAGTATTTGACGTTGATGAATTGGTTAATAATATTGGGAACCTCGGTAAAAAGGGGATAAAAGAGTCCAAAAAGGTAACAGCAGACGCTGCAGATGCCATTACCGAAGAAGTTAAATCGTCATAAGGGGACCTTAAGGACAATATAACTATTTAAAAATATATATTGTTATTATATCATAACATGATGCAACTGTTCGGTAAGAAAGCTTGCGAGAACTGCAAAGTCGTTAAGGGAGTATTGGAAACCCAGGGAACAAACTTTACCTACAATGAAGTGGAAAATTTATTCAAAGCTGAAAAAATTCTAACCAACATGGGATTAAATGTCGATATCGAATGCATAACGGTATTTCCATTTGCGGTCGATAAAGGTAAAGTATATGCATACGATGAAATTGTAAATAATCTTCTTGAGCCGATACTGTTTCCACGAGACGACCGATACACATTATTTCCAATTCGTTATCAGAACGTATATGAAATTTTGAAAAAGTCACGAGCGTCGTTCTGGAATCCCGAAGAAATTGATTTTTCGAAAGATTATGAAGATTGGATTTCACTCGACGAAAATACAAAAACATTTTTGAAACATGTACTGGGTTTTTTCGCGAGTGCCGACGGAATAGTGCTTGAAAATCTTGCATCGCGATTTACGAGAGAAATAAAGATTCCGGAAGCATTACACTGTTATGCAGTACAAGAAGCAATGGAGGCTATTCACAGTGAGACATATAGTTTATTGATTGAAACGTATGTTAAGGATCCTAAGGAGAAATCTCAATTGTTTAACGGAGTGAAGGAAATCCAGTCCATCAAACAAAAAAGCGAGTGGGTAAAGGAATGGTTGTTGGGTAAACAAACATTCGCCGAACGATTGATTGCGTTTGCATGTGTTGAAGGAATCATGTTTTCTGGAAGTTTTTGTGCTATATTCTGGATGAAAAAACAAGGTAAAATGCCAGGATTATCTTTTGCAAATGAACTCATTTCACGAGATGAGGCATTACATACAGAACATGCAGTTTGTTTGTTTCATCACCTTAGGTTCAAACCATCTGAGGAAAGTGTACACAACATAATCAAAGGTGCGGTTGCACAGGAGAAAACGTTTATTATCGAGAGTTTAAAGTCGAGACTCATCGGAATGAATGATGTATTGATGGGCACGTATATCGAGTTTGTCGCTGACAGGTTACTTATCCAGCTCGGATACAATAAGGTGTACAATTCGAAGAATCCATTCGATTGGATGGAAAATATAAGTCTGAACGGTAAGACCAATTTCTTTGAGAAACGTGTCGGTGAATATGCCAAAAGTGGTGTGATGACAGGAAATGAACATGTGTTTGAGTTTGACAATGATTTCTAAAGGAGTTTATTTTTTTTGATACCTGTTTTTTTTACAGTTACTGATATAGAATTTTTTTTCCTAAGTATTTTATTAGGGTCGGATGTCGGTGATTCTTGATCATCATGTTTAGGATTATATTTTTTTTTATGCACCTCCCAAAACTTTTTAGCTCCTACTCGGAATGAACCAACAGGATAGATTTTAGCTTTATACCAAAAGACAACATCTTCTATCTTGTTGCTTTTACTAGTATTATCTAATACCAGACATTCATAATTTTCGGTACAACTATTTAGCACTTGCGCAAAGGTTTCAAAATTTGGGAAAATACCAAAAAAATGTTTATATATTTTTTCTCTGTTTTGGATAATGTTTTCTCTTAAAATGAATACATAATCAACATTCGCCCTCAAATCAGGACTTAAGTCCATGCAGTACTGCATGGTTAACATGAAGAATATATTCCAGTGACGGCCGTTCATGAATATCGCCCGGGTACATTTGTCTCGTACAAGGCGTTTATCATACATACAATCATCAAGAAGAACAAAAGCATTCGAGTTTTCAGTTTTCTTTTTGCAGAGGCCTTTTTGACGTAATATGACTTTATCCAAAACCTCCGACTTATACTCATTATATATGAAAAAATCGGGTATGAATTGTTGATAGTAACTGTTTCCTTCTTCAGTTCCAGACATAACAATACCGACAGGTAACTTTTGTTTATGATAAAGAATATCTGTGACAAGGGTTGTTTTTCCGGTTCCACGTTTTCCAATAAAAACGAGTACACGATTATCACCTATTGAAGATGGATCAAATTTCTTTAAACTAAGATCCATCTGCTAATATATGTGTACATTTAATTCGTTCGTTTCAGGCGCACGTGATTTTTTTTCTTTGTGTATAGTACTTACAAAATGGGAGGAGGACTTATGCAACTCGTTGCCTATGGTGCCCAAGACGTATATCTTACTGGAGACCCAGAAATCACATTCTTCAAGGCCATTTACCGCCGCCACACTAATTTTGCCATTGAATCGATTGCACAAGTTTTTAACGGAACCACTGGTTTCGGACGGAAAGCAACTGTTACCATAAGTCGCAACGGTGACCTTGTCACAAACACTTTTCTTGAGGTTAAACTTCCTGCACTTCAAGCAGGCTGGAAATGGAATAACAACATCGGTCATAATATAATTGAAGAGGTTGAGCTCGAAATTGGTGGACAACGCATTGACCGACATTATGGAGAATGGCTTGACATCTGGTCTGAACTTACGATGTCCGAAGAGAAGAAAGGTATGTTCGATGCCGAAATGATCGGTCGTTATGCTGGTTCCACATCTACTAATGGCAACGCACGCACTCTTTATATCCCACTCCAATTCTTCTTTAACCGCAATCAAGGTCTTGCACTTCCTCTGATTGCACTGCAATACCACGAAGTGAAAATTAACTTTACCTTTGCACCTCTTGCTGAACTCACTACTCCTGATACCGCTATCGGTGTCGTCGCCACTACTTCGCCCGTTGTTGCAAATGACCCGTCGATGTCCTGCTACATCGACTATGTCTACCTCGACACTGAGGAACGTAAGCGATTTGCTCAATCTCAGCACGAGCTTCTTATTGAACAACTTCAATTCACAGGAGATGAAACTCCCCAGGTGAATGGCTCCTATCGTCTCAATTTTAACCACCCTGTCAAGGAACTTGTATGGGTTGTGAGTCAGCCCAAATCTGGAAACCGATTCAATTACGGTGAACTCACCGACCCTCGGGTGGAACCTGTGAAGGATGCAAACCTTCAACTCAATGGTCACGACCGTTTCGACAAGCGTGAAGGTTCCTATTTCCGTCTGGTACAACCTTTCCAACATCATACCCGTATTCCTCAAAAGAATATCTACGTGTACTCCTTCGCTGTCAAGCCCGAGGAGCACCAACCTTCTGGAACGTGTAACTTCTCTCGTATCGATAACGCAACCCTCAAGCTAACCCTCAATTACACAAATGATGCCAAGACTGGTTTCAACAATGATGACAAGGTTAAAATCTACGCAACTTCCGTTAACGTACTACGGATCCTAAGTGGTATGGGCGGGCTTGCTTATAGCAACTAGATGCTGTTTATTTAACATTATCACTATAAATTCAAAAAATAATACTCCTGAACGGGTTGACTACCATTATAAATACATTTAAAGAAATGTGTGTTTATAAGTGTACGAACCCAATGAACACTATCATATCAATTCCCGCATTGCCTCATGTTGCGTTTATGCAAGTTCAAACCGACAAGTATACAATTATTGACGCTAATATCGTCGAACGCGTATCGAAATATAAATGGTATTTGCATGCGGCAACCGGTTACGTTACACACTCGTACAACAAATCATCCGGTGATATTCCAGTTGCAAACAATCAAACACATATGTATCTACACCAATTCATAATGCAGACTATCATGAATATTGAACCAAAAGAAGGATATTCTGTCGATCATATTAATTGGAAAAAGATTGATAACAGGTGTGCAAATCTGCGTCACGTGACACAGAGCGTTCAAAACATGAATCGAGAAACACGAAATTGTGCGAATCGAACGTATCCACCAGAAGAACTTAACATTCTTGGTGTGTATGATTACCCTAAACATGTGCGTTACGATAAGTCACAGATGAGGTTTATCATCGAAAAGCACCCTCAATTGGTCAAGGAAGGGAAGAAACAAATTTCAGGGACAAGAAAAGGAAGCATAACCAACAGGTACCATGATATTATGATTAAGGGTATTGCACTTGACGAAGAATTTTCTATAGAACAATCTGACATCAGTCACCTCTTTATGGAATCGTTTAATACATTTACAGGCATTGTCAAACTTTTCCATGTGCACATGGAGTCTTCATTTTTCGATGAAACCTTACCAAGGATACAACCAACGTTTCAAGGACATCTTCAAATTATCAGTAATCAGATAAACGTAAGAACTGAATATACTAACATAAAACACGACGAATCGAATACTGGCATTGTATACAACGGGAATGTAGTATGTGAAGATGAATCTATGACACTCACGCGAGATATGATACCTAAATATGTGAACTTCACGAAGGAAACTGCAAAAATCGGATGTCGATTTACATATGGTCGACGTGTCGATGGAAAGAATGTGTCTAAGCAGATAAGCGCATCATCTAAATCAGTCACTCTAAAAGTAAAATTTGATGAGATGATTGAAAACTTTTCAAAAATTGTTGTCTGATACCTTTCTTTTTATCATTTCCTAAAATCACGTTTAGGTATTTTATTATACTATAAAATAATGGATCCTCCAGTTATGTTACCGATTTTTGTAGCGCCTCCAATATGCAAAATGTTATGTTGTCGTCGAAAAATAATTAAACCTAAAGAAAGGAAACCGGATTTATAAAAATGTCAGTCGTGTCAGATAACATGTCAGAGTGCAGTACTGCATCATCGTGTAGTGTCGCATCGAATCATGTGGTTGAGAAGTATATGAATATGTGTAAGAATCGCGAAATCAAAAACCGTCATAATGTACGTTTGTGTGATTATCAAAGGAAGATATCACACAAAACGATTGAAAAACATGAATTGGACTCGAGGAACCTGAAAACTCAAATGTTTTATGTATTGATTCGGTATTATTTACTTGTTTTGTATTTTATTCTTTCAGTTTCGCAACATCATCTTGATATTCCAGTTATTGATGTATTGAACGCGAAATTCAGAGGAATTGTAATGCCATTTGTGACGGACATGAGGTTAGCTGTACACACATTCATTAATACCTAAAGAGCATCAATGAATATATATATATAGATTATAAATACAAATACCATGTATTGCAGGGCGATAACAAAAAAAGGCACTCCGTGTATACACACAACGAAAAACAAATATTGTTGGTCACACACTCGCAAATACGAGAGTTGTCCAATATGTATGGATGATATGCAAACGTCTTCTCGACTTACATGTGGTCATATATTTTGTATCAGCTGTTTGTCACAATGTGATTCTACATGTCCATTGTGTCGCAGGGAAACGAATGTTTCAATTCCTTTGGAAACACATACATGTAAGTCGTTGTTACTGTATATGATGAAAGATTTCGAGACTGAATGTAGTGAGTCCATAAGGGCTAAACGAATGCATGGGATATTTGACTTTTTCATATCTTCGCATGTATACTTTTCGCATGATAGGGTTTTATTAGATTCTGTCCAAACCCGTTTATACTATTTTAAAAAATTGGGTTTTGATATGGACGAACATATACGCCGAGTATCGTCTATTTGTCAGCGTTTATAGTTACTTTGGGTGCATGACTTTCCACTTGAGCGAGCATGCTTTACTGATGGCGGCAAACTTCTCTTTTCCGTTAAAACTACTGTATTCATCGGAGTTTTTGAGAAGTTCGTATTCTTGTTTAATAAATAAAGCATAGGCACTTGGAACTCGTTTCTTTTTCGTTTCAGGCTTTGCAGATTCAAGAGTATCAATACGTGCGCTAAGAGCAGACACCATAGATGTTAGTTCCGAGATAGACATTATAATAATAAATATAAATTATCTTTAAATGGTTACATCGAATTTAAAATATCTTCTTTAAAAAGTGTATCATAAGCATTTTGTTTCGTAATTATCTGATTTGATTCTTTGTTGTGAATTCGTTTATACGTATATACACTGGCAATCGAAACACCTCCACTTAAAAGAAATAACATCATGTCGGTCATATTATCTTATGACAATAATAAACAAATAACATAACGCATTAATATGATACCTTAAGAAATGAAGATGTCGTGAATATGAAAATCTAAAATGTTACAATCTGAGAAATTAAACATGTATTTGGATAGCATTATAGCGGAAGCAGCGATATGTGCAAAACACGAGAAGGCGAATGAGATAAGCATTAAACATTTCAAACTTGCGTTGCGATTAATTAAGTAGTTATTTCGATTGATATAACATTATTTCTGTACAAATACGATTTTTAGTGTATCTATCATCTTCAAATACAGAATTGAGAATGTTTTCAGTTAGCAATGTGTTGTAAGAACAACCATAATGTTTTTTCATATGCATACGTATAAAACGAGCAAGGTCGTTCTTTTTCGATGATGTATATATATTATCAACAATATCATGAATGCTCGTTTGTGAAAGGTTTTCTAGGGAATGTTCTTTCAAATAATTTTCATAGTGATATTTTGCAAATGCAAAAGAAAGTTGTTGTATTGTATGAACATATTCGTTCTTCATATACTTTTAACTATTTTATTTTTTATGTACAAGTGCGCAGATAATTAAAGAAATGAATTGTATGTAAAATGTAATATGCTCATGTTCAACTTTATATGTTTAATATGTTGGTTGCCCATGTTAAGATTTTCTCATATAAACATTGTAAGACGTATTTTCTTTTATCTGATTGAATCAAACGGTGCAATGGCAATCAAAATGACCCAGTGGTATGGTTCACTGCATCGTAATTCATTTGTAGTGAACCGAGTATACGACGATATTCTTGAACATTCATATAGCTACACGTGTAAAACATTTCAGAAATCTATGAAAATACCCTTGCATGAACGATATACAATTAATAAATCCCCAATAGCATCTGGGAGCATTGGTCAAGTATATAGAGGAATAGAAAAACTGACAGGGAGAGAGATAGTTATTAAAGTTCGTCACCCAAATATAGGTACGGAAGCATCGGTCTATGTGCGAATCATAACGTGTTTCATTTCTTGGATGACGTGTGTATACACGGGACATTCAATAAAAAGTATACTTGATGTTGATGCGTTCTTTAAAAGTTATATGGAACAAATTGATATGGGACACGAAGCACAAAATCTAAAACGTCTGAGCGAAGATTTTAAAGACAGTTCAATGGTAATAATACCAGAGCCCATCGAATGGTCTGATGATATTTTGGTAATGACATATCACACGGGTAAATCATACGACGATATCAAAGATGACCTATGCCTTTATCGCAAGGTTACCCTCATGCTATATATTATTATACGAGTAATGACGATGACAAATGGATTTTTACATTGTGACCTCCATAAAGGTAATTGGAGATATAATGCAGAATCAGATGCCATCATATTATATGACGCAGGACATACTGCTCATATCGATAACGAGCGAATGCAACTTATTTTAAAGAAAATGTATGACGGTGGTACGATTCTTGAATGTTTGAAAGATTACATAAATTACGGTACTGATGACAAAATAAACAATTTTGATTTAGATGAATGGTTTGTAAATAATAAACATTTCGTCGAAATTGGTATGGGCAATGTTCAACCACGGAACGTTATGAGGGGAATGATAAAATTTTCAGAGGACAACAAAGTGTCAATTAATCATGGCGTATTGTCTATTTTATTAGCGAATATTTCGCTTGAAACTGACCTTTCGGAACACGGTTTTGTATCACATCCTGATGCCATGAATGACATTCTTAAAGAGGAATTATCTATGTGTTTGCAGCATAATTCATTTCAGCAACATCAAGAGTTTTTAAAGAGTGTAATATGCAACAAAGATACATTCACGATGTCTACTTTGGATGTAAGTTTATTTTATGATATAAAAGAAAGAACTATTGAATAATTATGCCACCTATAACTGATACGAGGACGACATTAGAAGCGAAACATAGATCAAAGTTGAACGACATAATATCGAAAGATAACATCAAACAAAAGATGGTTGAAGTGGAAGAATTAAAAAAAAGAATAAAAGAAACATCAGATTGGAGTGAAAGATGTAAACTTGATGCACAAATAGAGCACATTACACAATTGATATCATACGAACCTGATAGTGTAGAATATATGTTGTCAGTTGCGCCAATTATTCAAAGATATACGGACGATTCTAAACCAGATAATGAACAATTGAAGGAAAAGATAAATAATTTTATACATAAAAGTACCAATCACGACAAGGGTAAAATGTATGATGAGTTTATGAACATAACTGAAAATGTACCTATGGTAAACGAGTCACAATGTACGTACACATGTACGACGTGTAATGTGTCTCGTACTATGTCACTTGCAGAAGCAACAATGATTTGTCCAAAATGTGGACATGCGGAGATTAATTTTGAGATGGGAACACAAAATATGAGTTATGATCAGGAAATTAATTCGGATGTTAATATATGTTTTGCATATAAACGTATCAATCATTTTAACGAATGGATAGCTCAATTTCAAGCGAAGGAATCAACTCATGTGCCACAAGAGATACTCGACAATCTACGTTATGAATTTAAAAAGGCTCGTATCACAAATATGTCTGAAATAACACAAAAACGTGTAAAAGAATTATTAAAAAAATTACGTTACAACAAGTTTTACGAACACGTTCCTCAGATTACAAACATGTTAAGCGGTGTAACACCACCCACGATGCCAGCACGATTAGAAGAGATTTTAAGAAATATGTTTAGGGATATACAAGAACCATTTGAGAAGTATAAACCAAAAGGTCGTTCGAATTTTTTATCATATGGGTATTGTTTGTATAAATTTTGTGAATTGCTTGGTCATGATGAATTCCTTGATAATTTTCCTCTTTTGAAAAGTAGAGAAAAGCTATATCAGCAAGACTGTATATTCAAAAATATATGTAAAGATTTACATTGGGAATTCATTGCAACAGTTTAAAAGAATAAGTCGCATGGTAATTAATGATTGAAGATCATCTTGACGCGGACACAATTACTGTTCCTGGACAACAATACGCTCTCATATCAATTGTAAGCGAGCAGAGTAATCAGAAACACCCTAAATGTGGAGTAAAAATCCGTGGTGTTTTTAATTCTAAGGAAGACGCACAACATCATGCCAAAAAACTACAAAAGATCGATAAAACATTTGATGTTTTTCTTGTAGAGATGTATAAATGGTTGCTCGTTCCTCCTGATATCGAAAATATTGAGGATCGTACGTTTTCGGACGAGAGGTTGAACACTATTGTAAAAGAATTTAAGGATGAGCAAGTCAGAGCACAAGAAGTTTTTGAGAGTCGGAAAGAGGACCTAGTCAATGGAAAGGTAGACCCAATGGATGGTATCAACGAGGATCCAAAATAATGCACATGAAGTTGTCGATATGTATAATGAATTAATAAAATCACTTGATATTTAATTTATGATAACTTAATAATTTAAAACAATAACATCATATCTTTAATAAGGATGGAGACAGAAAATATTAAACGTATAGCAGAGGAGGAATATATAATAATGAATCTTGATTCAAGTCAAATGCAATTTGATGGTCAATACTGGAATGTTTTAAATTCCAAAAATACTATTGGATTCGATGAACCAATACCTTATGTTACGAGTATAGAGTTAATAGAATCATATGTTCCAAATACTTTTTATACTATTGAATCGTATAACAACTCTTTTACTTTCGGCACTTGCATGGAATCATATGTAATCAATAGGTTCAATGATAATGAAATTATAACAGGGGTAACCGTATATACATTGAACGATGGATTAAAAGAAATTCCAAATATCAGTGACACTGTAATAAGAGAAGTTGCAAATATGTCAATAAATACGAGGGAGTACACTAAACTTCTTTCTAAGCAATTATCAACCAACTTATATTCAACCTTTGACCAAGTTACATATAACATAATACACACTCACGCTGCAATTTATGAAAACGAACAGATTGTTGGATATACAGTGACATTCTTTGTTAACGATACATGTGAATACGTCTTAAACGATTTTGAATTATTTCAAGAATGTAAACGTCGATTAGTTATTAGGAATAATTTAGGGATGGTAGTAAAAAACGAGACGATGTCGTTGTATAAGAGTAGCATTTCGTTGAGTATATGTAGTATAAATGATTACGACGGAGACAAACGATTTGATTTGTATACTGATTCTATTGATGATTTACCAACTAATATAAGAATCGATGTTTATACAGATCAAAGTATTATATTGCAATCTATGAATTATAATGAAAAGGAATTCATAAACACAATACAGAAAGCATTACATCTTCACATTGCGCATATTTTTTTTAAATATCAAAATTTCATAAATCAAATTATGCCATTCCTACAATTTATAGACCTGCATTTGAATATAGAATTGAACGAAAATAAAAGAAAAATAAATTTTCTTTCGAAGCACGACCATAAGTTTTTTATTGATTTTACAGATAGAAGTTCAATACACAAAATTGCTGGGTACAAACAACAAATGTATTTTTCTCACTCGTCTGATATAATTGATATGTTTTCGTTAGTTGCGGATAATATAACTACATCCATAAGTGCGAATGAAATACGTTCAATTGTCGATAAAAAAGAAAGTGTCATTGCTGAGAGTACATATGCAATATTTCAGATATTCAAATCTATATATTTTGCAGAAAAATCGAGGAATATAAAGGGAGTGGTTAATTTACAGGATAATTCAATCATAAATTGTAATGTAATATCGACTAATATTAAATATATAAACGGGTATTCTTTTGATGATAATAAGCATGTGACACAAATTGTAGAAGATAGCAATATTACATCATTCGGTATTTTTTTGAATAAAACATCGGATTTAATATTCCCTACAAAAAAGTCGTTTTTCAATATGTTAGTTGATAAAGTTGATTCCTCTGATAATGAGATAATTCCAAATATAAGAATAATTGATTTTGATCCCGTTAACAACAAGTTTGACTCACTATTAAATGACAAAACTTTTATTGAAAATATAGAATATACAATCAAAGCCCAGGTAATAGAAGGTGATTATATATATGATTTTTCAGGGGAACGTTATATCGATTTAGTGTGTGTTGAGATACAAAACGAATTGAAAAGATATAATGCTGGTTATAATAAATTATATCGGTATTATTTCGATGATATATCTGAACTTTATGTAAAATCATCTAAGGGTAATTTAAGTGATATAGTAGCGCGACAACCGAGAAATTTTGGACCAATCACCAAATTATCAAATATAACGCTGGAGTTTAGACGGTCTGACGGAAATATTTATGATTTCAAATCGATTCCTTTTTATCTTACACTCATTATAAAATATCTGAAACCAAAATTACATACACAATCGGTTTAAGGATAATAGATGTAGCATAAGTATATGAGTCTTAATTATTTCAAAGACGAAACGATTAAGGTTTGTTTTCAGAAGGGTTGGGAAAATGTTTCAATTCCGCTGTTATGGATGCTTTTCGTCGAGGAAGTTGGTGAGCTTGCAAGTGCTATTAGACGTACAACTAATAACTTTACTGATAAAAAGAAAATTTACATCGAAGGGGAAATAATGGATGTATTAAGTTATTTATTTCAAATCGCTGACCGGTTCAATATTGACCTTGATTCTGCATGGGAAGAACATAGACAAGTAAAGAATTACAATCGGGTATATCGCAACATCAAAGACGTTTCATCTTGAAAAATAGAATATATTTAATATTAAATGACAAGCGCAGACTCTTTTAAAACCATGTATAAAGAATTTTTGAACGAGATCATCAAGGAGTTTCCCGATAATGATTGTGCAAAAAATGAAAAACTTGCTACTTTTACATATTCTGGTGACCATATTAAACGATTTATGAAACGGCTTAATACACCAAAGGATCATGGTGAACTGATAACCGGAAAATCTGATTTACTGTTTTCATCTGAATGTCAATTGATTATTGATTTAGGACTTAATAAATGTTGGGATACCTCGAGCGATGAAGCTAAAGCATCCATATGGCAATATTTGGGTACGTTAAACATGTTATCTTCAACAATATCCACTATACCAGCTAATATGCTCAAAAGTATTGAATCATTAGCTTCCAAATTGACAAGTCAAATACAAGGCTCAAATTCAAATGATATAGATATGCAGGCATTAATGAAGGGTGTACAAAATATGATGAGCGAATTTTCAGGTCAACCGCAGAAGAAGAAGTCATCACGACGAAAAAAATAGTCGAAGTTAATAATGTTGGTCGCTGCGTGTACTGGAATAGGGATGGGCATTGCATCTGCACTCGCGATGCAAAAAATTGGAAAAAAAAATATGGTCAATGGATTCAAAGTAAATAAACCTAACGATACAAAATCTGCTAAACGATTACAGATGTTGTCTCATATGACAGTAGAACTCTTAAAAATCATTAAACTGAAACATATGCAACATAAAGGATGTAAAATGTTAATTAAACGATTTGATTGTCCAAAAGACATATGTAGAATACAAGAACGGTCTGGTGTCAATAGACATGAAGTAGGTTATACTGTTAACAAAGGTGAATCCATCGGTTTATGTTTAAAACACGATGGCGAAGAAACAAACAATAATACAATGAAATTTGTTTATCTGCACGAATTAGCGCATGTGATGTCATCAAAATATGGTCATGGTGATGAATTTTGGAATAATTTTGCATACTTATTGAAAATTGCAGTGAAAGCAAACCTATATAAATACGAAGATTTCAATAACACAAAAGGCAACTATTGTGGTAAATCAATAGAATACACACCATACATAAAATAAAAACGATAGTAATGGTAGTACTATGGATAGACAATCCTGAGGTTTTGTTCCATAAATATAATTTATGGCCGCGCAAGGATGATTCATATGAAGAATGTATGAACAGTGTTTCCCGGTTCATTATTATTTGTTGTACATACATTGCACTTAAAAGAAAACGAACAACATTTGTTATAGCCGGTTTGTTATTTGCAACCATCCTAACGCTTTATAGCAAACGACTGGTTCGCAAAACCCCTAAGTTGAAAGAGGATATTAAAGACGAAATTTTGAATGACGAAGACGAAATTCGTTATTCTGATAATTTCGCTCATACAGTGTATGGTCAAATAAATCACAATAAAAAAATATATAATGGAGAGTAATGTACAAACAGACAAGGGGTATAAACGATGAATCGTATATGAATAATCAGACAGTGGTTCAATCAAGACCCATGCGATACATGACAGAAACAATACAAACGGACTCCCTTTTGCGACACGCACATCCAGAAAGTATTGATGAAAGTAGTAATCTTCGCATGTATCCAACACGATTGAATACGATACAACGTGATAATTGTGAATTGTATGGTACAGCACCTTTTAGAATGGCACGGTTACCATCTGAGATAGATATTGAATCATCATTACAGTTTTCTACACAGCCAAGGACAATGGAAAATGGAAAATTGGTAACAGAGAAGACATTTCAATTTGTAGATGATATACAAATCGATACATTTATTAATATAGTTGACAATGATATACGCTCGCGGTCTACACGTGTAGACCAACGAAATCAAACATCTCAAAACATGAATTGCAGAAAATAACTTCGTCTTTAAAATATTCGATAAGTAATAATGAATACATCATTACGGCCTGATTCGATTACATCACAACAACCGAAAAAGCAAGGTACGCATGTAACCACTAACCTTTTTCGGTTATCTAATACCACAGTAGACATCGAGTCACAACTTAAAGGTCTTGGTCAACGATTAAACAAACTGCCGGTTGCCGCACCGATGCCGGACCTGTCAAACAGTGCCTCGTCTGCTAATCGAGATACAATGTACCCGGAAGGTTTAGAAACACGTACGAGACGTGCGTGTAACGTTCTATCTGCTGTGAAAATAGATCGTTTTGAATATCCTTTATTAGACCATCAAAAGTATTCAATATACAATGAGTCGCAACGTGGGGGATTTCATACACGTAATAATGAAAAGGACGATTACAAATCTAAATGTAATATATGATATAATAAGTAAATGGATATAATTGCATTGGGTGTATTGACATTAGCGGGATACGAAATGACTAAGCAAACAAAAAAGAAGATCAACAAGGCTCCTAAAATTATTGAGACAAAAGAAGAAGAACCTTCATTTTTAGATGGAAGTCAGACACATTTAAACCAAAAACAATTTTATAGTGGATCACAAGCTCCTGGTGTGAACATGAGTTCGGGTAAGATAAATATATTTACTGGAAGCAACTTAATGGAACATGGCAATCGTAATTGTCGTCCAGAACCTACATCAATGTTCAATCCTCAAAGCGGTAATACCCATATACACGGTGCACCGAACGTCGATACATCTGAAAGATATACTGCTTCAAATAAAATGCATAATGTTCTACCGTTTGAACAAAAACGTGTAGGTCCTGGTATGAATGTAACATCGGATGTAACTGCAAAGGGAGGTTTCCATCAATATTTCCGGGTGCTTCCACAGAACGTTGGGGAGTACAAAAAGAATAACTTCAACCAACGCATGATTCCAGGGAAAATCGCAGTTTCCAAAAGAGCCGATACACCTGATGTTGAAGCGCCTAAATATGATTCATATTATGAGTATGAAGACAGGACACCACTGCAAACCAAATCGGACTTTACAGCATCTACTGTTCGTTCAAACATTCAATGTAAACCAATATGCGCAGCAGTGCAACCAGAATGTTATTTTGGACAAGCCCAGAGTACAACGACGTCCAATTCGACATCAAAAGATACACGGGTTCACGACGCGACTACACAAGGTTTCGGTGGAAATGTATCAATGCCGATGCGAGCACCAACGCATGCAATTTCAGGCTATATTGTAAACGAATCGGATCGAGAGTTATGTTCTGATAATACAAGAAATGCTGCATCTCAATTGGAAGGGACGTATGTATGGGATGCTGATAATAAACTCGATCCTAACAATAGAAGTTCCACGTATACAAATGAAGTTGGACAAGCACATGGAAATACATACACAACATATGCTAAAGCATCCACCGATACCGCTCGCATGACCGCTCGCGAAGGTTCAACATCCAATTATGAAGGTGTAGCACACGGTTATGAGCGTAAAACTGAAACACGGGATTATAATGTAAATAACACACAAAGAGAATCGACATCACATAACTACACTGCACCGTCTAAACATTATTCTTCTGGTGCGACAGTTCAAACAGTTCCCGAGCAATATACAATGAAAGAAGAATCTTTGGTTGGGTACTCACCAGGCCCGCAGGGTATAAGTATTCCTTTAGATTCGTCGGTATTTTGTATGGAGACAAAAAATGACATGACGAGTGAAACACGTGTAAACGTGTCTAAAATGATGAGTTCTAACAACATAAGTAACGCACAACAATTAGGAAGAATGGAACATGCAATGAAAATTCCAGTTGAAAATAATCGAAATACTGACGATTTCCTCAGTGTTGCAAATATCGTACTACAGGATAATCCGTTTGCAATGAGATTAAATTAAATATAATATCATAATGAAAAAAGTTTTCGACATTAATGCAAGCAGACTTAGATACGAACTCTCTTCGATGGGAATGGAATCTGATGGGAGTCGAAGTGATTTGATAAACCGATTACAGCAAGCAGGTGTCAATCACATTGATACGAATAGATGTGTACCACCTGAATTATATAATCACCATGACACACAAAGTGTATACATTGGTTCAAAAAAACAAACTTTGAAATCTGGTGTTCTGAGTATTTCAAATAATACGCATACACTTATTGATGGTAACTTTAATACACAAACTGTAAATATAAATAATTGTTTGAGAATTCACGAAACTTTAGAATTGTCATGCGATACAAAGGGAGAAGAAGGGGATTTACGGATGCGAGCGGGTGTACTGTATATGTTTAGGACAACCGGTGTCAAACCAGGATGGTACACAATATCATTTGGACGTATGATGATTTTCTAAGTTATGATAATATGATAATTTCATTAATAATTGCCTTCATCATAACATTCATATTGATTCTACAAATTACGTTACCTGCCTATACTATACATTTAGATGCAGAAGCAGTACTAAATAAAGTTCCAACGATAATGTATAAAATAAGAAAAATACGTAATAGCGTTTGGGACACTACCAGTATAAGGGAATCAGATTTACTTAAAGAGACTTTAGCAATTTTGGATGAAAAAAATAATGTAGAAATTGGTAGAGACGATGGTGTTATTGAAAGTTCGAACCCAGAGAATGATACCATTCATAGTGCATCAGTTATTGTTACACCGTCATACGTGTGGGGAGGAAAGAAAAGTGAAACACCCGGAAATATAATTGGTATTCGTGTGTTTTCAGCTTTTATATTAATTATTTCGTGTTTTACAATTGGTTTAACATTGTTTCATGACGATTCGAGAGATATTGAGTATTGGCAATTTTATTCATATTCAATTATAAGTCTGTTTACAACGATTTGCATTGGATTACTCGGTGACTTAAAACCAACTCACGGTGTTCGTGAAGTTAAAGATAATACCAGTTCACCTTCATTTATATGCATGTGTATCAACATATTTATATGTGCCTTTGGTTTAATTGCTAACTCCTATAATGAATTTTGAACATCGTATTCAAGAGCATGCATAAATACTGAACGAATAATGCTTTCACCTTTGGTTAATTCTGCATTTTTTATACATTTTAGTAACATAACAATCGTTAACAATGGGGTTGTACAATTCAAAAGTTCTTTCATTGCACATTGTAATAAGGATGCGATATGTAAATCCCTGTTTTGCAAGTACAATTCACGTGTTATACGGAAACCATTAAATAATAAACGAAATCCTTTTTGTTTTGTAGTTCTTTCGTCTGATTGAAGCATGATGCCAAGAGGTGTGATATATAAATCAGGTGCCAAGTCTAAGAACAAAAATAGTAGTTGCACATCATCTGGAACATCATCATCATAAAGATATTCACATGTCATATCACCTAATTTTTTTAATTTGGGTACATGAGTCATGTTATAAAGTGTATCATATTCAATTGAATCAGTCGATTGAAGTATTCCAGATGCACTATCGATAACCCACGGATTAATAGTATTTTTTGTTTTCATGAGCATTTCAATACTTTTGGTCTTGGCACTGTAACGTCTTTTATTTTGCCACCAATGTGTTAATTCATCCATGGGAATATCTGCAATAGCTTCCAATGTTACTGGGTCGTGTGTGTTATATGTTGCTATATCATTGATAGCATCACATAATATTTGCTTATTTTTACATAAATGAAAAGAAATACCAAAGTGTATTGCAACTTGATTCAATATTTCTTTTCGTTTTAATCTATATGGATTTTTTGATTGTATGTATTTGTCAACACAATTCATAAAAATAATACTATTGAAATCTTTACATTATATTCATATATTGTATGGGTCGAGAAACTTATACTTTTCTTGTCAATAATATTGAAATACTTTTTAATAACAGGAATTCTATTATAAAGCTGAAGAACAAATCACTTTTACCAAAAAGTATAACAAATATATATAAGTCGAAACACTATAAAATATATGATCATGGTGTCATATGCCATGACATGGTTTATGACTTAATGTTTGAATACTCTATCACGAATCAGCCAAAGGTTTTTGATTGGAAGATGTATTATGCGGTATATCATTTAAATATAGAGACAAAGTTTGAGAGCGAATCACATATGTCAGAAGAGGAGAAAACTATAATTTATTTCATAAAATATGGTTTTTGGTATCGTATGTTTATTCCCAACATAGACATACATATGGTGAAGGAATACAGAGCTTCATATGATGATTTGCATCAGATGTCTGTAATTGATGCAAGAACACATATGATAGAAAATAAAAGACCGATTACATTCTCTCGATGGATATATTTAGCTTCAAACTTCAATAACCTTAATAATATACGTCACGATCAATTATCTGATCACTATATAACAAACGGCAAACATACAGGTTTATCTTCAGTATGTTTTGATCATAATCGTTTTATGTGCGATTATCCATTGAGTATACGTTTAATTTTAAATAAAAACTATGATTTTAGTTTACTCACAAAACCACGTGTAGCTCAATTTTATGTTGAACATAAAAATACGATTACGAAGTATAAATCGTCTGTTGTATTTTTGGAAACAGATTTCGTACGGGAATTCGTAAATGACCGTCGCGTAAATTACGACAATGACATGTCTGTCAACAATGCGTACATTTATTTTGTTAAGGGATATGCCGAAAACAGTGATATACGGCAATATATAAATAGGGTATACAAACTAAAACGTTTCTTTAAAATGCAATGTCGCGAGGCGCTCGCACAGGTTCCTTTTGGAATAATGAGATATTTGCTTGAGTTTAAGTTATACATGTGAGTATTATAATATTCATATTATATAAAGATGTCAAACTTTAGCGGTCCTCCAAGAAGCGAAATGGTAAAACTTACAGAAATGATTTCACAAAACGTCAAAAACAATAAGTTAAATTTTAGAAAAGGTCAAGGAAGAGTGTATAAAAATATGTCATTCGGACAAAATATGGTCAATAATAGAAATACTGTGAGTACTCGAACAGGATTTAAACTTGGTATCAAGTACGAACCAATGTATATTCAGGTACACGATCCAAACAAACATGTATATGTGATGTACTTTAGACTTATCCCGCAAGTTCAAAAAATAAAGAATCACCAAACAAAGCGTTTACAATTATAATTATTGTATACCCGGACGATATTCAAGAACGTCCTTACCCCTGGAAGTTGTTGATACACCCAATGGCATTAACTCACGTGGTTTCGAAATATAGTCGATATACTTGGCTTGAGAAACTGCGTTACCCATGACCATTGGCGTGACAGTATTGAATACATGGGCGTTAAGGTCTTTTATACCAGTGTTAAGAGGTTGACCAAGAACGATCATTCGATAGTTTTGAAACATGAAAATCATAATGTTTAAGAGCTCATCGTCAGACTGTCTAGAAATGGTTATTCCTGTTTGTGTCTTGACAGTTCGAACAACTTCGTTTTGTAAATAATTAACATTAGCATCCGAGAAATATTTTGTTAAAAAAGGGTTTACCTCTATTCTCAGTATATTCAAAGCTTTCGTAAGATGCCTCATTATATAATACAAATATATTTACAACCTAAAGAAATCGTCTATACACATTACAATAAAACCTTCAATGGCGTACGACCATCTTTTCTGCATGTTTGATAAACCAGAAGTAATCGAGGAATCTAATATTTTTGCGTGTAAAGCATGTAAACGCATGACACTTGACGACGATATTCGAAATGGGGTTGTAGTTTGTACATCATGTGGAATGGTGAATGAAAACACTCTGATAGATGAAAGTGCAGAATGGAATTTTGGTGGCGAGGAGGCAATGTTTAGTAAAGATCCATCCCGATGTGGTGGTCCGGTGAATGCTTTACTATCCAAAAGTAGTATGAGTACAATGATAAGCACTGCTCGGTCAAAGGGGAATAACTTTACAATGGTACGCATTCACCAGCAACAATCTATGGATTATGTTGAACGCAGTCTGTACCATGTATTTGAAAATATATTCAAGATGGGTAACGATGTTGGGAATTTGTCGAGTACAATAATTGAACAAGCAAAAACATATTACAAAGAAATATCAGAAAAACGCCTTTCTCGGGGTTCTATAAGAAAGGGATTAATTGCTTGTTGTTTGTTTTTCGCGTGTAAGAAACACAATGTCCCGCGTAGTATAAAAGAGATATCTCAAATATGCAACATACGTGTATCTACCCTGAACAAAACAACCAAAATATTTGTTGAACTGATGGGCAACGAAACAAAAAATGTTAATGGCTTCCACGAAGGTATAAATGTTGAGAATCTTATATCTCGGTTTTGTAATGTCTTTGATTTTGAATCGAAACAACAACATTGTATTTTGAGAGATGTTCGAAAAGTCCACGAATACGTAACAAAGCATAATATTTTATGTGACAAAACTCCGACAAGTTTGGCATCAGGTATGATTTACTATGTTCTTGTGATGAGGGGATATGCAATAGATAAAAAGTTTATTTCTGAAAAACATAAAATTTCAATAGTAACATTGAATAAAATGCAAACTGTTTTGAACAATTCTGATGTTAATAGTATATTTACATGAAAAGAGATGTAAGCATACCACTATGAAACGAATATACGTTATAACATAGCGCATATGTTGATACATATTTTTTTGTATATATATCATCAAGTAAAGTACTGGTTTTAATTCGTATATAATCATTTTCAACGAAATTTATTTGCCCACTCGGATGTCCTGATTTAGGTTCCAAACTTGAACAGAATGAATATACGTTTCGCATATGTGCATAATTTCTGTAAAACGGCATCACTATTTCTAACTCCAATGGGTTAAATATTCGGTCGTTAATTCTAATTTCTGTTGTTGGAAGATAAGTGAAAGGAACTGATTCATTGTTTATATCGAAACAAACTGCCATAAACAGTAATTTAATTGGTAAATTAAATGCCTCAATTGAAGGATACGAAATGCCTGATGAACCTTTACCATTTATGTTTTGCGTCAATTGTATTTCGTCCTTTATATGTTTTATAACTGGTACTATGTATTCGTGTGTTTCTTTCTCTCTGATTAATGTGCGTTCCTCATCAGTGGGGATTATATATTCTACAAGGAGTTCGGCAAATGTGTTAGTGTCTGGTAACGAGGACGTTGCAAACATACTTTGTTCGTTTCCCTCAATGTCGTAATCTACAAGTATTTCCAACTTTACGTTAAATCCATCGTCAGACAAAACGATTTGTATTTTAAAGTCAGTATCTGGGTTATATTCGAGTAACTTAGACCCTTGTTCAAATTCAACTTCCACTCGCAATGTATCATTATCAAGCAATAGTAAAGGAAATGGTTCTTTATGTTTCTCGGCAAACCACAGTGGTACCGGTATATACATATGAGGTGATGCGACATGAGATATGAGCCGACTGTTTTTGATATCATAATCACCTATCATATGCCTAAAATTTGGTTTACTTCCATGTAATGCATTAAGTAATATATATAATCCGTCGGAATCTATATCACATAATGTCACTCTTGGTGTATATATTTTTAATCTTTTGATGCATCGAATTCCAAAATTATTCTTTATGTAATAGGGTAAAGGACCACCAGTTATCCCGGTAGATGACCTCATAAATTGTTCAATATTTATATGGATATACATGTTCGTAATAAAATTATGTTCAGTTTCTGGTATTACAATTATACTTGATACGGAACTATTTAATTGTATTTGAGTTTTAAAAGGTAATATGAGTTCTTCAGATGACATGTGAGAGTGTCGTTTATATTTAATTTTAAAACATGGATTACACTCTTCTGTTTGTGCATATAAGTCATCATCCTGTAAGCCGACTGCGGCGATCTGATGTAGTGACCCCCTGCCAACATTTTCATCTGCTGTTTTACATTCCATTATTAATACATAGATTTCAAGACTTTATATCTTCTGTGTCAACATGTACAACGTCATCATCGTTATCAATTTCTGCATCTACGTCACCTTTAGAAAATGGGCGTGTAAGCATATTAATTAAATCGTCAGACATAGAAGGTGTTGGTGTTCCTCTTGTAACCATAGAACGAATTTCTAACATTTCTTTATATACAAACGCTACAATTAACAATGTGAAAATGGATATCCCAATTGCGAACCGTTGATCGATAGCATCCATTGATATTCATATTTTTATAACACCTTTGATTTAACGCACAAAAAAGCTTAAGAAATATGGTACTTTACAATATAACTAACAAACCAAGTACATATCAATGGATTCTCTGGAGACATTCGAAGAAGTTTGGGGTATCAATGAAAAAAACCCCTTTACCTTTCCTAAAATAAATGACGTCTACGTCATGGCAATCAAGAATGTTAAATTTACACAGGATATGTGCACAGAGGCAATTCTTGAACGTTTCACAGATTACAGCAACCAACTCATTAAGATTTATAACGACCTTCAAAAAGCAAAACTGATTATGAATGATGATAACGATAAAACGATGAATACACGTGCACGTATTAATCGACTGCTTGAAATGGTTTACTATTGCAAAAATATAGCTATTGGTTTCAGACGTGTGCACGAGGCATCAGATCTTTCACGCGACTTTCGAGATAATACAGATGCATCGCTTTTCAGGTTCAGGGCAATTGAACCAAGCGATAATACACCGTATCAAAATTTACTTCTATACGTATTGAACCATTTGTACAACCATGGTTATAGGAGATATAATGGGGATGTGTACAAACCGATTTTAACAAAGGAGGGTTATAATACTCATGCATGGGAGGTGGTAGATACAATCATTAATGTGGTATATGGGTGTGCTCAGAAAGAAATTAATTACGACCAATTTCTAAATTTTACTAATCGGTCTGATTCAAGTAGAGCTGTCGGTGAATATTTAACGAACTGCATAGATTCACAATTCGGAAGTATAGAAAAAGACCGTACCGTGTTCTCGTATCGTAATGGGGTATATCTGGCAAGCGATAATGAATTTATACCGTATACTGAAACCATCCCGGATGATATCATATCATCAAAATATTTTGATGTTAAATTTGATTCTTTTGATGCAAAGACGTACGAAGATATAGAAACCCCACTTTTCGATTCGATTTTACAATACCAGGATATAACAGACGATGTAAAATACTGGGTGTATGTTTTTATGGGGCGTCTCATGTATAACATTAATGAGAATGATGGATGGCAAGTAATATTCTTTTTCCAGGGACAGGCAGGAACTGGAAAGTCAACCATAGCCAATGTGTGCAAATCATTTTACAGTGACGAAGATGTTGGCATTATGTCAAATAACATACAACGTAAGTTTGGTTTATCAGATATCGTTGATAAAAAGATTTTTATTGCCCCAGAAATCAAGCGGGATTTCTGTCTTGAACAAGCAGAATTTCAATCCATGGTTTCTGGAGATACAATGTCTATTGCCGAGAAGTACAAAAAATCGCGCTTTGTTACATGGAATATACCGGGTGTCCTTGCAGGAAATGAAACCCCTGATTTTATTGACAACTATGGTAGTATTCAAAGACGCATCATTAGCATTCGATTCACGAAGAAGGTGTCAAATGGAGATATGATGTTGGGTAAAAAGCTTAACAGTGAAATTGCCAGAATTATGCATAAGTGCAATATGGCATACAGAGATGCTTGTGATAAATATGCAAAGGACGATATATGGAAACACCTTCCAACATATTTTGTTGATAATCGAAATGCCATGGCCGCTGCAACAAACCCTTTGATACATTTCCTATCATCCGGTAAACTGAACATAGGGGATGGTTCGATGCCAGAACGTGAGTTTATTCAATTGTTCAATATGCATTGCACTGACAACAACTATTTGAAACCTCGATTTAATCCAGATTTTTATACTGGTCCATTTACACAATTTGGGATCAGTATCAAAAAGAATCATCAATTTTATTGGCCGCCTGCCGGTATACCTGGTTCACGTAAAATAAAAGGGACGGCATTTATTGGGATTGATGCGAATCATGAATCAGCAGGTCTTGAAATTGATTCTGATGAAGATTGAGCAAAAAAATTTAATCCTTAACGTTTGAAATAAATCCACTGGGTGGTTGTACAAAATCATCTGGTAACATGGCATGTCCGGATGAAAATGGATTCGTCTGGTCTGTCAACATACTACCCATGGTGTGATTCACATGAGAATGACTTGCTTCATCCGCCCGTATAGCCAATATTACATCACGCATAGTAGCATCTTTTGACAAATTCCAATAATTTAACGCTATTTCTGGTGCCAATATTTGTTTCCATTCGGATGCGTCAGAACCCTCTATATCTATATTATGTATGGCGTGTGTGTAGGTTTTTACAGCTTCTTCCTCAAGATAACCGACAAAGCGATGACATGTTTGCGGTGTGCATATATACATAGCAAGAAATACATTGAAGAATATACCCTGTGCGCCCAACACAGCAAGTCTAAATGCTACACCAGGTTGTTTCAAGGACATAAAAGTAAGCAGGTGCATCCGTTCATTCTCTGCCTCTTCAAGTAATGTTCGTATCCATCCATGATCGCGCTTTAGTGTACGGAGTGATACCATATGTCGCATCATTGCAGCAACCATACCTGGAACTCCTGCAACCGTTTCAAGAAATATAAATCGGTTCAACCACTCCTCGCGACTTAACTGTTTATCAGCATTGTAAGACGTGATAAAATCAAAACCATGTCGGGTTGCTTGAACTGCTTTATATGATACCATATCCCTCATACCAATAGGTAATCTATGTGATGGTTTAATATTTGATATAGTCCTCATATCATACTGTGGATGAAATAGCATATACGAATTCTTTTTAATTTTTAAAGGTTTGATCATTTTATGTGTAACGGAACGTATAACATTTCTGGATGCAAGAGAATACATTATTATAACAAATATTAAGAACTTTAAACTATTCAATTACTTTAAATGATGTACTTTATATATTTTGTTACATGTATTGCTATATATACGTTCTTTTCGAATGTGTTACACGTTTATGTAGCAACATCAAACATTAATAATGCCTTATCTATGCACGCAATGTCAGAAAATTATTGTATAATAGTACAGTCTACTCGACGAATAATGACCTATGCTTCAGGTTATGACAACAAAAAGCTTATTCTAAATGAGCTTGAAGTAATTTCTAAATATATTTCAACTGAAGACAACTTATACAAATATTTATATGTTTTGTGTTAACTACTTGTAGCATTTAAACCAGTATATTATTATAATTTTTTCCTCATCAATAATAAATGAAAGTCGCGTTTATATTAGGACCTCTCGGACACAAATATCAAGGTACATATTATGATAAGTTTGTTATTAACGACACCCGTCCATGGTTAAAAACAGTACCAAGGCGGTTTCATATAGACGATAATGGATATAAATGTTCAGCTGATGCGGAAAAAAGATATGTGCGTATAGATTTCGCTGTTGGATATTGTTTAAAATATTTACTTCCAAATCACGATATAACCTTCATTCATGCAGTTAAAATTTCGGATGCAGTATTCAAAAAATTCGATTTGATTATAAATCAGTTTATGGATCTTCTCATTGTCCCTTTCATGAAAAAATTTGAAAAAAATAAGGTACCTCATCAGCGTTTACGTGAAATATACGCTAAACATGCAAAAAAATTATACCCTCCAGCACCATATGCCAATATGATTTATGATAAATGTAAATACTATAAATTTCTTAAGGATAATAAAATTCCTGTTGCTCCTACAGTATGTATAACACGTCGTCAATTCAAATCAAAGGATAAACGCAAAATCATTAACTCAATTGTACAGACTGCATTTGTTCGGAAATGGGGTAAAGTTTTCTCAAAGCCTGTATATGGTACAGATGGTATAGACGCTACGATACACGCATATGACTATGATATAAGTAAAAAAACATTATTGCATTTATACAATGAAATTGAATCACATCTGCAATATATGTTTAATAACCCCAGATACCCTGCTGTCGTATTCCAAAAGTATATAACAGATTTTGAAACTACAACACCTCAAGTGAGAATGTATTATATTGGGGATACATTTCAATATAGTATACTCACAGATTGTAAAGGAAATACAACACGACCTAAATCGGAGGGGGGAACCGATGATTTTGACATGAAGCCATATCGTAAATTAACAGATCGTGTACTTGTAAAGCTTTCTAAATCATTTTTTCAAAAGAAGGAAAAGTTAGTGACTCGCATTGATTGTGCGTGTTGTCTAAAAGGTAAATCAGGTATTTTTATCAATGAAATAGAATTCAATCCCGGTATGTATCTTCATCTTGATGGAAAACGAAGATTTGAAATGGACGCAAAAATTGCCACACAATTGGCACGTATCATAAAGAAATCCACCTAACAATTTTCGATGTAAGAATAATATGGAATTTCCTAAACAGAAATGGATGTCTTGGTCTGTGTTCAAAAAGAAATTTCCAAAAATAAAAAAGTTGTCTTATGGATATTTTGGTGATACATATAGATACGATAATATCGTATTTAAAGTCATTTATAACTGCAAATCGTCAAGAGAAGAAATTGAAATTCTTCAAACTGTTTCCAAATCAAAATCGCCATTTTTATCTAAATTACGTGCGCACTATTACTGCAAAAATGCAATGTTTTCGGGACACAGAAATCAAGGTGTGTTTAAATGTTGGAATAAATGGATAAAAGTCAAAACTGGAAACGGTATCATACTCGCAATGGATTACAGTGGTAAACCGTTAAGTGATCATTTAGATGAACATCCTTTATCCAAAAAAATGTTATTCATGTTATTATATGCTCTTTATAAATTTAGTGGTATTACTCGGATGCATCACAATGACCCGTATATAACAAATTACACGATAAAAAAAATCAGTAAACAGGATATTACACTGACTGTTTCGAACAAAACATATGTTCTAAAAAATATCGAATATATTCCAGTATTATTAGACTATGGTAAATCCAGAGTAACCAAAATAGATGATAGAGAAACGGATATTTCTATTCTCATGGATAGCTTTGAACTATACACAGAATTGAACTGGCTTGCAAACATGGACAGATATGAAACTGCGTCTAAAATGATTGCACACCATTTTAGTGATTATCAACGCTGACTGAGTTAAACGTATATCCATGTAAAAAAACCACCTAACAATTATCGATATAAGAGTATATGGAATTTCCTACACAGAAATGGATGTCTTGGTCTGTGTTCAAAAAGAAATTTCCGAAACAAAAGAAATTGTCTTATGGATTTTTTGGTGATACATACAGATATAATGATATCGTATTCAAAGTATTTTATAGTTGCAAACGGTCAAGAGAAGAAATTGAAATTCTTAAAACTGTTTCCGAATCAACAACACCATTTTTATCTAAATTACGTGCGCACTACTATTGTAAAGATGCATCATTTTCCGGATACAGAAATAAAGGTGTATTTAAATGTTGGAATGACTGGGAAAAAGTCAAAACTGGAAACGGTATAATACTCGCAATGGATTACAGTGGTAAACCGTTAAGTGAGCATTTAGACGAACGTTCTTTATCAAAAAAAATGTTATTCATGTTATTCTATGCTCTTTATAAATTTAACTGTATTACTCAGATGCATCACAATGACCCCTATGAAACAAATTACACTATACAAAAAATCAGTAAACAGGATATTACACTGACTGTTTCGAACAAAACATATGTTCTAAAAAATATCGAATATATTCCAGTATTATTAGACTATGGTAAATCCAGCGTTACAAAAACATTTGATACAGAAACGGATATTTCTATTCTTATGGATAGCGTTTTAAGTTACACCGATTTAAAATGGGTTGCAAATATGGATAGATATGAAACTGCGTCTGAAATGATTGCACACCATTTTAGTTCTTATCAACGCTGATAGATTTAAACATATCTACCGGCGTTTATATACTCCGTTTTCACTGAAATGCTTATGCAAAATCGACACATGGTGTTAATAACTTAAACGAGTAATTATATGTTTTGTGTTAAATAATTTAAAGCGATATGCATTTGTATATACTATGGCATTCGAATCGGCGCCTGAACGAATTGCATTTATAAAAAATGGAACAATTATAGAAAATAACACATCAATATCTTCTAATTTAAAGATTAATTTAAAATCACATCAGATGAATATGGTAAATGCAATGATGAATCTCGAAAATAACCGTAAAATTGAATGTGATGAACTTCACCTTGATACGAATATAGGTATATGTAGCGATACTGTGGGTACAGGTAAATCATTGTGTATGCTTGCTCTTATAACAGCAAACAAAATCATGAAGAAGCGCAAGTGGTATGAAAAAACAAATGTATTATATAATACTATTGATAATTCTAAAACATCCTATGATATAAATTTAATCGTTGTACCGCACTCTATCACAAAACAATGGATTCATTATATCGAAACGCAAACGCATCTTAACTTTTACTCAGTGTTCAGAAATACACATATTCTACCGATTGATGAAATACGTCAAATTGTCGAGGATGTTAAAATAATACTCATTTCGTCTACAATGTATAAAGCGTTTATTCAAATGAATAGGTATGAATGTTACCAACGTGCTATATTTGACGAAGCAGATACAATATCGATTCCATCGTGTACTCACGTTAATTCTAATTTTACTTGGTTTATTACATCGTCTGTGGAGAATATATTATTTCCGGGTGGGTACTATTATACACCACCGACACTAAACGGCTATATACATAATCGCCATAGCGTCCATGGTGTCAGAAGAAATGGGTATATACGCGATATTGCTCGTATTATTTCAGATGCTGATAATAACGTGTTAAAAAAAATTATTTTGATTAATGACCCAAAAAGTATAAAACGATCGCTTAATATGATTGAACCTTTAAAACTGTATATTCAATGTAAAGCACCTATCTATATGAGAATTTTAAACAATGCTTTAGAGACTAATGTACTTGAAATGTTAAATGCTGGAGATATATCAAGTGCACTGGACGCACTCGGATGTAAATGTGAATCGCAGCAATCAATTGTATACGCAGTAACAACTGACATCAACCAAAACATCGAAGATATAAACCTTCGCATAGATTACTACACTAATATGCATCTTATATCAAACGAAGATCGTCAAGTAAAATTAGATCAGCTGAAGGATAAGCGCGTTCGTCTTGAGATACGCTTAGCATCTATACAACAGGAATTAAACAATTATAAAGATAGTACATGTCCAATTTGTTGGGATACTTTTAAGAATCCAGTGACAACGTTGACGTGTTGTAATAAAATGTTCTGTACAGAATGTGTTATTCAATGTCAGGGAACATGCCCTATGTGTAGGCAAGAAATAACACACGACACAATGGTCGTTATAAATGATAACTATATACAAAAAAACGATACGCGAAAATCAAAAATAGATAATCTGTTGCAAATAATTAAAGAAAATACTAAAGGAAAATTTCTAATTTTTTCAGCGTATGATACAACATTTAAGCATGTTACTGACGCATTGACATCTCACGAGATTTCGACAAGTAAATTAAGTGGAAATGCATCCGTTATAACAAAAACCATACAATCGTTCAATACTGGTGATGTACAAACATTATTATTAAACCCAAATCATTATGGGTGTGGATTGAATATTGAGCAAACGACTGATATAATATTTTTACATCGTTTTACAGTTGAAATGGAACGTCAGATAATTGGCAGGGCTCAAAGATATGGTAGAAATACTCAACTTATAATACATTACCTCTATTTTGAAAATGAGTTAAAGATAAAAATATAATATATAGTACATGAGCACGCTAACTATGTTTAGGACAAACGTTTTAACGAGACACACAAATACTCTTACAATACAAAAGGGTAAATTTCGACGTCCGGTACGTGTATCTGCATCTGTTGTAAAGAAACCGGATTTATCAGATCCAGTGTTACGTGCAAAACTTGCTAAAGGTATGGGTCACAATTATTATGGCGAACCTGCATGGCCTAACGACCTTCTTTACATTTTTCCGGTTGTTATTCTTGCAACTATTGCACTTCCCGTTGGGCTTGGTGTAATGGAACCAACACAACTTGGTGAAATGGCAGACCCATTTGCCACACCACTAGAAATATTACCCGAATGGTATTTTTTTCCAACGTTCAATGCATTACGAGTTATTCCTAATAAATTGTTGGGTGTACTCTCAATGGCTGCAGTCCCAGTTGGACTTTTGACAGTTCCATTCCTTGAGTCCATCAATAAGTTTCAAAACCCGTTTCGTCGACCAGTCGCAACATCTATCTTTTTATTGGGAACATTTTATGCTATTTGGATGGGCATTGGGGCCACCATGCCAATTGAAAAGGCGCTAACTCTTGGAGTATTCTGAGAAACAGTTTAAAATAGTAACCTTTTTATAATTCAATGGGAGTGCCAAGTCTTTATCGCACACTCGTACATAAATATGAAACAATACAAGAAAAATCGAGGGATAAAATAGAATATTTATTTCTCGATCTTAATTGTCTAATGCATCATTGTTTACATTCCATTACGGATGACTTAAATCACAGGGAAATGGAAGAAGCAATCATTATAGAGGTTGTACGTTATGCAGTTTTTCTAGTTACTAAAGTGGTCATGCCTACAAGACTTGTATATATTGCAATGGATGGTTCAGTTCCAGTATCAAAAATGGAACGTCAACGATCAGCACTGTTTAAAAAAACACAGGATATGTCATTTACATTCAAAATGCGAAAAAAATATGGTATAACTGAAACGAAAAAGTTTGATTCAAACAAATTTTATCCAGGAACTATTTTTATGTCTAAACTTAATGCACGATTGAAGAACTTCATCACATTCGGGGCGTTTGCAACTCATACGAATAAACAATCGTGTTTTAAGGTTATTTACAGTGATACTAATGTTCCGTGTGAAGGCAAATATAAGATATTCGATTTTTTAAGACATGTTCAGACGGAACCAAAGATTTTGGTGTATGGAATGGATGCAGATTTTATTATTTTATCAATGGCATCAAATAAAAAAAATATAAAATTGATGAGAGAAGCGTCGAATATTGATAAAACTATAAAGTATGATTTTGTGTGCATTGATATTGAAAAATGCAAGAGATTTCTATATGACGATTATATTTCAGACGATTTAAAATATAATCTACCTATTGATGCATTTATCAGCGATTTTGTGGTTTATTCAATGTTTAGTGGTAATGATTTTGTGCATGCGCTCCCTCATTGTAAAGTACGTAACGGAGGTCTCGAGAAATTAATTCGTGCCTATGTGGTTACATATAGTTTTCTAAATAAACCACTTGTAAACTCGGAAAATAAAATACAATTTGACTTTCTCAATATGTTTTTTCGAAGATTATCAGATTCGGAAGACATTGCGATGAAACGCTCCACTAATAAACGGATATATTCGAAAGATAGAATGACATACGAGAAAGAGGTCGAGCTTTATGAATATGCAGATTATTCAAGCCCTAATAATCCCTACCATACTTATTATAAAAATACTCTCACGTTGATTGACTATTCTAATGAATACTCGTCCTGGGTTGCACAATATAACGCACATTTCTTTGAAGCACCCATGGACGATGTGATCAGAGAATACATAAAAAGTGTCATTTGGACACACAGTTACTATAAAGGAGCACTTGAATCTTGGACATATTACAACATCTACAGAACAAGTCCGACACTTCACTCACTGTCAACCTTTTTTCATCAAACACACCTAGACCCGGTATTTGAAATTGATACTGTGCTATCGCCACTCGAACAACTAATGTATGTTCTTCCATTTCAAAGTAGTAAATTGCTGCCATATGCGTTACAGGAAATGATGACAGATGAAGATTCTCCTATACAAAATTGTTACCCAATAACATCCTCACTTGATGTATTATCCGGTGGAAAAAATATTGATTCTGCTGCAATATTACCTAAAATTCATATACCTGATATTCGTCACGTTGTCTGTAATGTACCATTGAACGATCACGATATTATGCGAAACACTATTACATACGATGTTTTTCACAAAACATTCACTAAATAACATGGCCGAGGTTTTTTCTTAGTTTCGAGAGTTTTACCTGTTTAACCTGTTTTTTGTTATTAACATAAGCTGGGGAAGTGGGCTTCATTAGCTTTACTTTTATACGTTCGCATATTTCTGTTTTTTTTCCTTTGTTATCTAATCCGTGCTTTCTGGCTATTCTTTGTATAACATCTTTTTTTGATACTACACAGTTCCAACGATTTTCCTTGATTTTGCCGTTAACAATACGTTCTTGTGAAATGACAAAGGCATTCGTTTTTTTATTTTTTACCATATTCGGTGATTTTACATTGAGATGCGGTAGAGATGCATAGTCTTTGTATTGTTCTGGGATTTTAACTCCTTTGTTTTTAAAATCTTTTATATAAGACATTACCTGTGTCTTGTCGACCCTTCCTTTATAACAACATACTTGATTTTTTTTATTAATCCTCGGATGATATCCTTTACTACACTTTCCATTTATTGCCCGTGGATTTCCTTTAGGGCATCCTGTTTTAGACTTGGTATTCTTTTGTGGTGACAAGTTCGAATTTAATATTGTCGTCGGAAGATTTTTCTTTATACGTTTAAATATTACTACCAAATGTTCACTCATCGTTTGGACAAAATCCATACTCGTTTTCCCTATAAACTGAACAATACCAGTAGACGTTATTGCAATAACCGGACGAGTTTTCGATGTATTAATATTCCCATTATTTGTTGGACGATAAAAAGCAGAGGCGACTTTTTTTCCTGTTCTATTTTGCGATATTTCATCGTATACATAATCGTGTTTCAATAGCTCCCCGCCCATTAACCTATAGAATGTACCCACATTCTTCATACCAGAGCGAAGTTTTTTTCCGTTATTCGGTGATATGAGACTAAGCCCAGAAACAAACAAAGTTGCAATTTGTTGACCTGAATGGGATTGACCTAAATATTTGTCAAATAGTGATAATACTGATTTAATGAGTTCGTTGGTCTTTTGTTGAGTGACAATTACTCCTGTATTTATACTTATTCGCAACGTAGACTTTGACACGTTATTTGTGTTTGCATTAAATAGATTCATTAATACCACACCGGAATAGTTACCTATTTTATAATTACCGCGCAATATAAGACGTACTATGGGTTTATTTTTATTTATATTCTTCTTATTTTTGTTTTTATCTAGAAGGAAAGAAAGAACATTTTTACCATTTTTTGACGTTTCTTTTTGATCTGACACACCTTTTATAGAATCTATAGAAAAATTTGTACTATTCTTAAGTTTTAATTTTTTCACGAATCTCTTTAGATTTATGTTTTTAAATTGAGTATTGATATTGACCCATTTTAAGGTATAAAACATTGATTATTATATAATATATATTAATATGGGTTACGAGTTTGAAATAAGTGCTACTGAGTATGACGCGCAAGCACATGCTGTGTTCGAGAATTTTGAAACGCACTTTGTTAACGACACAGAATCAGATGACGATGATGAGGATTTTTACGAGCAATACGAAGAGGCCTGGAAGGAGACTCCATGCAATATTGAACGAAATTACTATCTCGAGGCATCTGTTGAAATTCCAAGAAAAAGTTATAGAAAAATGCCATGGCTACTATACGACTCTCATTTTGACACGTAATTCATCACACCGTTTACGTCAAATATTAAATCATACGATACAATTTTTGCGTGCATTGGAGATATGATACCAAGATTGACTACATCTTCGCCTAATGAACTTTTTGTTTCTAGATATAATCGATTTGAATTAATATGTATTATCCAATCAGAAGTGGATGAAAATGTTATAGGTTGATTAAATGTTATGTAACTTCCAAGAAAATTACCTTGAATAATATCTCTATCCATTTTGAGATTATTTTTTTTTAAATAGAGGGCACTCTTATTTTCTCTAACTATTTCTAATACTTTTAATGTATCTTTAAGACCTATTTTGCCATCATTGTCGAAGTCGCATGTAATAAGTTCGTGATAATTTGGTAATCTGATACCAACAGCAAGTTGGAGACATTGCTCGACTGATTGTAATGATGGCATCCCAGTCCCAATAGAATCTCCAGCAATCAATCTATACATTATGTTATAATTAGAATATCATTCCAATCTGGTGATGCATTGTGTTTATACATCATGTTATTTTCAGGATGTATGATAATATACTTGGATTTGAATATTTTTGCATAAAAGTCACAAAATCCTTTTCGGTTAAAAACGTCTGTCGAATTGCAAAATATTTAAATTACTTAAGTCGCCCTTAAGTACATAACGACGTTCGTATTGAAAAGAGAGGGATGGGTTGACTTTATCATTTATCAGGATATCAGTTCCGTTGTCATATATGTGTAGTGATTGGAAGTTTATAGTCGTTAACATCTTGTATGTTGGAAATATGACTGTGTCGACTTAAAGATTCCCATAATGTTGCTTTGTTGTATCTTCCCGTGTTAAATCGTCCCCGATAATAAAGTTATTCACATGAACATTATTCACCGATAATATCTTATAGAGTTTATATTACAGTATGAAGCAAAGTAAAAAATATATACTCGTTTGTATGTATCTTAAAAAAATTTGGGTTTGTTACAAATTTAAATGAGAAGCGCCCCGGAAAATGATTCTGTATTAGTCTTGCAACATACTTCATGTCAGGATTCAACTCAACATGTATGCAAGTATCTTTATGATGATTAACTGCAAATGATTTATTGAAATCAATGTTACATGTGATGTTCAATAATTTACAGACACTTTTGACTTTACAAAATAAACTATTTCTTGGGATGATGTGAATTTGTTGTAAATCATCATCTGCCAAAGCCCAATCGTCTGTAATATGTTTTATGGATGGATTCTTCATGTATTCTATATTCATACAAACCGTACGATTGCCCGGTGTATATGCATAAGGTGTATCTACATATTCTGGATAAATATCTGAAAATGCTTTACAAAAAGTGTAATCTCGCTTAGTTCTTGATAACAAATCAATCATTGTATTATGTTTTAAAATTTAAGTGAGTAATCGTATACGACCTCTTGCATTTAAAAGTGGTATATCATATTTATTTGGAAAGGCAATAGTGGTCATGGCGGTGAAACGAATATTGTCGTCCCAATAAGATTTCCCTTCATTTTGAATACATTTAAATAAACCAACTTGTATATTATCTCCTGGTTGATTAATATACGAGTACCACTCCAAAGAATGTGTACATATCCCGACTTGAATATTATTTACGGAAGCAATATCAAAATGTATTACATCTTGTGACATTATAGGACGACATTTCACCCCAAAGTATACCTTCGTATATGACGATTTATGTTCAATTATACGCTGTACAATATTGCATCACACCGTCTAACGTTATAATGCAATATTCCATCGATATTGATTGAATTAGTGTTGGGAATTTGAATGTCTGTAAAAATGAGGTACAACCACGTGGAGAATTAATGTACTTGAACCACTTGATGTGCTTGCGTCATAAGTTCTGTCCAGAGGTGGAACCTCATTTTTACAAACATCAGTGTAACGTAATTTATGTTTGCCTCTCATTGTCGTATGGTCGATCGTTGAATAGATATTTTTCTTCGTTTGCGTCCAATGTAACATTTATCTCTATAGGTAAACATAAGATTCTTGGTGCAATGACACAAGAGTCGGTAAAAAGTATTTGATTTTCACCCCCCATATATCCGTGTTTATAACATTTATAACTCATAATTGAAAATTCCTTCAACACTGTTATAGTTACATTACCTGTATAATAATCAACATCAATATCACCTGGATAATCTGGATGTTTTTCCTTTTTAGTACCATATCTAACACCGGCATCTATTCGGATTATATCAGAAGTTGTTATAAATCCTATTGGATGACCGTCAGGTATATTTTTAAACGTGTATCTCCCTAGACATAATCCACTGTACACACTTGAATCATAGGGTGCACCATTAAAAATGTAATTTCTATTTACATCTATAGACACTTCAATTTCATTCTTTAGACATAAAAATTGTAAAGTATTGGTAGTTGTCTCTGATGGCGTATTTGTTATAGATCCAGTGAATGTTTGTGTTTGCGTAATCGTTGGTGTTGGTGTTATAGTTAGTGTTTGTGTATGTGTAGTTGTTGGTGTATGCGTTGCAGTCATCGTATGAGACGGGGTTTCAGTCATTGCAGGGGTAGAGGTTATAGTTATTGACGGAGTCGGAGTTTGGGATGGTTCAACTGAAAATTTTGGATTGATAGATATATTTCCTTCTGCATTCAAAATAAGCAGAGGGATACTTGTCCCGTCGCTAACTTCAATATGTATATGTTGTAATCGCACAGAATCGAGCGTTACATTTAGAAAAATTCCATTTGAAATGGTCATTACCTTCATAAAGAAAAGTTTAATTTTGAAATTTACTGTTCACCACCCACATATTGCTACCATCTTTTACAAGAAGTGGCACGACAGTGCCATCAGTGGGATGACGGATATATATAAGTTCACGGCAATCTGGGTCAGGAGAAAGTGTTATGTTTGAATATTTAGCATCTGGATAAATCATTAAATATATACAATATTTTTTTTACATACTTAAATTATTATACATTCTTTGTTGCATTTCTTCATTTTTTTCATCATTACGACGTATACGTTTCAATCGAAGTATATTTAATTTAAGCATTTCTTTATCTTGTAAACGTTTTTTATTTGATGTCGATTTCGACATTTCATGTGAGATATTCTTCCTTTCGATTATTAATTCTCCAAGGCTCGTATAGTCATTTCGAGGAGTTATGTCATTTCTCTGTAATACATGTGCTTTTAAATAATCGTATCCAGATCCAAGTGTTTTATCGTTATCCACACTTCCCAACCGTTCACACGAATCTATAAATGTTGCTTCTGCTGGTTTTGGTTCATAACGTTTTGTTATACTTTTTGCATACAATTCGTCTGGTAATTTTGTAAGTTTGCTATTGTATAACTCGTTTTCACTTTCTCTTTTTCCAGACGACTTCATATGTTCCCCGTAACCTTTTCTATGAATGACCCTTGCATGTTTCTGGTAAAAACTATTAAACGTTTCATTCGTACAATTATTTACATCTACTTGTGTGTTGTAATCATCTACATATTCTTGTTGTTCCGTTGGACAATCCGAAATCGCACGTCTTTCACGTTTTATTACATCGTAAGCCATTTTTATTTTCTTAAACATACGGCTATCACCATTTTTATCTGGATGCGTCATTATTACTAAACTATTGTATGCCTTTTTAACCTCTCTGTTTGTAGCATTACTGTTTACTCCAAGTATCTTGTATGGGTCCATTTTCTATATATTTATAAATAAAATATTAACCAAATAAAAACAACATACCTGTTTGAATTAAAATATCCACAACAACGGCCGTGCCGATGATATATGAATGCGACATATCAACCTTGAAGCCCTTTATGTTAATGACATTATTAATACGTGGCATGTGCGGTATATCAGCAAAATCCTCAATACGCACAGATGAATTCATAACATATGCAACAATTGCAGTGATGGCTGACGATACAAGAGGATTTCCTACATTCATAAGCTGACCTAATCCTTGCAAAGGTACACGCGATATTATCACAGGTGTTAATATAAGCAACAGAGGATAAAAAAATTGAGAACCCTGTATTTCTTTTTTCATGACCCCAGACGGATCATTGTTCATAAGTGATATAATAACAGTTGCGACAGCGAATACAAAAGCATTCTTTACTAAGATTGAAACAACTGGTGAAAACTTCATTATTATATTATATATTTTTGTATGTAAATATATGGATTTATTTTTATTTATGAACATAATGGCAGTAATAGAAGAGGAAGTAATTAAAGTTTCTGAGGTTGTTTCGCGTATCGACTCACAATCATGTGATGAAATAAACGCATGTCTCAAGGAACATCACGTTAACAGAGATGATTCAATAAGGATAATAGAAAAAAATATCATTGTCAAAGAAACAGACGATATAAACGCTGATGTTTTGGATTTACCCATTGATAAAGATGCAACAGATATCACCTTAATTGAGGAGGAAACTATTCGTGAAGACACACAAAATGTCACTCCAATTGAGGACGAACATATTCATAAACCAATTAATGAAGATGCAAAAGATATCACCTTAATTGAAGAGGAAATTATTCGTGAAGACACAAAAGATGTCACCGCAATTAAGGAAGAACATGTGAATGAACCAATTGATAAATATGCAAAAGATGTCACCTCAATTGTAGAAGAATTGATTCATGAACTTATTTTTGTAGATAAATCTGATGCCAATCCAATTGTTGTGGAACCGATTATTGAACTTATTTTTGTAGATAAATCTGATGCCAATCCAATTGATGTGGAACCGATTCATGAACCCATTGTTATAGGTACAACTGATGCCAATCCAATTGTTGTGGAACCGATTCATGAACTTATTTTTGTAGATAAATCTGATGCCAATCCAATTGTTGTGGAACCGATTCATGAACTTATTTTTGTAGATAAATCTGATGCCAATCCAATTGATGTGGAACCGATTCATGAACCCATTGTTATAGGTACAACTGATGCCAATCCAATTGTTGTGGAACCGATTCATGAACCCATTGTTGTAGATACAACCGATGTCAATCAAATTGATGTGGAACCGATTATTGAACCCATTGTTGTAGATGCAACTGATGCCAATCCAATTATTGTGGAACCGGTTCATGAACCCATTGTTGTAGATACAACCGATGTCAATCAAATTGATGTGGAACCGATTATTGAACCCATTGTTGTAGGTACAACTGATGCCAATCCAATTATTGTGGAACCGATTATTGAACCCATTGTTGTAGATGCAACTGATGCCAATCCAATTATTGTGGAACCGATTATTGAACCCATTGTTGTAGATGCAACTGATGCCAATCCAATTATTGTGGAACCGGTTCATGAACCCATTGTTGTAGATACAACCGATGTCAATCAAATTGATGTG
>Ga0222648_1000005_pt1 | contig 192083 bp, 202 predicted proteins | sample AntAcemetagen335_FD_181021 | JGI IMG/M metagenome (GOLD analysis project Ga0222648, IMG submission 181021) | Saline water microbial communities from Ace Lake, Antarctica - #335 | ecosystem: Environmental > Aquatic > Non-marine Saline and Alkaline > Saline | place: Antarctica: Ace Lake... | reverse complement strand
TCGCCTTTTCGGTCATGTTGACGGCGGGTGAGTTCGGTCCAGGCCATTGGGGTCTCCGTTCAGCTGCACAACCGAACAGAATCACAACCTGCTGAACTCACTCAACTAGTTTTAAATCGGGCTCTAACACCGCCAACAGTTCGAAAAGGATCGTATGATGACCGACCACACACCCTATACCCCCCCCAAAGTCTGGACATGGGACGCCGAAAACGGCGGCCAGTTCGCCAGCATCAACCGGCCCATCGCAGGGGCCACCCATGACAAGGACCGCCCGCAGGGCGACCATCCGTTGCAACTTTATTCACTGGCGACACCCAATGGCGTCAAGGTCACCGTCATGCTCGAAGAATTGCTGGCCGCAGGCCACAAGGGCGCCGAATATGACGCATGGCTGATCGACATCAACAAAGGCGACCAGTTCAGCAGCGGTTTTGTGGGCGTGAACCCCAATTCCAAGATCCCCGCCCTGTTCGACCGCGACACCGGCCTGCGCGTGTTCGAAAGCGGCGCGATCCTGCTGTATCTGGCGGAAAAATTCGGGGCTTTCCTGCCCAAGGATATCGCCGGCCGGACCGAGACGCTGAACTGGCTGTTCTGGCTGCAAGGGTCGGCCCCCTATCTGGGCGGCGGGTTCGGGCATTTCTATGCCTATGCACCGGAAGAATTCGAATATCCGATCAACCGTTTCGCGATGGAAACCAAGCGCCAGCTGGATGTGCTGGACCGGCAATTGGCCGATCACGCCTATATCGCGGGTGACAGCTATACGATTGCGGATATGGCGATTGCGCCATGGTACGGGCGGCTGGTCAAAGGCGGGGCTTATGGCGATGCCGCGACCTTCCTTGATGCGGCGTCGTATAAAAACGTGAACCGCTGGGCCGATGCGATTCTGGCACGGCCGGCCTATATCCGCGGGCAAAAGGTCAACCGCACATGGGGCGAGCCGCATGAACAGCTGCCCGAACGGCACGCGGCCAGCGATTTCGACACATAAACAAACTGTTGCAGTCCAGCGATAGCGGGGGTGAATTTCGCCCCCGCCCTTGCGCCTGACGGGCAATAGCCCCATGTCCGCCCGACACAGGTGGAGACAGCATGTTAACTTATCTTATTCTGACCGGCGGCCTGCTTGGCCTGTTTCTGGGTGGCGACTGGCTGGTCAAAGGCGCAAGCGGTCTGGCGCTGCGTTTTGGCGTTGCACCGATAATCGTCGGCGCAGTTGTCGTGGGCTTTGGCACATCGACACCCGAATTGCTGGTGTCATTGCAAGCGGCGCTGGGCGGGCAGCCGGGCATCGCCATTGGCAATGTCATCGGGTCCAATATTGCCAATATCCTGCTGGTACTGGGGACGGCGGCGATCATCGGGCCGCTGGTTTTGACCTTTGCAGATGTCCGCAAAGATTTGCTTTGGATGACGGGCGCGGTATTGATCCTGCCCTATGCCTTCTGGTCGGGCGAGGTGAGCCTCGTCGAAGGGCTGGTGTTGATCGGCGCGCTGGCGGTTTATCTGTTCATCAGCCTGAAAGGATCGCGGGGCGAAGTCGACGACATCGACGCCCCCACCAGCCTGTGGATCGGTGGCGGCTTGACCATACTGGGTCTGGTCACGGTCATGGTCGGCGCGCATTATCTGGTACAAAGCGCCAGCATCATCGCCCGCCAGTTCGGCGTGTCAGAGGCGATGATCGGCCTCAGCATCGTGGCCATCGGCACATCGCTGCCGGAACTTGCCACCACGGTGATGGCCGCGATCCGCGGCGAACGCGATATCGCGCTGGGCAATATCGTGGGGTCCAACATTTTCAACATTCTCGCCATTCTGGGGATCACAGCAGTGGTGACACCTGTCCCGGTCGATGCGCGGTTCTTGAATGTGGACACGCCTGTCGTGATCGGGGTCACGCTGGCCCTGCTGGCGCTGGTCTATTTCGTCGGCCGGATGAACCGGCTGGTCGGGGGCGGGATGCTGGTGGCCTATGTCGCCTACATCGCTTTGACGGCCGGTCTCTGAAACAAAGTTGCGACAAAACACTTTTTTGCGACATTTTCTCCAGCAGGGCGGTTGACCGCCCTGCGAAGTCGCTCTAGAACCAGCCACAGCAAAAGGAAATATGATGATTGTCGTCGTACTAATCGTGGATCACATGCGCATTGGCCGGTAACGGATTTTCCATAACGACCCCATGCGCCCCGGACCTGATCCGGGGTTTTTTTATGCCCGATGCAACGAAACGGATAGGACACCAGAGCAATGAGCAAAACCATGACCGGCGCAAAAATGGTCGTACAGGCCCTGATTGATCAGGGCGTGGATGTCGTCTTTGGCTATCCCGGCGGGGCCGTCCTGCCGATCTATGACGAATTGTTCCAGCAGGAAAAGATCAAACATGTGCTGGTGCGCCACGAACAGGCCGCCGTCCATGCCGCCGAAGGCTATGCGCGGTCAACCGGCAAACCGGGTGTGGCGCTGGTGACATCCGGCCCCGGGGCCACCAATGCGGTGACCGGCCTGACCGATGCGCTGATGGATAGCATCCCGATCATCGTGCTGACAGGACAGGTGCCGACCTTCATGATCGGGTCCGATGCGTTCCAAGAGGCTGACACGGTGGGCATCACACGGCCCTGCACCAAACATAACTGGCTGGTCAAGGATACCGAGAAACTGTCCGCGACCCTGCACGAGGCGTTTCACGTCGCCCTGTCCGGCCGCCCCGGCCCCGTGCTGATCGACATCCCCAAGGATGTGCAATTCGCCACCGGCACCTATACCGAGGCGCGGCAGGTCGAAACCCATTACAATCCCCAGGTCAAAGGCGATCTGGCGATGATCACCGAACTGGCCAAGGCGATGGAAACCGCCAAACAGCCCGTGTTCTATACCGGCGGCGGCGTGATCAACTCCGGCCCTGCCGCGTCGCAACTGCTGCGCGAACTGGTGGCGGCGACGGGTTTTCCGATCACCTCGACCCTGATGGGTCTGGGGGCCTATCCGGCCTCGGGTGACAACTGGCTGGGAATGCTGGGGATGCATGGCCTTTACGAGGCCAATATGGCGATGCACGACTGCGACCTGATGATCAATATCGGCGCGCGGTTCGACGACCGGATCACCGGGCGGATCGACGCCTTCAGCCCACGCTCGAAAAAGGCGCATATCGATATCGACGCATCATCCATCAACAAGGTGGTGCATGCCGATTTCCCGATCCTGGGCGATGTCGGCCATGTGCTCGAAGATCTGCTGAACGTCTGGAAAGCCCGCGGGCGCAAGACCAATACCGAAGGTCTGGCCAAATGGTGGGGCCAGATCAAGGAATGGCGCGCTGTAGATTGCCTAAAGTTCACTCAGCAAGGCAAAGTAATTAAACCACAATATGCGCTTGAACGGCTCGAGGCCCTGACCAAGAAACACGACCGCTATATCTGTACCGAAGTCGGCCAGCACCAGATGTGGGCCGCGCAATATCTGGGCTTCGAAGACCCCAACCGCTGGATGACATCGGGCGGGCTTGGCACGATGGGTTACGGTTTCCCCGCCTCGATCGGGGTGCAGATGGCGCATCCGGACGCTTTGGTGATCAACGTCGCGGGCGAGGCGTCGTGGCTGATGAACATGCAGGAACTGGGCACGGCGATGCAATACCGCCTGCCGGTCAAGCAATTCATCCTCAACAACGAACGGCTGGGGATGGTGCGGCAATGGCAGGAATTGCTGCATGGCGAACGCTATTCCTCCAGCTGGTCGGAATCTTTGCCCGATTTCGTGAAACTGGCCGAGGCCTTCGGCGCCAAGGGCATCCTGTGCAGCGATCCTGACACGCTGGATGATGCGATCATAGAAATGCTGACCCACAAAGGGCCGGTGCTGTTCGATTGTTTGGTCGAAAAGCACGAAAACTGCTTTCCGATGATCCCCTCGGGCAAGCCACATAATGAAATGCTGCTGGGCGATGCATCCACCAAGGATGCGATTCAGGCCGGTGGCGCGGTGCTGGTGTAAGCCAGATCAATTCAAGGATAAGGACACCAACATGTCACCGCTGAAAATCAAAAAAGGCTCGACCAGCCATTCCGCCTATGACCTGCGGCCCAGCTATTCCGACACGGTGGAACGGCATACTTTGGCCGTGCTGGTGGAAAACGAACCGGGTGTGCTGGCCCGCGTCATCGGGCTTTTCGCCGGGCGCGGCTATAATATCGAAAGCCTGACCGTGGCCGAGGTCGACCACCAGGGCCACCGGAGCCGCATCACCATCGTGACCACCGGCACACCGCAGATCATCATCCAGATCAAGGCGCAGCTGGGCCGGATCATCGACGTGCACAAGGTCAACGACCTGACCGTAGAAGGGCCCAGCGTGGAACGCGAACTGGGGTTGTTCAAGGTTGCAGGCAAAGGCGAACACCGCGTCGAAGCCCTGCGGCTGGCCGATATCTTCCGCGCAAATGTGGTGGACAGCACGCTGGAATCCTTCGTGTTCGAAATCACCGGCACACCCGAAAAGATCGACGCTTTCGCCGATCTGATGCGCCCCTTGGGCCTGCAAGAGGTGGCCCGCACCGGCGTCGCCGCCTTGTCGCGGGGCGCGGTCTGATCCGCCGCGCTGCGCGCGCCGGACACCTCCGGCGGGAGTATTTATAGAAATAAGAAGCTGCCGATCAGCGGCTCTTGCGGCTTCTTATTTCCAAAAATACTCCCTGCGCGGAGCGCACCGAACATCCCGCAGGGATGTGACGGATCAACGCGGCAGGATGCCCGCTGCCTCGCCCGCGGCGATCTCTGCGGCATCAAGCAGGCCATCGCCATTGATATCGAGCGCAGCGAAATCGTCTTCGGACACTTCGGGGGCGGCGGCCTGCACTTCGGGGAAACTATACTGCCCGTCGCCATTCACATCGATCGCCGTCGATTGCGCGAAAGCGGGCAGCGCCAGAAGCAGGGCAGCGGGGATCAGCAGGGATCTGGTCATTGTCGTCTCCACGGTCGGTTTGATACACCCCATCTGGGCATTTTCTGCGCCGAATACCAGTGCCTGCCGATCACTTATCCGCGCCCCCTTGCCCCCGCCGCGCGCAGCGGACAAGTTGGGCGCAGCTTACCAAGGATTACCTCATGACACCGCGCAAGATCATTATCGACACAGACCCCGGACAGGACGACGCCGTGGCGATCCTGCTCGCCCTCGCCTCGCCCGAGATCGATGTGCTGGGGATCACGGCTGTGGCGGGCAATGTGCCGCTGCCGCTGACCGAAAAGAATGCCCGCATCGTCTGCGAACTGGCGGGCCGGCCCGATGTCAGGGTCTTTGCCGGCTGTGACGCACCCTTGGCGCGCCCATTGGTCACGGCGGAACATGTGCATGGCAAGACCGGCCTTGACGGCCCGCAGATGGCGGACCCCACGATGCCGTTGCAGGACCAGCATGCCGTCGATTTCATCATCCAGACCCTGCGCGAAGAACCCAGCGGCACGGTGACCTTGGTCCCTGTCGGCCCCTTGACCAATATCGCGACAGCGTTCCAGCGCGCCCCCGATATCATCGCGCGTGTGCGCGAAATCGTGCTGATGGGCGGCGCCTATTTCGCGGTGGGCAACATCACGCCGGCCGCCGAATTCAACATCTATGTCGATCCCGAAGCCGCCAAGATCGTCTTTGCCGCCGGTGTGCCTTTGGTCGTCATGCCGCTGGATGTCACGCATAAGGCGCTGACCACGCGCGCCCGCATCGATGCCTTCCGCGCGATGGGCACCCGCGTTGGCGATATGGTCGCCGCCTGGACCGATTTTTTCGAACGTTTCGACATGGCGAAATACGGATCAGAGGGCGCGCCTTTGCATGACCCCTGCACAATCGCCTATCTGATCGACCCGTCGCTGTTCAGCGGTCGCCTGATCAATGTCGAGATCGAGACAGGGTCAGAGCTGACCCTTGGCATGACCGTGGCCGATTGGTGGGGCGTCACCGACCGCCCAAAAAACGCGCTGTTCATCGGTGATATTGATGCCGAAGGGTTTTATGCGCTGCTGGCCGAAAGACTGGCGCGGTTATGAAGATCGCCTTTGACAACAGCTATGCCGCCCTGCCCGCGCAGATGTTCACGCCGCAACTGCCCACACCTGTCGCAGCCCCCGCCATTTTCGCGCGCAATGACGCGCTGGCGGCACTGCTGGGCATTGATCTGCACGCCCCCGATGCCGCACAGATATTCGCAGGCAATCACATTCCCGCAGGGGCCAGCCCGATTGCCACCGTCTATGCCGGTCACCAGTTCGGCCATTGGAACCCGCAACTGGGCGATGGCCGCGCGATCCTGTTGGGCGAGGTTCTGGGCAGCGACGGGGTCCGGCGTGATATCCAGCTCAAGGGGGCCGGTCCCACCCCCTATTCGCGGTCGGGCGATGGCCGTGCCTGGCTTGGCCCCGTGATGCGCGAATATCTGGTGTCCGAAGCGATGGCCGCCCTTGGCGTGCCCACCACCCGTGCGCTGGCGGCTGTCACCACGGGCGAGGATGTCTACCGCGAAACCCGTCTGCCGGGGGCCATCATCACGCGTGTGGCGCAGAGCCATATCCGTGTCGGCACCTTCCAGTTTTTCGCTGCGCGCAAGGATATCGACGCTTTGCGCGCCCTGACCGATCATGTCATCGCGCGGCATTACCCGCAGGCGGATGGGCCTGCCGCCCTGCTCGATGCCGTGATCGCGCGCTATGCGCGGCTGATCGCGCGCTGGATGGGGTTAGGCTTCATCCACGGGGTGATGAATACCGACAATGTCAGCATCGCGGGCGAGACGATTGATTACGGCCCCTACGCCTTTGTTGATGATTTCGACCATGGCGCGGTGTTCAGTGCGATCGACCAGCAGGGCCGCTATGCCTATGGCAACCAGCCGCAGATCGGAGCCTGGAACATGGCGCAATTTGCCACTGCGCTGATCCCGCTGATGGCTGACCGCGACCGCGCGGTGCAGGATTTCACCGCTGCCGTGCAGGGCTTTGCCCCGATCTATGCCCATGCCTGGTTGCAGGTTTTCGCGGCCAAGCTGGGAATTGCCGATCCCACGCCAGAGGATGCGGCCCTAATCACCGATCTGTTGAACCTGATGGCGCAGGATGGTGCGGATTTCACCGCGACCTTTGCGGCGCTGTCGGATGATCAGGCGCGCGACCAGTTCATCGACCGCGCTGCCTTTGATGTTTGGGCGATACGCTGGCGGGCGCGCCAGTCGCCACAAGCCGCAGAGATCATGGCACGCGCCAATCCGCGCGTCATTGCGCGCAATCATCAGGTGGAGGCCGCGATTGCAGCGGGCATGGCAGGCGATTTCGCGCCCTTTGACGCGCTGCTGGCGGCAGTGACCCAGCCCTACACCGATAATGCCGTGTTTTCACGGCCACCCAGCCGCAATGAGCGTGTGACGCGGACGTTTTGCGGGACATGAGAGGGTGAGGCCCCGGATCAAGTCCGGGGCGTGGTAAAGTCCGTGGCGCGGTGCCAGACGCCCCGGACCTGATCCGGGGCCTCGGCGTTGTTTACTCGGTCACCCGCACGGCGGCCATCATGTCAGGCTGGCCGATCACCGCGCCATTGGCACCGGTGCCACGTTTGATCGCATCGACAATCTCCATGCCTGCGGTGACCTGCCCCACGACCGTATACTGGCCATTCAGGAAATAGCCCGGCTCGAACATGATGAAAAACTGGCTGTTCGCGGAATTGGGGTTCTGCGACCGGGCCATGCCGACAACACCGCGTTCAAACGGCAGGTCCGAAAATTCGGCCGGAATGTCATCGAACGCCGACCCGCCCATGCCTGCGCGCGACAGATCACTGCCCATCACGCCGTTTTCCACATCACCGGTCTGCGCCATGAACCCGTCGATCACGCGGTGAAACACCACGTTGTCATACCCGCCCTGTGCGGCAATCGCACTGATCTGGGCGGTATGCAGCGGGGCCACATCCTCGAACAGATCAATGGTGATAGTGCCATTGGCCTCGCCCGCGATGTCGATTTCCAGACCCGCGCCAAAGGCGGGACCAGCCAGCAAGGCCAGTGCGATCAGAGGCCTATACATCGGCGGCCACCTTGACGCTGATCATGCGGTCGGGGGCGACGGGTGGCTCGCCACGGGTGATGGCATCGACATGGTCCATACCGGAAATGACCTGCCCGTAGACGGTATACTGACCGTTGAGGAAATCATTATCCTTGAAATTGATGAAAAACTGGCTGTTGGCCGAATCCGGGCTGGAGGACCGCGCCGCACCAATGGACCCGCGCGCATGAAGCAGTTTGGAAAATTCCGCCTTCAGATCGGGCAGGTCCGACCCGCCTGTGCCAGCGCGGCGGATATTGAAATCCTGTTCCATATTGCCATTGGCCACATCGCCCGTCTGCGCCATGAACCCGTCGATCACGCGGTGAAAGCAGACATTATCATAAGCACCGGCGCGGGCCAGTTCCTTCATCCGCGCGACATGGCCGGGGGCGACATCGGGCAAAAGCTGGATGATGACATCACCGTCCTTGAGGGTCATGATGATGGTGTTCTCGGGGTCTTTGATCTCGGCCATTTGGGGCTCCTTGGATGGTGTTTGGGCTTGGACATATGGCGGATGCGCGCAAAAGCCAAGGCGGCGCTGTTGACGCGGGCACATCCTTGCCGCAACAAAGCGCCAAGTAACCCCAAAGGAATGATGAGATGGGCTGGAAAACACTCGACGACATGGATTTCGCAGGCAAACGCGCATTGGTGCGGGTCGATATCAACGTGCCGGTGGACAAGGGTGTCGTCACCGATACCAGCCGGATCGAACGGATCATCCCCACAGTGGACGACATCCATGCACAGGGCGGCAAGGTGATCCTGCTGGCGCATTTCGACCGGCCCAAGGGCAAGGTTGTCCCCGAAATGTCGCTGGAACATATCGCCGGCACCGTGGCCGATGTGCTGGGGCTGACGGTGACTTTCGTCAGTTCCAACTATGCCGAAGCCGTGGACGAGATGGAGGATGAAGAAGTCCTGCTGTTGGAAAACCTGCGCTTTCATCCCGGCGAGGAAAGCAATGACGCAGCCTTTGCCGCGCGTCTGGCCAGCCTTGGCGATATCTATGTCAACGACGCCTTTTCCGCCGCCCACCGCGCGCATGCCAGCACCGAGGCCATCGCCCATCTGCTGCCGTCCTGCGCGGGCCGCTTGATGGAAGAAGAACTGGGCGCGCTGGATGCCGCCCTTGGCAATCCCGCCCGTCCCGTGGTGGCGGTGGTCGGCGGGGCAAAAGTATCGACCAAGCTGGACCTTTTGGGCAATCTGGTGGGCAAGGTCGACCATCTGGTGATCGGCGGCGGTATGGCCAATACCTTTCTGGCCGCGCAAGGGTTCAACGTGGGCAAGTCGCTCTGCGAACATGATCTGGCCGACACCGCCCGCGCCATTCTGGCCAAGGCGCAGGCCACGGGCTGCGAAATCATCCTGCCGCGCGACATCGTGGTGGCGCGTGACTTCAAGGCGGGGGCGGCCAGCGAAACCTGCGCCCCCGATGCCTGCCCCGATGATGCGATGATCCTTGATGCGGGCCCCGCGACCGTCGCCTATATCGACGAGGTGCTGGAAAAGGCCAAAACACTGGTCTGGAACGGCCCGCTGGGCGCGTTTGAAATCACCCCCTTCGATGCCGCCACCAATGCCGCCGCGCGGCATGCCGCCGGTCTGACGCAGGCGGGCAAGCTGATTTCCGTCGCCGGTGGTGGCGATACGGTATCGGCCTTGAATCAGGCCGGCGTGGCCGATGATTTCACCTATATTTCCGGCGCGGGCGGCGCGTTTCTGGAATGGATGGAAGGCAAGACCCTGCCGGGTGTCGCGGCACTGGGCTGATCGGCGGGCGGGGTGAACCCCGCCTTACGCCCCTAGGTCGGGGCCATCCCCGACCCCCGGCTGCCGTTTGCGATAACATCCGACCCGTTCGCGCTAACATATTTGCAACCTGCGCCGCGCCGTCCTAACCCTTGCGCAACCACCGCTGCCAAAAGGGCCAAGCACATGAAAACCACCCGCGCTGTCGAGAAAATCCTCGGCCATTACGAAGGCGAAACCCCCGGCGTCAAAGCCAACCTTGCCCGGATGTTGATGACCGGCAAACTGGGCGGCACCGGCAAGATGATCATCCTGCCTGTCGATCAGGGGTTCGAACACGGGCCTGCGCGGTCCTTTGCGCCCAATCCCGCCGCCTACGACCCGCATTACCATTACCAGCTGGCGATTGATGCCGGGCTGAACGCCTATGCAGCACCTTTGGGGATGATCGAGGCAGGGGCGGATACTTTCGCAGGCCAGATCCCCACGATCCTCAAGGTCAATTCCGCCAATTCCCTGATCCCCGAAGCCGCCCCGAAAACCCAAGCGATCACCGCATCGGTGGATGACGCGCTGCGGCTGGGCTGTTCGGCCATCGGGTTCACGATCTACCCCGGATCATCGGCCGCATTGGACATGTTCAGCGATATCGCCGCCATGCGCGCCGAGGCCGCCGCCAAAGGCATCGCCACGGTGATCTGGTCCTATCCGCGCGGCGAGGATCTGGACAAGGACGGCGAAACCGCCATCGACATCGCCGCCTATGCCGCCCAGATCGCCGCGCTGCTGGGGGCGCATATCATCAAGATCAAACTCTCGACCGACCATCTGTCCTTGGCCGAGGCGAAAAAGGTCTATCAGGACAAGGGTATCGACATCGCCACCCAGGCCGCGCGCGTGCGCCATTGCATGCAGGCCGCGTTCAACGGGCGGCGGATCACGGTGTTTTCGGGCGGTGCCGCCAAAGGCGCAGATGCGGTCTATGACGATGCCCGCGCAATCCGCGATGGTGGCGGCAACGGGTCGATCATCGGGCGCAATTCGTTCCAGCGCGACCGCGCCGATGCGCTGGCGATGCTGGGCAAACTGGTCGATATCTACCGCGGACGTGACTGATCGCGGACATTTTAGGGATTCCCTTTGCGAATCGGATATGCGATTCTGACGCCAGTCGCCCGCCAGAGGCGACAGCAGAGGATCGCAGATGTTAAAACGCAACCGGCCGGCCATTGGGGCGACGCTCTATTTTCTCGGGATGATCGTGCTAGGCCTCTATTTCACCTTTGCCGCCGTGCAAGGCGACAATGGCCTGTTCAAACGCGTCGAAGTGCGCGCCGAAGCCGCCGCCCTGCGCGCCGAACTGGCCAGTTTGCAGGCCGAGGTCGCGCGGATGGAAAATCTGACCACGCGGCTGTCGGACAATTTCCTTGATCTGGATCTGCTGGACGAACAGGCGCGCCACCTGCTGGGCCTGATCCGTGCCGATGAAATCGTGATCCGCTGATCCCATCTTCAGAGCATAAATATCCTCGCCGAAGGCCCGGCGCAGCCGGTCAGCCAGCCTTGCACCAGACGCAGACCTGCCCCCCTGCCGTTGCGTCATATTCATGGTGGCATTCCCGTTCCAGATGCTCTAAAAGATAGTTTAATACTAAACTATATACCAAACCGCTGGAGGAATGCCGATGCCGCCAAAACAGGCCGCCGCGAAATCCAATGTCTCAGCCGAAGAATTGCTGGGCCATTACCGTGAAATGCTGCTGATCCGGCGGTTCGAGGAAAAGGCGGGCCAATTATATGGCATGGGCCTGATCGGCGGGTTCTGCCACCTCTACATCGGGCAGGAAGCGGTTGTTGTGGGGCTGGAGGCTGCGGCCGGTGAAGGCGACAAGCGCGTCACCTCCTACCGCGACCACGGCCATATGCTGGCCTGCGGCATGGACCCCAAAGGGATCATGGCCGAACTGACAGGGCGCGAGGGCGGCTTTTCCAAGGGCAAGGGCGGCTCGATGCATATGTTCTCGAAAGAGAAACATTTTTACGGCGGCCACGGCATTGTCGGCGCACAGGTGCCGCTGGGCGCGGGCCTGGCGTTTTCGGACAAATACCGCGGCAATGACCGCGTGACATTCGCCTATTTCGGTGACGGGGCCGCCAACCAGGGTCAGGTTTATGAAACCTACAACATGGCGCAGCTGTGGGATTTGCCGGTGATCTTCGTGATCGAAAACAACGGCTATGCGATGGGCACCTCCGTCGTGCGGTCCACCAAATCACCCAGCCTGTGGGAACGCGGTGCCGCTTACGGTATCAAGGGCGAAGAAGTGGACGGCATGAATGTGCTGGCTGTCAAGGAAGCAGGCGAAAGGGCCGTGGCCCACTGCCGTTCTGGCAAGGGACCATATATTCTTGAGGTCAAGACCTACCGCTATCGCGGCCATTCGATGTCAGACCCCGCCAAATACCGCACCCGCGACGAGGTGCAGAAAATGCGCGACGAACGCGACCCGATCGAACAGGTCCGCGACATGCTGCTGACCGGCAAACACGCGACCGATGATGACCTCAAGGCCATCGACAAAGAGATCAAAGCCATCGTGAATGACGCCGCCGAGTTTTCCAAGGAAAGCCCCGAGCCGCATCTGGACGAGCTTTGGACCGATATCTACGCCACAGAAATCCCGCAGGAGGCTTGACGCATGGCAATTGAAATTCTGATGCCCGCCCTGTCCCCGACGATGGAAGAAGGCACTTTGGCCAAATGGCTGGTCAAGGAAGGCGACAAAGTGTCCTCCGGTGACATTCTGGCCGAGATCGAAACCGACAAGGCCACGATGGAGTTCGAGGCGGTGGACGAAGGCGTGATCGGCAAGATTCTGATCGCCGAAGGCACCGAAGGCGTCAAGGTCAACGACGTGATCGCCTTAATGCTGGAAGACGGCGAAACTGCGGATGAGGTCGCGGGTCAAACCCGCGACGCGGCCCCCGCGCCCGCCCCGGCCCCCGAGCACACCCCGGCCCCCGAGCCGGGGCCTCGCGCCACCCCCGCAGTCGCCAAACCCGCCACCCCCGTCGCCGATGTCAGCCCCGACTGGCCCGCCGATGTCGCCATGAAACCAACGACGGTGCGCGAAGCACTCCGCGATGCGATGGCCGAAGAAATGCGCCGCGACCCGGATGTGTTCCTGATGGGCGAAGAAGTCGCCGAATATCAGGGTGCCTATAAGATCTCCCAAGGGTTGCTGGATGAATTCGGCGCGAAACGCGTGATCGACACGCCGATCACCGAACACGGGTTCGCCGGTATCGCCACCGGCGCGGCCTTTGGCGGGCTGAAACCCATCGTCGAATTCATGACCTTCAATTTCGCCATGCAGGCGATCGACCATATCATCAACTCTGCCGCCAAGACGCTTTATATGTCGGGCGGCCAGATGGGCGCGCCGATGGTGTTTCGCGGTCCCAACGGTGCCGCCGCCCGCGTGGGCGCGCAGCACAGCCAGGATTATACCGCCTGGTACATGCAGATCCCCGGTCTGAAGGTTGTCGCCCCCTATTCCGCCGCCGATGCCAAGGGACTGCTGAAATCCGCGATCCGCGACCCCAATCCGGTGATCTTTCTGGAAAACGAAATCATGTACGGCAAATCCTTTGACGTGCCGGTCATGGATGATTTCACCATCCCCTTCGGCAAGGCGAAAATCGAACGCGCCGGCACCGATGTGACCATCGTATCTTTCAGCATTGGCATGACTTACGCCCTGCAAGCGGCCGAAAAACTGGCCGCAGACGGGATCAGCGCCGAGGTGATCAACCTGCGTTCGATCCGTCCGATGGATACCGAAACCATCCTGAATTCCGTGCGCAAGACCAACCGCTGCGTCACGGTCGAAGAAGGCTGGCCGCAGGGCAGCGTCGGCAGCTACATCAGCTCGGTGATCATGCAGCAGGCGTTCGATTATCTGGATGCACCCGTGATCAATTGCACCGGCAAGGATGTGCCGATGCCCTATGCCGCCAACCTTGAAAAACACGCCTTGCTGACCGTCGATGAAGTTGTCGCCGCCTGCAAGCAAGTGACCTACCGCTAAGGAGACAATGCGATGCCTACAGAAATTCTGATGCCCGCCCTGTCGCCAACGATGGAGGAAGGCACATTGGCCAAATGGCATGTCAAGGAAGGCGACAAAGTGTCGTCCGGTGACATTCTGGCCGAAATCGAAACCGACAAGGCCACGATGGAGTTCGAAGCCGTGGACGAAGGGATCATGGGCAAGATCATGATCGCTGAGGGTACCGAAGGCGTCAAAGTCAACGACGTGATCGCCGTGCTGCTGGAAGAGGGCGAGTCAGCCGCTGATATCAGCAAGGTCCCGGGTCAAGCCCGGGACGCGTCGGCGAAAAAAGCCGACACCCCGGCCCCCGCGCCGGGGCCTCAGGCAGCGACACCCGCCCCCGCTGCCCCTGTAAAAGACACCACCCGCGTCTTCGCCTCCCCTCTCGCCCGCCGCATCGCGGCTGAAAAGGGCCTCGATCTGGCAGGTGTCACCGGCTCCGGCCCGCATGGCCGCATCGTCAAGGCCGATGTGCAAACCGCCAAACCCGTGGCCAAAACCGAAGCGGCAGCAGCCCCCAAGGCCGAAGCCCCCAAAGCTGCCGCCACCACGATGACAACCGGCCCAAGCACCGATGCTGTCATCAAGATGTATGACGGCCGCCCCTATACAGAGGTCAAGCTTGATGGGATGCGCAAGACCATCGCCGCGCGTCTGACCGAAGCCAAGCAATCAGTGCCGCATTTCTATCTGCGTCGCGACATCAACCTTGATGCGCTGATGGCCTTCCGTGGCCAGCTTAACGCCCAGCTCGACGGGCGCGGCGTCAAACTGTCGGTCAATGATTTCATCATCAAGGCCTGCGCGCTGGCCCTGCAACAGGTGCCTGATGCCAATGCCGTCTGGGCCGGTGACCGCACGCTGAAGTTCGAAAAATCCGATGTGGCCGTGGCCGTCGCCATCGAAGGCGGTCTGTTCACCCCCGTCCTGCGCGATGCGGAAATGAAATCGCTTTCGGCGCTGTCCGCGGAAATGAAAGACTTGGCCACCCGCGCGCGCGACCGCAAACTCGCCCCGCAGGAATACCAGGGCGGCAGTTTCGCGATCTCCAACCTTGGCATGTTCGGGATCGACAATTTCGACGCGATCATCAACCCGCCCCATGCCGCCATTCTGGCGGTCGGCGCGGGCGTCAAGAAACCGATCGTGGGCAAGGATGGCGCATTGGCGGTGGCGACGATCATGTCCGTCACCCTGTCGGTGGATCACCGCGTCATTGATGGTGCCTTGGGCGCGAACCTGCTGGCCGCAATCAAGGACAATCTGGAAAACCCGCTGACCATGCTGGCCTGATCCAGCTGGTCGGAGACAAACAAAACGCCGGTCCTGCGGGGCCGGCGTTTTGCGTTCATTGGTCGTGATCGAACAGATGATCCATCGTCACCGCTGGCTGTGAACAGCCTGCCTCGCCCACGATCCGGGCAGGCACGCCAGCCACGGTCTTCATCGGCGGCACATCGTCCAGCACGACGGATCCCGCCGCGATCCGGCTGCAATGGCCGACCTTGATATTGCCCAAAACCTTGGCCCCTGCCCCGATCAGCACGCCATTGCCGATCTTGGGGTGGCGGTCGTCATCTTCCTTACCGGTACCGCCCAAAGTGACCGAATGCAGCATCGACACATTGTCACCGACAACGGCAGTTTCCCCGATCACCACCGAATGGGCATGGTCAATCATGATCCCCTGACCCATGCGGGCGGCAGGGTGAATATCGACGCCGAACACCTCGCTCACCCGCATCTGGATGAAATAGGCCATGTCGCGCCGCCCTTGGGTCCACAGGTGATGCCCAAGCCGGTAGGCCTGCACCGCCTGAAACCCCTTGAAGAACAGCAAAGGCTGAATCAGCCGGTGGCAGGCCGGATCACGGTCATAGATCGCCACCAGATCGGCACGCGCGGCCAGCGCCAGCGCCGGATCAGCGGCATAGGCGGCATTGGCGGTTTCGCGCAAAATCTGTTCGGACATTTCCGCCGAGGCCAGTTTCAGCGAAATCCGGTAGCCAAGCGCCGCCTCGAAACGCGCATGATGCAGCACACCCGCATGGACCAACCCGCCGATCAGCGGCTCGGACACGATGGCGTCTTCGGCCTCTTGCCGGATGCGGTGCCAGACGGGGTCAAGCTCGGTCAGGGCGGGTTTTGGCTGGCGCATGGCATCGGTCCTGTGTTCAAGGTGTCCTTTGTAACCCAGATAGGGTGCCATCGCCAATATCAAAGGTGTGATCGGTTGCATCAGCGATCGTGATGGCCACAAAGGCCAGACAGTGCAGATAATCGCGCGTCAGGACGGGTGGGCGTGGCGCGATGGTTACCCGCGACAGCGCCGACATCAGCGTGCCGGTGCCATAGGCGGCATGCGCTGTGCCGGTGATGGCGTGATGGGCCGCGCCCCGCCTTGCGGCCTCCAGCATCCGGTCCAGCGCAGGCGCGCGGTCGGACGCGGGCAGCAGCAAAAGCGCCCGCGTCGCCAGTTCCAGATCGGCCAGTTGCAGCCCCCTCATGCCACGATCCGCGCGGTAAAGGGGCCGGGGCCGAACCGGTCGGACACTTGTGTAACTTCGACACGATACGCCGCCCCGCCATGATCGGCGGCAATCAGGCTTGCGGGATAGTGCCAGTCAGGGCTGGTGACCGTCACGCTGCGCCGGATGATCCCGTCGCGGATCACGCGGATCTGATAGCTTTCCACCGCCTCGCCCAACGGCACATCCGCATCGCCCCACAGATCGCCGTCGATCCGGCTGCACCTGATCCACGCCAGATGCAGCCCGTCCGCCGCCTGCCGCGCGCGCAGATGGGCGACCGGATAGGGGCGCAGCCCGTTGCCTTGGAACGCCGCAACGGTATAGCGGAAGCTCGGATCACCCAAGGGCCGCTTGGCCGGACCATAGCGGAAATGGCGCGCCGCACCGCGCGCCGAGGATGGCAGCACAAGCTGGTCAACACGGGCGTCGAGGACGACGAGCTTGGACCCCGCAGGCCACAGGTCCGGCATGACCCCGCGACTGCCCGCCTGCCCGCGCAGCAACCCCTGCAACCGGAACCCGCCCGCACCCAAGGGCGTGGCATCGCGGAATTGCAGCACTTCCCACGCATCGGGCGACCCGTCGCCGATGGCCAGCAGATTGGCCCCTGCCAGCACCGCCTGCGCCGTGGCACTGCCCAGCGCGCCCTGCATAAGCCGCACATCGAACCCCGCCTGCCGGTCCCACAGCCCCGCCCGCCCGCGCGGCAGGGGCGTCAGCGTCTCGCCCATACCAGCAGGATCGCGGATAATGTCCTGCAAGGCATAATCGCTGTCCTGCGGCGCGCCGTAAACCGCCACCGACCCCGGCCAAGGCGCGCCCGCCACCGCCAGATGCGGCGCATGGGGGATTTCATCGCCGCGCATTAGCGGCAGGTCCAGAAACAGCAATTCCACCGGCACGGGGGCGGCAAAGGGTTTCAGCACAGCGGCCTGATCCTCTGACCGGACGGGCTGATAGGTGCTGGCGCTGATGCGGGTTGCCTCGATCACTTGCAGGCCCGCATCCTCGATCCGGTCGATGCGGTAATCCCCCGCATGATCCGGCAGCGCGAGGCTGACCACATCGCCCGCCCCCACCGCGCGCGAGGGCGGCAGCGCGAAACGGATGCTGTCGCGCGCGACGCGGGCCTCTTGCAGCCAGCGGGTGGCGATGGCGCGGCCTTCGGCGCGGGTCAGCGCCAAGGGCAATTCGTGATGCGCCACGGCAAGGCTGGTCGCATCGGCATGGGCGGCATCGGCGGCAGCGGGTGCGTAATCGCCATCGGCATCCAGATGCAGCACCTGCACGCGCTGTGCGGTCTCTGACGCAGGCGCGCGTGTCAGCGACCATGCCTGATCCTGTTCGGGGTCAAGCGCCAGATCGGCCAATCCCAGCTGCGCGCTGATCCGTGCCGTGCGGTTGCGAAAAATCAGCCTGCCCCCCTGCTCGACCGCATCAAACCCATAGGCCAGCATCAAGGGCTGCAACGCCGCCCGCCCGCTGGCCGCATGATCCAGCAGATAGCCGCGCACGATGCCAAACAGCCGCGAGACATCATAGGCCGCAATCCCCGCAGCCGCGCAAATCTCCGCGACGACAGAGGCCAGCGGCAGGTTCGTCGCCCGCCCGCCCAGCCAATGGCCGCGCGCGTAATTGCCCGCATCGGCCCACAGGGCGCGATTGGCCGGAAAGAACGGATAGGGCCGCGCATCCCATGCCCAGACATGCATCCGGCCTGTATCGACCATCGGCCCGCCATAGACGGACGAGACAGGATTATTGGCAGGGTCGGCATAATGCTGCGTCATCGCGCGCAGATATTGCATCTGCATCAGATCATCGCGCTGGCCGTTGGAATAATGCGGCAGACCGGATTCCGATGATTTGGCATCCAGAAACTTGTTTGGCTGGTTCGCGCCCTTGTCGATGGCGGCACAGCCATATTCGGTAAACCAGACCGGTTTGGACTGCGGCACCCATGCGGTGGGGGTGGCACTGCGCACACCCCCCACGCGGTCATGATGCGGCTGGCCCCACCAGTTCACCAGATCTTTATAGCGCCAGATCCACGGCTCGCCCAGACCATCGGTGATGGGTTCACGGCGTTGGGCATCGCGGGCTTCGGGTGTGGGATAGAACCAGTCATAGCCTTCCCCCCCCGCGATATTGCCACGCAGATAGGCCAGATCATGGATCGCGCCTGCACCGGCATCGGCATGGGTATCGCCATCGCGCCAATCGGCCAGCGGCATGTAATTGTCGATCCCGATGAAATCCACGTTCTGGTCGGCCCAAAGCGGGTCGAGGTGGAATATCTTGTCCCCCGTCCCCGCAGGCTGAAACCCGTGATATTCCGACCAATCGGCGGCATAGCTGATCTTGCAATCAGGCCCCAGAATGGCGCGCACATCCGCGGCCAGCGCGCGCAGGGCCGCCACCGCCGGAAAGCTGCCATCCGCCCCGCGCACCTGCGTCAGCCCGCGCATTTCCGACCCGATGCAAAAGGCATCGACCCCGCCCGCCGCCGCACACAGATGCGCATAATGCAAAATGAACCGCCGGTAGCCGCCATTGGCGGGGCCGGTGTAATCGACCCGCGTGCCTTGGACGCTGAAATGCGCAGGTTGCGCTGCGCCCATGAACGCCGCGACCTCTGCCTGCGCTGTCGCGGTGCCGTTGCCCGCCGCCGTAATCCGCCCGCGCCAAGGCAGGGCGGGCTGGCCGATCTCGCCGGTCCACGGGTCCGGCAAGGTATTACCCGCCAGCTGTTCCATCAGGATGAACGGATAGAACACCGTGGCAATGCCACGCGCGCGCTGGTCCACGATCGCCTGCACCACCGCCGCATCCGCAGGCGTGCCGCCATAGACCGGCGCGCCTGCGTCAAAGGCCACGCGCGCCGCTGCCGTGCGCGTCAGCCCCGACACGCGCCATGGCATCGCCTGTGCATCCACATCATTCTGTTCGACCTTTGGCAACACGGTGCAATCAGCACAGCGCAGGTCATCGCCAAACCAGGACACCACCAGCACCAAGGATGTGCAGGCGGGCAGATCGCCTTGCAACGCCTCCATCGCATGGGTGTAATCGGTCTGGCCGGACGGCGCGTTCATATTCACCGCCACCTGTTCGCCAAACCGTGGCGACAGATACACAGGCTGCGTCGCCAGCCCGTATTCGCCGGTGCCGGGGATCAGCGCCACGCCCTTCACGACAGGGGCAAGGCCCCCGTCCAGCCCTGCGCGGATCACCTCGAAGGTCAGTTGCGGAATGCGGTTGCCAAAGCCGCCCAGATCCAGATCCTCGATCACCACATAGGCGGTGCCGCGATAGGCGGGGACGTGGCCCGCACCTTCGACGGCCTCCATCTTGGGGTCGGGGAATTGGTCGGCACTGCCGGTATAGACCCGCATGTTCAGATCATCGGGCGCGATTTCCACGCCATCGGCCCAGATCCGGCCCACGCGGCTGATCGGCCCTTCGCACAAGGCCACGGCAAAGCTGACACGGTAGCTGTAGGTCGTGGTCCTTGGCGCGGCGGGCGCGCCTTTGCCGCCGCCGGTCGTGGTGCTGGATTGGGTGAAATGGCTGGCCCAGATCACCTGCCCGCCCACGCGCATGCGGCCATAGACCTGCCCGATGTCACCGCCTTCGGCAGCCCCCGTCAGGCGAAAGCGGTCCACGCGGCCGGTGTCCACCGCAGCACTGCCCGCGCCCATCAGGCGCTGGTCAATGCGCGCGCCGATCATCGCACCCGCCGCACGGCCCGCCGCGGCCATCGACAGCCCCATGACGGTGCCACCCACCGACCCGCCCAGCGCCATGCCCGCCGCCGCAAGAACAATCGTTGCCATATCAGATGATCCTTTGTGCAAAGAGAAAACGCGCCGCGATCCGGCGCGCCCAAGGTGCGCTCAGCGGGCTTTCGACAACGCCATGCCCGCTATAGGCGTGAATGAACGCAGGGGCGGCGCCGGTGGCTGACACCAGCCCCAGATGTTTGGCCACGCCGCCCGCGCGCATCCGAAAGAGCAGCACATCACCCGCTGCCAGCGGACCCGTGGCAGGCGGCATATGGCGCAGCGCCGCCTGCCACAGCCGTTCCTGCCCCTGCGGTTCGGACCAGTCGGGGGTGTAGGCCGGAACCTGTTCCGGCTCTGCTCCATGCAATTCACGCCAAAGCCCGCGCAACAGGCCCAGACAATCGCAACCGATGCCGCGTGCGGCCCCTTGGTGCAGATAGGGCGTGCCGATCCAGCGCCGCGCGGCCAGTACCACGGGCGGCGTCATGGGTTGCGCCGGCTCTGGCCGGTCAGGTTGCTGTCGCTGCGCGGCACGGCGACCAGCCAATCATCGCCCGGAATATCGGGAAAGCCCTGAAAATTCAGCAGATTGGCAAATTTCACGCGGCAGGTCAGCGCGGCCTTGTCGCAGCCTGCGGTCAGGGTCAGCAGATCCGCCACGCCAATGCCTGCACGGATCGGGTCCCACAGGGTAATCTCGCGCGCGTCCTCCAGCAGCCGGTCGGATTTCACCACCGCCGACAGGCCAGCGGCAGGGCCGGTCATGACCTGCAATTTCCCCGCCTCGAACCAGCCATCGTTGAACATGGCCTGCCCGGCAAAGCGGAACACACGGTTATCCTGCACCGCGACAGGCTGTGCGCTGAACCGGTAGGCCGGATCATCCAGCGCAAAGCGGCAGCGCGCATCGCCCAGCACGGCGGAACATTGCGTCAGATAGCTGCGTCCCTGCGGCTGGTTCAGCGCCTCGGTCAGCCCGCGCAATTCGGCTTGAAACCCGCCCTTGGCGCGGGTGATCTCGCCCAGGCTGCCCACGAATTGCAGCGCGCGGTCGGCCAGCGCATCCCAGCGCACCTGCCAGATCCGCACCATGGCCCCGTCATAGCGGCCCGCGGTGATATCGGCCTCGGATATCGCAGCCGACGACAGCGCGCCCAGCGCCTCGGTATTGTTCACCGACAGCCCCGTGGTGCTGGACAAAGCGCGCGCCGACAGACCCGATTCCGGCGCAAAGTGGATGCCCTCAAAGGCCAGCGGCAGATCGTGGTCGGTGAACCCCAGCGTCACCCCGTCAAGGCGGGTGACGGCCCAGCAATGGCAGGTCTGCGTCGCGCCACCCGCCAGATGCGCGGCAAGGCCGGTCATATCCGCACCTCGATCACCGGCACGTCGGGGGCCTCGCCCGCCTGAAAGCGTGACATGGATGTGCGGATCGTATCGGTGGCAAAACGCACCGGCACGTCGAATTCGAACGCCGCCCTGATTTGCGCATCAATGTCGGGCGGATCGGTAAAACTGACGATGCCGGTCGTGACATCGACGGTATAATCCACCCCCGCCACCATCGCATCACCCCCGCGGCTGACGCGGATCGTGCCTGCGACGGGTTTGGTGATTGGGCGGATATAGCTGGTCTCGCCCGACCGGTAAGTCTTGGACAGCTGGAACGTGCGCGTCACCTCGTCACCCAGGCCAATCAACTGGTCCGGTCCTGCAATATCCTGCGACGGCAGGCAGGATTTGTAATCGGACCAGTCTTTCCAACGAAAACCGATCAACTGGCCCTGACGCGCCTCGAAAAACGCGATCAGCACCGCCAGATCGTCCAGCGCGCTTAGCCCCAGCCCCGCGTCATACCGCCTGCGCGCATGCGCCCAGGGCGTGTTGCGTTCCTCGTATCCATTGGCAAGGGTGACGACCTCGGTGCGCCGTTCCGGCCCGCCACTGGCGCCGAATGACAGGTTGGCGGGAAATCTGATCTCGTGAAACATGGCGTTGTCCTTAGCTGTTGCGCTGGCCGCGCTGCATCGCGCGCGCCATCTGCTGGGCGATCTGCGACTGGCTGCGTTGGAAGCCCTGCACATCGGGTGTGGTGATCTGCATGGTGACATGCACGGCCCCGCCACCGCCGCCGCGCACACCCAGCCGCCCGTCGGGGCCGCGCGCCAGTGGCATGATCGCCTCTGGCCCCGCCTCGCCCATCAATCCGGTGCCGCCGCGCATCGGGAAAGTCGTAGGGCTGGACACGATCCCGCCCTTGGCAAAGGGCATCATGCGGCCTTGCGAAAACGGCGCGCCATCCGCGAACGGCATCAGGCCGGACACAAGGCTGTTCAGCCCCCCCGCCAGCATCCCGCCGAAATGGTCGGTCACCGGTTTCAGCGCGGCGTTATAGACCGTGCCAGACATCGACCGGCCCAGACCGGCAAAGACATCCGACAGGCTCTTGCCATCCAGCACCAGCCCATCCAGCGCGCGGCGCAATCCGTTCGAGAACCCCCGTTCAAGGTTGCCCAGATCGCGGGTCGTATCGCTCAGCGCGGTTTGCGTGCCGCGCAATTGCGCCTCAAAGGCCGCCGTGACAGCCGACACATCGCCAAGGCTGCGTTCCAGCGCGGAAATATCGCTGTCAAAGGCGTCAAGCCGGTCAAGATCGGTCATTTTTATCCCCTTTCGGATCATCGGGAAAGGCGCGCGCCAGCGCATCCAGCCCCGCGCGCGTCATCGGCGCTGGCCCCGCCTGCGCGCCCAGCATCAGTTGCAATTCCGCAGGCGTCAGCGCCCAAAAGGCGGCAGGCGGCAGGCGGCAGGCGCAGGGTGCAAAGCCCCGCGCGCATCAGCCCCGCCCAGTCCAGCGGTGTCATTGCGGCACCGTGAAGGCCCGCGCCAGCAGGGTCGCGGCCAGTTTCGCCGCACCCATCGGCCCGCCCGGAAAATCCACCGCCAGCAGATCATCTGCCTGCCCGCGCCAGCCGCCGCCGCGCAGGCCAGCGACGATCACGGCCATCACATCGCGGCTGGAAAACGCAGCGCATTCGAACCGCGCCACCAGATCGACCAGCGATCCGGTTTGCAGGGTCGTTTCCAGTTCTGCCAAAGCACCCAGCGTCAGCTTGGCCTCGATCACGCTGTCACCGATGGTGACGGCCACTTCACCCGCGAAAGGATTGGCCATCAGACCAGCGCCACGAATTGCAAGGCCCCGCCCGAGGCCAGCGCGATTTCATAGCTTGCCTCGCCATTATGGCTGCCTGCGTAATCAATGCCGGTGATCTGGAACGCGCCTTGCAGCGTGCCGAAACCGGGGATGATGACCTGAAAATCCGGCATCAGCCCGCCAAAGAAAATCTGGCGCGCGCGTTCGTCCGTGGCGTCATCCTTGAACACGCCCGCGCCGGAAATCGCGGCGGTTTTCACCCCCGCACCGCCCAGCAATTCGCGCCAGCCCCCGGTGCTGTCCAGGCTGGTCACATCCACGGTTTCCGCATTCAGGCTGATCCGCGTCGCGCGCAGGCCGGCCAGGGTTTCAAACTGGCCATCGCCGGTCATGTCGATCTTGATCAGCAGGTCTTTTCCGTTCTGGGCCACCATCGGGGCTCTCCTTTATGATCGGGGTTAAACGTCGTCGGCCACGCGGGCGCGAAAGGTCAGGGTGATCTGGCGCATATTGCCGGTGCTGGTGCGCGCGGCCTTGGCCTTGGTGAAATTGAGGCTGACCAGCGTGCCGCGCGACAGCGTCATTGGCGCATCCAGCAGCGCATCGCAGATCGCTCCTGCGGCAGCTTTGGCACCGGCGAACCCTGCCGCCTCGCTCAGCACATCAATGCTCAGCGCATGGGTGGCGCCATTGCCGGTCTTGTCTGACGCATCGCGCACATCCTCGGTGCCCAGCACCACATAAAGCGGCGGCAAAGGACCGGCAGGCACCGCGTCATAGATCGCGGCCCCCACCAGCGCGCCAAGTGCCGGATCAGCGGCCAGCCGTGTATAGACCGCCGTTTGCAGGGCGGCCGCGATGGCATAGGTCATGTGGCCACCTCCTCGGTTGCGGTGCAGGTCAGATACAGACCCTTGTCATCCGCCTCGGTCACGGCGGCGATGGCGAACAGCCGCGCGCCCAGCCGGAACCTTTGGCCCGGTTGCGGGCGCGATGGTGCGCCATGGGGTGCCGCACGCAGGATGATCTGGTAAGGCACGCGCGACAGGCTGGCCGACAGCGCCGCAGCCTCGCGCCCGGTGCCGGGTTTGATCGCGGCCCAGACGCGGCCAAGCGCCTGCCAGTCGCTGGTGAAACCACCCGCGCCATCGGGGGTCTGCACGCGGTGTTCCAGCACCAGCGCGCGGGTCATCTGCGGAATGCTCATGCCCGTGCCCCCAGCCGGATCACGCGGTAAGGATCAATCAGCGCCGTGACCCCCGCAGGCACCAAGCCCTGCGCGCCGCCCATGTCATGGCGGGCATCGTAATGATGCGCGGCCAGCATCAGACTGGCCTCAGCCAGATCAGCAGGCAGGTCCGACCAGTCCGGCCCGAACCCCGCCATCAGCCCGATCCGCACCGACCCATGCGGCGGCACCGGCGGCAGGATACCGCCCTTGGCCACCAGTGCAGGGCGGGCGGTATCGGGGACCAGATACCAGCGCGCAGGGTTGGTGATGGTTTCGACCCCGTCATGGGCGATTTGCGTGACATGCACGATGGCATTGACCGGGGCTGCAGGCAGCAGCTGGCGCACCGGATCGCGCCAGGCGCGCAGGGTCCAGCTGAAATCGCGTTCAATCAGGATCTTGCCGGTGCGCGCCTCGATCGCGGCCATGGCGGCGCGCAGATGACGCGACAACAGCCCGTCCTGATCGGCATCATCGGCAAAGCCCGTGGCAAAGCGCAGATATTCTTTCAGCTGCGCCACCGGCAAAACCGCGTCGGGTACCGGATTTTCTTCGACTAACATCATGGATTTGCTCCGAAATTCATATGGCACAGCTGTCCCGGACACAGACCCGCCCGGCCATGCTCGGACGGAAGGGGGGGCTGCTAGACATGACCACACGGGCCTGTATCCGGGGGCCGGGCCACGCGCCCGTGCAGGCGCGCGCCCTATCGGGTCAGGCTTAGCTGACCGCGAATTTCAGCAGCTTGATCGCGGCGAAATCGCTGACCGCACCGCCCACACGCTTGGTGGCATAAAACAGCACATGCGGCTTGGCCGAGAACGGATCGCGCAGCACACGCAGATCGGGCCGTTCGGCCACGGTATACCCGGCCCCGAAATCACCAAAGGCAATGGCGGCAGAGCCTGCCGCGATATCGGGCATATCTTCGGCGACCAGTACCGGATAGCCCATCAGCCGTGCAGGTTCCCCCGCGGCCAGACCGTCGGACCACAAAAAGCGGCCATCGTTGTCTTTCAGCTTACGGATCGTGCCAGCGGTCTTGGAATTCATCACAAATGTCGCATTGGCGCGGTACACCGCCCCCAAGGCATAGACGAGGTCCACAATCGGATCACCCGACTGGATGCCACCGGACACACCCGTGGTCACGAAACCGATATTGCCCCATTCCCAGATCTCATTTTCGACCTGTGGATAGGTCAGCATCCCCTTTGGCTTGTCGATCCCGTCACCGTTGATGAATGCCGCCGCCTCGGACCGCGCGAATTTGTCGGCGATCCGGCCTGCCAGCCAGCCTTCGATATCAAAGGCACTGTCATCCAGCAGCCGCTGCGACGCTTTGGGCAAGGCTGACAGTTCATGCAGCGCAATGCTGATCCGGTCGATCTGCGGCGTGGTGGTCTCGGCCATGCTGCCGGTTTCCGTGGCCCAGCCAGCGCCCATTTCGGTGTGATCAACCAGCACGTCATAAGATGTGGCATCGACCGTCACAACGCTGGCCACAGCCCGCAAGGACGCGGTCGAGGACAGGGTGCTTTTGATCGTCGCGGCGGTCTGGGGGTCCACCAGATAGCCCCCATCAGCGGCCATCACCGAGGACAGCGCCTTGCCGTCCAGGTCCAGCCCGCGCAGGGCATCATCATCGCCCGAGCGCAGATAGGCGGCAAAGGCTTTCTGATGCGGTGCATCCGGCGCGGCAGTCGTCGCCAGCGCGCTGCGGGCGGTCATCATCGTCTTGCGATCCAGCTTGTTCATGCGGTCATCCTGTTTTTGAAGTTTGGCCTGCAGGCCGTTGGTAAAAGTGGTGAAATCCGCCAGAAATCCGGCGATGGCTTCGGTCAGGTCAGGCGCGGACAGATCTTGGGCGATCCGGGCCTTGGGCACGGGTGTGGTCATGGGATTTTCCTTTGGCGGTCGGGGTTAAAGCGGGGGCAGCAGGCGGCGCGCCTGCGCAAAGGCACGCGCAAGCCGGTCCAGATCATCGGTGTCGCGGGCCTCGGCCTTGGCGGTAACACGGGCCTCGGGCAGCATCGGAAAGGTGACCAAGGACACTTCCCACAGGTCCAGTTCCGACAGGCGGCGCGCGCCGCTGGCGTCTTTATGCGCGCGCAGGGTGCGATAGCCGATCGACAGCCCGTCGATGGCGCCCGCCGCGATCAGGCTTGCGGCCTCGCGGGCGCGGGCGATATCGGTCAACAGACGGCCCCGGACCCAAAGACCCTTGGCATCCTCGACCACCTCGTCCCAGATGCCGATGGGCTGGGCCGGATCATGCTGCCAGAGCATCTTGATCCGGCGGCCCTTGGCCAGGCTGATGCGATAGGCACCGGCCTCGACGATATCGCCCCCCTTGATCGGTCGCGCCGAACAAGGATGCATAGCCGCTGATCACCTGCCCGTCGGTGACGGTCACGGCCTGCGGGCCGGTGCAGAATTTATGTTCCAAACTCATGATATGGCTCCCGTGATTGCCTTGACGATCTCGATGACCAGCAGACCGGCGCAGCCGCAGACCACGATCCAGACCTGCCAGGCCAGCCGTGCGATGATGCTTTCGATCCGGCCCAGGCGCAGATCGACCTGCGCGAACCAGAAATCCGATGCAGGCGGCGGCGGCGCGCGGCGCTGGCCGCGCAGGGTAATCACCTTGTCATCCATGCTGGCCGACCTCCTGCGCGGGCAGGCCCAACAGGCGGCGCTTTTCCGCATCACTGAGGAACGCAGCCGCCCCCACCCGCGCCCAGAGGCTGTCGCGCTCATGCGACAGCGCGGCGATCTGGTCGCTGTCAGGGCGGATCTCGATGCGCTGGCCGGAAAAATCCGACAGCCAGTCCGCGATGACCGAGGCGACGCGGGTCGCCAAAGGCAGCACCGTCAGGCGGTAAAAGGCGCGGTTGGCCTCTTGGTAATTGGCATAGGTCGCGTCACCGGGGATGCCCAGCAGCATCGGCGGCACACCAAAGGCGATGGCGATCTCGCGCGCGGCGGCTTCCTTGGTTTTCTGGAATTCCATGTCCGAGGGCGAAAACCCCATCGGTTTCCAGTCCAGCCCGCCTTCCAGCAGCATCGGGCGGCCCGCATTGCGCGCGCCCTGATGCTGGCTTTCCATCTCGCTGACCAGCCGGTCGTATTGATCACCGGTCAGCGCGGATTGACCATCCGCGCCACGATAGACAATCGCACCCGAGGGCCGGGCCGCATTGTCAAGCAAGGCCTTGGACCAGCGCGAGGCGGCATTATGCACATCGATGGCCGCGGCACAGGCCTGCAAAGGCGAAAACCCGTAATGGTCATCCTGCGGATGAAAGGATTTGACATGGCAGATCGGGCTGTGATCCTCGGTGACGGCAAAGCGGTGCTTGCGGCCATCGACATTGTATTCATAGGCCATGGGCCAGCCATCCGGCCCCGGGACCACCGCCATCCGGTCAGAGCGCAGCACATGGATCTCGGCCGGCAGGCGATCGACTGCCACCGCCTCCAGATAGCCGTTGCCGGTCAAAAGCAGCTGGCCGAACAAGGCCTCCAACAATTCTGCGCGGCCCTGTGCGCCATTGGGGCGCGCCAGCAGCGCCTGCACCGGATGGTGGTCATAGCGGTGGTCGTCATCCTGCACCACCAGCGGGATCGCGGCGGCAGCCTCGGCAATCAGACGCACGGCGCGAAAGCCCACCGGATTGCCCAGAAACCCGGTCCGGGTCAGCGACACGACATCGCGCGGCGACCAGGCCACCCGCCCCGCCCCCTGCAGCGCGACAACACGGCCCGTGGCCGAGGTCTTGACCTGCGGTGCAGCGGGCGGTTTGCGGGTCAGGAAATCAAACATGGCTTCTCCTCGAAACGATCATTGCGGCGTTGAAAGAACTTTACCGCACAGGGCTGAGGATGCGGTTACGGCACCGTGCGCACCCGCCCGCAACACCTGCCCCGGCCGCACCGGCAGGCGCGCTCCGCGCGGGAGTATTTAAGGAAAAGAGAAGTCGAAAGAAAAAGCCGGGGCCCGCTGTTCAGGCCCCGGCTTCTTATTTCCAAAAATACTCCCGCGCGGCGCGCCCGAGCAGCCTGCAGGGCTGCGACGGTCACAACCCCCTGATCTGGGGGTTGCGCCAGCTTTGGGCCGGGCCGATCATCAGGTCGTGGATCGCCCAGACCAAAGCATCGACACGGTCGGGCGATCCGCGGCCCTGATAGCCCGCACCGGTCATCTGGCACATCTGGTCTTCCAGATCGCCAAGCCCGCGCAGGTGCCGCACACGGCCTTGGTCATAAAGCGCCGCGACAGGTTCGGCGCGCGCCACCTTGCCGCGGCTGGCATGGACCGTGCGCAACGGCACCAGCGGGTCAATCTGGCGGATCACGGCGGCGACCATGTCACCGCCCTGGTTGACCTCAGCCACCAGCCGGTCGGCATTATGGCGCGCCATGGCCCCGATGGCGGCGCGCGCCCAAGCGTCGGGGCTGGCGCCTTGCAGGCTTGCGTCTTCCAGCACATAGGCGCGCCAGTCCTGCACCGGCCCTGCCATCACCACGCCAGCAACGATGATCCCGCAGGCATCCGATCCGGCATGCGCCGTGGTGGGCGGGTCGATGGCCACGACGATCCGCGTCAGCGGCGGTGCTCTGTCCAGCTGACAGGCGGCCAGCGCGCCTATCTGCCATAATGCGCCCTCCACATCATCGAGCATCACCCCATCCAATTCCTGCCGCCCCAATGCCGTGCCTGCATATTCCGCCGCCATTTCCGCCAGAAAGCTGTCGGCCAGATTGGCGCGGTTGGCGCTGGTGGGCGCATGGGTGACGACCGTGCTGGGCCGGTCCAGCAGTTTGCGCAGCAAGGCCTGCCGGCGCGGTGTGGTCGTCACGCAGACCCGCGGTGCATCCCCCAACCGCAGCCCGAATTGCAGCATGTCCCATGTCGCCGCCGCCTTGCGCCATTTGGCCAGCTCGTCCACCCAGGCCGCGTCGAACTGCGGGCCGCGCAGGGCCTCTGGGTCTTGCGCGGAAAACAGCGGGGCCTGCGCGCCATTGGGCCAGACCAGCATCTGGCGGGTGGCGATCCATTTGGGGCGTGCGTCAGGCGGGCAGACCGCCATGATCCCGCTGTCGCCGAACACCATGACCTCGCGCGCCTGGTGATAGGTTTCGCCGACCACCGCGATCCGGCGCGCGCCGCTGGCCACCATGCGGCGCACCCATTCGGCGCCGGCGCGGGTCTTGCCGGCCCCCCGCCCGCCCAGGATCACCCAGGTCCGCCAATCGCCCTGTGGCGGCAGTTGATGCGGCATCGCCCAGAAGGCAAACAGATAGGGCAAAGCCTGCAATTCGGTGTCACTCAGGCTGCTCAGGAACGCCCGTTGCACCGAGACTGGCGCGGAGGCGATCAAATCTGCGCCCAAGCTCGTCGCGGATGCTGTCAAGGTCGGCGCAGTCAGCGGGATTGGCGGTTTGGGCAGCATTGAAAGCCTCCTCTGCGGTCAGCACCTTGAGATGCGCCGCGATCAGTTGATCCATACGGGTGATAATCGTGCGGGGGGTGTCTTCGGTCAGATCATCGGTGATCCGCAGGCTGTGGTCCAGCAAGGCGCGGATCCGCGCGAACAGGGTCGTGATTTCCGCCACCCGCGCCCGTGCCTGAGCCTGCGCCTGCGCCTGTGCCTTGGTCCGCGCGGTGGAATCGTGGTCGTGTCGTGCAGTCATGGTGTTGTGACCTGTTAGGAGCCTTCCGCAGGTCGAGTGGGCGACGATCCCGTCACGCCATCTAGCGGGCCGACCCTATCGCAAACCGGCCCAAAACGCAACAAAGGGCCACCCGACCAGCGGGCGACCCTTTGTCAGTTTGTTCATCTTTTCAACAGATTACTGGTTTGATTCGCGCTCGGCCTCGATCCGGCGCCAGACGGCCACCGCGCGATTATGGTCAGCCAGATTGGTGGTAAACGTATGCCCGCCGGTGCCGTTTGCGACGAAAAAGATATACTCTGTTTCATCGGGATTGACCGCCGCGGCGATACTGGCCTGACCCGGATTGGCAATCGGTGTCGGTGGCAGGCCGTCGATCACATAGGTGTTCCACGGATTGTCGTCGCGCAATTCGCTTTGCCGGATGCCGCGGCCCAGCACGCCCTGCCCGCGGGTGACGCCATAGATCACGGTGGGGTCGGTCTGCAACCGCATCCCCTGCCGCAGCCGGTTGACAAAGACGCTGGCGACCTGCCGGCGTTCGTCGATCTCGCTGGTTTCTTTCTCGATGATGCTGGCAAGGACCAGCATTTCGGCGGGGCTGTCCAGCGGCAGGCCGTCCTGCCGGTTGGCCCAGGCCGTGGCGATGATATCGTCCTGCCGCGCGGTCATCTGCGCCAAAATAGCAGATACCGGCGTGCCGGGGGTGAATTCATAGCTGGTAGGCGCCAGCGCGCCTTCGGGCGGGGTTTCGGTGACATCGGCGTCCAGCGTGCCGATCCCGCGCAGCGCGGTCAGCACCTGCCAGCTGGTCACACCTTCGGCCAGTACCACGCGAAAACGGGTATCCGCCTGCGCGCGCGCCTCTGCATAGTCGGCGGGTTCTTCTTCGGATAGCGGGTCAAAGCTGGCGCGCTCCTCGAACCGGTTGGTCGCGGGGTCCATTTCACGCACAACGCCTTGCAACTGGTTCACACCGATGCGGTAGATCACCTCGGTCCCGCAGCTATTGGCACCGCCGCGCGTGATGATGTCCATGATCTGTTCCATCGACGCCGTTTCCGGCACCAGGAAACTGCCCGCCTTCAACAGACCCGATTTATCGCTGTAATCGGCTCCGATACGCAGGATCGTGCCGTTGCTGACCGCCCCCTGCGCCACCAGCGCATCTGTTACCCGCGACATCGACGCGCCGCTGGGCACCTGAAAACAGATGGCTTGGGCCAAGGGGCCGGGATCGCGGTATTGTTTCATGCCCCAGCCGATGACCCCGGCCAGCAAGAACAGCGCCACGGTCAGGAAGGTCAGGAAATTCGCCGCGATATGGCGCCACATCAGGCGATTTTCCCGAAAATCACGCTGGCATTGGTGCCCCCGAACCCGAACGAATTGGACAGGGCAATGTCGATCCGGCGCGCGCGTTTGGTATTGGCACACAGGTCCACATTGGTTTCGACATCAGGATTGTCCAGATTGATCGTCGGTGGTGCCACTTGATCACGGATCGCGAGGATGGAAAACACCGCTTCAATCGCGCCAGCGGCCCCCAGCAGGTGGCCAGTCGCCGATTTGGTTGATGACATGGTCAGTTTCGCCGCGGCCTCTGGCCCGACAAGCCGTTCCACCGCCCCCAGTTCGATCGTATCGGCCATGGTCGATGTGCCATGCGCGTTGACGTAATCGATCTGCGCGGGGTCGATCCCGGCATTGCGGCAGGCGGCGCGCATCGCGCGTTCGGCACCTTCGTGGTCAGGGGGTGGCGCGGTGATGTGATGGGCGTCACCGGACAGGCCGTACCCCAACACCTCGGCATAGATTTTCGCACCGCGCGCCTTGGCATGTTCATATTCTTCCAGCACGACGATGCCCGCGCCTTCGCCCATGACAAACCCGTCACGGTCGCGGTCCCAAGGGCGGCTGGCCTTGGTCGGATCATCGTTATGGGCGGTGGACAGCGCCTTGCAGGCGTTGAAACCGGCAATCCCAAGTTCGCAAATCGCGGCCTCTGCCCCGCCTGCGATCATCACATCGGCATCGCCGAACATGATCAGGCGGGATGCGTCGCCAATCGCATGCGCCCCTGTCGAACAGGCCGTCACAGGCGCATGGTTCGGCCCGCGAAACCCGTAGCGGATCGACACCTGACCAGAAATCAGGTTGATCAACGCGCCGGGCACAAAGAAAGGCGACACACGACGCGGCCCTTTTTCGGCCATCATCACGGCGGTATTGGCGATGGAGTTCAGCCCCCCGATCCCCGACCCGATCATCACGCCGGTGCGTTCAAGATCGGCAGGGTCTGTGGGCTGCCAGCCCGCATCCTCGATCGCCTGCTGGGCTGCGGCCATGCCGAACAGGATAAAGGTATCGACCTTGCGCTGTTCTTTGGGTTCCATATAGGCATCGGCGTTGAACGTGCCATCACTGCCATCGCCCAAGGGGACTTCGCAAGCATATTGCGTGGTCAGGCGGCTGGGATCAAAGCCGGTGATCTTACCCGCGCCAGACGCACCGGCCAGCAGGCGTTCCCATGTTTTTTCAACCCCGTCAGCCAGCGGCGTGACCAACCCCAACCCAGTTACAACGACACGACGCATCTGATGTCCTCACCCTTTTGGTGTATTTTCGACTTGATACCCCAGCCCACCCACACGGGGCAAGGGCGGGGATGATGGCACGGGCGCAAAGCAACCCGCCAAAGCAAAACGGCGCCCCGAAGGACGCCGCCCGCAACCCCGCAGGGCTGAATTTATTGCGCGCTTGAAATGAATTTCACGGCGTCGCCGAATGTCTGAATGGTTTCGGCAGCATCATCGGGGATTTCGATCCCGAATTCTTCTTCGAAAGCCATTACCAATTCGACGGTATCAAGGCTGTCTGCACCAAGATCATCAATGAAGGACGCAGTCTCCGTCACTTTGTCTTCTTCAACACCAAGATGCTCTACAACGATCTTGCGTACGCGGTCGGCCACATCGCTCATGTCAATTCCTCATGTCTTTCTGGGCAGCTGCCCGTTTTCATATTCCCTTGCGGGATTTAGCACAGCGGGCATTCACCGCACCTTCAAGCTGCGAGGCTCATAGCAGAGAATTTCGTCTTGGCAAACGATTTCCCCGCCCGCCTGTCTCAGAGCATGGCCATCCCGCCATTCACATGCAAGGTGCTGCCAGTGACATAACCGGCCTCTTGGCTGGCCAGATACAACACTGCCGCCGCGATCTCGTCTGCCTCGCCCATCCGGCCTGCGGGGACTTGCGTCAGGATCGTGGATTTCTGGTCGTCGTTCAGCTTGTCCGTCATGGCGGTGGTGATGAAACCGGGGGCCACGCAATTGACGGTGATGCCCCGGCTTGCCACCTCATAGGCGATGGATTTCGACATGCCGACCATGCCGGCCTTACTGGCCGCATAATTCGCCTGCCCCGGATTGCCGGTGGCCCCCACGATGGACGAAATGTTGATGATCCGGCCCCAGCGCGCTTTCATCATCCCGCGAATGACACCTTTGCATAGGCGCATGGTGGATGTCAGGTTGACCTCCAGCACGGATGACCATTCCTCGTCCGACATCCGCATGAACAGGTTGTCGCGCGTGATGCCTGCATTGTTCACCAGAATATCGACAGACCCCATCAGATCGGCGGCCTGTTTGGGCAGCGCGGTCACAGCCTCGGCATCCGACAGATTGCAGGGCAGCACATGGGCGCGATCACCAAGCGAGGCGGCCAGCGCCTGCAGCGGTTCAACCCGCGTGCCGGACAAAGCAACGGTGGCACCGGCGTCATAAAGTGCCTTGGCAATCGCGCCGCCAATGCCGCCCGATGCACCGGTGATCAATGCGGTTTTTCCATTTAAATCAAACATCTGTTTTCCTTTATTCATGTAATGCGGCAGCCATGGCCACCACATCCTCGGGCGTGCCGATGGCGGTGGCCGCCAGATCGCGGTTGATCCGCTTGACCATGCCGGACAGGGCCTTGCCCGCCCCGATTTCATAGATATCCGTCACACCCTGCGCCGCCATGAAGGCAACACTTTCGCGCCAGCGCACCGATCCGGTGACCTGCGCGACCAGCAATTTGCGGATCTGCGCAGGGTCGCTGACAACATCGGCCAGCACATTGGCGACCAGCCCCACGACCGGCGGCGTGATCGACACGCCGTCAAGCGCCTGCGCCATCACATCGGCCGCAGGGGCCATCAGGCTGCAATGAAACGGCGCCGAAACAGGCAGCAGCATCGCGCGCTTGGCCCCTTTGAGCTTCGCAATCTCCAGCGCGCGTTCCACGGCGGCCTTGTGGCCGGACACAACCACCTGCCCCGGATCATTGTCATTGGCGGCTTCGCAAACCTCGCCTTGGGCGGCTTCTTCGGCCACGGTGCGGGCCTGATCGAAATCAAGGCCCAGCAACACGGCCATCGCGCCCACACCCACCGGCACGGCATCCTGCATGGCGCGGCCACGGACGCGCAGCAGGCGCGCAGTATCGGCGATGGTCAAGGCGCGCGCCGCGGCCAATGCGGCATATTCGCCAAGGCTGTGACCGGCCACGAAACGGGCGGCGGTCACATCCACGCCTTCGGCCTCCAGCGCGCGGATCGTGGCCAGCGATGTGGCCATCAAGGCAGGCTGCGCATTCTGCGTCAGGGTCAGCGTGTCGATATCGCCATCCCAAATCAGCGCGGACAGGTTTTCGCCCAAGGCGTCGTCCACCTCGTCAAACACGGCCTTTGCCGCCGGATAGGCCATGGCAAGTGCCTGCCCCATTCCGATTGTCTGCGCCCCTTGGCCGGGAAAAACGAATGCCCGCATCGAGAGCTTCTCCTTCAAATTGTCTGGTCAGGCGGGTTTACCCTGCGCAACCGGACACGGCAAGCAGACTGGACCTCGCGCAGATTTGCACAACGGCTCTGCATTGCAGCATCTAGGCGGGGCCGGATCGGGCTGCTATCTGGGGATGAGTGCAAAGAGGTTTCATCAATGTCCGTTTCCAATACCCCCCGCAGCTATGGCACCGTGACCAAGACCTTTCACTGGGTCACCGCCGGTCTGATCCTTGTGATCGCCCCTTTGGGGATCATCGCCAAACGGCTGCCCTATGCAACCGATGCGGAACTGGCGCTCAAGGCACAGCTGTTTTCGGCGCATAAAACGCTGGGGGTGATCGTCTTTGCGGTAGCGCTGGCGCGGATACTCTGGGCGCTGACGCAGACCAAGCCCGGTGATCTGAACCATGCGCATAAGGTGCAATCGGCCTTGGCCGCCGTGGCGCATTGGACGCTGTATATCAGCCTTGTTGCCGTGCCGCTGACCGGCTGGGTGCATCACGCCGCCACCAGCGGTTTCGCGCCCCTCTGGCTGCCGATCGGGCAAAACCTGCCCTTCGTGCCAAAATCCGAAAGCATCGCCGAAACCATGGCCGCGCTGCATTGGCTGTTTGGCAAGATCATGATCGCGTCGATCCTGTTGCATATCGCGGGCGCGCTGAAACACCACTTTATCCACAAGGACGCCACCCTGCGGCGGATGTGGTTCGGCAAGACAGATGCACCGCTGATGCCCGCGCATCAAGGCAGGTTTGCCGCCCCTGTTGGTGCCGCGCTCATCTTTGCGCTGGCCACGGGCGGGGCGGCGACAGCGGGACTGTTTCGTGACCATGACAGCGTGGCAGGCGCAGCACTGGCCGCTGTCGCCTCGGAATGGACAGTGACCGAAGGGCAGATCGCAATCAGCGTCACCCAATTGGGCAGCCCCGTTGCGGGCAGTTTCACGGACTGGACCGCCGCGATCAGTTTCGACCCCACCGCCACCGGTGTCGCGGGCGAGGTCACAACGACCATCGCGATCACATCGCTGACGCTGGGATCGGTGACATCGCAGGCGATGGGGGCTGATTTCTTTGACAGCGCGACCTATCCGACCGCGACCTTCACGGGGGCGATTCTGGCCGATGCAGGCCGCTATACCGCCGATGGGGTACTGACGATCAAAGGTGCCACCGTGCCGGTCAGCTTTCCCTTCGATCTGACGGTTGCGGACGATATAGCCGAGATGTCCGGAACCCTGACGCTGGACCGGCGCGATTTCGGCATCGGCGCGTCGATGGCGGATGAAAGCAGCCTTGGCTTTGCGGTGGATGTGACGCTGTCAGTCAGCGCAACACGATAAGGCGCGGGATCGGCCCCCGTCAGTAGCTGTGGTCTGTGCAGGTGGGGCGGGGTAAACCCCGCCTGACGCCCCCCCCCCCGCAAAATCGGGCACATAGCCCCACCGTAGGGCGGGGTTCACCCCGCCATCCCCTTATGCCGCGCATCACTGCCACCATAGAATAGGCAATTTTCTGCTTGAGCGCGAAATACTCTGGCTCCTATCATCCTCAGGTAACCCTGCAACGCCCCGACGGAGGACGCCATGCGCCGCACTGCCATCTTGCTTTCAACGCTTTTGACACTTTCCGCCTGCGCCGATCTGCAAAATACGAACTACGATTATGCGTTTATATCCCAAGCGCGTAGCTTTGCATCCGGGGCCGAATTTCCCGGTCAGGTCTATCTTTTGAACCTGTCTGGCGACGGCCCCCCCCTGACCGAGCTGAACCTTGATCTGCAGATCGACGATTCGCTCTATGCCACTCAAGGATCGGCAACGCTGTCATCATCGCGCGTTGTCGGGGCCTCGGCCGACCTTGTCCGGCGCGGTGTCGTGCAAGCCTCCGGAAGCCTGGCTTTTGACGCGTCGATCAAGGCAACCAACACGCAGGTGCGCCGGATCACGGCACCACAGGCGGCACGATTGCTGTCCGATGCTTACCGCGAGGCCGTCAGCGGGCAGGAGTCCGGATCCGATCTGCCGCTCTACGCGCGGCAGGTGATCGACAACCCCGACATCTATTATGCCTTTGTCACCGGCTATATGGAAACGGATGCATTGGTCTTGCAGCACGGGACACCCGAAGACAGCGACAGCGGCGTCACGATCTCGATCAACGGGATCGAATTTTCAAACGTGAATGTTGGCAATCGCAACGTCTATAGCTGCGTGAAATCCAGCGCAGAAAGGGCAGTTTGTGCCATTTCGATCGAGCTGCTGGACGCAAGGCTGGTGGATGTGGGGGGGGAAACATTGTTCCGCGCCTTCCCCGCGCCATTCGCCCCCGAAGCGATTGCGCAGGCTTTCCGGTCACGCGGCTGACCGCGCACCTGCCGGATCAAAGCGAAAACCGCGCCGGATTGCCCCAGCGCGGTGTCATGTCGTTTGGTGATGGCGGCTTATTCGGCCTGCATCGCCTCGATCGAGATCATCACGGCGACTTCATCGCTGACGAAAGGCGCGAAATTGCCGACGTTGAAATCGGACCGCAGCAAGGTGGTTGTCGCATCAAAACCGGCCCAGCCCTTGTTTTCCATCGGATGCGTGCCTGCCTGGTTCAGCGTGGCATCCAGCACGACGCTTTTGGTCACGCCGTTCAGCGTCAGATCACCGGTGATCAGCGCGGTGGTGTCGCCGGTCACTTCGATCCCGGTCGAGGTAAAGCTGACCATTTCATCATCGGCGGCATCAAAGAAATCCGCGCTCATGAAATGGTTGAAACGGCCTTCCCAGCCGGTCAGCATGGTGCGCACGGGGAAAGACACGGTGACCGATGACGCGGCAGGGTCTGTTTGGTCAAAGTCGATTTCGCCGTCAAAGCCCGAGAACATGCCATAAGAGGTCGAAAACCCAAGATGGTTATAGCTGAACACGATCTGGCTGTGGCTGGCGTCCAGAACATAGGTTTCAGCGACGACAGGGGCGGCCAGCAATGTGGCAAGGGCGGCGATCGAAACGATCTTTTTCATGGGGCAACTCCAATGTTTGTGCTGACCCCATAAGCCTGTTTGCGCCCCGAAACACAATTGCGCAATTCCGAACATCCACTGTTCGATGACACGCGATGCGCGATCAGCTGGCGCGCGGGTCGCTCATGACATCGCGCGCCAGGCGGTCGTGCAACACGTCCAACCGGGGCGCGCTGGCCATGGCGATGCAGATCGACAGCAAGGTGTCATTGCCCTGCAGGACCAGCAGCGCCGTGCCATTTGCATCACCGCGGTGTATCAAGATTTCGGTGATCTTGGCAAAATCATGCGTCCCCAAAATCGTCGGGCGGCCCGCACGGTTACGGATCACCTCATGGATCTCGCGGATGCTGGTGTCGATATGGATTTCGGTCCGGGTGCCACGGCTTGCGAACCACAACAAATAGGCCGCCACGACCCCCAAAAGCGCCACCACAGCCATGCGAAACGGCGTCAGCGCCACGCCAAACATCAGCGGCGTCAGCGTCACCACGCCCAAAGCCATGACCAGGCATACCATGCCCAACACCAAACTGGCCGATTGCAACATGATAAAGCCAAAGGATTCGCCCTTATGACTGCGGATCAGATAGCCCCAATAGGTATCTTCAACCGCGACCACCGGCTGCGGTTTGCAAAATGCCATGATCGTGTCATTGCTCATCTGGGACGGGCTCCTCCTTGCGGACCCGACATAGCCGCAAAAGACGACCAGAAATGGGCAACAGCAAGGCCGCGTCTGGCAAATGGGCCGCATCTGACCCGAGCCAAGCAAAACAGGCGGGCAAGGCTTGCATTGCGGCCCAAGCTGCGTATAAGGCAGCATCCTTCTGCGGATGTTATGAACTGCGCAGTCTCTCGTGGATGGGGTGCAGAAGGCTCACTGCCCCGTTCTTTGAAATGCGCCGATAAAAGAACTGGAGTAAGCATGCCGCTGTATGAGCATGTGATGATTGCGCGTCAGGATTTGTCCAACACGCAAGCCGAAGCCCTGATCGAACATTTTGGGACCATTCTTGCCGACAACGGCGGCAAGTTGCTGGAAAACGAATATTGGGGCGTCAAGACGATGGCCTACAAGATCAACAAGAACCGCAAGGGCCATTACGCCCTGCTGCGCACCGATGCGCCCGCACCGGCGATCCAGGAAATGGAACGCCTGATGCGCCTGCACGAAGACGTCATGCGCGTGCTGACCATCAAGGTCGATGCCCACGAAGACGGCCCCTCCGTGCAGATGCAAAAGCGCGAAGAGCGTGGCGACCGTGGTGACCGCCCCGATCGTGGCGACCGCCCTGACCGTGGCGGCGAACGCCGCGAACGTCGTTGATCAGTAAAGGATAGCAATCATGGCAACCAAACCATTCTTCCGCCGCCGCAAGTCCGATCCGTTCGAAGGCACCGATGCGCCCAAGATCGACTATAAGGACACACGCACCCTGCAGCGCTATATCTCCGAGCGTGGCAAGATCGTGCCAGCCCGCATCACCGCTGTCGGTTCCAAGAACCAGCGCGCTCTCGCCCGTGCGATCAAGCGTGCTCGGTTCCTTGCCCTGCTGCCATACGCTGTAAAGTAAGGACATATCATGGATATCATTCTTCTCGAACGCGTGGCAAAACTCGGTCAGATGGGCCAAGTCGTATCCGTCAAGGACGGCTATGCCCGCAACTTTCTGCTGCCACAGGGCAAAGCCCTGCGGGTGAACGCGGCCAATATGGCCCGTTTCGAGGCTGAAAAGGCCCAGCTGGAAGCGCGCAACCTCGAAACCAAAAAAGAAGCACAGGCCCTTGCAGACAAGCTTGACGGTCAGCGTTTCGTCGTTATCCGTTCCGCCTCTGACGGTGGTGCGCTTTACGGGTCGGTCACGCCACGCGATGCCGCCGAAGCCGCAACAAAAGCCGGTTTCAGCGTCGACAAAGGTCAGATCGTTCTGACCGGCGCGATCAAGGATCTTGGCCTGCATGATGTGCTGGTCAACCTGCACCCCGAAGTGGCTGCCACGATCACGCTGAACGTCGCCCGTTCCGCCGAAGAGGCCCAGCTTCAGGAAGCCGGCAAATCCATCGCCGAACTGGCCGCCGAAGAAGAGGCCGCCGCCGAGTTCGAAATTCAGGAACTGTTCGACGACATCGGCGGCGCTGCCGACGGCGAAGACGACCGCGACTAAATCCTGGCGACATGGTATTGAAAAGGGCCGCGGCATTTGCCAGCGGCCCTTTTTGTTTGTTCGGTCCTCGGCAAGGCGCATGTGGTGACACGTAACCGCGCCACGCGGTGCAATATTGCCTTATTGGAAAAGATCCAGATGTTTCAATTCCCACGTGACTTTGATCCTCAGCCGTCACTCGCGAATGACGTGCTTGAGCTTGCGCCATTGGCGCACACAGATATCGACGCGCTCGCCGTCGCGGCCAGCGATCCCGCCATCTGGGCCGGCCATCCAGCGCGGAACAGACACCAAAGAGACGTCTTCGACGGATATTTCACGGCTCTTCTTGATGTGGGTGGCACGCTGTTGGTGCGAGATCGCGCAACAGACGCGGTGATCGGATGCTCTGCATACTATACAGATCCGTCAGCCCCCTCGCGGCTATCAATCGGATACACTTTTCTGACCTGTGCATATTGGGGCGGCGCGACAAACTACGCGCTGAAAAGCCTGATGCTGGGTCATCTGTATCAGCATCATTCCGAAGCCTGGTTTCATATTGCGCCACAGAATATTCGGTCGCAAACAGCGACGATGAAACTTGGTGCGGTTTTGGCGCATGACGCTGATCTGGATCTGGGCGGCGGCCACCAACCCTGGCGGTGCTATTGCCTCTCCCGCGAATCTTGGACGCATAAAGTGTCCAGTCGCGGCACAAAAACCTGACGACAGGCCAAACCAGCCCATACAGCAGATATCCGGCGCGACAGGGCTGTCGAGATCATCACCAAGACCACTGCATGCCCTTTGTCCGAATGGCGTGACACCACGACATGTCAAAGCAACATTCGACAAAAAAGGGCACCCGCAGGTGCCCTTTCCCGTCGCCACATGGCGTAGTGCCTATTCTTCTTCCAGCTTCTCGACCGCTTTTTGCAGGTCTTCCTTGCTGACGTCTTTTTCTGTCACAGTTGCCGCGGCGAAGATGTGGTCAACGACCTTGTCTTCGAACATTGGCGCCTGCAATTGCTGGCGGAACTGCGCGTTCTGCTGCACGAATTCAAAGAACTGACGTTCCTGACCGGGATATTGCCGCGCCTGGGTCATGATCGCCTGGGTCATTTCCTGATCGGTGACTTTGACGTCGGCCTTCTGGCCGATGTCAGCCAGCAACAGGCCCAGTTTCACGCGGCGTTCGGCCAATGACTTATGCTCGTCGGTGGGCGTGATCTCGGGGTGATCATGGCCGTGGACATCGGGGTTTTCCTCGTGCCACAGCTGATGCGCGATCTGGTTGGCCTCGGCTTCGACCAGCGCCTTGGGCAGATCGAAACTGACAACACCGTCCAGCGCATCCAGCAAGGCACGTTTGGCCAGCGCACGGGATGCACCGCTATATTCAGCCTCCAGACGATCCGCGATCTGGGTCTTGAGCGTGGCCAGATCCCCAGCCCCGAATTTCGCCGCCAGCTCGTCATTGATTTCCGGCGCTTTGGGCGCGCGGACATCCTTGATGGTACAGGTGAACACGGCTGTCTTGCCGGCCAGATGGGCGGCCTGATATTCTTCGGGGAAGGTGACTTCGACATCCTTGACGTCGCCAGTCTTGACCTTCAGCAACCCGTCCTCGAACCCGGGGATGAAAGAATTGGACCCCAGAACCAGCGGGTAATCCTCGGCGGTGCCACCTTCAAACGCTTCACCATCGACCTTGCCCACGAAATCCAGAACGACCTGGTCGTCCTTTTTGGCTTGGGTTTTCTTGGTCTCATAGGTCATGGCCTGCGGCGAGGCTGCCAGGTTGTCCAGGGCTTCCTGCACAGCGGCGTCATCGGCCTTCACGACCATGCGCTCCAGCGTGATCTTGGCGAAATCCACGGCCGGAATATCGGGCAGCTTTTCATAGGACACATCGACCAGCACGTCATCGCCGGGCTTCCAGTCGGGGTTGGACATCTTCATCTCGGGCTGGCCCGCAGGGCGGTCACCACTGCTGTCCAGATGGTCGCGCACAGCAGAATCGATGCTGTCCTGCATCGCTTCGCCCATCAGGCGTTCGCCATATTGCTTGCGCAGCAATGCCATCGGGACCTTGCCCTTGCGAAAGCCTTTCATCTCGATGGTTGGCTGGGCTTCTTTGAGCTTCTCTTCAACCTTCGCGTCCAGCTCTGCCGCTGTGACGGTGATGGCATAGCCGCGCTTGAGGCCGTCGTTCAGGGTCTCGGTGACCTGCATGTGTTGTCCTTTTTTTCACTACCTGGTGCGGGTGGAGGGACTTGAACCCCCACGCCTTGCGGCGCCAGAACCTAAATCTGGTGCGTCTACCAATTTCGCCACACCCGCATGATCAAAAGGGGCAGGTTTTCACGCCTGCCCCATGTTGGGCGCTGTCTAGCAAAGCTGGTGACGGGATGCGAGAGGAAAAATCGCCTGCGCGCCACAGCGTGAAACGGGTGCCGAACGCGGTAGGGCTGTGGAGGCCCGGCGCAATCGGCCCCGGCCCACCCTTCCCCATCTTTCGAGCCGAAATATCCCATGGGTCCGGGGGCTGGCCCCCGCAGCATGGCATCCCGGCGCGTGGCATCCCGCCGCAGCCGCCGCAATCCGCACCTGTGGAAAGGCGGTGATTTGGGCGACCGTCAGCAACTATGTCAAAAGATGGGCTTTAAAGTTTTCATTAAGCATATTATTTGTGCAATCAGCCTAATATGCAATCACATGCATCTGTTTCCGGCGGCACATCTGCGTCAGGACTTTGCCACGAATTGTCCCCGTGCAACAGAAATGGTCTCACCGCTGTGACCGAAATCCAAGGAGTCGCATGCCATGAAAAAGATCGAAGCGATCATCAAGCCGTTCAAGCTGGACGAGGTGAAAGAAGCGCTGCAAGACATGGGCGTGCAGGGTCTGTCCGTGGTCGAGGTCAAAGGCTTCGGGCGTCAGAAAGGCCATACCGAACTTTACCGTGGTGCGGAATATGTCGTCGATTTCCTGCCCAAGGTCAAAATCGAGGTTGTGTTGCCCGACGATCAGGTCGATGGCGCTATCGAGGCCATTATTTCCGCTGCCAAAACCGACAAGATCGGCGATGGCAAGATTTTTGTTTCCTCCGTCGAGCAGGCCATCCGCATCAGGACTGGCGAATCCGGCGACGAAGCTCTTTAACACCGCTTGCCGCCGCCCGTCGGGCGTACGCCAAGCAAAACCCGAGATGCTACAGAAAGGTGCCCAAGAATGGACAAGAAAGCTGTTCTCAAACTGATCAAGGATGAAGAGGTCGATTACGTCGATATCCGCTTCACCGACCCGCGCGGCAAGTTGCAGCACGTCACCGTGGTTGCCGATCTTGTCGACGAAGACTTCCTTGACGAAGGCTTCATGTTCGACGGCTCGTCCATCGCCGGCTGGAAATCCATCGACCAGTCCGATATGAAACTGATGCCCGACGCCTCCTCCGCCTATGTCGACCCGTTCTATGCGGAAAAGACCATCTGCATCCATTGCAACGTGGTCGAACCCGACACGATGGAACCCTATGATCGCGACCCGCGCGGCACAGCCGTCAAGGCCGAGGAATATCTGAAATCCTCCGGTGTGGGCGATACCGCCTATTTCGGGCCAGAGGCCGAATTCTTTGTGTTCGACGACGTGCGCTTCAGCGTCACGATGAACAAAGTGTCCTATCAGGTCGACGCGCTTGACGGCGCATGGAACACCGACACCGAATATGAAATGGGCAACACCGGCCACCGTCCCGGCATCAAGGGCGGCTATTTCCCGGTCAACCCGATCGACGATGCGCAGGAAATGCGGTCCGAAATGCTGTCCACGATGAAGCGGATGGGCATGAAGGTCGACAAGCACCACCACGAAGTGGCGTCTTGCCAGCACGAGCTGGGCCTGATTTTCGGCACGCTGACCAAGCAGGCCGACGAGATCCAAAAATACAAATACGTCATCCACAACGTGGCGCAGGCTTATGGCAAATCGGCGACCTTCATGCCGAAACCCATCGCCGGCGACAACGGCACCGGCATGCATGTGAACATGTCGATCTGGAAAGATGGCAAGCCTTTGTTCTCGGGCGACAAATACGCCGATCTGTCACAAGAGGCGCTGTATTTCATCGGCGGTATCCTGAAACATGCCAAGGCGCTGAACGCGATCACCAACCCGACCACCAACAGCTACAAGCGTCTGATCCCCGGATTCGAAGCCCCCGTGCTGCGCGCCTATTCCGCACGCAACCGGTCAGGCTGTGTGCGTATTCCATGGGCCGAATCGCCCAAGGCAAAACGCGTCGAGGCCCGTTTCCCCGATCCGGCCGCCAACCCCTATCTGGCCTTTGCCGCGCTGTTGATGGCCGGCATCGACGGGATCAAGAACAAGATTGATCCCGGCCCGTCCTCGGACAAGGATCTCTATGACCTGCCGCCAGAAGAGCTGGCATCGATTCCGACTGTCTGCGGATCGCTGCGCGAAGCCCTGCAAGAGCTGGAAGCCGATCACGAATTCCTGCTGGCCGGTGACGTCTTCACCAAATCCCAGCTCGAAGGCTATATGGCGCTGAAGTGGGAAGAGGTTTACGCCTACGAACACACACCGCATCCGATCGAGTTCAAGATGTATTACAGCTGCTGATCGCAGTTTGATCGCAAAGGAAAGGGCGCCCAGCAACGGGCGCCCTTTCTCGATTGGGAAGGTAGTAAGAGATTTTTCCACAGAATCTTTTTGTCAGCCAAGACCGCAAGGGCGACTTGCTAAAATCGAAAGAACAGCCAATTATGGTGGGGTCAGATCAGGGTCCATCTTTCATGCCAAGCAAGAAACCAAAATCAGCGACGGTCAGCCGGTCAGCCATGACAGGCCGCTTTGTCGTGCGTGAAGATGGCGGCGCTGCAACAACCCATCAGGTCAAGCCGAAATCTGCCGCTGTGATCCGCGAAAGCGTTGCCAGAAACAGGGACGCATTGCAGCGTTTAGCCAATAGGTAAGCGCCATTACCGCGTGACCTTTGCCGATGCACTGGAGGCGCATGAAACGTCTCTCGATGCCTTCGGGGGCCTGCGCGGAATCAGCAATATCGACAATATTCTTGGGGCCTTGGGCCGTCCGTATCACGGCTACCACCGCATGATCTGGGCAAAGGGTGCGGCATTGCTGCATGGCGTCGCCTCCAGTCACGGTTTCAACGACGGCAACAAGCGGACAGCTTGGCTGCTGACCGAGCTTTTATTCAAGCGGTGTGGCTATGTACTGCAACTAGGGGAAAGCGACCGGTTGGACGACGTTGTCGTCGCCGTGGTCGAGGGGACAATGTCGCAGGATGGTCTGGAAACTTGGTTGAAGGGACGCACCGTGAGATGCTGATCGTCTGACACACATCCGAGACGACCCAAAAGCAAACGCAGTTTTTCCCAACAAAAAAGCGCGGACCTTTCAGCCCGCGCCCCCTATCTCTCGTTTCAGCCCGCGCTTATTTGCGCGCGTCGCCGATCAGCGTCCACAGGCCCGGCACCAGCAATGCCGCCAGCCCCAGTTTCAGCGCATCACCCAGCAGGAACGGGGTCAGCCCCCAGGCCAGGATCGGCTGGTCCAGACCGTAAAGCACGGCAAGCCAGGCCAGACCCGGCACATAGATCAGCACATTGCCCAGCAACATCGCCAGCGCCATCAGCACAACCGACCGGTCCCAGCCCGCGCGCGCCGCATAACCCAGCGCCAGTGTCGCCAGCACATAACCGACCAGATAGCCGCCGGTGCTGCCCATCATATAGGAGATGCCGGACAATTCGGCGGTCGAGCTTTGGAACACGTCAAAGCCCAGCATCCCCACGATCATCCAGCCCAGAATCGTCGCCAGCCCCAGACGTGGGCCATAGGCCGCACCGATAGTCAGCACGGCGAATGTGCCCATGCTGATCGCAACGGGGCTGCCGGGGACCGGCACCTTGATCTTGGCCATCACGGCCAGCAGCACGATGCCGAAAGCGACCATCAGCGCCTGTTTGACGCGCAGGGCGGTGCCTTCGCTTGGGCCGAAAACCTCGGTCATGACGGATTTGTTGAGTGCGAGGGCCATCTGCCGCTCTCCCCTGTTTGTGATTACCTGTGTGATTTATCGCTGATGCCGCGTCGCAGCGCAAGCAAAGCCTGTAGGGTGCGCTTCAGCGCACCCCCCCGCGATACTCTGTAACGGACGTATAATCCTTGCGCGGCCCCGTCACATCCCAAGTCGCGCGCCAATCGGGCCAGCGGGTGAAATCGTAAACAACGGTATAATGATCGTCTCCGCAGGGATGATCCGTCCCCGCCACCTGCCCCGCTGGCGCAAAGCTGTGAAAATCGCGCCCGTCGGCGAACCGGACGATGACCAGCCCGCCCTCAAAATCCCATAGATAGCGGCGCGTCGCCTGCATCACCGGCGCCGCGCCAATCCGCATCTGCCCGCTTTCGGTATAGATCAGCCCTGCCTCACCCACAGGCTGCAACTCCGCAACACCGGTGAAATCGCCCTGCATTGCCCCATGCCGGTCGTCGATCCGGCGCAGAACCTGCCAGCGCCCTGCAAAATCATCCCGTCCCAACACCGTATCTGTCCCGTTCTTGGCTTGAGGCTTGGCCCCGTCCCTCTTATGACGCAAAGGCAATCCGCTGCCCAGACCAACGAAAAGGTGCCTGCCATGATCCCACGTTATTCCCGCCCCGACATGACCGCCATCTGGGACCCCGCCACCAAGTTCCGCATCTGGTACGAGATCGAGGCCCATGCCTGCGACGCCCAGGCCGCCATCGGCGTGATCCCCGCCGAGAATGCTGCCGCCGTCTGGAAAGCCAAAGACGCCACCTTTGACGTCGCCCGCATTGATGAAATCGAGGCCGTGACCAAACATGACGTCATCGCCTTTCTGACCCATCTGGCCGAAATCATCGGACAGGACACCGCGCGTTTCGTGCATCAAGGCATGACATCATCGGATGTGTTGGACACGACATTCAACATCCAGCTGGTCCGCGCCTCTGACCTGCTGCTTTCGGGCATGGACCGCGTGCTGGCCGCACTGAAAACCCGCGCGCTGGAACATAAAGACACGGTGCGCATCGGGCGCAGCCACGGCATCCACGCCGAACCCACCACGATGGGCCTGACCTTTGCGCGATTCTATGCCGAAATGGACCGCAACCGCGCGCGTCTGGTCAATGCGCGCGCCGAAATCGCCACGGGTGCGATTTCAGGCGCCGTCGGCACTTTTGCCAATATCGACCCCAGCGTCGAGGAACATGTCTGCGCCCAGCTTGGCCTGACGCCAGAGCCGATCAGCACACAGGTCATCCCGCGCGACCGGCATGCGATGTTCTTTGCCACGCTGGGCGTGATCGCATCGAGCATTGAAAACATCGCGATCGAGATCCGCCATATGCAGCGTACCGAAGTGCTGGAGGCCGAGGAGTTTTTCTCTGCCGGGCAAAAAGGCAGCTCTGCCATGCCGCATAAACGCAACCCCGTGCTGACCGAAAACCTGACCGGCCTTGCGCGGCTGGTGCGCATGTCGGTCATTCCGGCGATGGAAAACGTGGCCTTGTGGCATGAACGCGATATCAGCCATTCCTCGGTCGAACGCGCCATCGGGCCGGATACGACCATCACGCTGGATTTCGCGCTGCACCGGCTGGCGGGGGTGGTCGAAAAACTGGTGATCTATCCCGAAAACATGCTGGCCAATATGAACAAATTCCGCGGGCTGGTGATGTCACAGCGCGTCTTGCTGGCGCTGACGCAGGCCGGCGTGAACCGCGAAGACGCTTACCGTCTGGTGCAGCGCAACGCGATGCGGGTCTGGGAACAGGGGGCGGATTTCAAAACCGAACTGCTGGCTGATGCGGATGTGCTGGCCGCCCTGTCACCTGCCGAGATCGAGGAAAAATTCGACCTTGGCTATCATCTTAAACATGTCGATACGATTTTCGCGCGCGTGTTCGGCGCGCCGTAACTGGCCAAATAGCAGCGCCGATGCGGTCACAGGGGGGCGTCTGCCTGCGGGCGCTGTGACCGCGTGGCGGGCTGCGGCGGCGGTGACCTGCGCATGACCGCAGGCATGCGCATCGCGACGTAGCGGCGCGCATCATGCAGGTTGACGTAAGAATCACCGATGATCCGCGCCGCAAACCCCAGCTGTCGCAGCGTCCGCGCAAACACCGGCGGGCAAAGTGCGATGATTTCCGTGGCACCCTGCGCGCGGGCCTGCGCGACGATCCCGTCCAGCACCAGTGACAGACATGCAGCGCGGTCCGCCTGCGTCGTCACATCATCCGAAATGACGACACGGGTCGCTTCCCAGACCATCGGCGTGACCTCGGCATGGGGGATGATATCGGCGGGGATGCCGATCAGCTTGCCGTCCACCGCATCGCGCAACATATAGGTATGCGCGCCCCATTGCGCGGTCGTGGCCATCGCGCGCATGCCGCCGATGACCTTGCCGTCGCGCAGCACCAGCGAATAATAGGCCTTGGGATTATCGTATTGATCCATCTCGACCTGATCATCATGCGGAATATCCCAGCCCAGCTGATCGACGAAAAACCGTTTGCGCAGCGCAAGAAATTCGCAAAAGGCCGGGCCATGGCGGTACAGGTCCAAAAGATTGAAAGTAATGTTTTCCATATCTACCCCTGAGCATTCAATCCACGGCCACGCAGCTGCGACAACCGAGAGTGTCGTAACGATGCCTCAAATTACGCTTTAATTGTAATTTATAAATTAAAAACTTTGGGGAAAGCGATTAAATCAGCCCGTATTGGCTGGCCAGGGCAGCGGCCTGCGTGCCGGTCTTTGCGCCCAGCTTGAGCTTGGCATTCTTCAGCCGCTGTTTCACGGCGCCTTCGCTGACCTTTAACTGAAAGGCAATTTCCTTTAGCCTCCGGCCGTCCTTGATCATACCCAGCGCCTCGATCTCGGCCTTGGTCAGATTCGTGGGCGGCGCTGTTTCAGTGTGGCGGCGGGTCAGATAGACCTGCAACAATTTCGCCTCCAGCGTGCTGAACTCCCGGTCAGACCGCGTGAAAGAGGCCAGTGACCGCTGCTGGTCCTTGCCGCTGTCGAACACCGACACGGTCAGACCGTAGCGCATCCCGAATGACCGCGCCTGCGCCAGAACGCGCTTGGGATCGTCCAGTGTGATCTCGCTCCAGCGGATCCAGCCGACATTGGCATAGGCCCATCTGACCGTCGGATCATACAGCATAAAGCGTTGTTTTGTATAATGATCTATCCAGTCAGACGACAATGCGTTGGTTTCTTCAATCGGAAAGGCAAAACCGATACGCAACGCGATATAATATCCGGCAGGAGCAAGCTGTGCGATCTCGGCCGGACCGATTAAAACAGACATCCGCTCCCCTTGACGAGCCCCACATATGAGAAAGCTCTTGTTGCTACGCGCTGCATCACACTAGACTGTCCCATGCGTTGTTTTGCAGTGGCAAAAATGACAAACCTGACATGGCAACCGTAAAGCGAGTGTTCCGTGCCTATTCAACAGTTGCAGATTACCAGTATTTTGGGGCGTTTCAATGGCCTGGCACCAGATGGATATGCAATAGGGCTTAATATTGCGTATACGACACCACGTTTCATGTTTCAAACCTATCCCAAGGCATGGCTTGACTATTATTCGGGAAATGGTCTGATCATGTCCGACCCGATCGTGGCATGGGGTTTCGAAAATGCCGGCACAGCGCGTTGGTCGGAATTGGACGATCCTGCCGGTGTCATGGCGAAGGCGGCCGAATTCGGGCTGGCCCATGGTGCGGTGATTGTCGCATTGTCCAATGACGACCGCAGCATTTGCGGATTTGCCAAAAATGCCGCCGAATTCACCGATGCAGAAATTGCGGAATTAGCAGAAAACGTCGCGGCCCTACATGCGCTGACAGCCGATCTGTTGCAGCTGGCCCCTGAGACGGTCGCGCAGCTGCGCAAGATGTCGATCATGGTGACGCATCCTGAATCCTGACAGTGCTGGCAAGGGTTTGTTTACGCGTCTGCGCTAGGGTCAGGATATGAGCTTTATGTCCGACATCCATTCCGCCGCGGCGATGACACGCCGCCGCAAGGCCGCCATCGTGGTGCAGATGCTGATCGCCGATGGCGGCAGTATGCCATTGGCGGACCTGCCCGAACATCTGCAGGAATTGCTGACCGGCGAATTGGCCCGCTTGCGCCGGCTTGACCGGGTGACAATGGACGCGGTGGCCGAAGAATTCGCCTCTGAACTGGACGCCATGGGGATGGCCGCCCCCGGCAGCCGCGACAATGCCATCACGGCGCTGGCTGATCATCTGAGCCCCGGCTTGGCCAGCCGCCTGCAAGCGCAGATGGACAGCGTGCGCAACGGCGATCACTGGCCGGTGGTGGCCGATCTGGCGGTGCCGGTGCTGGCGCGGATCATGCAATCGGAAAGCATCGAAATCTGCGCTGTCGCCCTGTCAAAACTGCCCGTGTCCAAGGCGGCAGAGGTGCTGGCAAAAACGCCCGGCGACCGCGCGCGCCGGATCACCTATGCGATGTCGATGACCGGTGATGTGACCCCCGATGTGGTGCGGCGCATCGGGCGTGCGCTGGCGCAGGAATATGGACATCCGCCCGCCACCGCCTTTGACAAGGCACCCGTGCAGCGGCTGGGCGCGATCCTCAATTCCGCCGCGACCGACACGCGCGAAGACGTGCTGGAAGGATTGGGCGCCAAAGACCCGGTCTTTGCCAGCGATGTGCGCAAGGCAATTTTTACCTTCAAGGACATCGCGCCACGGGTCAAACCCAACGATATTTCCACCTGTACCCGCGCGGTCGATGCGGCCGTTCTGTCCACGGCGATTGCGGCGGCGCTGGCAGGCGATGCCGATGTCGTGGCCTCGGCGGAATATGTGCTCGCCAATCTGTCGCAGCGCATGGCGGCCCAGCTGCGCGAAGATGCCGCCGAACGCGGCCCGATCAAAAAAGCCGATGCAGAGGCCGCGATGGCCGCGATCACGACTGCCGTGCGCGAACTGGCCGATGGCGGGCTGATCGTGCTGCGCGACCCCGATCAGGAGGAATGACACCGTAGGGTGGGTCATGACCCACCCTACAGATCACCCGGTGCAAGGATCGCTTTATCGCGTGGACAGCACGGCGCGATCCGCTTAATCCTTGGGCATGACACAGCAAAACAGCATCACCGCCCGCCGCTGGCATGATACAGGCGGGTCTTGTCCCCATGGGCGCAACTGGCCAGACATTGGTGCCGCGCATTGCCCCCCCTCTGCGGGCGGACACCGATGCTGGCCGTGACCGACTGTGCCAATCTGCGCCAGATTGCCCCCGCCACGGCAGCACCGCAGCTGTGACCGATCCCGACCAGATCACCGGCAGCCTGGCCGACCGTGCCGCTGATCTGGCCCTGCGCGGCCTGATCGGCAGCGCGCGCCGCCTGCCCTATGGCGCGCGTGTTCGGCTGATGGGGGCTGTCCTTGCGGGGGCGATCGGGCCGCTGGCAGGGTACCGCAAAAGGGCCGAAACCCATCTGGCGCTGATCTATCCCGATATGGCACCCGCCGAGTATCGCCGCCTTGCGCGCGCCTGCTGCGACAATTTCGGCCGCACCCTGATCGAGAATTATTCCTGGCGCGATTTTGCCACCCATCTGGCAGGCACCCTGCCCACCGGCCCCGGCGTGGCCGCACTGGAACAAGCCGCTGCCGCCAAACGGCCAGTGATCTTTGCCACTGGCCATTTCGGCAATCACGAGGCCCCGCGCCAAGTGCTGACCGGTCTGGGCTATGACATTGGCGGGCTGTACCGGCCGATGCAGAATGCGTTTTTCAACGCCCATTATGCGCGCACCATGACATCCTGGGGCGGGCCGGTGTTTGCGCAGGGCCGCCAGGGCACGATGGGATTCGTGCGCCACCTACGCGGCGGCGGCATGGGCACCTTGCTGTTCGATGTTGCGGCCAACGGCCCCGCGATCTCGTTTCTGGGCCAGCCTGCGCATACCGCGACATCCATCGCCGATATCGCGCTGCGCACCGATGCGCTGGTCATTCCCTATTACGGTCTGCGCCAGCCTGACGGACTGTCCTTTGCGGTCGTGCTGGACGCCCCGATCGACACCGGCACCCCACTGGCGATGATGCAGGCGCTGACCGCGTCACTGGAACACCAGATCGCTGCCAATCCGGCGCAATGGTTCTGGGTGCATCGGCGCTGGAAACCGCGCACAAGCACCTAGCGCAACCGCGCCGCCCCCATGATCGCGCCATGCCCCGCCTGCTGGATGATGGCGACCACAGCCTCTGGCCCTTCTGCCTGCACCTGCATGGCCAAGGGCGCCGCCCCGTCCCATTGCCCCAGCAGCACCCAAGACGTGACGATATTGGCGTAATCCACCGTATTGCCCGCGTTTTCGCCGTTTCTGATCGCAACGCTCTGATGCGGCAGATAGCGGACCAGCTGCACGTCATAGACGCCCACAGCCCCCGGCCCCGCGTTCAGCGAAACCAGATCCCCCGACCGGCCCAGCCGCAGATCGAACGGATAGGGCTGGCTGGCATGGGCCTGCACTGCATCCATCACCTGCATCGGGCGCGATCCGACGATATGGTCGGTTCCGCCAATGATCATCTGCGGCGTATAGATCATCTTTGCCTCGGCCACGCGGGCATAGGCCTGCTGGCGGGCAGTATGTTCTGCCTTGCCGAACAGATCGACCCAGCCCAGATAATCCCAGTAATCCACATGCAGCGCCAGCGCGATCACATCATCACGCGGGGCCAATGCGCGCAGGATGTCATCGGCAGGCGGACAGGAGGAACAGCCTTGCGAGGTATAAAGTTCCACCACCACCGCATGATCCTGCGCTGCGGCCTGTGTGGCCAGCAGGCCGATCAGCCCAAGTGCTACTCGTAAATGGCGCATGTTCAATCCCGACTGACGCTGTCCAAACCGTTTAGGCAAAAACGGGCCGAAATGCCAATCAACCAATTGCGACTGCCCTGTGTGCAATGTTTCAATCAAAGTCCGGCAAAAAGCTATCAATTGTGTGCAATGGTATACAATTTTTCATCTACCCCCCTTGATCGGCCATCCTACATCGGGCAAAAGCGCAGCAATAGCCTTGCTTTGCATAAGCCATGAAAGGGATAGCCATGACCGTCACCGTCGGCAAAGACACCGCCAAAACCCGCAAGACATTGACCGTGGGGGACCAGTCGGTCGCCTATTATTCGATCCCCGCTGCACAGGCCGCTGGCTTGGGCGATTTTTCCAAACTGCCTGCCGCGCTCAAGGTGGTGCTGGAAAACCTGCTGCGGTTCGAGGATGGCGGCTTTTCGGTCTCTGTCGATGATATCAAGGCGTTTTCCGACTGGGCCACGATGGGCGGCAAGAACCCCCGCGAAATCGCCTATCGCCCGGCCCGCGTCTTGATGCAGGATTTCACCGGCGTGCCTGCCGTGGTGGACCTTGCTGCGATGCGCGACGGGATCAAGGCGCTGGGTGGCGATGCCCAGCAGATCAACCCGCTGAACCCCGTCGATCTGGTGATCGACCATTCGGTGATGATCGACGAATTCGGCAATCCGCGTGCCTTCCAGATGAACGTGGACCGCGAATATGAACGCAACATGGAACGGTACCAGTTCCTGAAATGGGGCCAAAAGGCATTCCAGAACTTCCGCGTCGTCCCACCGGGCACCGGCATCTGCCATCAGGTGAACCTTGAATATCTGGCGCAGACCGTCTGGACCGATACCGACCAGAACGGTGAATTGGTCGCCTATCCCGATACGCTGGTCGGCACCGACAGCCACACCACCATGGTCAACGGTCTGGCCGTGCTGGGCTGGGGCGTCGGCGGGATCGAGGCAGAGGCCGCGATGCTGGGCCAGCCCGTGTCCATGCTGATCCCCGAAGTTGTCGGCTTCGAGCTGACAGGTGCCATGACCGAAGGCACCACCGGCACCGATCTGGTGCTGAAAGTCGTGGAAATGCTGCGCAAACTGGGCGTGGTCGGCAAATTCGTCGAATTCTACGGCGCGGGTCTTGATAACCTGCCGTTGGCCGACCGTGCGACCATCGCGAACATGGCGCCCGAATATGGTGCGACCTGCGGTTTCTTCCCGATCGACAATGAAACCCTGCGCTATCTGCGCAACACCGGCCGTGACGAAGACCGCATCGCGCTGGTCGAAGCCTATGCCAAGGAAAACGGGTTCTGGCGTGGTGCGGATTACGCACCCGTCTATACCGAAACCCTGTCGCTGGACATGAGCACCGTCGTGCCTGCGATCTCTGGCCCGAAACGCCCGCAGGATCACATCAATCTGGATATCGCGGGCAAGGCATTCGGCGATTACGTCAAAGGCGTGCGCGGCGGCGTGACAGCCACCGCCAAGGAAGAAGTCCGCTGGGAAGGTGAAGGCGGACAGCCCGAACCCGCCAATATCCCCGGCGACGAAGGGTTCCACAGCCGTGGCTATGTGAAAACCGCTGAAGGCAGCTATCAGCTGCATGACGGGTCCATCGTGATCGCCTCGATCACATCCTGCACCAACACATCGAACCCCTATGTGATGATCGGCGCCGGCCTTGTCGCACGCAAAGCGCGTGCACTGGGTCTGAACCGCAAACCTTGGGTGAAAACATCGCTCGCCCCCGGATCACAGGTCGTATCCGAATATCTGGAGGCGGCTGGCCTGCAAGAAGACCTTGACGCCGTCGGGTTCAACCTTGTCGGCTATGGCTGCACGACCTGTATCGGCAATTCCGGTCCGCTGGACCCCGCGATCAGCAAGGCGATCAGCGACTATGACCTGATCGCCACCTCGGTATTGTCGGGCAACCGCAACTTTGAAGGCCGCATTTCGCCTGACGTGCGCGCGAATTATCTGGCCTCGCCGCCACTGGTGGTGGCCTATGCGCTGGTCGGTGATATGAACGTCAATATCGCGACCGACGTGATCGGCCAGGACCAGAACGGCAAGGATGTCTATCTGCGCGATATCTGGCCGACCTCTGCGGAAATCAACGCGCTGGTCGAACGCACCGTGACGCGCGAAGCCTTTATCAAGAAATACGCCGATGTGTTCAAAGGCGACGAAAAATGGCAAGCTGTCGAAACCACCGATAGCGAAACCTACGATTGGCCAGCCTCGTCCACCTATGTGCAGAACCCGCCCTATTTCAAAGGCATGTCCAAGGATGCAGGCACGATCCAAAACGTGCATGACGCCAAGGTGCTGGCGGTGCTGGGTGACATGGTCACGACCGACCATATTTCGCCTGCCGGTTCGTTCAAGGACACCACCCCCGCCGGTCAATATCTGATCGCGCGGCAGGTGCCGGTGCGTGAATTCAACTCTTACGGGTCGCGGCGTGGCAATCACGAGGTGATGATGCGCGGCACCTTTGCCAATATCCGCATCAAAAACGAAATGCTGGACGGTGTCGAAGGTGGCTATACCACCGGACCCGATGGCGCGCAGACCTCTATTTTTGACGCGGCAATGGCGCATCAGGAAAACGGCACGCCTTTGGTCATCTTTGCGGGTGAACAATATGGCGCCGGGTCCAGCCGTGACTGGGCCGCCAAAGGGACCGCCCTGCTGGGCGTCAAGGCCGTGATCGCGGAAAGCTTTGAACGGATCCACCGGTCCAACCTTGTCGGGATGGGCGTGGTGCCGTTCGAATTCACTGGCGGTGACACCCGCAAGACATTGGGCCTGACCGGCGATGAAACCGTGACGATCCTTGGTCTGGATGCGGTGAAACCATTGCAGGACATGGTCGCGCAGATCACGATGGCCGATGGCACGGTGAAAAACATCACTGTCAAATGCCGGATCGATACCGCGGTCGAGATCGAATATATCGAAAACGGCGGCGTGTTGCATTACGTGCTGCGCAACCTTGCCAAAGTGGCATAAACGCAAAAACCCCGGTGGAAACACCGGGGTTTTTTTTATCGGGGTTTTTTCATCGGTGCGCAAAATGCGCACCCGTCTTCACCCGCCCATCGCCTTGGCCAATTCCGGCAGAAACCTTTGTTCGTAATCCGACCCCACCAGCGGGCCGATGAACCGGAACAAGACCGTCCCGTCGCCATCCACGATGAATGTTTCGGGCGGCGCTGTGACCCCCCAATCAATCGCAGACCGGCCGCGCAGATCGAACCCCGTAGCAAAGAACGGATCATCGTGTTCCACCAGATAACCGGATGCCTGCGGTTGCTGGTCGCGGAAATTGATGCCTGCGACGCGGTAACCCTGATCTTGCAGCGTCAGCAGATTGGGATGTTCGGCGCGACAGGGCGGGCACCAGCTGGCCCAGAAATTGACGATCGTCACCTCACCCGTGCGCAGATCGGCATCGGTCAATTGCACGGTGCCATCAACGGCCTCTGCCGGGACCGGCGGGGCTTGGCGGCCGACAAAGGTCGATGGCAATTCATCGGGGTTGTCGCGCAGGATACCAGCAAGGAACAACCCCGCGAAGGCGGCAAAAACCACCGGCGGCACGATCATCAGGGGCGATAGCCTAGCCATTCTTTTCGACCTCGTCCAAGGCGGCGCGGACGCGCGCATACCGCCGCCAGCTGAGCCCCAGAATACCCACCAACAGCACGATGCTGCCGATATAGGCCGCCGTCACCTCGACAGCATAGGTTCCCAAATCAGGCATGTTGCCCCCTTGCCTGCAACGCCTTGATCCGGCGCGCGCGAATTTCGGTGCGGGTGCGCATCAGCACCAAGGCGACAAACAACAGCACGAACCCCGCGATGCAAATCAGCAGCGGGTAATAAAACACATCCGCCACGTTCTTTTCGGCATCCAGCGATAATGACGCGCCCTGATGCAGCCCCTGGTTCCAGAAAAACACAGCATAGCGCGCCAGGATCGCAAAGATCGACCCCACGATGCACAGGATCGCCGTCAGATCAGCGGCGGTATCAGAATCCTCGATCGCCTCCCAAAGCGCGATATAGCCCAGATAGAACAGAAACAGGATCAGAAAGGATGTCAGGCGCGGGTCCCATGCCCACCATGTCCCCCACATCGGCTGGCCCCAGACAGCACCGGTCCAGAGTGCTATCAGCGTCATCCCCACCCCCACAGGGGCAGCCGCCCGTGCGGCCAGCGCGCTGACGTGATGCCGGCGCACGACCCAGATCAATGAGGCCACCAGCATCATGATCCAGGCATTGATCGCCATCAGCGCGGCGGGCACATGCAGGTAAATGATCTTGACCGTCGATCCCTGGCGGAAATCGTCAGGGGTGAAAAAGAATCCCCAGATCAACCCCACGACCAGACAGACCCCCGCCAGACCAAAAGTCCAGGGCAGGACCGGTCTGGTCCAGCTCATAAAAAGCCTTGGATTGGCATATTCCCATAGCGACATGGCGTTTATCTATCCTTCTGACACATCTGGCTCAATCCCCGATCACCGCAGATTGATGCGTAACACGGCCGCAGTGGCGAATGGCAGGATCGCGAAACAGCCCGCCGTGATCCCCCCCTGCAAGATCAGCGCGCCGCTGGCGTCCAGCCCCGCCGCGCCGCGCCGCACCGCCTCGGCCCCGAAGATCAGGGTCGGCACATAAAGCGGCAGCACCAGCAGCGACAAGAGCAGCCCGCCGCGGCGCAAACCGACCGTCAGCGCCGCGCCAAAGGTGCCGATCATCGACAGGGCCGGCGTGCCGATCAGCAAGGACGCCAGCAGATAGCCGTAAGCCTCGGGTTGCATCAGCAACAAAAAGCCGAACAATGGTGCCGCCAGCGTCAGCGGCAGGCCCGTGGTGATCCAATGGGCAGTGGCCTTGACCAGCGCCGCCGCCTCTAGCGGCAGGGGCGATGTGGCCAGAAGCGCCAGCGATCCATCCTCGAAATCCAGCGCGAAAATCCGGTCCAGCGACAAAAGCGCCGCCAGCAGCGCACCAATCCACAGGATACCGGGGGCGATAGGGCTGAGGACATCACGGTCAGGTCCGACGCCGAAAGGCACCAGCACCACCACGATCAGGAAAAACGCAAGGCCAAGGCCAAAGCCGCCGCCTGCCCGCAGCGCCAGCCGCAGGTCGCGTTTCAGCAGGGCGATCATAAAAACGCCTCATCCGTGCCGCCGCCGGTGCCTGGGGCGGATTTGAACGGGGTCAGGTCCAGCACGGGCGCATCCAGCCCCAGATCAATATGGGTGGCAATCACCGCGATCCCGCCTTGGGCCAGATGGTCGTCCTGCAGCCAGCGGGCGAACATCATCACCGATCCGGTGTCCAGCGACACGGTCGGTTCATCCAGAAACAGGATCTTGCGCCCGATCACCGCCAGCCGCGCCAGCCCCAGCCGCCGCTTTTGCCCCGCCGACAGGGTGCCGCCCTGCCGGTTGCGCAAGGCCGCCAGATCAAAGCTGTCCAGCACCGCCAGATCCAGCGGCATGCCGTAAACATCGGCCCAGAAGGCCAGATTTTCGGTCACGGTCAGTGCAGTCTTGATCCCGTCGGCATGGCTGGCATAGGCCGCCGCCTCCTCTGGCATCACCACATCGCCGGTGATCGGCGGTTGCAGCCCCGCCAGCGTGCGCAGCAAGGTGGTTTTGCCAATGCCATTGGGGCCGCGCAGGACCAAAGCCTGCCCTGCGGCCAGATCAAAGCTGACATTGTTCAGGACCGCCGCACCGCCGCGCGCGCAGCCCAGACCCACGACATGCAACATTCAGACAGGGATCAGGGCAACCGCGACGCGGCGCCCTTCGGATAACAGCACATTATAGGTGCGGCAGGCGGCGGGCGACGCCATGCTTTCCACGCCGATGCCTGCTTGTTCCAAGGTATTGCGGAAATCCGCAGGCAAATGCGCAATTTCCGCACCAGTGCCGACGAACACGACATCGACATCAGCCATCCGGTCGATGATCGCACCCGTATCCGTGAACCCGCCCCAAGGTGACACGCCGGTCGGAAACACCAGCACAGCGCCCTGCACGACCTTGCCGCCGATGCGGAAAAAGCCGGGGCCGTAGCCGTCAATCGGGACGGAGTCGGTATATCTGATCTCGTTCAGGCGCATCGGTTTCCCGCCTCAGCTGTCAATATGGCCGTATTTGGTGCCTGCGGCGGGGTCTTTTTTGGACCAGTCCCGCTTGACCCCCAACATCAGCACGATGTTCTTGGCGACGTAAAGCGAAGAATATGTCCCGACAATGATGCCCCATGCAATCGCAAACACGAAACCACGGATCACATCACCCCCCAACACCAGCAATGCAATCAGCGCGATCAGCGTCGTGCCGGATGTCATGATCGTCCGGCTGAGCGTTTCATTGGCCGACAGGTTCAAGACATCAACCAAGGGCTTGGCCTTGTATTTGCGCAGGTTTTCGCGCGCGCGGTCGAACACGACCACTGTGTCGTTGATCGAATAGCCCACGATGGTCAGCAGCGCCGCGATGATCGCCAGATCAAACCTGATCTGGAACAGCGCGAAAATCCCGATGGTCAGCGCCACGTCATGGATCAGTGCCGCCACAGCGCCCACCGCGAATTGCCATTCGAACCGCAGCCAGATGTAAATCACGATCGCCGTCAGCGCGCCCAAAACCGCCATGACCGCCGTGCGGATCAATTCGCCTGACACCTTTGGTCCCACGCTTTCCACGGATGGAAAGGTGATGTCGGGGGCAATGCCGCGCAGGGCGTCTTGGATCTGCGCAATTGTCTGCGGCGAGATGCTTTCATCGCCATCTTGCGCCTGAATCCGGATCATCGCGACATTCTGGTCATCGTCAAAGGTCGGGTCAAAGACTTGCGTGATACTGATATCACCCAATTCAAGCGGGTTCAGCGCCTCGCGATAGGCGGCAACATCGACGGATTGGGTCGATTCCGTGCGGATCGACGTGCCGCCGCGAAAATCGATCCCGAAATTCAGCCCGTAGACCAGAAACACCACAACCGACAGGACCACCATCAGCGCGGACGCGCCAAAGGTCAGCCAAGCATAGCGGAAAAAGTTGATATTTGTCTGTTCAGGGACCAGCCGCAGGCGCATGGCGTCAAACCTCGATTGTCTTGGGTCGGCGGTAGGCGAACCATATGGAAATCAGCGACCGGGTGACGAAAATCGCGGTAAAGACCGATGTAATGATCCCCAGTCCCAGCGTGATGGCGAAACCGCGCACAGGGCCAGACCCCAGCGCGAACAGTATCACTGCCACCATGAAAGTGGTGAAATTGCTGTCCGTGATCGCCGATAGCGCGCGTTCATAGCCAAGCTCGATCGCGCGGGCGGGGCCTTTGGCGGTTTTCAATTCCTCGCGGATGCGTTCGAACACCAGCACATTGGCATCCACCGCCATACCCACGGTCAGCGCGATCCCCGCGATCCCGGGCAGCGTCAGCGTGGCGCCCACCAGCGACAGCACACCAAAGATCAGGCCAAGGTTGATCGCTAGCGCGATATTGGCAAACCAACCGAAAAGACCATAGCTCAGCCCCATGAACACGATGACCAGCAGCCCGCCCACAAGCGCGGCCAGACGGCCTGCATCAATCGAATCCTGCCCCAGTTCGGGGCCGATGGTGCGTTCCTCCAGAAAGGTCAGTTCCGCAGGCAAGGCACCGGCGCGCAACAGCACGGCCAGATTGGTGGCATCTTCGGTGGTGAAATTGCCGGTGATGATGCCCGATCCGCCTGGAATATGGCTTTGGATCGTGGGGGCGGAAATCACTTCGTTATCCAGCACGATGGCAAAGGGTGATCCGATATTGGCCAAAGTATAATCGCCGAAAATCCGCGCGGCAGAGGTGTTGAACCGGAACCCAACCGCCGCCCGCCCGTTCTGGTCGAAATCCAGCTGGGCGTTTTCCAGCTGTTCGCCGGTCACGACAGGGCGGCGTTCAAGGATATAGAACAGGCCGGGTTCATCCACCGACGGCACAAGGAAATTGCCGGTCCCGGGGGATTCGTTTGCATTGCTGGTGCGTGCGACCACAGGGTTGAATGTCAGCTGCGCGGTGGTGCCCAGCAGATCCTTGATCTCCTGCGCCGACCCGACACCGGGGACCTGCACCAGCACGCGTTCGGACCCTTGGCGCTGGATCGTGGGTTCGCGGGTGCCGACCTCGTCGATGCGGCGGCGGATGATTTCCAGCGTTTGCAGCATCGTGCGTTCGTTCATGGCGGACATTTCCGCCTCGCTGATGGTGATGACCAGCAAGGTGCCATTGATCCGCACGTCGATATTGGACGCCGCAGCCCCGGTGAAAGACGTGACCGGACGGCCCAGACCGCGCACCAGCTCAAAGGCGCGGTCAGCCCCCGCCGCATCAGAAATGCGCACGCGCAATTCACTGGCGGGGCCTTCTTCGCGCGTCACAAAGCCCACGACATTGCGTTCCGCCGCCAGCACGTCACGCACCTGCGGCCAGAAACCTTCGAGAAAGGCCGCATGCACATCCTGCACCGCGACCTCGACCAGCAGATGCGCGCCGCCGCGCAGATCCAGCCCCAGATTGACCAGATTGGACGGCAGGAATGACGGCCACAGACCAGCATCCTGTTCCAGCGCGGCACTGGTCTGGCCCGTGGCGATCACCGCGCGGGCGTCGTTCGCCACCTCGACGCGGCTGTAAAACCCGTTCGGCAGTGCCAGCATCAGGCCCACCACGACGGTCAGCCAGATCATGATCTGCTTGGGATAAGAGATAGACAGCATCTGGCGGCCTTTTCGGCGTCGTTAGGTTTTGGTCGGCTCGGTCTTGTTCAGCACCGATACGATCGTCGGTTTCATGACACGGACGATGACGCCAGAGGCGATCTCGACATCGACCTCGCCCACCTCGTCCTTGACCTTGGCGATCTTGCCGACAACGCCGCCCTGGGTGACGACCTGATCGCCACGGCGCAGTGCGGCCAGCATCGCGGTATGCTCTTTCACCCGCTTTTGCTGGGGCCGGATCAGCAGGAAATACATGATCCCGAAGATCAACAGCAACATAACCAGATCGGCAGCTCTCATTTTCCATCCCTTGTGTTGGTTGGGGCCAGGCGGCCCGACAGTCGCAAGACCCTAAAAGTCGCAAGGCTGATTTGCAACAAGGTCCCTTCCCAATGCCATATGGGGCAAGGGGGCGTGGGATGCAATCGGGCAGGCCCGCGCGGGGCGCACTTTTGCGCCAGCTTTGGGGGTCGGCGTGGTCTGGCCTACTTTCCTCTGCCCGCAAACTGCGGCATATGTCGCGCAAATGACCAAGCCAAGGACAAGCCCATGCATGATATCCGATCAATCCGCGACACTCCGGATGCGTTTGATGCGGCCCTGTCCCGTCGCGGGCTGGCCCCTGTCGCGGCCGCGATCCTTGATCTGGACGAGGCGCGGCGCAAGCTGATCCTTGCCGCCGAAACCGCACAGGCCGAGGCGAACAAGGCGTCCAAGGATGTGGGCGCCGCCAAGGCGCGCGGCGATGACGCCGAATTCGACCGTCTGCGCGGCCTGATCGCCGACAGCAAATCCCGCATCGCCGCCATGAACGACGAGGCGAAAGCAAAAGATCAGGCGCTGACCGACCTGCTGGCCACCCTGCCCAACCTGCCTGACCCAAGCATCCCCGATGGCAAGGACGAGGCCGATAATGTCGAAATCCGCCGCCATGGCACGCCGCGTGCGTTCAGCTTTGCGCCGGTTGAACATTACGACATTGCAGGCATCAAACAGGGCATGGATTTTGAAACCGCCGCCAAACTATCCGGCAGCCGTTTTGTGCTGCTGACCGGCGCTGTCGCCCGCCTGCACCGCGCATTGGCGCAATTCATGCTGGATTTGCATGTCGAGGACCACGGCCTGACAGAAACCATCACCCCCGTCATGGTCCGCGAAGACATGATGTACGGCACCGGCCAGCTGCCCAAATTCGGCGAGGACAGTTACCAGACCACCAACGGCTGGTGGCTGATCCCCACCGCCGAGGTCACGCTGACCAATATCGTCAATGGCGAAACGGTAGAGGAATCTACCCTGCCCCGCCGCCATGTCGCCCATACCCTGTGTTTCCGCTCCGAGGCCGGATCGGCAGGCCGCGACACATCCGGCATGCTGCGCCAGCACCAGTTCGAAAAGGTCGAGATGGTCAGCATCACCACCCCCGATCAAAGCGCTGCCGAACATGAACGCATGACGCAATGCGCGCAAACCGTGCTGGAACGGCTGGGCCTGCCTTACCGCACCGTCGTGCTGTGTGCCGGTGACATGGGCGCGGGTGCGACCAAGACCCATGATATCGAGGTTTGGCTGCCCGGCCAGAACACCTACCGCGAGATCAGTTCGGTGTCGGTCTGCGGCGATTATCAGGCGCGGCGCATGAATGCCCGCTTCCGCCCCGCAGGCGGCGGCAAGCCCGAATTCGTCCATACGTTGAACGGATCAGGTCTGGCCGTGGGGCGCACCCTGATCGCGGTCGTGGAAAACGGCCAGCAAGAGGACGGATCGGTCGATCTGCCCGCAGCATTGCACCCCTATCTGCGCGGCAAGACGCGGATCACGGCCGAAGGTATGCTCGGATGACACATATCCGGGCCTATCTGACCCTGCTGTTCACGGTGACATTCGTTACCTCACCCCTGTTTACCAGCCCGTTCAGCGGGTTTCGCGCCGATCAATTGCCGATTCCCCAGATCGACCCGCCGATCCAGCCTGCGGGCTATGCTTTTGCGATCTGGGGGCTGATCTATGGCTGGTTGGTTGTGTCGGCGGTTTACGGGTTGTGGAAACGGCGCGGCGCGCGGGCTTGGGACCGGGTCCGCCTGCCTTTGCTGGTCAGCCTTGCGCTGGGAACGCCGTGGCTGGCGGTGGCCAATGTCAGCCCAGTCTGGGCGACCGTACTGATCTTTGCGATGGCGGTGCCTGCGATCTGGGCCGTGTTGGTGGCCCCGCGAACCGACAGGTACTGGCTGCGCGCGCCGGTGTCGATCTATGCGGGCTGGCTGACGGCGGCGGCATTCGTGTCGCTGGGCAGCACGGCGGCGGGTCATGGCCTGCTGATGGGCGCCTTGGGCTGGGCCTATGTCGGGATTATCACGGCGCTTGGCGTGGCGGTCATTACCCAATGGCGCAGCCGCGCGCCGGGATACGGGCTGACGGTGATCTGGGCCTTGTTCGCGATCATCATGGCCAATGGCATCGCCCCGCTGGGCGTCAGCCTGCTGGCGGGGGCGGGGATCGCGGTGATGACGATCCTGACCATCACCACCACCGGCCGCCCTATTTCTTAAGATGCTTTGACAGGCGCGATGGCTGCGAGGATTTTTTATCCTTGTAAGGGTTCTTGTCACCCTGATCGCGCAGATACAGCCGGATCGGCGTACCGGGCATATCAAAATCGGCCCGCAACCCGTTGACCAGATAGCGTTTATAGCTTTCGGGCATCAGGTCGGGATGCGATGTCATCACCACGAATGCAGGCGGGCGGGTTTTCACCTGCGTGGCATAGCGCATCTTGATCCGCTTGCCCCCCGGGGCGGGCGGCGGATGCTGTTCCAGCATACCGATCAGCCAGCGGTTCAATTGCGCGGTGGTCACACGGCGGTTCCAGACATCATGCGCGCGCATGATCGCCTGTTGCAGTTTATCCAGCCCCTTGCCCGTCTTGGCAGACACAGTGACCAATGGCGCGCCACGCAATTGCGGCAACAGGCGTTCGAAACTTTCGCGCAATTCGCGCAATTTGTCCTGCTTGTCGTCCTCGGTGTCCCATTTGTTCACCGCGATCACCACGGCGCGGCCTTCGCGCTCGGCAAGGTCCGCAATGCGCAAATCCTGCTGTTCGAACGGGATTTCCACGTCGAGCAGGACAACCACGACTTCGGCGAATTTGACCGCGCGCAGACCGTCTGACACAGACAGTTTTTCCAGCTTTTCATGGATCTTGGCCTTGCGGCGCATGCCCGCGGTATCGAAAATCCGCATCGGCACGCCGTCCCAGACTTGTTTCACGGATATGGCATCGCGGGTGATCCCCGCCTCTGGTCCGGTCAGCAGGCGTTCTTCACCGATGATCTTGTTGATCAGGGTGGATTTGCCCGCATTGGGGCGGCCCACAACGGCAATCTGCAAGGGTTTGGCGATGGTCGGCACGCGCGGCGCATCATCGTCATCTTCGCCCACGTCAACATCGGTTTCGGGCGCGTCCAATGCGGCGCGTTCCTCGAAAGCATCCGAAATCGGGCGCAGCACATCCATCAATTCGCCCATGCCTTCGCCATGTTCGGCGGAAATCCGGATCGGCTCGCCCAGACCCAGCGCATAAGCTTCGAGGATGGTGTTATCGGCGGCGCGGCCTTCGCCCTTGTTGGCAGCCAGAATGACATTCGCGTTCTTCTTGCGCAGGATATCGGCAAAGACCTGATCGGCGGGCAGCACCCCTGCCCGCGCGTCGATCATGAACACGCAGACATCGGCCATTTCCACCGCGCGCTCGGTCAGGCGGCGCATCCGGCCTTGCAGGCTGTCGTCGGTGGCTTCTTCCAGACCGGCGCTGTCGATCACAGTGAACCGCAGATCGGCCAGCCGCCCTTCGCCTTCGCGCAAATCACGGGTGACGCCGGGCTGGTCATCGACCAAGGCCAGTTTCTTGCCGACAAGTCGGTTGAACAAGGTGGATTTGCCCACATTGGGACGGCCCACTATGGCAAGGGTAAAGGTCATATCTACGGCTCCTGACGCGCTAGATGCGTCCGCTACACCATTCAGGGCCTAACGGAAAGCGTGCAGTTGCCCTGTCTTGCTAATGACGTAAAGGGTCTGGCCCGCCACCACCGGCGCAGAGGCCGCCCCGCCGGGCAAGGCAATCGTGCCAATCAACGCGCCAGAGGCCGGATCAAACTGCCGGATCAGCCCGTCAGACGAGGCCACAATCACCCGCCCCCCGGCCAGAACGGGGCCAAAATGCGCGATTACGCTGCGTTGGCGGCCGGTATTGTCGCCTGCGAAATCGGGCAGGTCCACGCGCCAGACAGGCGCGCCCGTGGCGGCGTCCAGCCGGACCAGTTCGCTGATGTCATTGACCATGAACAACGATCCGCCCGCAGGCCAGATCGGGCCAACGGCCCCTTCGCCTGCTGTCCAGATGCGGCTGCCGTTGCGGATATCAAAGGCAACGCTGCGTCCGCCGAAACTTGCCGCATAGACGCGGCCTGCGTCGATCACCGGCGCACCGGCGATATCGCTGACCAGGGTCACGGCCCGGCCCAGCCGGTCGCCCGCGACGACATTGGTCCAGCGCGGCAGCCCGCCCTGGGGATAGGTGGCCAGTATTTCACCCGACGGGAAGGGAATCACCACGGTGTCACCGCTGACAGCAACGGCGGCGCTGCCCGCAAAGGTCGTCAGTGACGGCGTGCCGCTTTGCTGCCAGCGCGTCAGGCCCGTTGCGGCATCCAGCGCCCAGGCCGTGCTGTCGCGGGCGACCACATAGACCAGATCACCGTTGAAGGTCGCAGGCGCATTGACCGGCGCGTTCAGGGTCTTGGTCCAGATCACCGCGCCCGTGGCGGGGTCCAGCGCGCTGATTTCACCAAATCCGGTCGTGACATAGACCCGCCCGCCGCCAAAAGACACCGCCCCGCCTGATGCTTCGCCCGCGTTGAACCGATCGGGTGTCAGGTCGCGCTGCCAGATGGCAGCACCGGTCGTCGCTGTGGCCGTCACCATGGCACCGGCATCGACGGTATAGACCACGCCGCCTGCGACCACCGGTTCGCCAGTGATCCGCGCGCGGCGGCTGTCGCCCGCGCCGATATCGGCCACAAAGGCAGGCTGCAACGCCGCGCCAAGGGCGGGATGTGCGGGAATTGCCGCGCGCTGGGTCCAGTCGGCATTGGCCTGCGCCTGCGGCAGCGCCAAGGGCAGGCTCTGGTTGACCACAGCGGCTGTGTCGCGGATTTCGAACCGGTCGCCGGGCAGGATGATCTGCTCTTCCCCGCAAGCCGCCAGAACCGACAGGACAAAGGCGGCACCAATAAAGGGTCTATAGGTCATCACAGGTCCATTCCGTTTCTTCGGCCAGTTATTGCGCCAATGCGGCACCGGTCGCATCCTCGCCCAAGGCAATCAGCAGGGTCTGCACCCGGTCCGAAAGGCCACGGGTCACGGCGGCATCTTCGGCAATCTGGCGCAGGATCGCAACCGCGCCGGTCTGGTCACCGGTTTCCAGCGTCAGATAGGCCATCTGTTCCAGCGCCAGCAGGCGGAACGGCTGGCCGGGCTGGGCCAAAACCTCTAGCGCGGCCAGACGGGCGGGCATCTCGCCCACGGGCAGCATGGCGGCTTTGATCGCCGCCAGATCGCGGTAGGTCGCAGGTGTCGCCGGATCGGCGGCAAGCGCGCCCAGACTGGCAGCGGCGGCCTCTGCCTGCCCTGCTTCTTGTTGCGTCGATGCCGTCAGCAGCGCGGTGATCACGGCGGCATTGCCCTGCGCGCTGACCGCCGCCATCGCCGTGGCACGCGCGGCTTCGTCATTTTCGGCCAAAGCCGCCAGCAAAGCATCGCCCGCCGCCTGCGCCGCCGCGCGGTCCTGTGCGCTGCGGTATTCGTTCCAGGCCGTGCCACCGACGATCCCCAGCACCACCAGCACCGCGATCCAGCCATAGCGACGCAGATAGCCAAACAGCTTGTCACGGCGCATTTCCTCGGTGACTTCGTCGATAAAGCTGTCTGGATTGCTCATCCCGGCCCCCTTTTGCGCCGCAAGCGGCATGATCATTGCAGGGTTCATATCGTGAAGCCCGCCCGCTGGACAAGAGCAGAGCGCAGATTGCCACTCCAAGGCACCAAATTCCCGCTTGTCCGCAGGTTAATGCCAGCATAACTTGAACTGGATGGTTCAGTTTAAAACGTGATCCACCCGCGCGTGTTGCGCGTACAATCGTCAGGTGTGATTTTACGCCTGTGTCTATGTCTGGAAAGGCCCGTCAATGCGCTTGATGTCGATGTTTGCGGCTGTGGTTGTCGCGGCTGTTCTGTATCTGATCGTGTTTCAACGGGACCAATTGCTGGCTTTCGCGGGTGCCGACAGCGACACCCCCGTGAGCGTTTCAATGTCCGACACAGCCGCAGCCCAAGGGATCGGCGTGATCGCGATCCGCGCGCAGGCACAACCAATCGACAGCGCGGTTTTGCTGCGTGGCCAGACCACAGCGGCGCGCGACGTCACGGTGGCCGCGGAAACATCCGGTCTTGTGGTGTCAGAACCCCTGCCCAAGGGCAGTTTCGTAAATGCGGGCGATACGCTTTGCACGCTGGACCCCGGCACGCGGGCGGCCACATTGGCCGAGGCCCGCGCCCGCCTGTCCGAGGCGCAAAGCCGCGTCCCCGAGGCCGAGGCAGGCGTGATCGAAGCACAGGCGCGGGTACGCGAGGCGGAGATCAACCTCAACGCGGCGCGCGCGCTGTCACAGGATGGGTTTGCCTCTGAAACCCGTGTGGTGGGCGCACAGGCGGCGATGGATTCGGCAAGCGCGGGCGTGCAACGCGCGCGCAGCGCGGTGTCATCGGCGCTGGCAGGGATCGAATCGGCCCAAGCCGCTGTCGCCAGCGCCGAACGCGACATCGCCCGTCTTGTGATCACCGCCCCGTTCGAAGGCTTGCTCGAAACCGATACCGCCGAGCTTGGGTCGCTGATGCAGCCCGGCGCGCCCTGTGCGACGATCATCCAGCTGGACCCGATCCGTCTGGTGGGTTTCGTCCCCGAAGCGGATGTGGGCCGGATCACTGTCGGGGCCATGGCAGGCGGGCGGTTGTCCGGCCAGCAAGAGGTTGTGGGCGAGGTCACATTCCTGTCGCGCAGCGCCGACCCCGTCACCCGCACCTTTCGCGTCGAAGTGACCGTGCCGAACCCCGATCTGGCGATCAGCGACGGGCTGAGCGCCGAAATCATCGTCGCGGCTGACGGGCAATCGGCGCATCTGATCGCGCAATCCACGCTGACGCTGGATGATGCAGGCACGCTGGGCGTGCGGATCGTCGGCCCCGACATGACCGCGCAATTCATGCCCGTGACCCTGCTGCGCGACACAGCGCAGGGCGTCTGGGTCGCGGGCCTGCCCGATGTGGTGGATATCATCACGCTGGGGCAGGAATTCGTGATCGACGGCGTGCCGATCGTGCCGACCTATGCAGAGGCCAGCCAATGATCGGGATCGTCGATTGGGCCGCATCGCGCGCCCGCATGGTGCTGGCCTTTATCGCGCTGTCGCTGATCGCGGGTGGTGCCGCCTATGTCAGCCTGCCCAAAGAGGGCGAGCCTGACATCGAAATCCCCGCGGTCTTTGTCTCGGTCCCTTTCCCCGGCATTTCCGCCGCCGACAGCGAAACGCTGCTGGTGCGGCCGATGGAAACCGAATTGTCCGATCTGGACGGGCTGAAAACCATGACCGCCACCGCCGCCGAAGGATTCGCCGGTATGGCGCTGGAATTCGAATTCGGCTGGGACAAGACCAAGATCATCGCCGATATCCGGTCGTCCATGAACAATGCGCAGGCCAGTTTTCCTGCCGGTGCCGACCAATATTCGATCACGGAAATCAACTTTTCCGAATTTCCCATCATCATCGTCAACCTGACCGGCGATGTGCCGGAACGCACCCTGCTGCGCACCGCCAAAAGCCTGCAAGACCGGATCGAAAACATCGACGCCGTCCTAGAGGCCGGGCTGGCCGGTCAGCGCGACGAGATGCTCGAAGTGCTGATCGACCCGCTGCGGCTGGAAACCTACAACGTCACGGCGGGCGAATTGATCGGGGTTGTGACCAACAACAACATGCTGATCGCCGCGGGTGAAGTGGACACAGCCCAAGGCACTTTTGCGGTCAAGATCCCCTCGTCCTTTGACAGCCCGCAGGATGTCTATGACCTGCCTGTCAAGACCAATGGCGACAGTATCGTCACCCTTGGCGATCTGGCCACGATCCGCCTGACATTCGAAGACCGCATCGGCACCGCGCGGTTCAACGGGGTCAATACCGTGGCTTTGCAGGTGGTCAAGCGCAAGGGGTTCAACCTGATCGACACCACCGCCCTTGTGCGCGACGCGGTCGCGGCGGAACGCGCCACATGGTCGCCCGAATTGCGCGCGGCGATCACCGTGGGCACTTCGAACGACCAGTCGCGCAGCGTGGCCTCGATGGTCAGCCAGCTCGAAGGCTCGGTGCTGACCGCCATCGCGTTGGTGATGATTGTCGTGCTGGCCTCGCTTGGGACACGCTCGGCGCTGCTGGTGGGTTTTGCGATCCCCACGTCATTCCTGCTATGTTTTGCCCTGCTGGCGGTGATGGATATCACGATTTCCAATATCGTGATGTTCGGCCTGATCCTGGCCGTGGGGATGCTGGTGGACGGGGCCATTGTCGTTGTCGAATATGCCGACAAACGCATCCAAGAAGGCACCGGCCCGATGTCGGCCTATACCGAGGCTGCCAAGCGGATGTTCTGGCCGATCATTTCATCCACCGCGACCACGCTTTGCGCCTTTCTGCCGATGCTGTTCTGGCCGGGCGTGCCGGGGCAGTTCATGGGGATGTTGCCGGTCACGCTGATCTTTGTGCTCTGCGCGTCATTGGTCGTGGCTTTGGTCTATCTGCCCGTGATGGGCGGCGTCACCGGCCGGATGAGCCGCGCCTTTGGCAAATCCTCCGACGCCTTGCGCGCGCGGCTGCCATGGGCGGCCTGCGCGGCGCTGGTGGTGCCTGCGATCATGGTGGTCTTTACCGGCGCGATGCTGGTGCTGAACCCCGCCTATCTGTCGGGCGATGCCGTCCAGACGACAGGCTTTGTCGCCTCCCTGCCCGGGATCATGCTGTTTTTGGGGGGTGCGGTCGGCTTGTCGATCACGCTGGGTGCGGCGCGGATCGAACGGCCCGCCAAACGGATCAAGGCGGGGTATCAGCGGTCACGCTTTGGCCGGGTCATGCATTTCATCGTCGGCAATCCGGTGATGCCGCTGGTCACCATCGCGGCGGTGATCTTTACCGTGGTGTCGATCTTTGGCTATTACGGGGCCAATAATAACGGCGTCGAATTCTTCGTGGAATCCGAACCCGAACAGGCGATTGTCTATGTGCGCGCGCGCGGCAACCTGTCACTGGCCGAAAAGGACGCGCTGGTCCGGCAGGCCGAACAGATCGTGCTGGCGCATCCGGGCGTGATTACCGCCTTTTCCTTTGCCGGTGACGGCGGGCTGAACACCGATGCCAGCGGCGCCAGCACCCCGCGCGATACGATCGGACAGGTCCAGCTGGAAACGATTCCCTGGGAAGACCGCGCCGGTATCGCCGCACTTGACGGTGATCTGGTGCTGGCGCAATTGCAGGACCAGCTGAACACCATCCCCGGGATCGAGACAGAGATTCTGGCACAGGCGCGCGGCCCCGCATCGGGCAAGCCCGTACATCTGCGGCTGAAAGGCGACGATTGGGATGATCTGATCAGCGCCGCCCAGATCACCCGCGCCCATTTCGCGCAGACCCCCGGCCTGATCACGATCGAAGATTCGCTGCCCCTGCCCGGCATCGACTGGCAGATCGACGTCGATGTGGCGACCGCAGGAAGGTTCGGCGCGGATGTGGCCAGCGTCGGCGGCATGGTGCAACTGGTGACGCGGGGGATCCTGCTGGATACGATGCGCGTTGACAGCTCGGACGAGGAAATCGAAATCCGCGTCCGCCTGCCCGAACAGGACCGCGTGCTGTCCACGCTCGACACCCTGCGGGTGCGCACGGCGGACGGGCTGGTGCCTTTGTCCAATTTCATCACCCGCACGCCGGTTGCGAAACTGGCGCAGATCGACCGGATCGACCAGCAACGCTATTTCGACGTCAAGGCGGGGGTCACCAGCGGGCTGACCAATCTGCTGGCAGATGGCAGCGCGGTGGCTGTCGCACAGGTCGACCGCAGCGCGACCGGCATGGCGCGCTACGGCGATGTGACGCTGCTGGATGGCACCACGGCGGATCGCTTGGCGCGTTTGGTGGCGGATGGGGCCATCACCGAAACCCCGCTGAACGCCAATGAACGGATCGCGCTGCTGACCGAATGGCTGGCCGATAACCCGCTGCCGGCGGGTGTTGCGTGGGAATGGACTGGCGATCAGGAAGAACAGGCCGAATCCGGTGCCTTTTTGATGACCGCCTTTGCAGGCGCGCTGGGGCTGATGTTCATCATCCTGCTGGCGCAGTTCAACAGCATCTATAATTCGGTGCTGGTGCTGCTGGCCGTGGTGCTGTCCACCGCCGGATCGCTGGTCGGGATGCTGGTCATGGATCAGGCGTTTTCGATCATCATGACCGGCACGGGGATCGTGGCACTTGCGGGGATCGTAGTGAACAACAATATCATCCTGATCGACACCTATCAGGATTACAGCCGCTATATGCCACGGACCGAGGCGATCACCCGCACCGCCGAGGATCGCATCCGCCCCGTGCTTTTGACCACGATCACGACGATGGCGGGGCTGGCGCCGATGATGTTCGGCCTCAGCCTAGATTTCATGAATGGTGGCTATTCAATCGACAGCCCGACAGCACTGTGGTGGAAACAACTGGCCACGGCCGTGGTCTTTGGCCTTGGGATCGCGACGGTGCTGACGCTGGTCTTCACCCCCTCGATGCTGGCGGCACGGGTCTGGTTTGTGACCTATGTGCAATGGGCCGCGCAATTGATGGCAAAACTGTCGATGGGCACCAGCAGCCGCGCCGCCCGCGACTGGGCGCTGGCAAGGCAAGCCGCACGCATCAAGGCACCAGAGGTGATCTGGGTCGAGGATGACGCGGCACCAGTTGCCACCAGATCACCGTTGCAGGCGGCGGAATAGCGTTGGACCCTAATCCATCACCTTTTTGACGAATTGGGATTTCAGCCCCATCTGGCCAAAGCCCGCGATCTTGCAGTCGATATCGTGATCGCCGCTGACCAGCCTGATACCGGTGACCTTGGTGCCGACCTTGAGGGCGGTGGAAGAGCCTTTGACCTTGAGGTCCTTGATCACGGTCACGGTATCGCCGTCTTGCAGGATATTGCCCACGGCGTCACGGATCACATCGGCCGCATCCAACGCCGCATCGGGCGACCATTCATGCCCGCAAGCGGGGCAATTGAGCAGCGCATCCACCGCGTAGGTAAAGCGCGCGCCGCAGTCAGGGCATGGGGGCAACGTATCAGGCATTGTTTTTTCTTTCTTTGGCAAGGCGGGGTGACCCCCGCCCTACGACATTGCGTCGTTCGGGGTTGTTCCCGACCGGATCACGCAGGCGCTTTGCCGCGTCAAACCGCTGGCGCCTCTTCTTCGGACTGCCGGTTCCACAGATGCGCATAGCGTCCGTCCTGCGCCAGCAGCGCGTCATGCCGGCCCTGTTCCACGATCACACCGTTTTCCAGCACCACGATCAGATCGGCATCGGCGATGGTGGACAGCCGGTGCGCGATGGTAATGACCGTGCGGCCTTGGCCCATCGCCTTCAGCTCGGCCTGAATTTCCATCTCGGTCTCGGTATCAAGCGCACTGGTCGCCTCGTCCAAGAGCAGGATCGGCGGGTTCTTGAGCAAGGTGCGCGCGATGCCCACGCGCTGTTTTTCGCCCCCTGACAGTTTCAGGCCCCGTTCACCCACGGTGGTCTGATAACCATCCGGCAGGCTGATGATGAAATCATGGATCTTGGCGGCTTTCGCGGCGGCGATGATGTCAGCCTCACCCGCATCGGGGCGGCCATAGGCGATGTTGTAATGCACCGTGTCGTTGAACAGCACCGTATCCTGCGGCACCACGCCGATCTGGGCATGCAGGCTGTCCTGCGTCACATCGCGCACGTCTTGGTCGTCGATCAGCAAGGCCCCGCCTGTGACGTCATAGAACCGGAACAACAGCCGCCCGATGGTGGATTTGCCCGATCCGGACGAGCCGACAATGGCCACCGTCTGGCCCGGCGCGACATCAAGATTGATACCCTTGAGTATACCGCGCGCCGCATCATAGCCAAAGGCTACATCGCGCAGGGTCACACGGCCACCGGTGACGGCCAAAGGCTTGGCATGGGGCGCGTCGTTCACCTCGGCCGGTTGGCCCAAAAGGTCGAACATATCGCCCATGTCGATCAAGGCTTGGCGGATTTCGCGGTAGACTGTGCCAAGGAAATTCAGCGGCATGGTGATCTGGATCATATAAGCGTTGACCATGACAAAATCGCCTACCGTCAGATCGCCGCGTTCAACGCCCACGGCGGCCATGACCATGACCAGCACCAGACCGCCGGTGATCAGCACCGATTGGCCAAAGTTCAGGAAAGCCAGCGAATAATTGGTGCGGACAGCCGCAGTTTCATATTGCGCCATGGCGCGGTCGTAACGGTCGGCCTCCCACTTTTCGGCGCCGAAATATTTGACCGTTTCAAAATTCAGCAGCGAATCAATCGCCTTTTGGTTCGCATCCGTGTCCTGATCGTTCATCACCTTGCGGATTTTCACCCGCCATTCGGTGACGGTAAAGGTGAACCAGACATAAAGCGCTATGGTCCCGACAACGACGGCCAGATACCAGACGTCGAACAGGTAAAACAACACGACCGAGATCATCGCCAGTTCCAGCATCAACGGCCCCATTGAAAACAGCAGGAACCGCAGCAGAAAATCCACGCCCTTGACGCCGCGTTCGATCACGCGCGACAGACCGCCGGTCTTGCGCGTGATGTGATAGCGCAGCGACAGCCGGTGGATATGGGTAAAGGTTTCCAGCGCCAGTTGCCGCAAAGCGCGCTGGCCGACGCGGGTAAAGATCACGTCGCGCAATTGCTGAAAGCCCACGTTCATCAACCGCGCAAAGCCGTAGGCCAGCGTCAGCCCCACAGCCCCCAGCCCCAGCACGGTAGCCGCCGTCGCCCCGTCAGGGGCCAGCGCATCCACCGCCTGTTTATACAGGATCGGCGTGCCGACTGCGATCACCTTGGCCAACAACAAGACCAGCATCGCGCCGATGACCCGCCGTTTGACCCAGCCCTGCCCCTGCGGCCACAGATAGGGCATCACGCAGCGGATGACGGACCACCCCTGCACGCGGGCATTGCTAGGGTTCGTATCGGAATGGGTGGTTGGGCGCATAGCTGTCTCCGCAGTCTGAGACGTTACTAGGGCCCCGCCAGTGGATTGACCAGAGCCACAAGGCTATTGCGCGATATCGGGAATCCGGAACACCTGTCCGGGATAGATCAGGTCGGGGTCGCGGATCAGATCACTGTTCGCCTCGAAGACCTGCACATACAGGATTCCGGCACCAAGGCTTTCTTTTGCAATCGCCCAAAGCGTCGATCCGGGCTGGACCGTGCGCACCGCCACCTCGAACCCGTCCCGCGCCGTGTCTTCGGCCATGACAGCAGCAACGCTGGCGGGTTCTTCGCGCTGAAACGGCGTTTCCATCCGCGACACGACGGTGCCATCCGCATCCACCTCGTCGATGCGCAGCGTATAGACACCGGTCGCAACAGGGGGCAGCGCGATGCTCCAATCGCCGCGCGCAGTCACCGGCGCCGCCGCGACTGATTCGTTATCAAGATAAACCTGCACCTCGCTATCGCCGGTGGCACGGCCAGTCAGCTCCACCTCGCCGGCAGGATCATAGGTAATCGCGTCCAGCGCCACATTGGGTTGCGGCAGCACAGCGGCCCCCTGTGCAACGCGCACACCATCCACGCCGGTTTCCAGCACCACGGGCGGGGCGACGGGTGCGGGGGTGATCTGGGCTGTTTCGGTCTCGGGTAGATCAGCCTCGGCAGGCGGATCAACCGGGGCCTCTGCGGCCGTTTCTGGTGCGATCTGCGGGGTCGTCTCTGGCGCAGGCTCTGGGGCTGCTTCGGCCACCACCACGGGGGCAATCGGCGCAACCATATAGCTGGTTCGCGACGGCACCGACGCCCCGTCAGGATCGGCCAAGAGCGACAGGCGGCGCGGCTGATCGGCGGGGTCCGCCGTGGCCAGCATCACGAAACTGCCCGCCGCATCCGCCGTGGCCCGCGCAATGGCCGCGCCGCCCAGGATCAGATCGACAACCTGATCAGGGGCCGCACGGCCCGCCACGATGATGGATCCGTCAGGGTCCAGCCGGAACGTATCGAATGACGGCACGACGGGGGCCGCGACAACCGGTTCTGGTTCAGGTGCTGTTTCTGGTGCCGTTTCTGGTGCCGTTTCTGGCGCAGGCGCAGGCGCGGTCGCTTCCGGCGCAGCGACGGCCACTACGGGCAGTGTCGGGGATGGTGCGGGCAGCAGGATTAAAACCAGCGCCCCCAGCGCAGCCGCCGCCAAAGCCCCCAGCACCCAGGCACCCATCTGCGATTTATTCTGATCGTCCACGCCTGATACCCCGTCCCGGTCTTACCGGCAAAAATCCGCCCACAGCATTGAGACAATGTAGCAACCCCGCTAAGAGCGGTCAAAGCCAAGCTGCATCAAAGGGGTAGCGATGTCCGATTTTCCAAGCTCAGTGTGTGTTTATTGCGGCTCTCGGGATGGAACCGACCCCGCTTATGCCCAAGCCGCCACCGAAACCGGCCAAATGCTGGCGCGCAACGGCTGGCGGCTGGTTTACGGCGCAGGCGATGTCGGGCTGATGGGGCGGGTGGCCAAGGCCGTGCAGCAGGCGGGCGGGCGCACCTTCGGGGTGATCCCCACCCATCTGATGGCGCTCGAGGTCGGCAAACGCGATCTGGACAGTTTCGTCGTCACCGAAACCATGCATGAACGCAAAAAGGTCATGTTCATGAATGCCGATGCGGTCGTCGTGCTGCCGGGCGGGGCGGGCAGCCTTGACGAATTCTTCGAGGTGCTGACATGGCGCCAGCTGGGCCTGCACCGCAAACCGATCATCTTGCTGAATATCGCGGGCTTCTGGGACCCGCTGCTGGCCTTGATGCGCCATGTCGTGGCCCAGGGTTTCGCGGGCGATGATATCCTTGGCTTTGTGACCGTGGCCGCCGATGTGACCGCCTTGGAATGCGCGCTGCAAGACGCGCTATAGCGCCGCCATCAACGCGCCATAGCGGGCAAGCGAGATGTTCGACCCGCAGGCGATGATCCCCACGCGCCGCCCCGCCAGATCATCGCGCAAAGGCCCGATGATCGCGGTCAGTGACGCCGCACAGGCCGGTTCGGCGGTGATGCGCAGAATGGATTGATAAATCTCCATCGCGCGCAACATCTCGGCATCCGCGATCCGCACGATCCGGTCAACATGGGCCTGCGCCACCCCGAATGTATAGGGCAGCGCCATGGGTGCGCCCAGACTGTCGGCAATGGTGGCGACCTTGTCCAACGTGACCGGCGCGCCCTGCGCCAAGGATTGGAACAGGCTGTCGGCACCGTAAGGTTCGACCCCGATCACCTGCGCATCAGGGCGCAATTGGCGGATCGCACAGGCCATGCCCGCCATCAGCCCGCCACCGCCGACAGGCACGATGAATGTATCCAGATCGGGGGCCTGCGCGACATATTCCAGCGCACAGACAGCCGCCCCCAGCACCATATGCGCCGCCTCGAACGGATGCATCAAGGCGCGGCCCTGCGCGGCGGCAGCGTTCATCGCGGCAAAGGCCGCGGCCATGTCGTCGTGCAAGGACACATGCGCGCCCAAAGCCTCGCAGCCTGCGATGCGCACAGGATCCGTCGCGCGGGGCATGCAGATCAGCGCATCCACCCCCGCCGCGCGCGCCGCCCAAGCCACCGCCAGCGCGTGATTGCCACCGCTGGCCGCGACAACGCCCGCAGCACGCTGGCCCGCATCCAGCCCCGCAATGCCCAGATAGGCCCCGCGCGCCTTGAACGATCCGGCCTGCTGGAACAGTTCCAGCTTGACCGTCACGCCTGCGCAATCGGGCAAAACCCCGTCCCAGCGCGCCGATGCCAGCGGCAACACCGGTGTTTCAATCACCACATCGCGCAAGGTTTCCGCCGCCGCCCTGATCGCTGCCAGTTCCGGCCCCATCGCATATCCCCCAAAGAAAAACCCGCAGGACATGTCCCACGGGCATTTGCTCTTGTCTATGGTCGGACGGCGGTTACATCCGGCCGGCGACATTTTCCCAGTTGACCAGATTGTCGAGGAAGTTGGTCAGGTACGCAGGCCGCTTGTTGCGGAAATCGATGTAATAGGAATGTTCCCAGACATCACAGCCCAACAGGGCGGTCTGGCCAAAACACAAAGGGTTCACGCCGTTTTCGGTCTTGGTGATCGCCAGCGACCCGTCAGCCTTTTTCACCAGCCAGGCCCAGCCGGACCCGAACTGGCCCGCACCGGCGGCGCTGAACTCGGTTTTGAACGCATCGACCGAGCCAAAGCTTTGCACCAGCGCCTTTTCGACTTCCGACGGCATCTTGACCGCATCCGGTGTCATCATTTCCCAGAACTGATTATGATTCCACAGCTGGCTGATGTTATTGAAAATCCCGTTCTGCGCGACGGCAGCGGCGTCATAGGTGCCGACAATGATCTCTTCCAGCGACTTGCCGGCCCATTGGGTGCCCTCAATCGCCTTGTTGCCATTGGTCACATAGGCATTGTGGTGGATATCATGGTGGAATTCCAGCGTCTCGGCAGACATGCCTTTGGCGGCCAGCGCATCATGAGCATAGGGCAGATCGGGAAGGGTGAATGACATGGTCAGTCCTCTGTGTTGTTCAGCATTGCGTTGCCCTTTAGGTGGCCCCCGGCTGCACAAAGGTCAAGGGCGCACACCCTTTTCCCCCATCTTCCGAGCCCAAATATCCCCGCCGGAGGCCCCGCGCATCGCGCGGGATCTGGCGCTCAGAACACCCCGACAGGGCCTGCCTTGGCCGAAGCCACCAGCAGGTCATGGACATAATCCGCAACCGACCGGAAACAGACCACAGCAAATCTATCCGCATCCACCATCCAGAAGGCGGCGGCGACCTGCCCCAGATGGCTGCGCCGAAAATCGCCCGCGCCAAAGCTATCGGGGTGCAGATCGGCGGGCGTCAGCTTGGCCAGCACCTCGCGCGCGAAACCACCTTCGACATGGATCAACGCACGCGCGTCCGATACGTTTTCGGCCAGATAATGCTGGCCCGCCAAGGCTGCATCGATCTGCGTCAAGGCGTCTGTCACCTCTGCGTAGGGCAGCAAAACCAGCACTTCATCAGGCGACATCCAGCACAGGCCAGCCTCGCCCGTCGCGCTGATTTTACCTTTATCAGGAAACACTTGCCCCGTGATCTTCTTGCAAACCGCGCGCAGTTTGGCGTTTGACAGATCACCGCGCAGGGTGATCATGCCGCAGAGGCCCGCCTCGCGGATCGTGACCTCGCCTGCGGTGCTGCGGCCTTGCAAGGCGCTGATAGCGTCAGACATTCTGCTTTGCCCCTTCCTTGTCATAAAACACCGGATCGACGATGCGGGCGGCGACGGTCTTGGCGTCATCCACGGTGTTAAACGTAATCACCTCGCCCATTCGGTCCGGCCCGCGATGCACCAGCCCCATCGCGATTCCGCGCCCCAGCGTGGGCGAATGATAGGTCGATGTGACGCGGCCTTGGGTGTTGCGCTGGCCATTGGCATTGCTGCCGTCAGCAATCGCATAGGCCCCATCCGGCAGGACCGACCCGTCCAGCGTTTGCAGCCCCACCAGACGCCAGCGGTCGGGGTTGTCCATGAAACTGCGGGCATGGGCGCGCTTGCCCAGATAGTCGTCTTTCTTCTTGGACAAGGCCCAATGCAGGTTCAAATCCTGCGGAATGACCGTGCCGTCGGTTTCATCACCGATCATGATGAACCCTTTTTCGGCGCGCATGATATGCAGCGCCTCGGTGCCGTAGGGCATCACGCCGAACTCTTCGCCCGCCGCGATCAGCGCCTCCCAAAAGGCACGACCCTGCCCCGCAGGCACCGCGATTTCATAGGACAATTCGCCCGAGAATGAAATCCGGAACACCCGCGCATCAAATCCGCCGATCTTTCCTGCCTGCCACTGCATGAACGGCAGCGCCGACAGGTCCATCCCGCCCAGCTTATCCAGCAGCCGCTTGGCTTTCGGGCCGACCACGGCGACCTGCGCCCATTGTTCGGTGACATTGGCGACATAGACTTTCCAGTCCCACCATTCGCATTGCAGCCAGTCTTCCATCCAGGCATGGATCCGGTCCGCCCCGCCGGTGGTGGTGTGGCACAGCCATGTGTCGTCCGAGATCCGCGCGACGACACCGTCATCCATCAAAAACCCGTTTTCCGAACACATCAGCCCGTAACGGCATTTGCCGACAGCCAGATTGGACATCATATTGGTGTAAAGCATGTCAAGGAACTTGCCCGCATCCGGCCCCTTGACGATCAATTTGCCAAGGGTCGAGGCATCGAGCAGCCCGATATTGCTGCGGGCATTGGTGACCTCGCGGTTGACCGCGTCATGCACCGTTTCTCCGGCGCGGACATAGGCAAAGGGCCTGCGCCATTGGCCGACGGGTTCGTTATCCGCGCCATTGGCATTGTGCCAATCCGACATCGGCGTCTTGCGCAAAGGCTGGAACACGCCGTCGCGTGCCGCACCCGCAATCGCCGCCATCGAAATCGGCGTATAGGGCGGGCGGAATGTCGTCGTGCCGACATTCGGGATCGCCGTGTTCAGTGCATTGGAAAGCACCGCCAGACCGTTGATATTGCTCAACTTTCCCTGATCCGTTGCCATGCCGAGCGTCGTATAGCGTTTGGCATGTTCGACGGATGTGAACCCTTCCTGCGCGGCCAGCTGGACATCGGTGACTTTCACATCATTCTGGAAATCCAGCCATGTCTTGGACCGCAGCGCATAGCTGGCCCCTTGCGGCATCATCCAGACCGGGGCGATCGGGCCTTCCTCTGCGTCCACGGCCAGGGGGGCCATGGTCACATCCTGCGCCTGTCCGGCGGCCAAGGCGGCAGCCTTGCCCGCCGCCACCGCATCGGCCAGCACAGCGGCGCTGCGCAGATGACCATTGGCCACCCCTGCGGCGATCACGAAACCCGCGCCATCGGCACCGGTCGGCGGGCGGGCCGTGTCGGGGCGGAACATCGCCTGCGCATCGTCCCAGACCAGCTTGCCACCGCAATGCGACCACAGATGCACGACCGGCGACCAGCCGCCCGACATCGCCACGCAATCGCAGGCGATTTCTTCCAGCACGGCGCCTTCACCGGCCTGCGCACAAAGCGCGACACCGGTGACCCGCTTGCCACCTTTGACCTTTGCGATGCCCTTGCCATCCGCAACACGGATGCCCAAGGCGCGGGCTTGGTCGATCAGTGGCCCTTCCGGCGCGGTGCGCGCATCGACGATGACCGGCACGTCCAGCCCCGCCTTTTTCAAGGCAATGGCGGTGCGATAGGCATTGTCGTTATTGGTGACAACCACCGTGCGATCCCCGACAGAGACGCCGAAATTGACAGCATAATCGCGCACAGCCCCGGCCAGCACCACGCCTGGCAGATCATTGCCAGCGAATGACAAGGGCCGTTCAATCGCACCCGTCGCGGTCACGATCTGCGCCGCCCTGATCCGCCATAGCCGGTGACGCGGACCGTCCTGATCAGGCACATGGTCGGTCAGCCGTTCATAGGCCAACGTATAGCCATGATCATACACACCGGCGCCCATGCAACGCACACGGATAGTGATATTTGACATCTTATCAAGTTCTTGCAGCGTGGATTTAATCCAATCCGCCGCATCCATCCCGTCGATCTGCGCCCCGTCCACGACAGCGCGGCCACCCCAATCTGCGGTCTGTTCGATCAGCAGAACCCGCGCACCGGCCTGTCCTGCGGCCAGCGCCGCCGCCAGCCCCGCGATCCCGCCACCTACGACCAGCACATCCACATGCAGGTTGAAATGCTCATAGGTGTCTTCATCACGGTCCTTGGGCGCGCGGCCCAGACCGGCGGATTGCCGGATGAACGGTTCATAGACATGTTTCCAAAAGGCACGCGGGAACATGAACATTTTATAGTAAAAGCCCGCAGGCAAAAACCGCGACAGATGCGTGTTGATGGCACCCACGTCGAATTCCAAACTCGGCCAATGGTTCTGGCTGGTGGCGGTCAGCCCGTCGAACAATTCGGTCGTGGTGATGCGCTGGTTCGGCTCGAAAGCCGCGCCCTGCCCCAGATTGACCAGACCGTTGGGTTCCTCGGCCCCTGCCGCGACCACGCCGCGCGGGCGGTGGTATTTGAACGACCGGCCGACCAGCATCTGGTCATTGGCCAGTAACGCGGACGCCAGCGTATCACCTGCAAAGCCGCGCAGGTTCTTGCCGTTAAAGGTAAAGGTGACAGGCTTTGTGCGGTCGATCAGGCGACCATGACCCGCAAGACGCGTGCTCATGCGAAATCTCCCCATGTCCAGCCGGGACGTTTGGCCGTGATCTTGTCGCAGATGTCCTGCGGCGGTTCCGTTGTCTGGGCGGGATAGGTGCCGAACACCTCTAGCGTGGCGGTGCAGCGCGCGGCGAGGAACCATTTGCCGCAACCGTAAACATGCCGCCAGCGTTCGAAATGCACGCCCTTTGGGTTTTCGCGCATGAACATGTAATCCTCGAACTGGTCATCGGATGATCCCGGACCGTGCCGTTTCAGATGCGCTTGCCCGCCCGCATGCAGATCGGTTTCATCGGCATCGGTGCCACAATAGGGGCAATGAAGGGTCAGCATAGGCGCACCTTTTGTCTGGAATTCGTCATCAATGCGCGACCCCCGCGGCGACGCTTTCATCGATGAATTTGCCTTCGCGGAAACGGAACATCGAAAATTCATCCGTCAGCGGCGACTGCCCCTTGGCCATCAATTCGGCCATGGCCCAGCCCGATCCGGGGATCGCCTTGAACCCGCCTGTGCCCCAGCCGCAGTTGACAAAGACGCCATCGACAGGGGTTTTCGACAGGATCGGTGACCGGTCGCCGGTCACATCCACGATCCCGCCCCATTGGCGCAGCATTTTCAGGCGCGCAATCATCGGGAAAGTCTCGATCAGGGCGCGCACGGTTTCCTCGATATGATGGAAACTCCCGCGCTGGGTATAGTTGTTGTAGCCGTCGGTGCCGCCGCCAATCACCATTTCGCCCTTGTCGGATTGCGACATATAGCCATGCACGGTGTTGGCCATCACGACGACATCCATGCAGGGCTTGATCGGCTCCGACACCAGCGCCTGCAAGGCCACCGATTCAATCGGCAGGCGGAACCCGGCCATCTGCGCCATCACACCCGAATGCCCCGCCACGACCAGCCCCAGCTTGTCGCAATCAATCGCGCCCTTGGTCGTGTCAACGCCGATCACGCGGCCCCCATCGCGGCGAATGGCCGTAACCTCGCATTGCTGGATGACATGCATGCCCATATCCGAACAGGCCCGCGCATAGCCCCAGGCGACCGCATCGTGGCGCGCCGTGCCACCGCGCGCCTGCCACAACCCGCCCAGCACCGGATAGCGCGGCCCGTCGATATTCATGATCGGGCAAAGTTCCTTGACCTTCTCAGGCCCGATCCATTCGGTTTTCACCCCTTGCAGCGCATTGGCATGGGCAGTGCGTTTATAGCCACGGATTTCGTGCTGGGTCTGCGCCAGCATGATCACGCCACGCGGGCTGAACATGACGTTATAGTTCAGGTCCTGGCTCATCGTCTCATAAAGGCTGCGCGATTTTTCATAGATCGCCGCGGACGGGTCTTGCAGGTAATTGGACCGGATGATCGTGGTGTTGCGGCCTGTGTTGCCGCCACCAAGCCAGCCTTTTTCCAGGATCGCGACATTGGTGATGCCAAAGTTCTTGCCCAGGTAATAGGCCGTGGCCAGCCCGTGGCCGCCAGCACCTACGATGATCACGTCGTATTTCGCCCGTGGCGCTGGGTTGGCCCAGGCACGGGTCCAGCCGGTATGTTGGCGGAACGCTTCTTTCGCGATGGCAAAGGCGGAATATCGTTTCATCTGCGCGCGATTCCCTGTCTAAACTATGCCCCTGTCTGGACCTTTCGGGGTGTAGAAAGGATACTACCAGCGGCGTCTGGACCGCGATTTACGACATGCCGTCAACACTGTGAAGGGACGTGGCGTCGCAGGCCCTTTTCACCTTGGCCCATGGCGGCTATGTCGGGGCAAGCAAATGCGTGAGGGCATATGATATTCTGGATTTTGGTCGGCGCAATGACATTGGCCGTGGCAGGTTTGATGGCCATCCCCCTGCTGCGCGCCCCCGATGTGCAAGGCGAAAACCCCGATATCGCCATCTACCGCGCGCAACTGGCCGAGATTGACCGCGATCTGGAACGTAGCCTGCTCGAACCAGACGAGGCTGAACGCTCGCGCACGGAAATTTCCCGCCGGCTGCTGGCCGCCAGCAAGACAGGCGCAGACCCGCTGCGCAGCCCCAAGCGACAGGGCGTGGTGGCGGCGGGGGTGCTGGCCGTGATCGCGGCGGTGACATTCGCGACCTACACACAGCTGGGCGCGCCCGGATATGGCGACGTGCCGTTGCAGGCGCGGCTGGCGGCCTCGGACGCGATGCGCGCCAACCGGCCCGCGCAGGTCTTTCTAGAACAGGTGGCACCACCACCGCCGCCTGTGAATGTTCCCGATGATTACCGCGCCGCCATCGAACAGTTGCGCGACATCGCCCCGACCCGTCCCGACGATCTGGAAGCTTGGTCGCGGCTGGCCTTTCACGAAGTCGAATTGCGCAATTATTCCGGTGCCGCCGTGGCCCAGGGGCGGGCGGTCGCAATCATGGGCGATACCGCGCAACCTGCCGATTTTGCCCGCTTGCTGGACCTGCTGGTCGTCGCGGCCGGTGGGCTTGTCTCGCCCGAAGCCGAACAGGTGATCCGCAATATTCTGACGCGAGACGAGAGTAACGCCGCAGCGCGGTATTATCTTGGGCTGCTCTATGATCAGACCGACCGGCCCGATCTGGCCTATCGGCTGTGGCGCGATCTTGCCGAAAACGGCGATCCGGCCATTTTCCACGTCGCCTCGGCCCGCCAGATGATCGAGGATGCGGCCTTTCGCGCGGGTCTCGATTATACTCTGCCAGAGGTCCGCGGCCCATCTGCCGATGATATCAACAATGCGCAGGACATGACCCCAGAAGACCGGCAGGCGATGATCGGCGGCATGGTTGCGGGCTTGGCCGACCGGCTGGCAAATGACGGCGGCACCGCTGCCGATTGGGCGCGGCTGATCACCGCCTACGGCGTGCTGGGCGAAACCGACAACGCCCGCGCGATCTGGGTCGAGGCGGCGGATGTCTTTGGCGCCAATGCCGAGGCGATGGCGATCCTGACGCAAGCCGCGCGCGACGCAGGCGTGGTGGAATGATCTGCGCCACCCCCGAGGATTTCGCGGCACAACTTCCGCGCCACGGTGCTGTCGCGGGGCTGGATCTGGGGACGGTGACGATCGGGGTGGCGGTATCGGATGTGATGCGCAGCGTGGCGACCCCGCTGGAAACCATCCAGCGCCGCAAATTCACGCTCGACGCCGCGCGGCTGTTTGAAATCACCGGCCACCGCAGCATCGCGGGGCTGGTGCTGGGCCTTCCGCGCAATATGGACGGGTCCGAAGGGCCGCGCTGTCAGGCGACCCGCGCCTTTGCCCGCAATCTGGAAAAGCTGACGCCGCTGCCGATCACCTTTTGGGATGAACGGCTGTCCACCGTCGCCGCCGAACGCGCCATGCTCGAGGCGGATATGTCCCGAAAGCGTCGCGCAGAGAGGATCGACAACGTCGCCGCCAGCTATATTCTGCAAGGCATGCTGGACCGGCTGCGACATCTGGAGGCGCGCGCGTGACCATCCCCGAACCGACCGACCACATCTGGAAACGGGCCGAAATCGACAGCCCCTGCATCAAGATCTGCGTGATCCAACCGGAAACGCGGCTCTGCACAGGCTGTCTGCGCACGATCGACGAGATCAGCGCCTGGTCGCGGATGACACCCGACGCGCGGGCGCAGGTGATGGCAGAATTGCCCACGCGCAAAGGGCTGGTCGCCAAACGGCGCGGGGGGCGTGCGGGACGGGTGACGTGAGGCGTCCGTCGGCACGCAGAAAGCCTGTGTGACGGCGCAGCTTTGCGGCCTGATCCATTGCCGCCCGCAAGACTGCGCAACAGTATTTCATCGCGCGGGCGGTGCCCCAAAAGTCAGTCTCTGATGCCACTTCGGACCGCGCATTGGTGCAGACGCGCCGCGAAATAGGTCGCAAATATTTCGTTTTCCGGATAGTCGCTGGCCGCTTTCCAATAGGCACCAAGACGCCCGATCAAACCCGCGATCCAATCGGCCGCCTGCATGGTCTGATAGCGATGGCTTTCCAACTGAAAAGGTGGCTCGACAAGACAGCGTCGCTGATCCACGCCATACATGGCAATCGCCGCTTGCGTGACCAGTGCAGACCTTTGGTCGTGTTCGTCCAGAGCAAGCAGGAACTTTTCGCCGGGGTTGCAATCGAGGTCACAATGCTGGTCGATGCGCTTGATCGCTTCTTTCAGAATATGGCGATACAAGGCATTCGCATCATGCGCTGCGGGCGGGTCTTTCTTGCACTGGCCCACATAAAACACAAAGCCGCCAAGCGTTTCGATCTTGTTGAACAGCCGATTGGTGAAGCGGCGCAGCTCTTGATAGGTTGCGACATTCCTGACGGTGTAAAGAGCAGACCCCTTTTTCTCCCAAACAGCGGGATGGGCTTTTGCTTGTTCAATCTCGAATTTCAACAGCTCGCATTTGCGCTGATAGAACCATGTGCCGAAATTGCGCACCTGCCCAATCGGGAGCACGAGCCCGGCAAGGCCAAAGACGGGGCTATCGTTATGTCGGGGATCATTGCGGGCGATATAGGGGCCGATATGCCCAAATTCATCCAGATAAGCGATATATGTCAAACAGTTACCTATAAACACGAAAACCCGCGCTTTCGCGCGGGCCTCGGAATGAGGGCAACACATGTCTGCGCCTCCATCCCTACATAAGAGATCACGTCTAGATTGTCAAGCGCGCATCACGCTGCCGCGCAGGGCGCGTAAGGTGGATCGTGATCCACCCTACCCCCTTGGAAACACGAAACACCGGTCCCGCCGGATCATAATCCATAATGGCGTACCGGGTTTGGGCAAAAACACCGAGGGGACAGCGGCGCGCAGGATGGACCCGTCGAAATCCATCCGGAATTCCACCAGACTTGACGCGCCGATGAACCGCGCGCGCTGCACCACACCACGGGCGGGGGTGCCGTCTTGCGGGGTCGGGTTGGGGCCGCGACCCGCGCGGTCAAAGTCGATTTTCAGATGCTGGGGGCGGATCACGATATCGACCTCGGTGCCGTCCGGCACGCCGGGGGCCAGAAACTGGCCAAAGGGCGTATCGGTCAGTGCCCCCTGCACTTTACCCTTGATCACGTTGATATCGCTGAAAAATCCGGCGGCTTCCAGATCCTTGGGGGCGTTGTAGATATTATAGGGCGATCCACGCTGCACGATCCGCCCGTCGCGCATCAGCGCAATTTCATCGGCCATGCGCAGCGCTTCGTTCGGTTCATGGGTAACCAGCAGAACGGCGGTGCCTTCGCTTTTCAAAATCTCCAGCGTCTCGTCGCGGATATCGTCGCGCAGGCGGTCATCAAGGCCGGAAAACGGCTCGTCCATCAGCATGATGCGCGGCTTGGGCGCCAGCGCGCGGGCCAGTGCCACGCGCTGCTGTTCGCCGCCCGACAATTGATGCGGGTATTCATGCAAATAGCGCAGCATGCCGACCTTTTGCAAAAGGTCGGTGACCCGCCCGTCATCACGCCGCCCGCGCAGCCCGAAGCCGACGTTCTGCGCCACGGTCAGATGCGGGAACAGCGCGAAATCCTGAAACATCAACCCGATGGACCGGCCTTCGGGCGGCACGCGGTCCACCGTGTCGCAGATCAGCTGGCCATCGACATGGATCGTGCCGCTGTCCTGCATATCCACACCCGCGATGATCCGCAGGGTGGTGGATTTGCCGCATCCCGATGGCCCCAAAAGACACGTCACCTGCCCCGGCATCACCGTCAGGCTGACGTCATCGACCACGCGCCGCCCCGCAAAGGTCTTGACCAGATGGCGGGCGGCAAGGCGGGGCAATGTCATGCGAACAATTCCTGATGAAAACAATTGGGCTTTGCCGACCTAACAACCCCGCCCTGCCGGTGCAAGTGGCTCAGATCGTCGCGTTGATCGCCCCGCCGTCCAGCACGATATTCTGGCCGACGATGAACCCTGCATGCTGCGAACATAAAAAGGCACACATCGCGCCGAATTCATCTGCCGTGCCATAGCGGCGGGCGGGGATCGTCGCCTCGCGCTGGGCCTTGGCTGTCGCCATGTCGATGCCCTGCGCCTTGCTGACGCCGGTATCAAGGCTGATCGCGCGGTCGGTCGCATGGATGCCGGGCAACATGTTGTTGATCGTCACCCCGTGCTGCGCCACCTGCCGCGCGGTGCCTGCGACATAGCCGGTCAGCCCCGCGCGCGCGGCATTGGACAGGCCCAGCTGCGCAATCGGTGCCTTGACTGACCCAGAGGTGATATTGACCACCCTGCCCCAGCCCTTGGCGATCATGCCGGGCAACAGCGCCTTCATCAGCGCGATGGGCGCCAGCATATTGGCATCAAGCGCCTTGATGAAATCATCGCGGTCCCAATCGGACCACAGGCCCGGTGGTGGCCCGCCCGCATTGGTGACCAGAATATCGACGCTGCCCGCGGCATCCAGCAGGCGCGCACGGCCTTCCTCGGTCGCCACATCGGCGGCGACGGTCGTGACCTGCACGCCAAAACGGGCGCGGATCCCGGCGGCGGTGGCCTCCAGCGCGTCCACGCCGCGCGCATTCAGCACAAGGTTCACCCCTGCGGCGGCCAAAGCCTCGGCGCAGCCGCGCCCCAGCCCTTTTGACGATGCGCAGACCAGTGCCGTTTTACCTGAAATTCCCAGATCCATTGTCGTCCCCCCTGTATTGCGCCCCTGACCTAGCATCCCCGCCGGACATCGGCAATTTGATCTTACCCCAGTCGCGCCCAGCGTGTAGAGATCGGGCATGGCAAACACCCAGATCACGATCGATGTGTTCCGCGCCGAGGATATGTGCGTCATCGACGGTGTGCTGACCGGCGAAACGCTTGGCTTTGCCGATGAACTGGTTTTGGACGATATCTATGCGCTGGCGGCGACATCCGCGCCGCTGTCGCTGGATCTGGTGACCGGACAGGCCGGGCTGCGCCGCAAAACCGGCGCGCGTAATGCGGTGCATCTGGATTGCTGCCTGACGCTGATGGCCCCCGATGGCACCCCCCATGACGCGCTGGTGCTGGTCGAGGAAAACGCGGGCCTTGCCATCGCTATCTATCTGATGGCCTTGGGTGATATCGTGCCGGACCAATCCTACCGGCTGGTCAGGATCGCGCGCGAAACCGCGACCCGCCGCTTTGCCGAAGCGGCAGCAGGGTCTTTCGCGCGCGGCACAAGGATCACCATGGCGGATGGCCGGATGCGCGCGGTCGAAACGCTGGCCCCCGGCGATCTGGTGCTGACGCGGGATGCGGGCAAACAGCCCTTGCGCCATGTGACGCAGGCCACGATGCGCGCGACGGGCCGCTTTGCGCCGGTGGTTATCACCCAAGGCACCCTGCACAATGACGCCGATCTGGTGCTGCGCCCCGACCACCGGATTTTCGTCTATCAACGCAGCGATCTGCTGGGCGCGGGCCATGCAGAGGTGCTGATCCGCGCGCACCAACTGGTCGATGATGTGACCGTGTTGCGCAGGCGCGGCGGCTATGTCGATTATTTCCAGCTGGTGTTCGACGATCACCACATTATCTATGCCGAAGGGATCGCCGCGGAATCGCATCTGGTCGATACCACGACCCGCCATGCCCTGCCCGCCGATGTGCCGCTGCACCGCCACGGCCCGCATCTGGCGTATCTGGTCCGCGACAGCCTGATCGACCCGGCAACGGCAGCGGCGCTGCTGCGGCGCGCCTCGACCGGTTAAGGGCTGCGTTCGGCGGCGAAACTGCCGTCGAAAGTGTCGATATCATCGCCCCGCCGCACAGCCCCCCGCGCGATCACGCCAGCGACGCCCGCGCCCTGCAGGCCGTGAAAATCGCCCGACATTTCAGCCGTGACATCATGGGCCACGGCATTCTGCGTCAGGGTGCCGGACAAATCGGCGGTAAATTGGTAATCGCGCGCGGCGGCGGCATCGGGGTAAATGCGGCCATCGCTGATCTGCAAATGCCCCGTCACCGGACCCGCCCCGCCTTGCAGATTGCCGATACGGCCGGTCACCGGATCGGGTGCCGCGCCAAAACGGACCCGCAGGTCCAGATCACCGTGATAGGGGGCAGCCGCCGTGCCGCCCAAGGGCAGGGAAAGCCGCACACGGCCGGCATAGGCCACCTCGCCCATCGGCGGCAAGGTAGCAAAAGGCGTGATCCCCGCTGTCGTCACACGGTCGCGCAAGGCGGCAAAGCCATCCGCAGACGCACCATTGCCTGCACCAACATCGCCCCCACCCCCGCCGGAACACCCCGCCAGACCAAAGACCAGACATAGAACAAAGGACAAAATACGCACCATGCCGCTTTGTCGCGGAACTTGGTTAACAATCCGTTACGATGGCAAGGCCCGTCACGGCGCCGCCTGTTCGGCCACCAGCACCAAGGTGCCGGTGCGCACCACCCCGTTCTGCGCCAGCAGCGGGTCCAGATCAGACGCCGACAGCGCGCGGACAGGATCACCCAGAAACACGCCTGTCATCGTGCCTGACACGGCCAGCACCTGACCCGCACCTGACAAAGCCCCTGCATAGCTCAATTGCGGATCACGCGCGACCGGCCCGTCGTTGATTGTGATGTCACCGCCGAAATCCTGCACGCCACGGCCCGGCACCGTGCCGAAAAACCGGTCCATCCGGCCGCTGGCGCGGGCTGTGCCGAAATCGACGTCCAGCCGCGCATCGCCGATCAGCACCAGTTCTTGCGCGCCTTCCACGCGCAGGGTGGCAAAGCCGGTGAATTGCGCGCTGCCATCCACGGGCAGCGCAGCGGTCGTGGGGGCCATGCCCATGACACCGGCCCCGGGATCGCCCAGCACCCTGACCCGCTGTGCGGCATAGATATCCAGCCGCGCCAATCGCGAATCAATCCCGCTGCCGGGGCTGTCGCCACCGCCACCGCCCCCGCCGCCGCAGCCCGACAGGATCGCGCAGATCGCCAGCCATCCTGCCCTGAAACCCATTGCGCCGCCTTTCGTGCCCAGCCTAGCGCGCAATCGTTTATCTTGCGTCAAGACCGGCCGACACATTGCCCTTTTGCAGCGAAACGCCTAAAGCGTGACGCCATGACCAACCGCCCCGCTTTGCCGCCCGAAATCGCCCGCCGTCGCACCTTTGCGATCATCTCGCATCCCGATGCGGGCAAGACGACGCTGACCGAAAAATTCCTGCTTTATGGTGGCGCGATCCAGATGGCCGGTCAGGTCCGTGCCAAGGGCGAGGCGCGGCGCACACGGTCCGATTTCATGCAGATGGAAAAGGATCGCGGCATTTCGGTGTCCGCATCGGCCATGTCCTTCGATTTCGGTAAATACCGGTTCAATCTGGTGGATACCCCCGGCCACTCGGACTTTTCCGAAGACACCTATCGCACGCTGACCGCCGTTGATGCCGCCGTGATGGTGATTGACGGGGCCAAGGGCGTCGAAAGCCAGACCCGCAAATTGTTCGAGGTCTGCCGGTTGCGCGACCTGCCGATCTTGACGTTTTGCAACAAGATGGACCGCGAAAGCCGCGACACTTTTGACATCATTGACGAAATTCAAGAAAATCTGGCGATTGACGTGACCCCCGCGTCATGGCCCATCGGCGTGGGCCGCGATTTCATCGGCTGTTACGATATCCTGCGCGACCGGCTGGAACTGATGGACCGCGCCGACCGCAACAAGGTCGCCGACAGCATCCAGATCAACGGGCTGGATGACCCCAAACTGGCCCAGCATGTGCCTGCGGACCTGTTGGCAAAATTCCGCGATGAAATCGAGATGGCCAAGGCATTGCTGCCCAAACTCGACCCCGCCAGCGTGCTGAACGGGTCGATGACGCCGATCTGGTTCGGCTCTGCGATGAACAGCTTTGGCGTCAAGGAATTGATGGACGGGCTGGCCACCTATGGGCCAGAACCGCAGATCCAGTCGGCGCAACCCCGCAATGTCGCCCCCGAAGAAACCCCCGTTACCGGTTTCGTGTTCAAGGTGCAGGCCAATATGGACCCCAAACACCGCGACCGCGTGGCCTTTGTCCGGCTGGCCTCGGGGCATTTCGAACGCGGCATGAAACTGACCCATGTGCGCAGCAAAAAACAGATGGCGATCACCAATCCGGTGCTGTTTCTGGCCGCCGACCGCGAACTGGCCGAAGAGGCCTGGGCCGGCGATATCATCGGCATCCCCAACCACGGCCAGTTGCGTATCGGCGACACATTGACCGAGGGCGAGGCGATCCGCGTCACCGGCATCCCGTCATTCGCGCCCGAATTGCTGCAAACCTGCCGCGCGGGTGATCCGATGAAGGCCAAGCATCTGGAAAAAGCCCTGATGCAATTCGCCGAAGAAGGTGCCGCCAAAGTGTTCAAACCGACGTTCGGGTCGGGGTTCATCGTCGGCGTCGTGGGGGCCTTGCAATTCGAGGTGCTGGCCAGCCGGATCGAGCTGGAATACGGCCTGCCCGTGCGGTTCGAAAGCTCGCAATTCACCTCTGCCCGCTGGGTCGCGGGGGACAAGATGGCGGTGGATGCCTTTGTCGCGGCCAATAAACAGCATATCGCAACCGATAACGACGGCGACACCGTGTTCCTGACCCGCCTGCAATGGGACATCGACCGCGTCGGCCGCGATTATCCCGCGATCACCCTGACCGCGACCAAGGAAATGATGGTCTGATTCTAAGATGTTAACGCGTTATTTACGACTATGCTGCGTGATGTGGCATGATTTGGCGTTTTATGATCTTGTGTTTCCTGCTGACCGCTTGTTCGCCGATCGGTAGTGTCGTCAACTTTCATGACAACTGGACTGGCATCGACACAATCACCACCAATGAACAAGAGATTTTCCGTGACAGACAGGGCGTCATGCTTGTGCGCCCTGCGATCACGTCGCGCGGCGGGCAACGCGCCTTTGGAATAGTGACGCGTATTTATCGGATCGTACCGAACGGACCAATCATTGAGAAAATAGAAAGCAATGGCAATCTGCTGCGCTATCAAAAGACTGACAGGCTGCTCACGCAATGCATCGACACCTGCCGCCGCACCGAAATCGGTGTGATCCATCTTACAGAGGCGGAATTTCGCAACGCTGCCAAGTCTGGCCTGCCGCTGCGGATATTCGGAAGGCGCGGTCGCTATCATGGCACCGTGTCACCCGCGCTGTTGCAGACGCTCCTGGCACAAATTGATGCGACCCCGCAGGCTGCAGCCATCAGCGCGCCGCAACATCCGCAGTGCAGAACGGATCATCGTGCAATCTGTCGCTCCAAAACACCGCGATGACCCGCGACCTTGACGATCATTCACATTTCCGATACCGCCTGCGCAGGTCATTGCTGGCCGATGACGCCGGGACGCCGGAAAATCGCGTCCTTTCATTTCTTGCGGACCGATCCGCAACAACAGGACGCATATGATTAAATTCTCCGATTTGAACCTTGATGCCAAGGTTCTTCAGGCGGTGGCCGAAACCGGCTATGACACCCCTACCCCCATTCAGGCAGGCGCCATCGCCCCCGCGCTCGAAGGGCGCGATGTGCTGGGTATCGCCCAGACCGGCACCGGCAAGACCGCAGCCTTTACCCTGCCGATGATCACGCTGTTGGGCCGTGGCCGCGCGCGCGCGCGGATGCCGCGCAGCCTTGTGCTGGCACCGACCCGCGAACTGGCCGCACAGGTGGCCGAAAATTTCGACACCTATGCCAAATACACCAAACTGACCAAGGCGCTGCTGATCGGCGGCACGTCGTTCAAGGATCAGGACAAGCTGATCGACAAAGGCGTCGATGTGCTGATCGCGACCCCCGGTCGTCTGCTGGACCATCTGGAACGCGGCAAGCTGATCCTGACCGACGTCAAGATCATGGTGGTCGACGAGGCGGACCGGATGCTTGACATGGGGTTCATCCCCGATATCGAGGAAATCTTCAAACGCACGCCGTTCACCCGCCAGACCCTGTTTTTCAGCGCGACCATGGCACCCGAAATCGAACGGATCACCAACACCTTCCTGTCGAACCCCGCCAAGGTCGAAGTCGCCCGCGCCGCCACCACGAATGTGAATATCAAGCAGGGCGTCGTGATGTTCCGCGCCAGCGCCAAGCTGCGCGAAGCGACAGAGAAACGCGCCCTGTTGCGCGCGCTGATCAATGCCGAAGGCGAGGCCTGTTCCAACGCGATCATCTTTTGCAACCGCAAGGCCGATGTCGATGTCGTGGCGAAATCGCTGAACAAATACGGCTATGATGCCGCGCCGATCCATGGCGATCTGGAACAAAGCCACCGCACGCGCACGCTGGAATCCTTCCGCGACAACAAGTTGCGGTTCCTTGTGGCCTCTGACGTGGCAGCGCGGGGGCTGGATATTCCAGCGGTGACGCATGTGTTCAATTTCGATGTGCCCAGCCATGCCGAGGATTACGTCCACCGCATCGGCCGCACCGGTCGTGCAGGCCGGTCGGGCGTGGCGATCATGATCTGTTCGGGACGGGATGAGAAAAACCTCGAAGACGTAGAACGTCTGGTGCAAAATCCGATCCCGCGTCTGGACAATCCGCTGGGCGTGACGGCCCCCGTGGCCGAAGAAGTGACCGAGGACGCGCCAAAGCGCAGCCGCAGTCGCAGCCGCCGTGGTGCCGCCAAGGACACACCCGCCGCAGCAGCACCGGTCGAGGCGGTAGCTGTAGACGCGCCCATCGCAGCGCCTGTCGCGGCGCCCGTCGAAAAACCGGCGGAAAAACCGGCCGAACCGCAGCAGCAACGCGCGCCCCGCCCGCCCCGCGACGAGCCGGCAAAGCCGCGCGACGACCAGCCGCGTCCGCGCTATCAGGATCGCCGCGACAATGGCCCGCGTGTCATCGGCCTGGGGGATGATACCCCCAGCTTCATTGCAAAAAGTTTCGAAGAACGCGCCAAAGGCTAGGCCAGTGTCGGGCTGAAGCCCGACCTACGCAATGCCAAAAGGCCCCTGCACATGCAGGGGCCTTTTTCGTAGGTCGGGCTTCAGCCCGACTCCCGCGACCTTAGGCCAGACGGCTGATGATCACGGTGACTTCGGGCTTTTTGCCAATCTCGCCTTGTGCGGATTTGCGCGCGATCATCTTGATCTCTTTTTCCAGCTTGTCGTCATCGGCCAGCGTCTTGGCATGGGCGCGCCCGATGAATTGCGCCAGATCTTCTTCGACGACATCGACCAGCGGCACGTCGTTGCGTCCCATCTCGGGCAGGCCCATGATCTCGACCCAAGGATCGCCCAGCATATCGCCGTCTTCGTCGATGATCAGCGTCACGATCATATGCCCGTTCATCGCCATGCGGATCCGGTCGCGCACCACCCCGTCCAGCGCGCCGACCTGCACCGACCCGTCCAGATAGGTGCGGCCGGTTTCGATATATTCGGCGACCTTGGGGCGGTTGCCGGACAGGTCGATCATCATGCCATTCACGGCCACGATCCCGGTCATGCCGCTGGCCTCGGCCAGTTTGGCATGTGCGCGCAGATGGCGGTGTTCACCATGCATCGGGATCAGCACCTGCGCCTTGATGATCTGGTGCATCCGCACCAGATCGGGCCGGTTGGCATGGCCGGACACGTGGTATTTGCCACCCGCATCATCGACGACATCAACGCCCAGTTCCGACAGCTGGTTCATGATCTTGATCACGCCGCGTTCGTTGCCGGGGATGGTTTTGGAGGAAAACAGGAATGTATCGCCTTCTTTCAGCTTCATCCCCAGATAGGACCCCTGCGCCAGCTGCGCCGAGGCGGCACGCCGTTCGCCCTGCGACCCTGTCACCAGCAGCATCAGGTTTTGCCGTGGCACCGACAATGCATCCTCGACCGAGATGACAGCGGGAAAATCGGTCAGCAGACCTTCTTTCGTGGCGGCATCGACCATCGCGCGCATCGCACGGCCCAGCAGAACCACCGACCGGCCCGCGGCCTTGGCGGCGGTGGCCAGCGTCTGCAACCGCGCCACGTTGGACGCGAATGTCGTGGCCACGACCATGCCGGTGGCATGCCGCATCATTTCAGTGATCGCGGGGGCCAGCGTGCTTTCGGACCGGCCTGCGTTTTCGGAAAACACATTCGTGCTGTCGCAGATCAACGCCTTGACGCCGGGCTGCGCCACCTCTTCCCAGAGCGCGGCATTCCAAGGATCGCCGACCACGGGGTTTTCGTCGATCTTGAAATCGCCGGTATGCACCAGCCGCCCGTCAGGCGTGTCGATCAGCAGACCAGCGCTTTCGGGGATCGAATGGCTGATCGGCAGATAGGACACTTTGAACGGGCCGCAGGTGATGACATGCGGATAGGGGTCCACGACCTTGACCACATTGGGCGATCCACCGTGTTCTTCCAGCTTGCGCCGCGCGATATTGGCGGTAAAGGGGCGCGCATAGACCGGCGCGCCCAACTGCTGCCAGCAATGACCGACAGCGCCGACATGGTCTTCATGCGCATGGGTGATGAAAATCCCGTCAATCTGGTTGCGGCGGGCGGTCAGCCACGAAATATCGGGCAGGATGATATCCACCCCCGGCGTGCTGTCCATATCGGGAAAGGTGATGCCCAGATCGACCACGATCAACCGCTCTTTCCCTGCAGGGCCATAGCCGTAGACATAGGCGTTCATGCCGATTTCACCGGCACCCCCGAGAGGCAGATAGATCAGGCGGTTGGCGGTCTTGGCGTTGCTCATGCAATTTCCTTGTTATGGCGGTGGATGACGGTCAGGCCGTGCATCGTCAAATCGTCTTCGAACACGTCGAACAGGGTTTCGGTCTGTTGAAACAAGGCAGCTAAGCCCCCCGTCGCGATCACTGGCATGTCACTGCCGCGTTCGGCTTTTATCCGTGCGCATATCTCACGGACCAGACCGATGTAACCCCAAAAGACGCCGGATTGCATACAGGCCACGGTGTTGGTGCCGACCACGGATTGCGGTTTGGTGATATCGACATGCGGCAGGGCGGCGGCGGCATTGTGCAAGGCCTCAAGGCTCAGGTTCACGCCGGGCGCGATCACGCCGCCGACATAGGCGCCGTCGGTTTCCACCACGTCAAATGTCGTCGCCGTGCCGAAATCCACCACGATCAGGTTGCCACCATGCCGGTCAAACGCCCCCGCCGTATTGACCAGCCGGTCCGGCCCGACCTGCGTGCCGATATCGACGCGCGGCGGCACCGGCAGCGCGCAATCGGCCTTGCCCACCACCAGCGGGCGGCAGTTGAAATACCGGTCCGCCAGCACACGCAGGTTGAACACCACCCGCGGCACGGTGGAACTGATGATCACCGCGTCAATGCTGACATCCACGTTCTGCAACCGCATCAGCGTGGTCAGCCAGACGTAATACTGATCCGCCGTGCGCTGCCATTCGGTGCTGGTGCGCCATGTGGCCAGAAACCGGTCTCCGTCCCAGATCGCAAAGACCGTATTGGTATTGCCGCAATCAATCGCCAAAAGCATGAAATCCCCCCGTTTAGAAATAGACATCCGCCGCTGAAATCACGCGTGGTCCGGTGCCGGTGATCAGCACCAGATTGCCGTCCTCGTCGATCGTGTCAAAGGTGCCGGTGATCTCGTCGCGCATGGTGCGGGCGGTGATGACCTCGCCCAGTCGCGCGGCATGGGCCAGCCAGTCCTGACGAATACGCGCAAACCCCATCTGTGCCAGCTTGGCCTCTTGCGTGGCATAGGCATCGGCCAAGGTGGTCAGGAAATCCACGGGTTCCACCTCCCAGCCGCCCATCTGGGTCAGGCTGACGGGGGCAAAGGCCGCATCGGCCACATCCTGCGGCGCATGGCGCAGGTTCACGCCCACCCCGATCGACAGCCAATCGACGAAAGGCCCCTGCCCGCTGCTTTCCAGCAGGATGCCCGCGACCTTGCCCCCTGACAGCAGCACGTCATTGGGCCATTTCAGCGACAGTTTGTCCGCAGGCACATAGATCGACAAGGCGGCGAACAGCGCATTGGCCGCCAGAAACGACCGGCGCGCAGCCTCGGCCGGTGTGGCGTCGGGTTTGAAGATCAGCGTCGCATTCAGATTGCCCGCAGGGGCCTGCCAGACACGGCCCCGCCGCCCGCGTGCGGCGGTCTGGGTCTGTGCGATGATCCATGTCGGCCTGTCGATATCGCCCGCGCGGCGCGCAGCCTCGGCCATGGTGCTGTCCACCTTGTCCAGCATGATCCGGCCATAGGCGTCGGGCCAGTGGCCGTGACCTGACGGGTCAGTTGACAAGCGTTGCCGCCGCCGCAGCGGCAATCGGGTCCAGCCCGAACAGGTTGACCCCCGGTATCCACGCCAGCCCGACGATCCCCGCCGTCACCACCGCCGTCACCCACAGCATCGGCGGCACGCGGCCATCCAGCGCCTGCGTGTCTTCGCCGAAATACATATAATAGACGATGCGCAGGTAATAGAACGCCGAAATCACCGAGGCGATCACACCGGACACAGCCAGCCATGCCAACCCGCCTTCATAAGCGGCCAGCAGCACGGCATATTTGCCAAAGAACCCCAGCATCGGCGGCACGCCCGCAAGGCTGAACATCATCACCAGCATGACCAGCGCCATCAGCGGCTGGCGCTTGGCATGGGATTTCAGCGCGGCGATATCGGTCACGGGCCGTCCGTCCTTTTCCATCGACAGGATCAGGGCGAAAGTGCCGATATTCATCGTCACATAGATCACCATATAGACCAGCATCGCCTGAACGCCGCCCACGGTGCCAGCGGCCAGACCCATCAGCGCGAACCCCATATGCGAGATCGAGGAATAGGCCATCAGCCGTTTGATATTGCTTTGCCCGATGGCGGCAATCGCGCCCAGAAACATCGACACCAGCGCAAGGAAGGCCACGATCTGCTGCCAGTCGCCAATGATCCCGCCGAATGCGTCATGCACGACGCGGGCGAACAATGCGATCGCCGCGACCTTGGGCGCTGTCGCCATGAATGCGGTGATCGGGGTTGGCGCGCCCTCATAGACATCGGGTGTCCACATGTGGAACGGCGCGGCCGATACCTTGAACGCGAAACCCGCGATCAGGAAGGCCATGCCGAACAACAGGCCCAAGGATGCCCCGCCTTCGGCAGCCGCGATGATCCCGGTGAACAAGGTCGTGCCGGCAAAGCCATAGGTCAGCGATGCACCATAGAGCAACAGACCAGAGGACAGCGCGCCCAGCACGAAATATTTCAGCCCCGCCTCGGTCGATTTGGCGCTGTCACGGCGCAGCGACGCGATCACATACATCGCCAGCGATTGCAGTTCCAACCCCATATACAGCGCCATCAGATCGCCCGCGCTGACCATGACCATCATGCCCACGACGGCCAGCGTGATCAGCACCGGATATTCGAACCGTAACAAGCCACGCCGCAGCATATATCCTTCGCTGATCAGCAGCACGGCGGCGGCGGAAATCAGGATCGTGATCTCGGCAAAGCGCGCGAAACCGTCATCGACGAACATACCGCCAAAGGCGATATGGGTGCCTTGGCCATTCACGCCGATGGCAATGGCGACCAGTACGAACAGGCCCGCCGTCATCCATGTCAGCAAGGAGGCAGCGCCGTCCTTGGTCGTATAAACCGCGCCCAGCAGGGCCACCATCGCATAGACCGACAGCACGACCTCGGGCATCAGGATCTGGATATCAGCGCCGATCATGGTCAGCTTCCTTCATTCGCAGCGACTTGGCTGGCGGCGTCAAAGGCCGCCAAGGCCGCGTCGTAATTGTCAATCAGCGCCGCAACGCTTGGCCCGATCATGTCCAGCACCAAGGCGGGATAGACACCCAAAAGCAGCGTCATCACCACCAGCGGCGCAAAGATCATGCGTTCCCGCCCCGTCATATCGGTGATGGAACGCAGGCTTTCCTTGATCAGATCGCCCAGCACCACGCGGCGATAGAGCCACAGTGCATAGGCGGCCGAAAAGATCACCCCCGATGTCGCCACCAGCGCCACCCAGGTATTGACCTGGAACACGCCGACCAGCGTCAGGAATTCACCCACGAACCCCGATGTGCCGGGCAGGCCCACGTTCGCCATGGTGAAGAACAGAAAGATCAGCGCATAGGCGGGCATCCGGTTGACCAGACCGCCATAGGCGTCAATCTCGCGCGTGTGCATCCGGTCATAGATCACGCCGACACACAAAAACAGCGCGCCAGAGATGAAACCATGGCTGATCATCTGGAAAATCGCCCCGTCCAGCCCCTGCTGGTTAAAGGTGAAAATCCCCATGGTCACGAACCCCATATGGGCCACGGATGAATAGGCAATCAGCTTTTTCATATCCGCCTGCACCAAGGCGACCAAGGATGTATAGACAATGGCAATGGCCGACAGCCACAGCACCAGCGGCGCCATCACCTCGGACCCGACAGGGAACATCGGCAGGCTGAAGCGCAGGAAACCGTAACCGCCCATTTTCAGCAGGATCGCGGCCAGCACGACGGACCCCGCTGTCGGGGCCTGCACGTGCGCATCCGGCAACCATGTGTGGACCGGCCACATCGGCATCTTGACCGCAAAGCTGGCAAAGAACGCCAGCCACAGCAATGTCTGCATCCCGCCGACGATCTGGACGCCCAGAATGCTGAAATCCTCGGTCCCGAAGGCGAAACCCATCAGCGTCGGGATATCCGTGGTCCCCGCTTGGCTGAACATCGCCACCATGGCGACCAGCATCAGGACAGAACCAAGGAAAGTATAAAGGAAGAACTTGAAGGACGCGTAAATCCGGTCCTTGCCGCCCCAGATGCCGATGATCAGGAACATCGGGATCAGGCCCGCCTCGAAGAACAGGTAGAACAGCACCAGATCAAGGGCAAGGAACACACCCAGCATCAGTGTTTCAAGGATCAGGAAGGCGATCATATATTCCTTGACCCGTGTCGTCACATTCCAGCAGGACGCGATCACCAAGGGCATCAGGAAGGTCGTCAGCATCACGAAAAGGATCGAAATGCCGTCCACGCCCATCTTGTATTGCAGACCCATGATCCAGTCGGCGGTTTCCACCATCTGGAAATCGGTATTGGTGGGGTCGAAATTGGTCAGGATGAACAAAGAACAGATAAAGGTGACGATGGTCGTGACCAAGGCCACCCATTTGGCATTGCGCTGTGCCGCGGCATCATCGCCACGCAGGCCAAGTGCAAGAATGACCGCGCCTAGAACGGGCAGGAAGGTCGTCAGCGTCAGGATATTACCCATCAGTTCCACCCTCCGTTCAGGGTGACAATGGTCAGCAGCACGGTGATCCCCAGCACCATCGCAAAGGCATAGGTGAACACATAGCCCGATTGCGCCCGCCCCGCGAGGCGGGTGAAGAACGGGATGATCCCCATGGCAACGCCGTTGATCCCGCCGTCAATCATTTTGGTATCGCCCTGTTTCCACAGGATACGCCCAAGGGCCAGCGCGGGCCGCACGAAGATGAAATTATACAATTCGTCAAAGTACCATTTGTTCAGCAGAAATTCATACAGCGGGGCCTGTTGCTTGGCCAGCAGCGCCGGCAGTTCGGGCCGCCGGATATACATCTGATAGGCCAGCGCAAGACCGCCCAGCATCGCCAAGAACGGCGCAAGGCGGACCCATGTCGGCACCTCATGCGCATCGTTCAGCACATGGTTGCCTTCGCGGGCATGGATTGCACCCTCGCCCGGTGCGCCGGTCAGGTTGTAATGCGGTTTGGCGTGTTCGTCCTCGGCCCCATGTTCGCCTTCGGCTTCGGCGGCGGCATAGGGGACGCCGAAAAACTTTCCAACCTTGGCATTCGATCCAAAGAAACCGCCATACCAGACCATGCCGCTGAAAATCGCACCAATCGCCAGCACATAAAGCGGGATCAACATGCTGCGGGGTGCGTCATGGGCATGGTCATGCGTGTGCTTGTCACCGCGCGGCGTGCCGAAAAAGGTCAGGAACATCAGCCGCCAGCTGTAAAAACTGGTCATCGCGGCCGCGATCACCAGCATCCAGAAGGCATAGCCGCCCGCGGTGCCGGCATAGGCGCTCTCGATAATCGCATCCTTGGACACGAAACCGGCAAAGCCGATGGGAAAGCCTACATAAAGCAGCGGAATACCCACGCCGGTGATCGCCAAAGTGCCGATCATCATCATCCAGAAGGTCTGCGGGATCTTGTGGCGCAGACCGCCATAATTGCGCATATCCTGTTCATGGTGCATCGCATGGATCACCGACCCCGCCCCCAGAAACAGCATCGCCTTGAAAAACGCATGGGTCAGCAGGTGGAACATCGCGACCGAATAAACACCAAGGCCTGCGGCGACGAACATATAGCCCAGCTGCGAACAGGTCGAATAGGCGATCACGCGCTTGATGTCGTTCTGCACCAGCCCCACGGTCGCGGCGAAAAACGCGGTCGTGGCGCCAAGGAAGACGACAAAGCTCATCGCCTCTGGCGCATATTCCATCAATGGCGACATGCGGCAGACCAGGAACACACCCGCCGTGACCATAGTCGCGGCATGGATCAGCGCGGACACGGGCGTCGGCCCTTCCATCGCGTCGGGCAGCCATGTGTGCAGGAACAATTGCGCCGATTTGCCCATCGCGCCGATGAATAGCAAGACCGCGATCAGGTTCGCAGCGTTCCAGTCGCGCCACAGAAAGGTGATCGTCGTGTCGGCAATCGCAGGTACGGCAGCGAAAATATCGTCAAACTGGATGCTGTCCGCCAACAGATACAGCCCGAAAATCCCCAACAGGAACCCGAAATCGCCGACACGGTTGACGACAAACGCCTTGATCGCCGCGGCATTGGCGCTGGGTTTGCGGTAATAAAACCCGATCAGCAGGTAAGACGCGACGCCCACCCCTTCCCAGCCGAAAAACAGCTGCAACAGATTGTCTGCGGTCACCAGCATCAGCATCGCAAAGGTGAAGAACGACAGATAGGCAAAGAACCGTGGGCGATAGCTTTCGTGTTCCTTGAAATTCTCGTCATGGGCCATGTAGCCGAAGGAATACAGATGCACGAGCGCCGATACCGTCGTGATCACGACCAGCATGATCGCGGTCAGCCGGTCCATGCGGATCGCCCAATCGGTGGTCAGCGTGCCGCTGTCGATCCAGCGCAGGATCGACAGGCTGTAACGGCCATTGTCATGCAGCGACGGATCGAAGGTCAGGAACACGACCCAAGACAGGAATGCCGCCAGAAACAACAGGCTGGTCGCGGTCCATTGGGCTGCGGTTTCGCCGATGATCCTCCAGCCAAAGCCACAGAGGATCGCACCGACCAGCGGGGCAAAAAGAATGATACTTTCCATCTGGTCAGCCCTTCATCACGTTGACGTCTTCAACGTCGATGGTCCCGCGGTTGCGGAAGAAACACACAAGGATCGCCAAACCAATCGCCGCTTCGGCAGCAGCGACGGTCAGCACGAACAGCGTAAAGACCTGCCCCACCAGATCACCCAGAAAGCTGGAAAAGGCGACAAGGTTGATATTCACCGCCAGCAGCATCAACTCGATGCTCATCAGCAGGATGATCACGTTCTTGCGGTTCAGGAACAGCCCGAAAATGCCGATGATGAACAGCGCCGCCGCCACCGTCAGATAATGTTCAAGTCCGATCATTCATGCGTCCCTCCGAAGCGTGGGCTTCGATATTCTTGTTTGTCACCGCCCCGGAAAACCCCGGACCAGCCTTGTTTCACAGGCCCTGACCGGGCTTGACGTCGCGCAGTTCCATCGCCTTGGCGGGATCGCGGTACATCTGGTTCAGCACGTTCTGGCGCTTGATATCGACGCGGTGGCGCAGGGTCAGCACGATGGCCCCGATCATCGCCACCAGCAGGATCAGCCCCGACAGCTGGAACAGCAGGAAATACTGGTCATAGAGCAGCATCCCCAAGGCGCGGGTATTGTCCATCTCGCCCACGGGGGCGGCGATCCGGCCTTCGACACCTTCGGAAAAACCCCAGACCCCCAGCGCCATCGCCAGCTGCATCAGGATCACCACCCCGATCAGCAAGGCCAGCGGCAGGTATTTGGTCATCTCCGCCTTCAATCCGGCGAAATCCACGTCCAGCATCATCACCACGAACAAAAACAGCACCGCGACCGCGCCGACATAGACGATGATCATCAGCATGGCGACAAATTCCGCCCCCAGCGTCACGAACAGACCGGCCGAGGACAGAAACGCAAGGATCAGCCACAGCACCGAATGCACCGGATTGCGGCTGATCACGGTGAACAGCCCGCCGGTGACGGTCGATATGGCGAAAAGGTAAAAGGTGAAGGCGAACACACTCATGCGTCATCGTCCTTTTGCAAGACTTCGTTGGCCAGTTCCATCGCCTTGGTCATCGCCGGCACGCCCGCGAACATGCCCATCTGCGCGATGGTTTCGGCGATTTCCTGTTTGGTCGCACCGGCCTCGACCAGATGGCGCACGGTCAGGCGGATCTGCGCCTCGGCCTGCGCACCCAGCACGGTCAGCCCCGCCAGCGTCAGCAACAGCCGCGTCTTGGCGTCCAGCCCTTCGGGGTTGATGCCTTTGCCAAAGAACATCTCCATCGCGTCCTTGGGCATCGTGGGCCAGAGGTTTTCAAACCCTTTGGGCGTAAACGCCTCCATGTCGAAATTCATCGACTTGGCCCAGTCCTGGCTCATCTTCATCATCGATTCAAAGGGGTTCTGATCGCTCATCTGTAGGGCGCGTCCAAAGCAAGGTTGCGCGCGATCTCTGATTCCCAGCGGTCGCCGTTTTCCAACAGCTTGGCCTTGTCATAATATAATTCTTCGCGGGTTTCGGTGCTGAATTCGAAATTCGGCCCTTCGACGATGGCATCCACGGGGCAAGCCTCTTGGCAGAAACCGCAATAGATGCATTTGGTCATGTCGATGTCATAGCGGGTCGTGCGGCGCGATCCGTCATCGCGCGGTTCGGCGTCGATGGTGATGGCCTGCGCGGGGCAGACAGCCTCGCATAATTTGCACGCAATGCAGCGTTCCTCGCCATTGGCATAGCGGCGCAGCGCATGTTCGCCACGGAAACGGGGCGACAGCGGGCCTTTTTCATGCGGATAGTTCAGCGTCGCCTTGGGCGCGAAAAAGTATTTCATCCCCAGCTTGAACCCGACCCAGAAATCCTGCAGCAGGAAATACTTGGCCGCGCGGGTGTAATCCATATTGGTCTTGGACATATCTTAGCCTCCGATCGTCCAGCGGGCCCAAAAGCCCCCCAGCACTTCGTATTTCGCCAAAAACGACACCAGCACCACCCAGCCCAGCGACAAGGGCAGGAACACTTTCCAACCGATCCGCATCAACTGGTCATAGCGGTAACGCGGGGTGATCGCCTTGACCATGGCAAAGGCGAAGAACACCAGCATCATCTTGCCCACCATCCACAGGATGCCATCGGGCAGGCCGGGGATCGGTGACAGCCAGCCGCCCAGGAACAACAAGGTGACCAGCGCGCACATCAGCACCACGGCCATCAATTCGCCGATCATGAACAAAAGGAACGGGGTGGATGAATATTCGACCTGATAACCTGCAACCAGTTCGGATTCAGCCTCTGGCAGATCGAACGGCGGGCGGTTGGTTTCGGCCAGCGCCGAAATGAAGAACAAGAACAGCATCGGGAAATGCGCGATCAGATACCAGTTGAACAGCCCCGCATTGCCGCGCTGCGCATTCACGATATCGGTCAGGTTCATTGATCCGGTGGAAATGATCACGCCAATGATGATCAGGCCGATCGACACCTCATAGGAAATCATCTGTGCCGCAGACCGCAACGACCCAAGGAACGGATATTTGGAGTTCGACGCCCAACCGCCCATGATGATGCCGTAGACACCCAAGGACGAGATCGCGAGGATATAGAAAATCGCGATATTGATATCGGCCAGCACCCAGCCATCGTTGAACGGGATCACCGCCCAGGAAATCACCGCCACGACGAAGGTGATCATCGGGGCGAGGAAAAACACGAATTTATCCGCCCCGGCAGGGACCACGATTTCCTTGACGATATATTTCAGGAAATCCGCAAAGGATTGCAGCAACCCGAACGGGCCCACGATATTCGGCCCCCGCCGCATCTGGACCGCGGCCCAGACCTTGCGGTCGGCATACATCAGGAACGCCAGCGCCAAAAGCAGCGGGATCAGCACCAGCAGCGATTGCCCAAGGATCAGCAGGACAATCCCAAGGTTGGTATTGGTAAAGAATTCGACCATTGTGTCGTCCTTATTCCGCAGCCAGCGGTGTGGTTTTGCGTGCCTTGGCATTGGCGCTGAGTTCGGCCATCAGGCTGGACGCACGCGCAATCGGGTTGGTCAGATAGAAATCACTGACAGCCAGCACAAAATCGGCCTTGCCGGGTTTGGCAATCGGCAGTGGTTGCCAATCGTTTTCGGCAACCTCGTCGAGGTTTGCCAGATGCGGATGCGCCGCAACCAGCGCCTGCCGCAATTGCGCGATACTGTCATAGGGCAGTGTCGCCCCCAGTTCGGCGGACAAGGCCCGCAGGATCGCCCAGTTTTCCTTGGCCTCGCCCGGTGGGAAACTGGCGCGCAGCGCAAGCTGTGGGCGCCCTTCGGTGTTGACGAACAATCCGCCTTCTTCGGTATAGGCGGCGGCAGGTAGGATGATATCGGCGCGATGCGCACCACGGTCGCCATGGCTGCCCTGATAGATCACGAAAGCGCCCGGTTTGATCTCAACCTCGTCGGCACCCATGTTATAGATGACCTCGGCCCCATCCAATGCAGCGTCCATGCCGCCATCAGTCACGGCACCCACATCCATCGCACCGACACGGCCAGCAGCCGTATGCAGCACAAGAAAGCGCGATTTGGTCTTGTCGGCCAGCGCCATGGCTTGGGACAGAACCGCCGCGCCATCGGCTTCGCGCAGCGCACCCATGCCGATGATGACAAGGCTGTCCATATCCTTGACCGCGCCCATATCCTTGGCGGCGGTATCGACCAGCGCCTGCCGGTCGGTGCCGATATGCACGACATCATAGGTCAGCTCGACGTTCGGCCCGATCAGCCCGACATTGGCGCCACGCGCCCAAGCCTTGCGGATCCGCGCGTTTAGCACGGGGGCCTCATTACGCGGGTCGGTGCCGATCAGCTGGATCATCTGCGCGCTGTCGATATCTTCAATCGCGGCCGTGCCGACATAGGCGGACCGGTTGCCGATGGGCAGTTTCGCGCCATCGGTGCGGCATTCGACACGCCCGCCCTGCCCTTCGATCAGTTGTTTCAAGGCAAAGGCCGCCTCGGTCGGGGCCAGATCACCAACCAGACCGGCGATTTTCTTGCCCTTCATCGCGGTGGCGACAGCGGCCAGCGCCTCTGGCCAGGTGGCTTTGCGCAGCTTGCCGTTCTCGCGGATATAAGGCGTGTCCAGCCGCTGCTTGCGCAACCCGTCCCAGACGAAACGGGTCTTGTCGGAAATCCATTCCTCGTTCACGCCGTCATGGTTGCGCGGCAAAAAGCGCATGACTTCGCGGCCCTTGGTATCGACGCGGATATTGGACCCCAGCGCATCCATCACGTCGATGGATTCGGTCTTGGTCAATTCCCAAGGCCGCGCGGTAAAGGAATAAGGCTTGGACACCAGCGCCCCCACGGGACACAGATCAATGATATTGCCCTGCAAATTGCTGTCGAGCGTTTCGCCCAGATAGCTGGTGATCTCTGCATCCTCGCCACGGCCGGTCTGGCCCATCTGGCTGATGCCCGCGACCTCGGTCGTGAAACGCACGCAGCGGGTGCAGGAAATGCAGCGCGTCATATGGGTTTCGACCAGCGGGCCAAGGTTCAGATCCTCGGTCGCGCGCTTGGGTTCGCGGTAGCGGGAAAAATCGACGCCGTAGGCCATCGCCTGATCCTGCAGATCGCATTCGCCGCCCTGGTCGCAGATCGGGCAATCCAGCGGATGGTTGATCAGCAAAAATTCCATCACGCCTTCGCGGGCCTTTTTTACCATCGGGCTGTTGGTTTTCACAACCGGAGGCGTGCCATCGGGGCCGGGCCGCAGATCCTTGACCTGCATCGCGCAGCTTGCGGCGGGTTTCGGCGGGCCGCCCACCACCTCGACCAGACACATGCGGCAGTTGCCGGCGATGGTCAGCCGTTCGTGATAGCAGAACCGGGGGATTTCGATGCCCGCGACTTCACAGGCCTGGATCAGGGTCATTGCCCCGTCCACCTCGACCTCGGTTCCATCGATGATGACTTTGCGCAGATCAGACATGGCGTGCCTTTTTGTTCCCGTCGCGCCATGTGCCGCATTAGGGGTAGGCGCGTTGTGGGCGTTCTAACCCGCAAGCGCCCCTGACGCCAGTGCGATCCGTAAAAAAGACGGCAATTTGTGATCGCTGATCATCGGTCAGCGCAGAAGCCAGCCAACGCGTGTATTTGCGGCGATTTGTGCTTGTCCGACAGTGCAATAACTGGCCGGATCATCGGTCGCGGCCCCCAATGCGGCCAGCTGCGCCCTTGCGATATCTTCCAGCCGCCGCTTTTCGGCGTTGTCGTCGATATAAGCGTCAATCTCTGCCTGACTATAGCCCAGATCGCGGGCCGTTGCGCGCAAAGATTGCAGATAGGTCAGACCCCGAAAGGTCCGCGCGCGGATGCTGTCGCATTTTTCTGCTATCTCGTAAGCCATGCCGACATAAATGATGCCGTCACGCACTGCGGGTTCGTCGCGCAGCTGCGATTGCGCCGACAGCGTGCCTGCCAGACTGACCGTCGCCAGCAGAATGACCATGATCGCGATTGTTGTTCTTGTCATCTCATGCCTCTTGTCCGGATGCTCGGGGCGGCATCCTTGGCCATCAGATTGCGACGGATGGCGCGTTATTCAATATCAACAGAACGACAGCGGGGATTTTCCGCCCATCACGGGTATCATCGCATGAAAAAAGGCCGCGCCAAGGCACGACCTTTTTCAAAAGCATCACAAATTGTCGGCAGATCGTCAGACCGGGACCAACATCACGCTGATCAAGCTGCCTTGCAGCACTTCGGCATCGGCAGCGGGGCAGAGATCCGCCCCCTGCAAGGTGACCCCGTGTTTGGCGGTGAAACTGCGCTGGCTGACATCGGTTTCCAGTTCAATCGCGCCGCGCTGTGCATTGGCGGACAATGACCCACGGCCCAATTCATTGCGGCGTTCGTTCAGCGCGGATTCTAGTTCCGCATCATAGCGGTAGCGCGCGCAATTCTGCGCTACCTGTGCGGCGATGGTCTGCGTGGCGTGATAGGCAGGGGTCGGCATGGTCAGCAAAGGCTGCACGGCCGGTTCGGCCAGATCGCGTGCCGGGCCGGACCCTGTCGCGCAGGCAGCAAGCGCCAGCGCCACAAAGACCGCCCCGCTGCGGATCATCATTCCGCAGCCAGCCCCGCGATCCGTTTATGCTTGATCCGGTCTTCGATTTCGTCGCGGAAATTCTTGATCAGCCCCTGAATGGGCCAAGCCGCCGCATCGCCAAGCGCACAGATCGTATGGCCTTCGACCTGTTTGGTCACATCGAGCAACATGTCGATTTCATCGACCGATGCATTGCCTTCGACCAACCGCGCCATCACGCGCATCATCCAGCCGGTGCCTTCGCGGCAGGGCGTACACTGACCGCAGCTTTCGTGTTTGTAGAATTTCGACAGCCGCCAGATCGCCTTGATCATATCGGTGGAATTATCCATCACGATCACGGCTGCTGTGCCAAGTGATGATCCTTTTTCCTTCAAAGCATCAAAATCCATGATCGCATCGCGCATGTTTTCACCGCGCACGCAAGGCACCGACGACCCACCGGGGATCACGGCCTTGAGGTTGGACCAGCCGCTACGGATGCCGCCGCAATGTTTTTCGATCAGTTCCTCGAAGGGAATCGACATTTCTTCTTCGACGACGCAGGGGTTGTTCACATGGCCCGAAATCGCGAACAACTTGGTGCCTGCGTTGTTCGGTCGGCCAAAGCCGCTGAACCACGCGCCACCCCGGCGCAGGATCGTCGGCACCACGGCGATGGATTCGACGTTGTTCACCGTGGTCGGGCAGCCATAAAGGCCCGCACCGGCGGGGAATGGCGGTTTCATCCGCGGCATGCCCTTTTTGCCTTCAAGGCTTTCGAGCAGGGCGGTTTCCTCGCCACAGATATAGGCGCCTGCCCCGTGGGTCAGGTAAATTTCAAAATCCCAGCCGGATTTGCAGGCGTTCTTGCCCACAAGCCCTGCGGCATAAGCTTCGTCAATCGCGGCCTGCAGCGCCTCTTTCTCGCGGATATACTCGCCGCGGATGTAGATATAGCAGGCATGGGCATTCATCGCGAAAGACGCGATCAGGCAGCCTTCGACCAATGTATGCGGGTCGTGGCGCATGATTTCGCGGTCTTTGCAGGTGCCGGGTTCGGATTCGTCGGCATTGACCACCAGATAGGCGGGGCGACCATCGCTTTCCTTGGGCATGAAGGACCATTTCAGACCGGTCGGGAAACCCGCACCCCCGCGCCCGCGCAGACCGGAGGCTTTCATCTCGGTCACGATCCAGTCGCGGCCTTTCTTGATGATGTCAGCGGTGCCATCCCAATGGCCGCGCGCCTGCGCGCCTTTCAGCGTGCGGTCATGCATCCCGTAAAGGTTGGTGAAAATCCGGTCTTGGTCCGTGAGCATCAGTTCTCGCCCTTGTCGTTCCGGCGCAGGCGCCAGAGTTGAAACGTCTTCCACAGCGCAAAGCCGAAACCGGCCAGTGCTGCAAGGTCAAATATGGCCCGTGTCCGGTTGGACCAGCCATATTGCGACCCGATCATGGTGACCAGCACCCACAAACCACCAACGGCGGCGACCGTCAACGCGACGCGTTGTCCGGCCTTCGCCTGATCTGTGTCGCCATGTCGTGCCATGGTGATCCTTATGCGCCTGCGGCCAGTGCCTTGGCCTGCGCAACCCAGCCATCACGGCTGGCGCGACCTTTGAGCCCTTGCAGATTGGCATCCATCCAGGCCAGTTCCTGCGGTCCCCAAGACGCGATCTGGTCGAAATGAAAAATTCCCATGGCATGCAGGGTCTGTTCCATCTTTGGACCCACACCGCTGAGTTGGCGCAGGTCGTCAGGCTGGCCACCCCGCGCGGCAGCCAACGTGGCAGGCTTTGTCCCAGCGCCGGAAGCGGCGGCAGATGCAGCTGGTGTGGCAGATGTCGCGGCAGGTGCGGGTGCAGGTGCGGGTGCAGGTGCGGGTGCAGCTGCCACCGCGGCAGCAACGCGATCATTGCGCGCCGGACGCCAGCCCAATGCCAACGCCAGACCCGCGACACCCGCCACGATGATGGCGACGAACACCGCGCCAATTAGGCCAAGGTCGTAAAGCACATAGGCCACACCCAGTGCGACAACGAAAACAAGGCCCGCAATCGCGGCGATGCCCATCCAGATCGGTGCAGTGTTGTTCATCTTTTCAATTCTCCTCTCAGGGGGTTGCCCGTGCAATCAATTCATCGCGGAACCGGTTCTGCGTCAAAGGATCACAGCACAACCCGCACTGCAACTTTTACCTGAAATGATGGCATTGCGTAAATATTTTGTAAGATCCCCTGTCACCGCCCCGATCGGCCCGCAAAGAGCCTAAGCCTTGGGCTTTTTCGGGGCCGGTTTGGCGCGCGGCTTTTTGGTGACGGCCTGTTCGGCAGCTCCGGCCTGTTCGGGGTTGGATTTCGACACCGGCTTGGCCTTGGAAGATGCTTGCGCTTCTTGCTGGGTCACGCCACTGGCGTCGGCTGGCACATCGGCCGATGGTTTGGGGTCTTTGCGGGGCTTTCTGGCGACGGGCGCTTTGGGTTTTGGCGCATCGGTGATCCAGGGGGTCAGCAAAGGCACCTCTGTCCCGTCGATCCGCTTGACCGTGTCGCCGATATCGACGGCGGCCTGCGCGCTGGCATTGTACTGCGCCTTGCCGGATGTGAAATCCTTGAGCGTGGTCAGCCCGCCCTTGGGTTCGGCGGCGAAACGCCCGTTCTGGGGGCCGGGTGTCGGCACGCGGCACGCGGCCAGTTCGTCGATGATCTCGGCCAGCCGTGCGGTGGTCAGGTCTTCGTAATAATCCTTGCCGATCTGGGCCATCGGCGCATTGGCGCAGGAACCAAGGCATTCGACCTCTTCCCACGAAAACTTGCCGTCAGCCGACAGGCTATGCGCCTTGGGGGCGATCTTGTCCTTGCAGACGCCAATCAGATCCTCGGCACCGCAGATCATGCAAGACAGCGTCCCGCAGACCTGAATATGCGCGACAGACCCAACCGGCTGCAACTGGAACATGAAATAGAATGACGCAACTTCGAGCGCGCGCATATAGGCCATGTCCAGCATCTGGGCGACATATTCGATGGCGGGCCGTGTCAGCCAGCCTTCTTGTTCCTGCGCACGCCACAGGATCGGAATGATCGCCGAGGCCTGGCGGCCTTCGGGGAACTTTTTCATCTGCGCCTCGGCCCAGGCCAGATTGGCATCGGTAAAGGCAAAGGTCGCGGGCTGGTCGTGGTAAAGGCGGCGTAGCATCAATTCATCCCGGTCATCATGACAGCGCCAGTGATCGGCGCAAACAAAGCGGCGGAAAGGGTCCCGCCAAGGTTCAGCCCACCCATTAGCACAAGCACGCTTGCGGGCAAGCCGATTGACATCACAGGCAGGCCCCTGTGGTGATACGGAACGACCGGCCATCTGACCCGATCTCGCCCCGGCCTTCGGCGCGCAATTCGGTCATGATGCGGGCCATGTCCTGCTGGGACAGGGTCGCGCTGGCAAGAACGGTCTGGGTATTGGCGCTGGTCAGCTCGCAGCCATTGGCGGTGACAGCGGCGATAAAGCGGTCCTTGGACGATCCGGGATTGACGGGGGGCGGCGCAGCCTGCGGCGCAACCATCGCCGTCGGATATGGCGCGGGCATCATCATCGGATAGGCGCAGCCCGACAGGGCGACAAAGGCAATGAAAGGCAGCTGGCGGATCATGGTGTCATCTTTCAATTAACGGGTCCCGGCGGGCCCTGCCTGCATCACTCGGCAAGCACCACAGCATCACGACCGGCCACTTCAGTCAGCCCATAACCCAGCACGGCCACGGATAAAGCAATCCCCGCCACGCCGCCAAAAATGATACCGGCAACAGGCCGCCGAAACCAGCGCGACACGGCCGCCGACAGGAAAAACCCGACAGCCACCGCCGCGCCAAGCACGACCTGTTCCATGGTCATCTGTCGATTTCCCCGAAAACCACGTCCAGCGTGCCGATGATCGCCGCCACATCGGCCAATTGATGGCCGGTGGCGATATGATCCATCGCCTGCAAATGCAGATAGCCCGGCGCACGCAGTTTCGCGCGATACGGTTTATTGGTGCCATCGGCCACCAGATAGACGCCGAATTCGCCTTTGGGCGCCTCGACCGCGGCGTAAACTTCGCCCGCGGGGACGTGGAAGCCTTCGGTGTAAAGTTTGAAATGATGGATCAAGGCTTCCATCGATGTTTTCATCTCGCCACGGCTGGGCGGGGTCATCTTGCCGCGCGCCATCACATCGCCCTTTTCCACGCGCAGCTTGGCGCAGGCCTGGCGGATGATATGGGTGGACTGGCGCATTTCTTCCATCCGGCACAGGAACCGGTCGTAACAATCGCCGTTCTTGCCGACCGGTACCTGAAATTCGAATTCGTCATAGCATTCATAGGGCTGCGCACGGCGCAAATCCCATGCCAGCCCCGACCCGCGCACCATGACGCCGGAAAAGCCCCAATCGTGGATATCCTGTTCGGTCACAACGCCGATATCGCAATTGCGCTGTTTGAAGATGCGGTTTTCGGTCAGCAGGCTGTCGATATCATCCAGCACGCGTGGGAAAGTCACAGCCCAAGCGTCGATATCCTCGATCAAGGCATCGGGCAGGTCCTGATGCACACCGCCGGGGCGGAAATAGGCGGCATGCAACCGCGCCCCGCAGGCGCGTTCGTAAAACACCATCAGCTTTTCGCGTTCCTCGAACCCCCACAGCGGCGGGGTCAGTGCGCCGACATCCATCGCCTGCGTGGTGACATTCATCAAATGGTTCAGAACACGGCCGATTTCGGAATACAGCACGCGAATCAGGCTGGCGCGGCGCGGCACCACAGTGCCGGTCAGCTTTTCAATCGCCAGACACCAGGCATGTTCCTGATTCATTGGCGACACGTAATCCAGCCGGTCGAAATAGGGCAGGTTCTGCAGATATGTCCGGCTTTCCATCAGCTTTTCGGTGCCACGGTGCAGCAGGCCTATATGCGGATCGCAACGTTCGACAATCTCGCCGTCCAGTTCCAGCACCAGCCGCAACACGCCGTGCGCCGCAGGGTGCTGCGGGCCGAAGTTGATGTTGAAATTGCGGATCTTCTGTTCGCCGGTCAGCGCGTCGACCGACCCGTCGTCATAGGTGTTCACGCGGATATCGCCGTCCATCATGCTGTCATCCTTACACAATTGTTCTGCCAGTTCGCTGGCAAGGGGCCGACGTTGCGCGCGACCCAGTCATATTGTTCAAATAATAGGCTTTGCGCAGGTGTGCGCAGCTTTTCAAGCATCGCCACCGGCCTGCCGTCATGCACCGCCTGTGCGGGCACATCGACAGGCCCGATCCCCAGAAAGGCACAGACCCGCGCCAGACCGTCCGCTGTCAGCAGCGTTTCGGCAAAAGCCACCAGCAGCCGGTCGGCAGGCACCACGCGGCGCAGATTGCTGATCACGCCGGCATAATCGCCACGGTCGAGGATATGGGTCTCTTGCCCACGGTTCAACATCCGGTACAGGATATTATTCGCCTTCTTTTCGTAAATTTCATGGCTTTGCCGCTGGCGATGCGCCTGCATCCGGATATGCGACCACAGCCGGTCCAACGGATCGCGGATCAGATAGATCACCTTGGTCAGGGGCGCTGCCGCAACCATCCAGTCCAGCAGCGCGTCAGACAAGGTGGCATAATTCGGGGTCATATCGGCATAGATCCGCGCCGCACCCCGCCCCTGTGTCAGCCATGCCAGATAGGCCGTATCATCACGGCGGTCACCGGCGACAACATCCATCAACGCCGCCATATCCGCGATCCGCCGGTCAAGGTTGCGGATCTGCCAGCCGCGATCTGCGGCCTCGGCCAGCACTTTGGCTTCGCGCAATTCGTTCAGGCGCAAATCGAAAGCGGCCAGTTGCTTGTCACGTTCGGGCGTGGTGAATGTGTCCCAGTAATGCGCTTCTTTCACTGCGGGCAGCGCGCAATCGGGATGATCGTGCAGCAAACGGTAAAACCACGACGTTCCCGCCTTGGTCGCACCGACGCAGTAAAGAACGGCAGGGTCTGTCACTTGCCTTCGGCCTTTGCCTTGTCATCGCCGGGCAGAACGTATTTGGCCCCTTCCCATGGCGACATGAAATCAAACTGGCGGTATTCCTGCACCAGACTGACCGGTTCATAGACGACGCGCTTCTGCACCTCGTCATAGCGGACCTCGGTGTAGCCGGTGGTCGGGAAATCCTTACGCAACGGATGCCCGCGAAAGCCGTAATCAGTCAGGATGCGGCGCAGGTCGGGATGGCCGGTAAACAGGATGCCGAACATGTCGAAAACTTCACGCTCGAACCAGTTGGCGGATGGATGCACCCCGATGATGGATGGCATCATATCGTCGTCGCGGATCTGGACCCGCACACGGATACGCTGGTTCTGATACATGCTCAGGAAATGATAGATCATGTCGAACCGCTTGGCGCGGCTGGGGTAATCCACCGCCGTGATATCCACCAGTGATGTGAACTGGCAATTCGCATCCGTTTTCAGGAAGTCCACGAAACTGACCAATGATGACGGGGCCACCGTGACGGTCAATTCGCCATGGGTGATATCCCAGGACTGCACGCAATCGGTGCGCTTGAGGTCCAGATGCGCGCCCAGTTCTTGCAAAGCTTCGGTCATGTGTCGTTCCTTCAGCGCGTGATGGTGCCGGTGCGGCGCATTTTACGCTGCAATTGCAGGATGCCGTAAAGCAGGGCCTCTGCCGTGGGCGGGCAGCCGGGGACATAGATATCCACCGGCACGATCCGGTCACAGCCGCGCACCACCGAATAGCTGTAATGGTAATAGCCGCCGCCATTGGCACAGGACCCCATCGAGATCACATAACGCGGTTCCGGCATCTGGTCGTAAACCTTGCGCAAAGCGGGGGCCATTTTATTGGTCAACGTGCCAGCGACGATCATCAGATCCGACTGGCGCGGGCTGGCGCGCGGCGCGGTGCCGAACCGTTCCAGATCATAGCGCGGCATCGAGGTATGCATCATTTCCACCGCACAACAGGCCAGACCAAAGGTCATCCAGTGCAGGCTGCCGGTGCGCGCCCAGTTGATCACATCCGCGGTCGAGGTGACAAGAAACCCCTTGTCCTGCAATTCCGCGTTCAGCAATTGCGCGCCATGTTCCTTGTCGGCCCCCACGGCCGTTCCGGTCATCACTCCCATTCGAGCGCCCCTTTCTTCCATTCATAGGCAAAGCCGATCGTCAGCACGCCCAGAAAAATCATCATCGACCAGAACGCCGTCATGCTGATGTCACCAAAGGCCACGGCCCAAGGAAACAGGAACGCGACTTCAAGATCGAAGATGATGAACAGGATCGACACCAGATAGAACCGGACATCGAATTTCATCCGCGCATCGTCAAAGGCGTTGAACCCGCATTCATAGGCCGACACTTTTTCAGGGTCGGGGTTGCGCACGGCAATCACGGCGGCCGCGATGATCAACAGCAAGCCCAGCGCGATGGCAAGGCCCAGAAAAATCATGATCGGCAAATAGTTGGACACGATATCAGGCAAGATGCGTTCCTTTCAAAAAAGCGCGCAGTCCGGCGCGCCCTTTGGTGGCTTCCCCCCACATACCGCCGCACCCTGCAAGGGTCAACCGAATGCGGTGTCGCAGCGGTGCGACACTGGCTCTTTCGGCTGCTCTGGCACAGCCGCAAATCGGCCGCATTTTATGCATCGCGGGTAAATCGGCGGCCTCAGTCTGGCCCCGACCAGTCAGGCACCCGTTTGTCGAAAAAGGCGGCGATGCCTTCGGCCGCCTCAGCCCCGTCCCAACAGGCGATCAGTGCATCGACAGACCGCGCGATCACGGCCGCGTCAATCACCGGACCCAGCGACCGCGCATAGGCTTTGGCCGCCGCCACCGCCTCTGGCCCGCAGGACAGATAGGGCGCAACCTCGGCGGCGATGGCGTCATCGAGCGCGTCAGCGGCTACAGCGCGGGCCAGAATATCCAGCGCCACAGCCTCATCCGCGCCGAACACACGCCCCGACAGAAAGACACGCCGCGCCCTGGCCGCGCCGATCCGCGCCAGCACATAGGGGCCGATGGTCGCGGGAATAAGGCCCAGCCGCGTCTCGGTCAGCCCGAACTTGGCCGTCTGCACGCCGATGGTCACATCACACACGCAGGCCAGCCCGACCCCGCCGCCAAAGGCATTGCCCTGGATGCGCCCGATCAACGGCTGCGGCAAGCTGTCCAGCGCCCCCAGCATCTGCGCCAGCGACGTGGCCGCCGCGCGCCGCGTGGGGGTATCCGCTGCCATCTGGTCACGCATCCAGCCCAGATCGCCACCGGCACAAAACGTAGGCCCCGCAGCCGCCAGCACGACAACACGGATGCGCCGGTCCGCCGCGATCCGCGCGGCGGCCTGCGTCAGCGCGTCAATCATCGCCTGCGACAGCGCATTGTGTTTGTCCGCGCGCGCCAGCGTCAGCGTCGCCACCCCGCGCGCATCCACCACCAGATCAATCATCGCATCCTCCTTGCCAGTGCCGCAGCCTCGGCGATGACATCTGTATCAATGCCGGTCTGAAAGCCCGCGCCATGCAACAGGTCCAGCACCTGTTCTGTCGCCACATTGCCGGGCGCACCCGGCGCATAGGGACACCCGCCAAGACCGCCCACGGCCGAATCAAAGGCGCGCAGGCCCTTGCCAAGCGCTGTCTCGATATTGGCCAGCGCCTGCCCGCCTGTGTCATGGAAATGGCCCGCCAGTTGATCGGCAGGCGCAATCTCCAGCACCGCATCCAGCATCGCCGCGACCGTTGCAGGCGTGGCTTTGCCGATGGTGTCGCCCAGCGACACAGGCATCGGGGCCAGCGCGCGCAACATCCCCGCAACCTTGGCCACAGCCTCGGGGGCGACCGGCCCGTCAAATGGGCAATCCGTCACGCAGGAAACATAGCCGCGCAAACCCACACCTGCGGCCTGCGCCGCGGCGACCACCGGCGCCAGCCGTTCCACCGATTCTGCGACCGAGCAATTGAGATTGCTGCGCGAAAACCCCTCGGAGGCCGCAACAAAAACGGCGACCTCATAGACCACCCCCGGCACACGCGCGGCGATAAACCCGTCCCAACCGCGCATATTGGGCACCAGCACCGCATACCGCACCCCCGCCACAGGCGCGATTCCCGCCATGACCTGCGGGGTGTCGGCCATTTGCGGCACCCATTTCGGGCTGACGAAACTGCCGATCTCGATATCGCGCAGCCCCGACCGGCCCAGAAGGTCGATCAGCGCCACTTTCTCGGCGACCGGAATCACCCGCTTTTCATTCTGCAACCCGTCGCGCGGGCCGACCTCATGCAGCCTCACAAATGTCATCGCCACCCCCATCTTCCGAGCCGAAATATCCCGGGGGAGCACCGGATCGTGTCCGGGGCCTGCCCCGGACATGATCCGGGGCGGGGGCAGCGCCCCCTGCCTCAGATCGGCGCAAGGGCCACCATCAGATCGCCTGCCGCGACCTGATCCCCCGGCTCTGCGGACACACTGGCAACGACACCATCGCGGGGCGCGCGCAGCACATGTTCCATCTTCATCGCCTCCAGCACGATCATCCGGTCGCCCTGCGCAACCTTGTCGCCCTTCTGCACCGCGACTTCGCGCACCAGCCCCGGCATGGGTGCCAGCACCACGTCACCGCCCGCCATATCGGACCCGCGCGCCAGCGGATCGACAATGGTAAACGTAACCGTCTGCGCGCCAAAGACACTGACCTGCCGCACCCCGTGCCGCAGCGCCCGCGCGCCCCAATCGGCCCCATGCCGCCGCAAGGTGACCGGCACCCCATCAACATCGACAAGAACCTGATCCGCACCAAGCACCTGCAAGCTCACCTCATGCAGCGCGTCACCCTGCCCCAGCACAATCCGCCGCACCAGCGGCTGCCAGAGCGTGAACCCCACCAGCGGACCTTGCGCAATATCCGCCGCCACCACCGCCGCGATGGCGATCATGCGGGCATCCGGCACAGGCGCGGCGCAGAGCCTGCCCTGCCCGCGCGCGATCAGGCCAGTATCGACAACGCCCGCGGCAAAATCTGCATCCCGCGCCAGCAGACGCAGAAAATCAAGGTTGGTGACACTCCCCGCCACCTCGGTCGCGTCCAAGGCGGCCTGCAGCTTGCGCAGGGCACTGGCACGGTCCGGCCCCTGCACCGTGATCTTGGCGATCATCGGATCGTACCACGGCGCAATTTCTGACCCTGGCACCACACCGCTGTCAATCCGCGCCTCAGGCGGAAACACCAGATGGTCGAGCCTGCCTGTCGCGGGCAAAAACCCTGCTGGCACATCTTCGGCATATAGCCGCGCCTCGAAAGCGTGACCCGTGATCGCCAGCTGATCCTGCCGCAGGGGCAGCGGTTCACCCGCCGCGACGCGCAATTGCCATGCGACCAGATCGACGCCGGTGATGGCCTCGGTCACCGGATGTTCCACCTGCAGGCGGGTGTTCATTTCCATGAACCAGAACCCGTCGGGGCGCAGCCCGCCTGCGCCATCAACGATGAACTCCACCGTGCCCGCGCCAGTATACCCGATCGCTTTGGCCGCCGTCACCGCCGCCTGCCCCATGGCCGCGCGCAGCTCTGCCGTCATGCCCGGTGCGGGGGCTTCCTCGATCACCTTTTGGTGGCGGCGTTGCAGCGAACAATCGCGTTCGAACAGATGAACGGCATCTGTGCCATCACCAAAGACCTGCACCTCGATATGGCGCGGCGTGGTGATATATTTCTCGATCAGCACGGCGGGGTTGCCAAAGGCATTGCGGGCCTCGGCTTGGGCAGAGGCCAGATGTTCCGCGAACCCGGCAGGCCCGTCGACCAGCCGCATCCCCTTGCCACCGCCACCCGCCACGGCCTTGATCAGCACCGGATAGCCGATTTTCGCGGCCTCGGACGCCAGTTGCGCGGCATCCTGATCCGCGCCGTGATAGCCCGGCACCACCGGTACACCCGCCTTGAGCATCAGCGCCTTGGCCGCGTCCTTCAGCCCCATGGCGCGGATCGCCTGCGCCGAAGGCCCGATAAACACCAGCCCCGCCTGCGTGACCTGATCCACGAAATCGGGGTTTTCCGACAAAAAGCCGTAACCCGGGTGGATCGCCTGCGCGCCCGTATCAAGTGCCGCCTGCACGATCAGATCGCCGCGCAGGTAACTGTCGGCGGCGGGCGCAGGCCCCAGCCTGACCGCCTGATCGGCAAGGCCCACATGCAGCGCACCAGCATCGGCATCCGAATAGACGGCGACCGTGCGCACACCCATGGCACGCGCGGTGCGGATGATCCGGCAGGCAATCTCGCCCCTGTTGGCTATGAGGATCTTGGTGAACATCACATCCGGAACACGCCGAAACGTGTCTCCTCTATGGGCGCGTTGCAAGCGGCGGCGAGCGATAGCGCCAGCACTTCGCGCGATTTGCGCGGGTCGATGATGCCGTCGTCCCAGAGGCGCGCGCTGGCATAAAGCGGGTGTGACTGCTGCGTGAACATATCAATCGTGGGCTGTTTGAAGGCGGCTTCATCCTGCGCCGACCAGTCACCGCCCGCGCGTTCGATCGCGTCGCGTTTGACCGTCGCCAGCACCCCTGCGGCCTGTTCGCCGCCCATCACCGAAATCCGCGACGTGGGCCATGACCACATGAAATGCGGGCTGTAAGCCCTTCCTGCCATGCCATAATTCCCCGCCCCGAACGACCCACCGACGACCATCGTGATCTTGGGCACCTTCGTTGTCGCCACCGCTGTGACCATCTTGGCGCCATGCCGCGCTATGCCTTCGTTTTCGTATTTCTGGCCGACCATGAAACCGGTGATATTCTGCAAGAACACCAGCGGAATGCGCCGCTGGCTGCACAATTCCACGAAATGCGCGCCCTTTTGCGCGCTTTCCGAAAACAGCACCCCGTTATTGGCGACGATCCCGCAGGGCCAGCCGTCGATATGGGCAAAGCCCGTGACCAGCGTTTCACCGAACCGCGCCTTGAATTCGTCAAAGCGCGATCCGTCCACGATGCGGCGGATGACCTCGCGGATGTCGTAAGGCGTGCGCAGGTCTGCGGGGATCACGTCGAACAGGCTCGCCGGATCAAGTGCCGGAGGTTCGGATGCCAAACGATTGACATAGCACGCGTTTCGTACTGCGCATGACGCCACCGCCTGCCGTGCCAGCGCCAGCGCATGGGCGTCATCCTCGGCCAGATAATCAGCGACACCGGACAGGCGGGTGTGGACATCGCCGCCGCCCAAAGCCTCGGCTGTCACCACTTCGCCCGTCGCGGCCTTCACAAGCGGCGGGCCTGCCAGAAAGATCGTGCCTTGGTCGCGCACAATGATCGACACATCGGCCATCGCAGGCACATAGGCCCCGCCTGCCGTGCAGGACCCCATCACCACGGCGATCTGCGGGATGCCCAGTGCGGACATCTGCGCTTGATTATAAAAGATGCGCCCGAAATGGTCGCGGTCGGGGAAGACCTCGTCCTGATTGGGCAGGTTCGCACCGCCGCTATCGACCAGATAGACGCATGGCAGGCCGCAGGCTTGGGCAATTTCCTGTGCGCGCAGGTGCTTTTTCACCGTCATCGGGTAATAGGTGCCGCCCTTGACGGTGGCGTCGTTGCACACGACCATGACCTGCACACCACCCACCAGCCCGACGCCCGCGATCACACCGGCACAGGGGGCGGCCCCGTCATAAAGCCCATGCGCCGCCGTCGCCCCAACCTCAAGAAACGGCGAGCCGGGGTCGAGCAGCCCTGCCACACGGTCGCGCGGCAGCATCTTGCCGCGCGCGATATGGCGGTCACGCGCGACCTGCCCGCCGCCCAAGGCTGCGGCGGCTGCGGCATCACGCACTTGCGCAAGGGCGGCTTCGTGCAAGGCGCGGTCAGTCATGTGGCGGGTCCTTGTGGTGGGGGCAGCGCCTCTCCGCGCGGGCCGGCATAGAAGGTCGTGGTCAGCCCGTTGGGATTGGCGCAATTGATGACCAGACGGATCGCCGGATCGGGATGGATGGTGGCGGCGCAATCGGTCAGCGCCGCACCCTCGCCCGCCATGGCGACATAGCTGGCGGCATAGCGGTTGATGATATCGGTCTCCGACGGCACCTGCCCCATGCGATAGCCAATGATGCCCGCCACCACGACAAGCCCCGCCACGGGGACAAAGAACATCCAGCGGGTCATGGTATGGCGTTCAGCGATGCGCGCGCTGCCATCCTCATCCCATCGCCCCCATCAATTCACGGCCGACCAGCATCCGGCGGATTTCGGATGTGCCGGCGCCGATTTCCATCAGCTTGGCATCGCGGAACAGGCGGGCAACGGGGGCATCGGCCAGAAAGCCTGCACCGCCCATCGCCTGCACGGCCTGATGCGCCTGTTTCATCGCCTCCTCGGAGGCATAAAGACAACAGGCCGCCGCATCCTGCCGCGTGACAGTGCCACGGTCGCAGGCCGCAGCCACCGCATAGACATAGGCGCGCGCGGAATTCATCGCCGTATACATATCCGCGATCTTGCCCTGCATCAGTTGGAAATTGCCGATGGGCTGGCCGAATTGTTTGCGCGACGCCAGATAGGGCATGGTTTCATCCAGACAGGCGGCCATAATCCCCAGACCGATCCCCGCCAGCACGACGCGTTCGTAATCCAGCCCCGACATCAAAACCGCAACGCCGCGCCCTTCCGCGCCCAGCACGTTGTCGAACGGGACCGCGACATCGTCGAAAATCAACTCGGCGGTGTTGGACCCACGCATCCCCAGCTTGTCGAAATGCGGGGACGTGCTGAAGCCGGTCATTTCCTTTTCGATCAGAAAGGCGGTGATGCCTTTGGACCCGGCCTCGGGGTCGGTCTTGGCATAGACCACCAGCGTGTCGGCGTCCGGCCCGTTGGTGATCCAGTATTTGTTGCCGTTCAGGCGGTAATGATCGTTGCGCTTTTCCGCGCGCAGCGCCATCGACACCACGTCGGACCCTGCCCCGGCCTCGGACATGGCCAAGGCACCCACATGATCGCCCGAAATCAGGCGCGGCAGGTATTTCGCCTTTTGTGCCTCGGTCCCGTTCAGCTTGATCTGGTTGACGCACAGGTTGGAATGCGCGCCGTAAGACAGGCTGACCGAGGCGCTGGCGCGCGCGATTTCTTCGATCGCGACCGTATGGGCCAGATAGGACATGCCCGCGCCGCCGTAAGATTCGTCCACCGTCACACCCAGCAACCCCAGATCGCCCATTTCGCGCCAGAGCGCGGCAGGAAACAGGTTGTCACGGTCGATCTGTGCGGCCATCGGTTTGACACGGGTCTGCGCCCAATCATGGACCATGTCGCGCAGGGCGTTCACATCCTCGCCCAGCTCAAAGCTCATGGAGGCGTGAAACATTGGCCTGCTCCTGCCGTTAATTGAACGCTTGTTCAGTTGTAGGCACGACAGACCCGCCCTGTCGAGTCATTTCTGCACGATTTATGAGCGCTACCCGATCAGCCGCGCCACGACGGCAGGCAGGTCCGCGAAATCGTCGAGAGTGGCGTCAGCATCGAGCGCCAGAACGCTGTCGCGCCCCGGCCCAAAAGTCACCAGCACCGATGGCACGCCCGCATTGCGCGCGGTGTCGCGGTCGGTGATCGTATCGCCCACCAGCAAGGATTGTGCAGGGTCACCGCCTGCGCGCAAAACCGCCTCGATATGGTGCAGGGGGTCGGGTTTGCGCACCTTCAGCGTATCGGCCCCGATCAAAGACGCGAAATGGTCGCGCACCCCAAGGCTGCGCATCAGGGTTTCGGCCAAGGCCGCGGGTTTGTTGGTGGCGATGCCGACGGCGTAGCCGCTGGATTTCAGGGCCTCGACCGCCTCTATCGCGCCCGGATACAGCACGGTGTGGATGTCGATCGCCTGCGCATAGGCTGCCAGCAGCAGGGGATACTGGCGGTCAACCTCGGCCTCGTCGATGGCTTGCAGGCGCGAAAACCCCAGCCGCAGCATCGCCCGCCCGCCACAAAGGGCAGTTGCGGCATCGGTCGCGGGGTCAAGCATGTCACCCAGTCCCAGATCGCGGAAACAGGTATTGGCGGCGGCGATCAGGTCGCCGCTGGTATCGGCAAGCGTGCCGTCGAGGTCGAAAATCACACTGCGCATGGGCGGCCTTTCGTGCTGCGGTGCCGCCATCTGTAACGCGCTGTAAACTGATGTGAAGCCCCTGCCCTTGTGATAATCGAAAAGGCCAGTAGAACGCAGGCAACAATGAATGGGGCAAAGATGGCAAACGCAGTGATTATTCTTGGCGCGGGGCTTGGCACGCGGATGAATTCGGACCTGCCAAAGGTGCTGCACCCGATCGCGGGCGCGCCGATGCTGGTGCATGCGATGCAGGCCGCGATGGTGCTGGACCCCGTGCGCAGCGTGGTCGTGGCCGGATACGAGGCCGCACAGGTCGAAAAGGCCGCGTTGGCCCATGATCCCGATGTGACGGTCGTGGTGCAGGCCGAACAGCTGGGCACGGGCCATGCGGTGGCGCAGGCGCAGGCGGCGCTGGCGGATTTTGTCGGCGATGCGCTGGTGCTTTATGGTGATACGCCGTTCATCCGCCCCGATACGCTGGAGGCGATGATCGAGGCCCGCCAGACCCATGACATCGTGGTTCTGGGGTTCGAGGCGGAAGAGCCTGCACGCTATGGCCGCTTGATCCTGAAGGGTGGCCAGCTTGACCGGATCGTCGAATACAAGGATGCGACAGACGATGAACGCGCCGTGACCCTGTGCAATTCGGGTGTCATCGCCGCCGATGCTGCGACCTTGTTCAATCTGGTCGCCGCTATCGGCAATGACAATGCGGCGGGCGAATATTACCTGACCGATATCATCGCCATCGCGCGGGCGCGCGGATTGACCGCCACCGTCGTCGAATGTGCAGAGGCTGAAACATTGGGCATCAATTCGCGGTTTGAACTGGCACAGGCCGAAGCCCTGTTCCAGAACGCCGCGCGGATGACAGCGCTTGACGATGGCGTCACGCTGATCGCGCCTGAAACAGTCTATTTCGCCTATGACACGGTGATCGGCCGCGATGCGGTGATCGAACCCAATGTCGTCTTCGGCCCCGGTGTCACGGTCGAATCCGGTGCCACCATTCGCGCCTTTTCGCATCTCGAAGGGTGTCATGTCTCGCGCGGTGCAATTGTCGGCCCCTATGCCCGCCTGCGCCCCGGTGCGGAACTGGCCGAAAACACCCGCGTCGGCAATTTTGTCGAGGTCAAGAATGCCGTGATTGCCGAGGGCGCCAAGGTCAACCACCTGTCCTATATCGGCGATGCCGATATCGGGCCGCGCAGCAATATCGGCGCAGGCACGATCACCTGCAATTATGACGGCGTGTCCAAGCATCACACCACGATTGGCGCGGATGTGTTCATCGGGTCCAACACGATGCTGGTCGCCCCCGTCAGCGTGGGGGATCAGGCAATGACCGCCAGCGGGTCGGTCATCACCCGCGATGTGCCAGCGGGCGATCTGGCCGTCGCACGGGCGCGGCAGGACAACAAGGCAGGCTTTGCCCTGCGGCTGTTCGACAAGCTGCGCGCGCAAAAGGCAAAGGATCACTAAGATGTGCGGTATCGTTGGCGTTCTAGGCAATCACGAAGCCGCCCCCCTGCTGGTCGAAGCACTGAAACGGCTGGAATACCGCGGCTATGACAGCGCGGGCATCGCCACGATCAACGGCGACGTGCTGGACCGCCGCCGTGCCGTGGGCAAGCTGGTGAACCTGTCCGATCTGCTGGTCCATGACCCGTTGGCAGGCAAGGCGGGCATCGGCCACACCCGCTGGGCCACGCATGGCGCGCCGAACGCGGGCAATGCGCATCCGCATAAATCGGGGGGTGTCGCGGTGGTCCATAACGGGATCATCGAGAATTTCCGCGAATTGCGCGCCGATCTGGCCGCCCTTGGCATCGCGCATGAAACCGATACCGATACCGAAACCGTGGCCTTGCTGGCCAATCATTATATCACCGAGGGCCTGTCACCGCGCGACGCGGCACAGGCGACCATCGCCCGCCTGCACGGGGCCTATGCGCTCTGTTTCCTGTTCGAAGGGCATGACGACCTGCTGATCGCCGCGCGCAAAGGGTCGCCCCTGGCCATCGGGCATGGCAATGGCGAAATGTTCGTGGGATCAGATGCCATCGCGCTTGCGCCGATGACCGACCGGATCACCTATCTGGAAGAAGGCGACTGGGCGATCATCACGCGCAATTCCTTGGAAATCCGCGATGCGGCGGGCAAGCTTGCCAACCGCGACCTGCGCCAGATCCATATCGACGCAGCACAGGTGGACAAGGGCGGCTATAAGCATTTCATGGCCAAGGAAATCGCCGAACAGCCGCAAGTGCTGCAAGGGGCGTTGAACCATTACATCAACGCGGATGCGACGGCGATGACCCTGCCCGATGGCTTGGACTTTACGCAGGTCAACCGGCTGACCATGGTCGCCTGCGGCACGGCATTTTATGCCTGCATGGTGGCGAAATACTGGTTCGAACAACTGGCAGGTCTGCCGGTCGAGGTCGATGTCGCCTCTGAATTCCGCTATCGCGAACCGCCCGTCACCGATGGCACCATGGCGATTTTCGTTAGCCAGTCGGGCGAGACGGCGGATACGCTTGCCGCCCTGCGCTATATGGCGGGCAAGGCGATGCAGATCGTGTCGGTTGTCAATGTCCCCGAAAGCAGCATCGCGCGCGAAAGCGATATCGCGCTGCCGATCCTTGCAGGGGTGGAAATCGGCGTCGCCTCGACCAAGGCGTTCACCTGCCAGTTGACAACGCTGGCCGCACTGGTGCTGCATGCTGCCCGCCAGCGGGGCCACATTGATGATACGGCCCTTGCGGGCAAACTGGCCGCCCTGCGTGCTTTGCCGGGGTTGATGAATACCGCGCTGGGGATCGAGGATCGTACCATCGCGCTGTCCCGCGATCTGGCCGAGGCGCGCGATATCCTGTTTCTGGGGCGCGGAGCGATGTATCCTCTCGCCCTTGAAGGTGCGCTTAAACTAAAGGAAATCAGCTATATACATGCCGAAGCTTATGCATCAGGCGAATTGAAACACGGCCCCATCGCGCTGGTCGATCCGCATGTGCCGGTGATCGTCATGGCGCCGCGCGATGCCTTGTTCGAAAAGACCGTGTCGAATATGCAAGAGGTCATGGCGCGCGGCGGCAAGGTGCTGTTGATCACCGACAGCCAGGGTGCGGCAGAGGCAGGCGATGGTGTCTGGCAGGTGCTGCTGATGCCGGTCGTCGATCCGTTTCTGGCGCCGATCCTTTACGCGCTGCCGGCGCAACTTTTGGCCTATCACACGGCCATCGCCAAGGGGACCGATGTGGACCAGCCCCGCAATCTTGCGAAATCGGTGACAGTGGAATGATGGATGAACATGGCACAACACAGGCTCTGGCGGATCACGCGGGCATGACAGTGGATGATGCATTGGCCGCCCTTGGCAGCGACCCCGCGAAAGCCGCCGCAATGGCGCGCCATCACAAGGTGGACCGCGCCTATCTGGGTGTGACGCCCCCCGCGATTGACGCTGTCTCCAAAACCTGGCGCGAGGCGCTGGATCTGGACGCGCGGCTGGCACTGGCATCCGCACTTTGGGCCAGCGATGTGCATGAAGGCCGGATCGCCGCGGCAAAACTGCTGACACAGGCGCGGATCAGGCCCGATGATGTCGCCGCGTGGGACATGATCACCGCTTGGGTGCCTGCATGCGACGGGGCGGCCATTGCCGATCAGGTCGCCATCGCGGGGCAGAAACGGCTGGTGGCGGTGCCTGCCCGTTTTGACGTGCTGGCGGATTGGGTCGCGTCCGACCATCTGTGGACACGCGCCGCGGTGCTGGGCTTTACCCTGCCATGGACCAAGCAGACCCATCCCAAATCCGCCGATCTGGCGCTGCGGGATCGCGCGCTGGATTGGGCAGGCACATTGGCCGGTGATCCGCACAAGGTGATCCAGACCGCATTGGTGGACTGGCTGGCCAGCCTTGCCAAACATGATCCGGCCAGCGCATCGGGCTTTGTTGACCGGCACGGGGCCATGATGAAATCCTATGCGCTGAAATCCGCACGGCACAGGCTGGGCTGATTAGCGCAACAGGGTCAGCGTGACCAGACCGGTCAGCGGGGCCGCGATCAGGCGCATCGCGGCAAGGCTGATCTGGCTGCCCGATCCCGCCACCCCGCCCGAGGGGCGCAGTTCGGCATTGATCACGCGGCCCTGATATTGGATGCGGCCTTGGGTCACTTGCGTCACCAGCGGCGTTTTCACCCAGATCCCCGGATCAGCAGGCGCGCCAAGCGTGGCAATCGTGGTGCCGATCGCGGTACCACCGGCCACGGCCTGCGTTGCCGCCTGCCGCGCGGCGTTGGTCGTGGTGTCAAAATCGTCCACATTGCGCGCGCTGCGGGGCGGGGCCGGTGGCCGGGCTGCCGCAACATCCCCCGTGGCGGGTGTATCGGTGACAGGCATCGCGCAGGCGGCAAGCGCCACCAAGGGCAGGATCGAGACAGATTTCATGCCCCGACGCTATTCTGCGCCCCCCACCTGCGCAACAGGCCGGATCGCGCTTGCGCAAGGCGCCGCCCATCTTTAGCCTACCCGCATGATGACACCCTTGATCGACCCATTCGCCCGCGCCATTTCGTATTTGCGGGTCTCTGTGACGGACCGCTGCGATTTTCGCTGCGTCTATTGCATGTCCGAAAACATGACGTTTTTGCCCAAAAAGGACCTGCTGACGCTGGAAGAACTGGACCGGCTGTGTTCGGCCTTCGTGCGGCTGGGTGTGAAAAAGCTGCGCATCACGGGGGGTGAACCGCTTGTCCGGCGCGAGATCTTGACCTTTTTCAACGCGATGGGCCGGCATCTGGACAGCGGCGCATTGGAAGAACTGACGCTGACGACAAACGGCAGCCAGTTGGAAAAATACGCAGCCGACCTTTATGCTGCCGGTGTGCGGCGGATCAACGTCTCGCTCGATACGCTGGACGAGGCGAAATTCGCGCAGATCACCCGCTGGGGCAAGCTGCCACAGGTCTTGCGCGGCATTGACGCGGCACAGGCGGCGGGGCTGCGGGTCAAGATCAACACTGTGGCGCTGAAAGGTTTCAACGAGGAAGAACTGTTCACCCTGACCGATTGGTGCGCGGCCCGCGACATGGACCTGACATTCATCGAGGTCATGCCGATGGGCGATATCGGCAACGAGGACCGGATCGACCAATATTGGTCGCTGAACGATCTGCGCGCGCGGCTTGCGGCGCGCGGCACGCTGACCGACCTGCCCGACCGCACCGGCGGGCCTGCGCGTTATCTGCGCGTCGACGCGACCGGCCAGAAAATCGGGCTGATCACACCGCTAAGCCATAATTTCTGCGAAAGCTGCAACCGTGTGCGGATCACCTGCACCGGCGAGATTTACACCTGTCTGGGCCAAGAAGGCCATTCCGACCTGCGCGCACCCCTGCGCGGGTCAGAGGCGGATCTGGATCTGGAAAACGCGATCCGTGCTGCGATTGCGCTGAAACCCAAGGGCCATGATTTCGACTATTCGCGCCAAAAGGTCGATGGTCAGGTCAGCCGCCACATGAGCCATACCGGCGGCTGACACGGGTCAGACCGGCGGCGATGCCTCTGGCTTGCGGGCGATGAAATCAATCAGCTCGGCAGGCCCGACATGGCCCGACCCCGCCTGCTGGACCCGTTCATAAGACGCACAACGTTCGACATGCCAGCCCGCAAAAGCAGCGCGCAGCATGTTTTCGGTATACATGTTTTCCACAAAGGGCGGCCCACCGGTGCCGCGCCCGACCTGTTCGGGGCGATAGCCATGCAGCACCAGCCGCCCGCCGGGGCGCAGGGCGCGGGCCATATCGGCAAATTGGCGTGCGCGCAGATCGGGGTCGGCGAACTGGATGAAAATTGCGGCGATCATGTCGAATGGCTGCGCCCAGTCCCAATCGTCCCAGCCCGCGACATGGGTCTGTACCGCGACACCAGCCCGATCCGCCAGCGCCTGCGCGCGCGACACGGCGGTCGGGGCCAGATCGAAGGCAGTCACCTGCATCCCCAGCACGGCCAGATGCACCGCATTGCGCCCTTCACCATCTGCCACGCAAAGCACGCTTTGCCCCGGCAGGGCCAGCCAGGGGTTATCCGCCAGCACCGCCGCAGGGGCAGTGCCGAACAGGTAATCATCGCTGGCGCTGTAACGGTCTTCCCACATCAGGCGGCAGGCATGCGTTGTTCGACGATACCGGCCCACCACGAACAGCCCGCCGGAATGACATCATCGTTGAAATTATATTCAGGGTGGTGGACAGACGCCCCGTCGCCATTGCCAACAAGGATATAGGCGCCGGGCCGTTCTTCGAGCATGAAGGCGAAATCCTCGCCGCCCATGATCAAGGGCGCATCGGCGCAATCGCCCGCGACCGACCGCGCGACCCGTGCTGCGAAATCGGTCTGTTCCACATGGTTGACCATGCAGGGATAGCCACGGTGATAGGTCACCTCGGCCACGGCACCGAATGCGCCAGCCGTGCCGGTGCTGATCGCGAGCAGCCGCGCCTCGGCCAGATCGCGCATCGCCTTGGACATGGTGCGCACGGTGCCTTTCATATGCACGCGCTGTGCTATGACGTTGAACGCCTTGGACGAGGATTCAATCGCCGTGACGGATACGACGACCTGATCGACAGGGTCGGCGTTGCGGCTGGCAATAGATTGCAGCGCGGTGATGACATGGGCCGCGACCAGCGTACTGTCCACGGTTTCCTGCGGTTTGGCGGCATGGCCGCCCTTGCCTTCGATCACGATCTCGAACTGGTCGGTGGCGGCGAAAAACGCGCCCGGCCGGATCGCAAAACTGCCCGCCGGACGGCCCGGCCAGTTGTGCATGCCGTAAACTTCGCTGATGTTCCAGCGGTCCATCATGCCATCGGCGCACATCTCGCGGCCACCACCGCCACCTTCTTCGGCGGGCTGGAAGATCACGACGACAGTGCCGTCAAAATTGCGCGTCTCGGACAGGTATTTCGCGGCCCCCAGCAGCATCGCGGTATGGCCGTCATGGCCGCAGGCATGCATCGCACCGGGGGTTTTCGACGCATAGGGCAGCCCTGTCGCCTCATGGATCGGCAGCGCGTCCATATCGGCGCGCAGCCCGATCACCTTGCCCGCGGTATCCGTTTTGCCCTTGATGACGCCGACAACGCCGGTACGCCCGATGCCGGTCACCACCTCGTCACAGCCGAATTCCCGCAGCTTTTCTGCGACCAATGCGGATGTGCGGTGCGTTTCAAACAGGATTTCGGGGTTTTCATGCAGGTCACGCCGCCATGCGGTGATTTCGGGCAGCAATTCGGCAAAGCGGTTCTTGATGGGCATCATCTTCTCCAAAATTTATCCGGCCTGCGAACGCGCGCTTGGGGCGGGTCGGCAGCATCTGCCTAACAGGGGCGGTGGTGCCATCTTTGCCGGAATTGGCGCTATGTGCAATGTCGCCTTTGCCGCAACCGACCGCAGGATCAGGGCTTTGTGATCTGCGCATGATTGACATAGCTGACAGAAATAATCAGATACAGACGGTGATCAGCGAGTATCTGCCATGGCAAAAACCCCCTCCCCCTGTATCAGCGTCTGCAAGTTCCGCCGCGAAGGCCATTGCATCGGCTGTTCGATGACCAAGGCGCAGAAATCCATGTTCAAGGCGCTGAAAAAACCCGCCCATCAATCGGCTTTTGTCACCATGCTGATGGTGCAACAGGCGCTGATGGGCAAGTTCAGCCATTGGCAGCGCGCCTATGAAAAAAAATGCGCCAAGAAAGGCGCATCTTTTCCACCCAAGGCCGGTTGAAATCAGGCCAGATGCGCGCGCAGCATCCAGGCAAATTTTTCATGCGTCTGCCCGCGTGCGATACACAGGTCTTCGGTCAATGCATCGCCATGTTCGGCGGCCAGTTCGCCCGCAGCGGCCAGCGTCGCGGCCAGCGTTTCCTTGGCCTGTTGCAGCGTCTTGATCATGGTACGGTCATCGGCGTGGCCCGCAAATTCGGCAACCTTTGACCGTTTGATCATGCCGGCCAGCGTGCCTTCGGCATGGCCGTCCAGCGCCTTGATCCGTTCGGCCAGATCGTCCTGACCGGAGAAATGATCCTCATAGATCGTCTGGAACAGGGCGTGCAGCGTCCCAAAGGCCATGCCGGTCACGTTCCAATGGAAATTCTGCGCCAGCATCGTCGTCACCGTGGTTTCGGCAACGCATTGGTTCAGCGCATCGGCAATGGCGGCTTGGGCGGTCGGGCTCAGGTCTGTGGCTGTCTGTGTCATTTGGATTCTCCTTTGACGTGTAACCTATGCATTCCGTTCGTGAATTCAACCAGCGGGTTGCGACAGATGCGCGGCTTTGCAGACCAGAAAATGCAGCGCCGAAGCTTTTTCGCGCGACATCCGGCTGAGCAGCGCAAAGCGGTAACGCGCCTCGTCGCCTTGGCGCACGGCATCGAACAGGTTTTCCAGCCAGATTTCATCAAAGGATTTTTCGGCCGCCTTGGGTTCATGGAACCGCAAACGCCGCCCCAGCGCCTTGGGCAGGGCCGACAGCAGGTCCTGCATCGCGTCACCCGTGGTCACGCCGCTCAGCCGCGCTTTGCGGCCTGCGATACGCAGGGCCTGCGGCCCGTCTAGCGGTGGGGCTGCGGGCGTGTCGATACGGGCGGGGGATGCGGACATGGACGACTCCTATTCCCGACAAATATAGTCAGTCAAATTGCAGCTGGCAACCGGAACCGCTACGGCAGATCGCGCCTCAAAACGCAAAAGGCCCGCCACAGGGGCGGGCCTTTTCAGGATCATGGCTGGCAGGATCAGTCGATCTTGGGCAGCAATTCATCCAGCGACTTTTTCGCATCGCCATAGAACATCCGCGTGTTTTCTTTGTAAAACAGCGGGTTCTCGATACCGGAATAGCCTGTCCCCTGCCCGCGCTTGGACACGAACACCTGTTTGGCCTTCCAGCATTCCAGCACCGGCATACCGGCGATGGGGCTGTTGGGATCGTCCTGCGCGGCAGGGTTCACGATATCGTTGGACCCGATCACGATAGCCACGTCGGTCGTGGGGAAATCATCGTTGATTTCGTCCATTTCCATGACGATGTCATAAGGCACCTTCGCCTCGGCCAGCAGCACGTTCATGTGACCGGGCAAACGGCCTGCGACGGGGTGAATGGCGAAGCGCACATTCTTGCCCTTGGCGCGCAGTTTGCGGGTCAGCTCGGCCACGGTCGATTGTGCCTGTGCCACCGCCATACCGTAGCCGGGGATGATGATGATGCTATCCGCCTCGTTCAAGGCGGCAGCCACACCGTCGCTGTCGATGGCGATCTGTTCGCCCTCGACCGCCATCTGTTCACCGGCAGGGCCACCAAAGCCGCCCAAAATCACCGATACGAAACTGCGGTTCATCGCCTTGCACATGATATAGGACAGGATCGCGCCAGAAGACCCGACCAGCGCACCAACCACGATCAGCAGGTCGTTGCCAAGGCTGAACCCGATTGCTGCCGCAGCCCAGCCCGAATAGCTGTTCAGCATCGACACCACGACAGGCATATCCGCCCCGCCGATGCCCATGATCAGGTGATAGCCGATGAACAGCGCGGCCAGCGTCATCACCATCAGCGGCACAAAGCCACCAGTGCTGAAATACCAGATCAGGCACAGGACCGAAATCGCCGCCGCCGTCGCGTTCAGCACATGCCCGCCGGGCAGTTTCGCGGCAGCGGTGTTCACCTTGCCGGCCAGTTTGCCATAGGCAATGACCGATCCGGTAAAGGTGATCGCGCCGATGAACACGCCCAGGAACAGCTCGACCCGCAGGATATTGATCTCGACCGGGGATTTATAGGCAAGCAGGGCGGCGAAACCATCAAGGCTGGCGCGTGCGATGGCATCCATCCCCGCCACGCGGCCCAGTTCGAAATGCGCGATGAACCCGACCAGCACCGCGGCCAGACCCACAAGGCTGTGCATCGCTGCCACCAGTTCGGGCATCTGCGTCATCTGCACCTTGGTCGCCAGCTGATAGCCGATGATCCCGCCCGATCCGATCAGGACCAGCGACAGCAGCCAGAACCCCGCACCGGGGCCGACCAGCGTGGCGCAGATGGCAAGCGCCATGCCCGCCATGCCGTACCAGACCGCGCGCTTGGCGCTTTCCTGCCCTGACAGACCGCCAAGCGACAGGATAAAGAGAATTGCCGCGACAACATAGGCCGCTGTTGTGACACCGTATTCCATGTCTCTTTACCCCTTTACGACTTTTGGAACATGGCAAGCATGCGCCGTGTCACCAAAAAGCCGCCGAAAATATTGATACCGGTCATAAAGACCGCCAAAGCCGCAAGCACCACGACAAGCCAGGACCCCGACCCGATCTGCGTCAGCGCGCCCAGAATGATGATGCTGGAAATCGCGTTGGTGACCGCCATCAGCGGTGTGTGCAAGCTATGCGCCACGCCCCAGATGACCTGAAAGCCCACGAAAACCGCCAGCACGAAAACGATGAAATGCTGCATGAAACTGGCAGGCGCCACCAGCCCGACACCCAAAAGCAGCACCGCACCGACCGTCAGCAAAGTCACCTGATTGCGGGTCTGCGCCTTGAAATCGGCGGTTTCCTTGGCGCGCTTTTCTTCGGCGGTCAGTTCCTTGGGCTGGTTCTTTTTGGCGACCTGCGCGATGGCATTGATCTTGGGCGGCGGCGGCGGGAAGGTGACAGCACCCTGATGGGTTGCCGTCGCGCCACGGATCACGTCGTCGTCCATGTTATGGACCGGCACACCGTCCTTGGCCGGTGTCAGATCGGTCATCATATGACGGATGTTGGTGGAATAGAGCGTCGAGGCTTGCGCCGCCATCCGGCTGGGATAATCGGTATAGCCGATGATGATAACGCCGTTGTCGGTGACGATCTTTTCATCCTTGACGGTCAGTTTGCAATTGCCGCCACGTTCGGCGGCAAGGTCGATGATCACCGACCCCGGTTTCATCGACGCGACCATGTCGGGCGTCCACAATTCGGGCGCATCACGGCCGGGGATCAGCGCCGTGGTGATGACGATATCCATATCCGGCGCGATCTCGCGGAATTTGGCCAATTGGGCCGCGGCGAATTCAGGGCTGGACACAGAGGCATAGCCACCGGTTTTCGCGCCATCCTGCTGTTCTTCCTTGAAATCAAGAAACACGAATTGCGCGCCCATCGATTCGACCTGTTCGGCCACTTCGGGGCGCACGTCGAACGCATAGGTAATCGCGCCAAGGCTGGTCGCCGTCCCGATCGCGGCCAGACCCGCGACACCCGCACCGACGACCAGCACCTTGGCCGGTGGCACCTTGCCTGCGGCCGTGATCTGGCCGGTAAAGAAGCGGCCAAAGTTATTGCCTGCCTCGATCACCGCGCGGTAGCCCGCGATATTGGCCATCGACGACAGCGCGTCCATTTTCTGCGCGCGGCTGATGCGCGGCACCATATCCATGGCAATGACAGTGGCGCCCTTGGCATTGGCGGCTTCCATCAAATCCTTGTTCTGTGCAGGATAGAAGAACGAAATCAGCGTCTGGCCCTCGCGCAGGCGCTTGACCTCCACGTCCTCGGGGGGGCGGACCTTGGCGATGATATCGGCGGCCTTGTAAAGGGCGGCAGCGGTCTTGACGACCTCGACACCGGCGTCCTTATAGGATTGATCGGTGAAACCCGCGGCCACGCCAGCCCCAGTTTCAATCACGCAATCATAGCCCAGTTTCTTTAGGTCTTGCGCCGAAGCAGGCGTCATTGCGACGCGGTCTTCGCCGGCAAATATCTCTTTTGGTGTGCCGATTTTCACAGACCATCCCCCATATTTGTGTCACCAGTCGAGACGGACTTAGCGCGCGAAAGATTGTTTCACAAGACAACGGCTGCAAAGTCTATTCCTGTCGTGCGCTAACAGTCACAGCCAGCGGCGGGTCTTTTCACAATAGCGCGCAAAATCGGCGCGAAACTTGCGGCGCAGGCGGTTTTCCTCAGGGACGATGAACCGCTGGGTCAGCGTTGCCATGAACAAGGGCACTAGCAGCAGCGCAACAGGCGCATCCCAGCGCAGGGCCAGCCCCGCAAGGGCCAGCGCATCACCCAGATAGATCGGGTTGCGGCTGCGCGAAAATACCCCCGTCGTGACCAGCGCATCGGCTTCCAAATGGGGAATGACCGTGGTTTTGCGCCGGCGCATCTCGGCCACGGCCAGCAGCATCAGCACCAGACCCGCGCCTACCAACAGACCGCCCAGCAAATCCAGCACCGGATGGCTGATCGCCAGCCCCTGCGGTTGCAGCACGCTGATCTGCCATGTGATGGCCAAGGCCAGCAGCAGCCAGACAGGGGGAATGTCGATCCATTTCATGCCTGATCTTGTGACCCGCCGCTTTGCGCTTGTCCATGCCCGCCGTGCAGGTAGCATAGGCACGAACCGCAGGGGGGCATCATGGAACATGCAGGCAAACACGCGCTGGTCACGGGCGGCGGCACCGGCATCGGCAAGGGTATCGCGCTGGCCTTGGCCGAGGCTGGCGCCGACGTCACGATCACAGGGCGCAATGCGGACCGGCTGGCAGAGGTCGCGGCGACCCATCCGCGCCTGCATGTTCTGGTCATGGATGTGGATGACGAATCTTCCGTCCGTGACGGCATCGCAGGGGCCGCGGCCGCCCGCGGCCCGGTGCAGATCTGCGTGGCCAATGCGGGCATCGCCGAAGGCGGACCTTTCGCGCAAACCTCGCTGGCGGCATGGCGCAAGACGATGGCGACAAATCTTGATGGCGTGTTCCTGACCTTTCAGGCCGCACTGGAAACCCTGCCCCCCGACCTGCCCGCGCGGATGATCGTCGTCAGCTCGATCGCGGGGGTGCGCGGGCTGAAAAACGCGGTCCCCTATACCGTCACCAAACACGGCGTGATCGGGTTGATCCGTGGGTTATCAGAGGAATATATGCGCAGCGCCGTGACCTTTAACGCGCTTTGTCCGGGCTATGTGGACACGGCCATCGTGCGCAACCAATTGCCCGGCCTGATGCAACGCTTTGATCTGGATGAGGCGGGCGCCGTGGACCTGATCGCCAAGGGCAACCGGCACCGCCGCCTGCTGGCAGTGGATGAAACCACCGCCGCCGCCATGTGGCTGTGTTCGGACGGCGCGCGCAGCGTGAACGGGCAGACGATCCAGATTTCAGGAGGCCAAGTATGATGCGCGACTTCACCCAGACCAAGGCGCTGTTCCAGATGCCCGCCGATATGATCTATCTGGACGGCAATTCGCTGGGGCCATTGCCGCGCGCCGCCGCCGCACGGATCCATGATTGCGTGACCCGCGAATGGGGCGAGATGGTGATCACCGGATGGAACCGCGCAGGCTGGATGGCGCAGCCCACCACCTATGCCGACCGGATCGGACGGTTGATCGGGGCGGAACCGGGGCATACGGTTTTGGGCGACACGCTGTCGGTCAAGGTCTATCAGGCGCTCGCCGCAGCACTCGATCTGGTGCCGGACCGGCGGGTGATCCTGACCGACAGCGGCAATTTCCCCTCTGATATCTATATGGCCGAAGGGCTGATCAAATCACTGGACCGCGGCTATGACCTGCGCGTCGTCGCGCCAGAGGATGTGGCGGACCATATCGACAGCGATCTTGCCGTGCTGATGCTGACACAGGTCGATTACCGCACGGGGCGGATGCATGACATGGCGGCGCTGACGCAAAAGGCGCATGATGCGGGTGCCATCACGATCTGGGATCTGGCACATTCCGCAGGCGCGCTGCCCGTCGATGTGGCGGGCTGCGGTGCCGATTTCGCAGTGGGCTGCACCTATAAATACCTTAACGGCGGACCGGGTGCGCCCGCCTTCATCTATGTGGCCCCCCGCCATATCGACCGCTGCGAGCCTGCCCTGTCGGGCTGGCTTGGCCATGCCGCCCCTTTCGCGTTCGAGGCGGGCTACCGGCCCGGCACCGGGATCGAACGGATGCGCGTCGGCACGCCGCCGGTGCTGCAACTCGCCGCACTCGATGCCTCGCTCGACATCTGGGACCAGATCGACCTGCACGATATCCGCGCGGCCTCCATAGCGCTGACCGACCAGTTCATCGCAGGGATCGAGGCCGCCTGCCCCATGCTGACGCTGGCCAGCCCGCGCGATCCCGCCCGGCGCGGGTCACAGGTGTCGTTCCGTTTCACCGATGGTTATGCCGCGATGCAGGCCTGTATCGCGCATGGGGTGGTCGGCGATTTCCGCGCGCCCGATATCATGCGCTTTGGCTTCACGCCGCTGTTCATCGACCAAGCCGACGTGGCCCGCGCGGTCGCGATCATCGCCAAGGTGATGACCGACAAGCTCTGGGACGCGCCCGCCTTCCGGCAAAAGGCGGCTGTGACCTAAACATCATCTTCCGAGCGCGTCAATTCGTGCAAAGCGCGATTTGACGTGATCCCCGCCGGAGGCCCCGCGGCCCGCAAGGGCCCGGTCCGCTAGGCCGGCTCAGGGGGATATGGGGGGTGGTTTGCGCCTTTTGCCCGACAGCGCATTGCCCGCGATCGCCGCCAGCAAGACCGCGCCGCCAAGCAAGGTATTGCGCCCCGCCGCCTCGCCCAGAAACAGCCAGACCCAGAACGGGCCCAGCAGGACCTCGGCCAGCGACAGCAGGGTCAATTCGGCGGCAGGCAGGCTTTTTGATCCCAGCGTGTAAAGGATCAGCCCCGCGCCGACCTGAAACACCCCCATCCCCATGGCCAGCCCGCCATCGCGCGGCGACAGCACCAGCGGCAGGCCAAGCGCGATGCAGATCACTCCCATCACCGCGATCCCCAGCAGCCCCGACACAAACACCGCCGGCAACATCTCGGCGGCCCTGCCCCGGCGCAGCGCCACGGTAAAGACCGCAAAGCCCAGCGCGGACCCCAAGGCCGCCAGCGATCCATGCAGCGTGACATCGCCAGTCTGATCCGCGACCATCACCGCGATCCCGATCAGCGCCACGCCGATAGCACCCCATGTCGCGCGGCGCACGGCTTCGCCCAGAACCAACCGGCCCAGCACGGCCGCCATGAAAGGTGACGTCGCAAACAGCAGCATCGCATTGGCCACCGATGTGGCCTGAATGGCATAGATGCCCCCAGCATAGGCCGCAACCAGCGCCAGCCCGCCGATGGCTCCGGCCCATCCGCAGGCCCTGACCTGCGCCCAGACGCCCTGTCGGCTGCGCCAGCGGATCACCAGATAAAGGAACACAGACAGGCTGATCGAGCGGTAAAACAGGATCTGCCAGACCAGCGCATCCTCGATCAACCGCACGCCAAGGCCGACGGTGGACCACAGCACGCCCGCCGCAAAGACCAGCAGCACACCTTGGCGATGCGCGGCCAGATCGCGGGCGAGCGGCGGGGCGACAGACAAAGGGCAATCCTTGATGATCACAGACAGACCCAGCCTAGCGCCCGCCCCGGCGCCCGGATCGCCCGTTTACGACGCTTTCGCGGCGCTGCTGGCACGGCTGTCAGCGCGATTTGGGGCCTTGCGCGGCCCGTGGGTGCCGCCGCTGCGACAGCAAGAACCAGACGCCGGGCAGGCTGGCCACAAGAATGACAAGGCCAAAGGCGATGCTGGCGGCGATCCCCGCCTCGGGCGCTGCGCCCACGACAGGCCAGATCGCGGCCGCAGCGCCTTCGCGCAACCCCCAGCCGCCTACCGACAACGGGATCATCATCACGGTCAGGATCAAGGGTAGGACCGTCACCACCGCGACCAATGGCAGATCGGTGCCGGTGGCGATGGCGCAAAAGGCAAAGCTGGACAAATTGCAGGCCACGATCGCGACACTCAGCCCGACCTGACGCGGCCAGACCCCGCGCGCCAGCAACCCCAGCCGCAAGGCCGCCCCGAACCCCGCCGCCGCACGCGCCACCGGGCCGGGTAGCCGGGCCAGCACCGCGCCCAGAACCACCACCCCCACCAACCCCAGCGCCAGCCAGCCGACGATATCGCTGACCCACCCCGGCACCACCAGACCACCCGGCACGGCAATCGCCGCGATGAACCCGCAAAACAACACCGCGAACAGGGCCACCTGCCCGACCAGCCGTTCCAGCACAACGGCCTGCGCCGCGCGCAGCATCCCCGCCTGATGGCGCTGGCGCAGCGCACGGCCCGCATCGCCCAACACGCCCCCCGGCACCGCCAGATTGACGAATTGCGACAGGTAATATTCCCCGATTGCGTCACGCTTGCGCAAGGATTGGTCCAGCTGCGCCGCCGTCAACCGCCAGCGCAAAGCCGACAACAGCACCTGCCCATGCGCCGTGGCCAAGGCCGCCAGCAGCCACGGCCAGTCGGTCTGCGCCAGCAGCGCCAGAACCTGCGGCCCATCGGTCAGATGCCACAACAGCCCAAGGATGGCGAAGGTCACGCAAATGCGCAGCATGGCCCCGAAAAGCCTGCGGCGGGGAACTGGATCGGGATCGGGGCGTTCGGACATTGGACGAGATATCCGCCAGTTGCCCGCAATTGCAAGCACCCTCGGTCATTCAGCCGGCATCTGCGTCCAAGGCCGGTTGCGTCCATGGCCAGTGATGACCCGTGTCACAGTCGCGCAGGGGTCGAAAGGGTGCATCGCTGGCCCGCGCCGCGCAATCAAAAATTGCGCTAACGACCGCGGCAGGCCATCGACCCCCGCTGCGATATCTTAAGAGCACACGGGGTCGTGTGCTTCAAAACACGGTGACGGTCTGATAGTGTTGATGTGTCGTTCTAACCTGCTAACCGCGCGGCACAACGAGATCGTGACAATGACTGCAACATCATTCTTTTCAGTTACCGGGCGGGTGATTATCGCGATCAGCAGCCTTGGCTTGCTGTCGGCCTGCATGGGGGGTGGTGCAGGCGGAAACACGGTGCCGCCGAACGATAATGTGTCTGCCAACACCAATCCGGTGTCATCGGGGGTCTATTACAGCTGGATGCACCCTGAGATTCAGACCGCATGGGATCAGGGCTATCTTGGACAAGGCGCGCAGGTCCTCACCATTGACGATTTCATCACTGATGTGACCTCGGTTGGCCGGTTGACCGATGTCAGCGCCGATATGCGGCATGGTGAGTGGATTGATACGCAAGTCGGGCTGATGGCACCGGATGCCAGACGCGCGCGGCAGGATTTCACCGCGACCCACACAGTGCAGCTGGACGCGGGCGCGCTGAATATCGTCAACCTGAGCTTTGGGATGTTCGCAGCCAATGGCTTGGCCGATTCCCAGATCGATTGGACCGCGCGCGAAAGTTCTGTCATCACCTATGCGCAAAACGGGGCGGCTGTTGTGGTCAAGGCCGCGGGCAATCATGCGGTCGCACTCGGCTCTGTCAATTCCAGCGGCGAGGTTGATTACCTTGACCGCGCCCTGATCGGCGCTGATGCCGCGATTTTCGTAGGTGCGTTGAATGGTAACGGCACCATCGCCAACCCCACAAGCCTGACCACGTTTTCCAACTATGCTGGCACCAACCTGACTGTGCAAAACCAATTCCTTGCCGTTGGCGTGCGCGATGACCTGACCGGCCTGAACGGCACATCCTTTGCCGCCCCCGTCGTCAGCGGCTATGCCGCCGTGCTTGGCAGTAAATTCACGACGGCAACGCCGGTGCAGATCACCAATCAGTTGCTGAACACCGCGCGCACCGACACGATCCTGAATTATTCCACCGCCGTACATGGGCGGGGCGAGGCCAGCATTGCCCGCGCCCTTGCGCCTGCATCAATCAATTAGCGACAGGCGCCGACACGGGCTGCTAAAAGCGGATCTCGTAGCGCAGGGAAAATGTCGTTTCGATCGACCCTTGTTCGCTGACCAGAAATGCCAGCGTTTCGTCGGGCGGCAATGATGACGCAGCAAGGCGGCAGTTCACCTGAGCGAAATCATCCAGAAGGGTGTAAAAGGCAACGCAGGTCCGTTCCTTGAAAGCCCCGCCCAACAGGGTTCTGGCCGAGACTGTCAGCGCCTGATTGCGGCCCAAATCCGCCCGGTACAAGGCCCCCACCCAGAGGCCGGGATCAATGGTATATTTCTGGCCGGTCTCGCCGGTGCTGATCCCCCAGATCGCTGCAAAAGAGGGCTGTATCTCGGTCAGGAACAGGATGTTGAGATCCGAAAACCGTGGCCGGTACCAATCCGACAGTTCAACCATTGTCCCGTCTTCAAGCGCATACCGCCCCGCCGACAGATCCCGCGCAATATCGGACCGGACCGACCCGACACGGACGTCGAGCAGAAAGGTCTGGTCCCAGACATTCTGTGCCTGCGCCTGAAACGCGCTGCTGATGACCAGCCCGATCAGCCCGAACCAGCGATGCAGATGACGAAGACGGTGAATGTCGGCTATCCTTGCATTTGTGGCGTGATGCCTGGCGCAGATCGTGGCGCAGGCCGGATTCAGCGACCAGATTACTTGGAAACGCAACGCAAGGTGCTTTGCCGCCAGCAGGTGACGGCGTCAGATGTCCTTGTGCCGACACATATCATGCATCGCTGCAAGGTCCACATCTGTACCGCGCATAGGTCAGGATGCGGCGGTGATCTGCCCCCGCAGACCGTGGCGCCGATCCTCTGGGCGGCAGATCAAAACACCTGCAAATCCGACACGCGGGCCACAACGCGGGTGCCGCTGTTTTCGCTGTTGGATGAAATCGCCACCGCGACCAGCTGTTGCAGGTCTTGGCCGAATACGCGCGGGAAATCCCGCGTCAGATCGACAGTTTCGGAAAACCGCCCCGCCTGTGCAGGCCGCGTGATCAGGTTGCGCAACCTGTCGGGGGCATGCGGGCTGGGCACCACAGCACCCGCAGGCTGGCCGCCGCCCCAAGTATACATCAGCACCTGCGCTGCAGAGTTCAGCATCATCCGCCGGATGCTGGTGTTCGGCCCGACCCTTGCGGCGGCCTGCGCGGGCATGCTGACAAAGAACATCCCCAGATTGCGGTCGTCATTGCCGATCTGTGACAGGTCGGATGGCGGCACGGAGTTTTCCACCTCCCAGACCCATGTGGCGCGGGTCGCGCCGCGCAACGCCTCTGGCAGCACGCGGTACAGGATCGAGGAGGACGAATCCGCCACCACATCCACCGCCGTGCCGTGCAGGGTAAACCGGTTCGGCGTCAGGCGGCGAAAGGTCAGATGATCCCATGCCGCGTCAAAAGCCACGGTATTCGCCACCGCGCGCGCCGGTGCCAGCAGCACGCCGCTGGCCGCCAGCCCAAGGCCGCTGACAAGCGCCTGACGACGGGTGAACATTGCGGACATGGCACAATCCTTTCGCGGGAATGACAGTGACATCCCTAACATATAGGGCCGCGGCATGACAGAACTGTGCCGGCCAGACACAACTTGGTGATTTTCCGAAGGCTTTTTGTGGTTTTGCTTTGCATGGCAGGGTCGGTATGCCAGCGGTGACCCCAATGACAGGGCAGCACAAAGGCCACCCAGACCCATGTTGGACACCCACCCGATGCAGGATCACGACCAGCCCTTGCAGCTGCCGCCACAGGGCAGGCAGACATGGCTGGTGACAGGCGCCAGCGCGGGGATCGGGCTGGCAGTGTGCCAGATCCTGCATGCGGCGGGGCATGATGTGACCGGCTTTGGCCGCAGGCAGGCGCAGGAGTTGCCCGCCGGTTTCCCCGATATCGCCTATCACACAGTCGATCTGGCCACATCGCAGGGCTGCGATCTGCTGGCCGCGCGCGCGCCGCAACGGCTGGACCGGGCGCTGTTGAATGCGGGGCTGGGCTATTACCGCCCGCTGTGCCGCGAAACACCGCAAGCGATCAGCGATGTGCTGGCGGTCAACCTGCTCGCACCGATGATGGCGGCGCATGGGCTGTTCGGCGCGCTGCTGGCGGGTCGGGGCGTGCTGGGGCTGGTCGGCTCTGTCGCCTATCGCGGGGCGGCGGGCATGCCGGTCTATGCCGCCAGCAAGGCCGGGCTGAACGGGTTCGGCCGGTCGCTGCGCAGCGAATGGCAAGGCCGCGTCGATGTGCGCGTCATCCATCCCGGACCCACCGCAACTGGCATGGCCACCCGCGCGGGGCTGACATCGCCGCTGGCGCTGCGGATGATGCTGCCGGTCGATGCGGTCGCGGCAGGGGTGATCGCCGCGATGCAGGGGCAGGGTCGGCTGCGGCAGCGTATCTCGTTTGGCGCCATCCTCCGGCACAAGATCACGGGTCGCGCGGCATGAGGGCGCTGATCACCGGGGGCAGCGACGGGCTGGGGGCCGCAGTCGTGCGGCACTTGACCCAAGCGGGCGCGCAGGTATGGATCATTGACAAAACCGCGCCGCAGACCCACCAGTCCCTGCGCTTTCTGCCCTGCGATCTGGCGCAGCCGGATAATGTGGCCGGTCTGCCCGCCAGATTGCAGCAAGCGGGCCCGTTCGATCTGGTCGTGATGTCCGCAGGGATCAACGCCGTCGGCCCGTTCGAGGCCATGCCGCTGGCCACGATCCGCAACCTGCATGCCATCAATTGCGCGGCCCCGATCCTGCTGGCGCAGCATCTGCTGGCGCAGGATCTGATCGCAGCGGGCGGGCGGCTGGTCTTTATCGCCTCGGTGTCGCATTTCACCGGCTATCCGGGGGCCAGCGTCTATGCGGGGGGCAAGGATGCGCTGGTCGCTTTCGCCCGTTCATTGCGCCGCCCTTTCTGGGCGGATCACCGGATCACGGTGCAGGTGGCAACCCCCGGCCCGATGCGCACCGCCCATGCCGCGCGCCATGCACCACCCGGCAGCACCGGCCGTGGGCGGGCCTGCCCTGACCATATCGCCCGCGCGATCCTGCGCAGCAAACGGCGCGCGGTGATCGTGCCGGGGGTGGCGTCGCAGGCGATGGCGCTGTTCGGGCGTCTGTTCCCCGTTCAGGCGACACAGGCGATGCGCAAAATGCTGTACGAGCGTCTGGTATGAACCGGCTGGTCCTGATCGGCGCGGGCCTTGTGCATCTGGAGGTGCTGCGCCGCCTGACAACAACCCGTTTCCCCGACACCGAAATCACCCTGATCAGCAAGGACAGCCAAGCCGTCTATGCCGGCATGTTGCCCGGTGTCGTGGCGGGCCATTATGCGCCCGACCAGATGACGGTGGATGCCGCCCGCCTTGCCGCGGCCGCACAGGTCGGTTTCCGTCAGGGCGCGATCAGCGGCCTTGATCTGGCCGGATCAGCGGTCATTCTGGCTGATGGCGCAGCACTGGATTTCACCCATCTGAGCCTGAATGTCGGGGCATGGCCGCGTGACATCGGGCAGCCCCGCGCGGTGCAGAGCCTTTCGATCAAGCCCGCCCCCGCCTTTGTCGATGCTTTGCAGGCATGGGAAAGACAGGCCGCCCCCGCAGCGCGGGTCGGTGTCATCGGCGGCGGGGCGGCGGGGGCAGAACTGGTGCTGGCGCTGGCGCATCACTGGCGCGACAGCCGCCCTGCCCCGATCCTGATCGAACGCTCGGGCCTGCGGCTTGACCGGATTGCGGCCGCCGCGCGCAGGCCGTTGCGCCGCCATCTGGCGCGCGCGGGCATTGCCGTGCATACCCCCGACACGGCACCCGATCTGGCGCTGGCGATCAATGCGGCGGGTGCGGCGCCGCCGGGCTGGCTGGCGCAGACCGGCCTTGCGCGCAATGCGCTTGGCTATCTGGCGATCGGCCCGACATTGCAGGTCACGGGGCAGGACCGCATCTTTGCCAGCGGCGATGTGGCCAGCATGGCCGATCATCCGCGCGCCAAGGCCGGTGTTTTCGCCGTTCGGCAAGGGCCGGTGCTGTTTGCGAACCTGCAACGCGCGCTGGCGGGGGACCCCTTGCTGGCGCATCGCCCGCAGACCGACTGGCTGAGCCTGATCGGCACCGGCCCCAAACATGCCATCGCCACGCGCAACGGTATCGCGCTGCAAGGGCGCTGGGCCTGGCGGATCAAGGATATCAACGACCGCAGCTATCTGGCGCGCTACCGCGCCATTGTGGAAAAGGACAGCCCATGACCACCCCGGACCCCGCCCCGCCGCGCAAGAACCGGTTGCTGCGCTTTGCGCCCGTTGCGGTGATCCTTGCCGCACTTGGCGCGATGTATGCGGCAGGATTGCAGGATATCTTTAACCTTGACTGGCTGGCCGCCCAGCGCGGCACCCTGCGTGCGATCATCGCGGATCATTATGCGCTGAGCCTGATCAGTTTCGCGCTGATCTATGTGCTGGCGGTGGCCACGGCGTTTCCGGCGGCATCCATGCTGACGATCAGCGGCGGGTTTTTGTTCGGCTGGCTGGTGGGTGGCAGCGTTGTGGTCATCAGCGCGACCTGTGGTGCGTCGCTGTTGTTTCTGGCGGCGCGCACATCCTTTGGGGCGGGGCTGCGCGCGATTGCGGGGCCGCGCGTGAACCGTCTGGCCGAGGCGTTCGAGAACAACGCCTTTTCCACGCTGATCGTGCTGCGGCTTGCGCCGGTCTTTCCGTTCTTTGCGATGAATATCGCGCCTGCGCTGTTTCGTGTGCCGCTATCGACCTATGTGCCCGCGACGCTGATCGGCATCGCCCCCGGCACCTTTGCCTTTGCCTATCTGGGGTCGGGCATCGACAGCGTGCTGGCCAGCGCTGCGGATGCGGGCCAAAGCGTGCAGATCAGCGATCTGGTCACGCCCGAACTGACCATCGCCTTTGGCGCGCTGGCGCTGGTCGCGGCGATCCCGCCGGTGATCCGCAAACTGTATCCAAGACGCATGCCAAAGGCGTGAGGCTAGCTGATCCGCCCTTCTTGCACGGCGTGACAGGCGACACCGCCCAGAACCTGTGGCACGTCACGTTTGCAGCGGTCATTGGCAAAAGGACAGCGCGGATGGAACGCACAGCCTGACGGCGGGTCAATGGGCGATGGAATCTCGCCTTCGACCTGTTTGCGTCGCCGGCCTGTCATTTCGATATCCGGCACGGCATCCAGCAACATGCGGGTATAGGGATGTTTGGGCGCGTCGAACAGCGCGCCCGCCTCGGCCACTTCGGCCAGACGACCCAAGTAGAGCACGCCGATATCATTGGCCATGTGCCGCACGACCTGCAGGTTATGCGAGATGAACACATAGGTCAGGCCGAAATCCTTTTGCAGATCCTTCATCAGGTTCAGGATCTGCGCCTGCACCGACACATCCAGCGCCGAAGTCGGTTCGTCACAGACGATAAAATCGGGGTTGGCGGCCAGCGCGCGGGCGATGGCGATCCGCTGGCGCTGGCCACCCGAAAACTGGTGCGGGAATTTCACGCCGTCTTCGGGTGCAAGGCCCACAAGGGTCAGCAATTCACCCACGCGCAGCCGCTGGTCACGGTTGCTCATCGCGCGTTCGAACACGCGCAAGGGTTCGGCCACGATATCGACCACCCGCCAGCGCGGGTTCAGACTGGCCAAAGGGTCTTGAAAGATCATCTGGAACCGGCGGCGCAGGGCCCGCGCCTTGGCCCCGTTCAACCCGTCCTTGAGCGAGGTGCCGTCAAACACGATATCACCGCCGCTTGGGTTAAGCAGGCCCACGATCAGCCGCGCGATGGTGGATTTGCCCGACCCGCTTTCGCCGACAAGGGCGAATGTCTCGCCCTGTTTGACGGTAAAGCTGACGTCATCGACGGCGTTGACGTAAAGCTTGCCGGTGCCTTCGATCTTGCGGTTCAGCCAGGGCTGCGACACGTCAAAACGGCGCGACAGGCCGCGGACATCCAAAAGCGTCTTGGTCATTGCGCGCTCTGCCTTTCTGCATTTGTGCCGGTGCTGTCCTGCGGCGGATAAAGCCAGCAGGCCACACGGCGGCCGGGGGCGGTTTGCACGGCCTGCGGCTGGTCGATGTGGCATTTGTCCATCACATGCGGGCAACGCGGATTAAAGGCGCAACCGCGTGGAATGGCCGACAGGCGCGGCATTGATCCGGGGATCTGCGTCAGACGGTCAAGGTTCGCACCCAGACGCGGGATCGCGCCCATCAGGCCGGATGAATAAGGATGCTGCGCATCCTTGATCACGTCGCGCACGGGGCCGATTTCCGCGATCCGGCCGGCATACATTACCGCCACGCGGTCGGCAGTTTCGGCGATCACGCCCATGTCATGCGTGACCAACATGATCGAGGCGCCATTTTCCGCGCAAAGCCGTTTCATCACATCAATGATCTGCGCCTGCACAGACACATCAAGCGCGGTCGTCGGTTCATCCGCGATCACCAGATCAGGCCCCGCGCAAAGTGCCAGCGCAATCACCACGCGCTGGCGCATCCCGCCCGAAAACTGGTGCGGATAATCGTCGATCCGGCGGCTGGCATCGGGGATACCCACGTCATCGAGCAGGCCAATAGCCTTTTTGCGCGCCTCTGTTTCCGACAGCGGCAGATGGGTGCGGATCGTCTCGATCAACTGTTCGGAAATCCGGTACAGCGGGTTCAGCGATGTCAGCGGGTCCTGAAAGATCATCCCGATCTTGCGACCCCGGATCTTGCGCATCTCGGCATCGGGCAGGTTGTCGATGCGGCGGCCTTGCAAGATCACCTCGCCCTGCGCGATCCGGCCGGGCCGGTCGATCAGCCCCATGATGGCAGAACCGGTCATCGACTTGCCAGCGCCGGATTCCCCCACCACGCCCAGCACTTCACCGGGCATGATGTCGAAGGATATATCCTGCACCGCGGTCAGGATGCCGCGGCGCGTGGGGAATTCTACCGTCAGGTTGCGGACGGACAAAAGCGGTTCGGTCATGTCACGATCCTATCGCAGTTTGGGGTTCAGCGCATCGCGCAGCCAGTCACCCAACAGGTTGACCGACAACGCCAGCGCGATCAGCGTGACGGCGGGAAAGAACAAGATCCACCATTCGCCGGAAAACAGAAATTGCTGGCCAATGCGGATCAGCGTGCCCAAGCTTGGCTGTGTCGGCGGCACACCCACGCCAAGGAAGGACAATGTCGCCTCTTCGATAATGGCCAAAGCCAGCGAAATCGTCCCGATCACCAGCACCGGACCCAGCACATTGGGCAGCACATGGCGCAGCAGGATCAGGATGGGATGCACGCCCATGATGCGCGCGGCGGACACGTAATCCTTCTGCCGTTCGACCATCGTCGCCCCCCGCACCGTGCGCGCAAACTGCGCCCAGTTCGACAGGCCGATGGCCAGAATCAACACCCAGACCGCCATGCTTTCCTGCTGATTGGCAGGGATCAGGCCCCGCGCGATCCCGAAGATCAGCAGCGCAATCAGGATCGCGGGAAACGACAGCTGGATATCGGTGACACGCATGATGACAGCATCAATCGTGCCGCCATTATAGCCCGCGATCAACCCCAAAGACACGCCCAGCGTCATCGCGAACAGCGTGGCGAGGATACCCACAAACAGCGACACGCGGCTGCCGTACATGATGGTGGACAGCACGTCACGGCCCTGATTGTCAGCGCCCATCAGGAAATAATTGTCGGTGAATGCCCCCGTGCTGGCAGGCGGCGTAAACCCATCCATCAGGTTCAGGCTGGCGGGGTTGAACGGGTTATAAGGCGCGATCAGCGGCGCAAAGACCGCCAACAGGATCAACGACAGGGCAACAAAGGTCGCCACAACCGTCACCGGCGATGTGCGCCATGAATAGAAAATATCGCTGTCCAGCGCGCGGGCCAGCCGGCCTTCGGCGCGGACCGGCACGATCAGATCCTGTTCGGGGATGTCTTTGACAAGTTTGCGGTTTTCCATGGTTTACTTCCCTGCCCCGCCATCAACGCGCAGGCGCGGATCGACGACGTAATACAGAATATCGACGACCAGATTGATCAGCACGAACACCAGCGCGATGAACATCAGATAGGCCGCCATCACCGGCACATCGACCACCTGCACCGAAACGATGAACAAAGACCCGACCCCCGGCCATTGGAACACGGTTTCCGTTACGATGGCAAAGGCGATGACCGACCCCAATTGCAGGCCCGTGATCGTGATCACCGGCACCATGGTGTTTTTCAGCGCATGGCCGAAATTGATCGCCCGCTGGCTGAGCCCACGGGCCTTGGCAAACCGGATATATTCGGTGCGCAACACTTCGAGCATTTCCGCGCGCACCAGACGCATGATCAGCGTCAGCTGGAACAGCGACAGCGTGATCGCGGGCAGGATCAGCGATTTCAGCCCGCTTTCGGTCAGGAACCCCGTGCGCCACCAGCCCAGATCGACGACATCACCCCGCCCGAAGGACGGCAGCCAGCCAAGCTCGACCGCGAAAATATAGATCAGCCCGATCCCGATCAGGAAGGTCGGCAGGCTGACACCCACCAGCGACAGCGCCATGATCCCCGCCGATGACCATGCCTTGGGCCGCAGCGCGGTATAAACACCAAAGATCACGCCAAAGACCAGCGCGATCGTGGCCGACACAAATGCCAGTTCGATGGTCGCGGGCAGACGGCTCAGGATCAGTTCGGTCACAGGTTGTTGCAACCGGTAGGAAATACCGAATTCGCCCTGCATCGCATTGCCGATAAAGCGCAGGAACTGCACGATCACGCTGTCGTTCAGCCCCAGCCTTTCGCGCATGATTTCCTGATCTTCCAGCCGCGTATCGACGCCGACCATGCTGGCGATCGGGTCACCCACATAGCGGAAAACGACAAACGCGATCAGCGCCACGAACAGCATGACGACGACGGATTGCGCAAGCCGTCGGATGATGAAGGCCAGCATCGGGCGACCCTTTCCTGAATAAAAGAACCGCCTTGCACCGGTATCCCGGGACAAGGCGGTTCATGGTCATGTGGCCGATTAGTCTGCGAAAGTGACGCTGGTCATCAGCGGCTGGTTCTCGGGGTGAACCGGCAGGGTGATACGGTCGTTCATCGCATAAGCCAAAACCTGATTGTGGATTGGCAGCAGCACACGGTCCGCCTTGACCACGTCCCAGATTTCCGCAACCGTCGCAGCGCGGGCCTCAAGGTCGGTTTCCGTGCCCAGCGACTTGATCATCGCGTCCAGTGCGGGGTTGGAATAAAGACCACCGTTATAGGCGCCATAGCTGCCTTCTTTCGAATGCACCAAGTCATTGAAGACATAGGCGGAATCAAAGGTCGGTACGCCCCAGCCCAGCATGTAGAAATCGGTCTCGTTGCTGGTCACCAGCGGCGAATGCTGTGCCACGGGGCGCGACGCCAGGGTCACGTTGATCCCGATCCGGCCCAGCATCCCGACGACGGCCTGCGAAATCGCCTCGTCGTTGACGTAACGGTTGTTGGGCGTGTCCAGCGTGACGCTGAACCCGTCGGGATAGCCTGCCTCGGCCAACAGCGCCTTTGCGCGGTCCAGATCGACGGCGGGATAAGCGTCCAGCTCCGGGGTCCAGCCAGCGACGAAGGGCGGGTTGGGAATGCCGGTGGGGAACGACTGGCCACGCATAACAACCGCCTTGATTGCGTCACGGTCGATAGCCAGTTCCATCGCTTCACGCACGGCGGGGCTGTTGAACGGGTTGCTGTCGGTGATGTTGGACGAGGCCAAAGGCGCATCGCCGAACTTGTAGCCGAAATAGATCACGCGGTTTTCGGCGCCCGTCTCGACCTTGATCCCGTCGGTTCCGCTGAGGCGTTCGATATCCTGCACCGGCACGTCCTGCACGATGTCCACTTCGCCCGACAGAAGGGCAGCAACGCGGGTCGCGGCATCGGAAATCGGCAGATAGATGATCTCGGTCACTTCAGGCTTGGTTTCGGCCCAATGGTTGTCGTTCACCGTCAGCACAGAGCGCACATCGACTTCGCGCGATTGCAGGATATAGGGGCCGGTGCCATTGGTGTTGCGCACGGCGAAATTGTCTTCCCCTGCGGCGTAGTCCTGCACTTCGACGACATTGTTCGCCTCGGACCAGTCCTTGTCCATGATGAAGGTGTTGGTCAGGTTGTTGGGATACAGCGGCGACGGGCCGCTCATGCGGACTTCGACGGTGTAATCATCCACGGCTGTGACTTCGGCCACATCGACATGCAACTGGCGCATGTTGGATTTTTCCGACCGCGCACGGTCGAGCGAGAAAACAACGTCTTCGGCGGTAAAGGCCGCGCCATCATGGAAGGTCACGCCTTCGCGCAGGGTGAAGACCCAAGTGTCCGGCGCGCCGTCCTTGATCGCCCAAGATGTCGCCAGACGTGGCGTCAACGTCCCTTCGACATCGCGGTCCATCAGCGTTTCATAGACGTGATGGGCAAAGTTATGGGTCGGCCCTTGGTTTTGCGAATGCGGGTCCAGCGTCAAGGCATCGGACGCACGCGCCCAGCGGATCGTTTCGGCGGATGCCTGCGACACGATCAGTGTCGAAGACAGCAGCATCGCAGAAAGGCTAAGGATTTGTCTGGTCATGTCTGGAGCTCCATTACTTGATTTTTGGGCATGCATTTTCGCTGCATGGCGTCCTGACGCGTAACAGAAATGATTCATGCGCCTTTTGCAATGGCCAAGACGTGGACCGCCTGACCTCGGGGCGATCCCAGGTCGTGTTTTTGCATGGACGGCCCGATTGCACAAAACCTGTGCGCGGCATGGATGATCTGCCTGATCCGCCGTCAGGGACGCCCCAAGAATTCAAAGCTGAACGCCGTCTGCGCCCCTGCGGGCGGGGCCGCAAAGGGGGCTGCGCGGCGGATATGATCCAGCGCCAGCCGGTCCAGCGCCGCCGACCCCGAGGATTGCGCCACGCTGACATCTGCCAGCGCGCCCGATGCGGCAATCGCAAAGCGCACAAGCACGATGCCCCGTGCCGGTGCGCGCTGCGGGCGCAGCCGCGTGATCTGGCGCAACACCTGACCGGGATAGGCCGCTGCCGCCGCCTGCCCGCCCGTGCTGTCCGGGGCCGGTGCCGCCCCCGAAGCCACGGCCTGCCCCTGCGGCTGCGCCTGCGTGCTGCCGCGCGCGGCGTCCGTTTCGGCATTGCCTGTGGGGCGCGGCGGGGCTGCGGGTTTCGCAGTTTGGGGAGCGGGTCTTGCTATGGGGCGCAACGCTGTCGGGGGGGCTGTGTCAGGCAGGGCGCGGGCTATGTCGGGGGCGGGCTGCGGCGCGGTCACGGGGGTCGCGCCTGTGGCGACAGGGGCGCTGGTGGATGGGTCCGGCGTCACCGGCACTGCAAGATCGGGCACCGCCAGATCGGCCACCGCAGATGCCGGCAGCGCAAGGCTACGCTGTGCGGGCGCGACGGCGGGCTGTGCGGCGGGGGTGACAGGCACCGCGCCTGCGACGAAATCCTCGAAGGCGGCGCCAATCGCGGCGATATCAGGCGTGCCGCCGCCTGCGACCGCGATGCGCTGCGGCGGCGCTGCGACGATCAGCAGGCCCGCCGCATGCAAGGCCCCCGACAGCGCCAGCGCCGCAATCGCGCCGCCACAGGCCCGCAGGCGGGTCATGGCGCAAGCCCCTGTCGGGTCACCAGCCGCACATCCTGACCGGTTTGCGCGCGCAGGGCGGCGGCCACGGCGATCAGGTCGCGCGCGGGCAGATTGCGGTCCGGCAGGAGGCGCAAGGCCCCCGCCTCACCTGCTTGCGCGGCGACGAAGGCGTCAAGTGTTGTCACCTCTGCGCGCCAGACCAGCGTGCCATCCGCGCGCAGCACCAGCGCATCGTCAGGCACCCGTGCTGCCATGCTATCGGCATCGACCAGCTGCACATCGCGGTCAACCGGCTGGGCCACCTGCCCCGCGATCAGGAAAAACACCAGCATCAGGAAAACCACGTTGATCAAGGCAATCGTGGGTTCGGGCTTGGCGCGCGGGGATGGGGCAAGGCGCATCCGGTCACCCCCCGATCAGGCGCAGGCTGACGCCCGGCACGGTTTGGGCCACGACCAGCACATCGACCAGCCGTTGCGCTGTCACCGCCTCGGACGGGGAGACCAGCACCAGCGCGCCATCCAGCGCGGCAATCGCATCCGGCAAAGCGGCCAGGCTCACCTCGGCCACGTTCAGCGTGATCGCATCGGCGCTGATGCGCAAAAAGGCGGGCGGCGTGCCCGCCTGCGTCGCCCCGCCGGTGGCCGCGATGAACAGCAGATCCCCGAAACGGGTAAAGGTCGATGACAGCATGAAAAACAACAACAGCAGAAAGATCACATCAATCAGCGATGTCAGCGACAGCCGCCGTTTGCGCAGCGCGGGTCTAGCCATGGGCCAGACCGGGGCGCAACGCGCCTTCGATCAGCGCCTCGGCCATGCGCCGTTCATTGGCCATCCGACCTTCAAGCCATGACAGGATCGCGCTCAGCGGCATCGCCACGGCCAGACCCGCCGCCGTGGTCATCAAGGCCACCCAGATCCCCCCCGCCAGCACGGATGGATCGACGCTTTGCCCTGCATCCTGCATCGCGCGAAAGGCCGCGATCATGCCCAGCACGGTGCCGAACAGCCCCAACAAAGGCGCGGTCTGCGCCACGGCATCCAGCAGGCGAAACCCGGCTTCCAGCCGCGCCAGCCGCGCCTCGGCCAAGGTATAAAGCCGCTCGCGCGCGTCGCGCGCCTGCAAGGCCAGCGCCAGAACCGGCCCCAGATGCGATGGTGCCGCCTCGGCCAAGGCCAGCGCACGGGCCTGTTGGCCTGCATCGGACGCAGCCAAGGCCGCCCGCAAGGGCGCGTGCCGTCCGACGCCCGCGATGTAGAATTGCACCAGTTTCCACAGCACCACGGCCCCCGACAGCACCGACAGCCCGATGATCAGCGCCACAACCCAGCCGCCAAGGTCGATAAAGGCGGCCAGCGCATCGCGCGCCTGATAAAGATGGATCATTGCAGCACCTCGACATCGTCAACCGACCCCGTGACGCGCAACACCTGCGCACAGGTCGCGGGGGTGGTGCTGTCGCCCGTGCAGGCAGCGACACCGTTGATCAGCACCTGCGCGACATCCGCGCAGGCGATCCCCGCCACATCGAACTGCCGCACGCGGCGCGCGCCCTGCGGCAGGTCTGCAAAATCGAACAGGGTCAGCGCGGCAACCCGCCCCGCCTGATCGAACAGCACCGTTTCCAGCGCCAGCGTGGTCAAGGGGGCCAGCCCGTTATCCGCGACAAAGGTCAGCCGGCAGGCATTGTCCACAGGATCAAGCCGGTTCAGATCGACCGCGATCCCGCCGGTATCCTGTGCCGCCGCAGACCCTGCGACGGCAAGGGCAAGGAGGCTGGTCCTTACCATGTCAGGGTCCGCGCAAGGCTGACCTTGAAGCTGCGCCCGCGGCCTCGGTCCAGCGACAGGTTGTTGCGATAGTCCGTGTCGAACAGGTTTTCGACCGCCATCTGCACATCGAACCCGTCCAGCGCGCCACTCTCGGGCCGCCATGTCACAAACACATCCTGCGTGGTGTAGCCGTCAAAGGATGTATCGGTGACAACGCCGCTGGTGACGTTGCGGGTCGATGTCGTGATGTCATCGACAAACGTACCGCGCCAGCCGAATTCCAGCCCCCGGTCCGGCAACCGCGTGCCCAAGGTCAGGGCCGCCTGATCTGCCGGTGTCGTGGACAAGGTATACCCGTAATTCCCGTCGGTGCCGCGCACGCGGGACAGGGCCAGCCGCGCGAACAGGGATTCGGTTTCATAGCCGCCCTCGATCTCGGCGCCCTCGAAATCGGCCTGCGCCAGATTGCGGAAGAACACCGTATCAGTGGTGGGTGTTACGGTGACAAAGCCGTCGATCCGGTTGCGAAACGCGGTCAGTTTCAGTTGCAGATTATCCCCCGCCGCCAACAGCCCATCGCGGTTATAGGTCAGGCCGAGTTCGACATTGGTGGCCTCTTCCTTGTCCAGATCAAGTGCTGCGGTCTTGGTCCCCGATGTGGAATAAAGTTCGTCCAATGTCGGCAGCCGTTCGGTCCGCGCGACCGAGCCAAAGACCGACAGATCATCAGTCACGTCGTAAAGTGCCGCCAGCGTCAGCGCGGTGGCCTCATCTGTGACGGTCGCGCCATTGGGCACGTCAGACCCCGGTTCGCGTTCGGCAAAGTCGATGCGCGCGCCGGGAATGACCGTCAGCCGGTCACCGATCACGACTTCGGATTGCGCATAAAGGCCGATCTTGCGGTCGCTGCCTTCGGGGTGGAACCCAAGTGGGCCAGCACTGTCAGCCACGCGGTCCTGATAGGTCACCTGCGCGCCGAAGGTCAGGAAATTGTCCCAGCCCGCGCCGCTGAAATCGGCGGTGTTTTCGGCTTTCAGCATCGTTGTGCGATAGGCATAGGTCACATCGCAGAACACGTTGGCATTGGAGGCTGTCGGCAGACAGGCCTGCGCCGCACCCGATGTGCTGCGCGCATTGGATTGTTCGACCGTCGTGTCCGAATAGGACAGCTGCAGGCGCGGATTGAACCAGCCACCACCGGCATGGTCCCATGCGACGTTGAACGTGTCGTCCGTCACCGACCGGTCCACATTGCCAAAGGCGTTGGCGATAGCATCACCACCGCCGGTTTGCGCCAGCGTCGTGTTATCGGCATCCGATGAAAACCGTTGTGCCGACAGCCGCAGGGTCTGTGTGTCATTGATCTGGAACGTGCCTTTGAGCAGGGCAGAGGGTGCCTCGAACCCGCTGCCGGTCACCGCAGCACCTGCGCCGGTTTCAAAGTCGTCGGACCTGCGATAGCCCAGCGCGGCAAGGAATTCCGCCCCTTCGGCGGGGCGCGCGGCATAGATTACCGACCCCAGTTGGCCGTTGCCGTTGCTTTCATAGCCATATTTCAGCCGCAGCGCGCCGGTGCCACCATCGGGAATGAAATCGCCCGCATCCTTGGTTTCAAAACGGACCACACCGCCAATCGCACCCGAGCCGTACAGCGTGGCCGACCCCGGCCCGCGCAACACCTCGACCCGGCGGTAAAGTTCGGGGTCCGAAAAGAACGACCCCATGCGATATTGTTCATAGAATTTCGGCACACCGTCCACATTGACGATGATCCGCGCTTCTGATGCGGATTGTTCGGTCGCCCCGATCCCGCGGATGTTGAACGCGAACCCAAATGGCCGGTCCGATCCAGCGGTCTGCGCGCCCGGCACATTGCGCAGGATCTGGCCCACGTTCGCCGCCTGTTCACGGTCGATATCGTCCTGATCCAGCACACTGACCGCCTGTGGCGTGTCGATCGCCACCTTTTGCTGGCCTGCGCCAAAGATCAGCCGCCCCAGAAAGGTGCTGCTGTCCAGTTGCGTCTGTTGGGCGCTGGCCATGCCTGCGGCAAGGATTGCTGTTGTTGTAAAAAGGCAGGCCAGGCCCAGCCTGCGGGGGTGCATGCGCATCGTCATGTCCGATTCTCCATCCGGATTTAAGGTTTCGGCTGGCTGTACGGCTGGCATGTCTCAAGGTGTCTTGACCCCCGACCAGCGGTGTTCTAGTGATCCCGATAGAAACAGTCAAGTACTGCGCCAGATCTTCCAGCCATGCCCTTTGCGGCAACGCCAGATCCGGGACCTCGCGCGTCAACGCCCGCCAAAAGCAGGCCCAACGGAGGTCACCTCATGATTCTATCTCCCGACCGCGTAGCGGCGATTGCGACCGCCCGCGCCGACAAACCCAAAATGCGCGAACGCGATCTGGCGAATGTGCTGGGCATCCGCGAGGCCGAGATTCTGGCCGCCGAGCTTGGCCATGGCGTGCGCCGGATCGCGGCAGACCCTGACCGTCTGTTGGCGCGCATCCCGGCGCTTGGCGATGTGATGGCGCTGACGCGCAATGATTTTTGCGTGCATGAACGGCGCGGGCAATATCTAGACTATCGTTCAGGCGCCCATGCGGGCATGGTGCTGGGGCCGGATATCGACCTGCGCATTTTCCCCAGCCACTGGGTCCATGGTTTCGCGGTGGACCGCAGCGGGCCAGATGGCACAAGACGCAGTTTGCAGGTGTTCGATGCCGCGGGCGATGCGGTCCACAAGATTTATCTGCAACCTGATTCGGACCTTGCGGCCTATGATGCGCTGGTCGCCGATCTGGCCGTGGCCGATGATGCGCCTTTCGATCTTGCGCCGCGCGCCTTGCCAGAGCCTATCCGCGTGAACGAAGCCAAGTTTGACGAATTGCGCAGCGCCTGGCCAAAGATGACCGATACCCACCAGTTCCTGGCCATGACCAGCCGGTTGAAATTCGACCGTCTGGGGGCCTATCTGTCGATCGGGGCGCCTTGGGCGGTGCCGCTGCCGGTCAATGCGGTCGAACAGGCGCTGCGGCAGGCCGGGGCGCAGGGCGTGCCGATCATGGTCTTTGTCGGCAATCGCGGCTGCATCCAGATCCATTCGGGGCCTGTTGCACGGCTGGAACCGATGGGGCCGTGGTTCAACGTGCTGGACCCGCATTTCAACCTGCATCTGCGCGCAGACAAGGTGGCGCAGGTCTGGTTGGTGCGCAAACCCACAAAACGCGGCGACGCCATCTCGGTCGAGGCGTTTGACAGGGACGGTCACCTGATCCTGCAGATTTTCGGCAAACGCGCCGAGGCCGCGACCGATACAGGTGCTTGGGATGCGATCGCCACAGGTTTGGCCGCCGAGGTGATGGCATGATCCGCCGGATTGCAGCGGGCCTTGTGGTGGCGGTGGCGCTTGCCCCCACAGCCTTTGCCGAGACCCCGTCGCGCGTGATCGCGGCGGGCGGGTCTGTCGCGGAAATCATCCATGCTTTGGGGGCCGGTGACCGCCTGATCGCGCGCGATACCACGTCATCCTTTCCGCCCGAGGTCTTGGCCCTGCCCGATATCGGCTATGTCCGCGCGCTGTCGTCGGAAAACCTGATCGCGATGGCCCCCGACATGGTGATCGCCGAACATGACGCTGGCCCACCCGAAGTGCTGGACGTGCTGCAACGGTCGGGCATTGCGCTGGTGATGGCACCACAGGCGCTGGACCCTGACGGTGTCGCCGCCAAGATCGACGCGGTGGCCACGGCGCTGGACCTGCCAGACGCCGGTGCCGCCCTGCAAGCCCGCGTGGCGGCGCAGCTGGAACAGGCACGGATCGCTGGCGACGGCTTGCCCCGATCCCCGCGGGTGATGTTCATCCTGTCGATGCAGGGCGGCCGGTTGCTGGTTGGCGGTCAAGGCACCTCTGCCGAGGCGATGATCCTGCTGGCTGGTGGCACCAATGCGGTGACCGCGCTGGACGGCTATAAACCCCTGACCGACGAGGCCGCGATTGCCGCGAACCCCGATCTGATCCTGATGATGGACCGGGGCGGCGATCATGCGGTCACACTTGCCGATATCACCGCCCATCCAGCCTTGGGGCTGACCGATGCCGCCCGCACTGGGCGTGTTGTCAGCATGGACGGGCTTTATCTGCTGGGCTTTGGCCCGCGCACCGGCGATGCGGCGCTGGAACTGAATGCCCATCTGCGCCGCCTGACCGATGAGGTCAAAGGCTGATGGTCGCCCTTGCCGATACCCCCGTGCTGGCGGGCGACAGGTCGATCCGCGCGCGGCGGGTGGCCTTTGGGTTGGCGGGGCTTTTGCTGCTGACCGGTCTGCTGAGCCTGTCGCATGGCGCATCCGGCGTGCGGCTGGACCTTGTGCTGCAAAGCTGGCTGGCGGGACATGATGTTCCCGCGCGCGACTGGCTGATCCTGTGGGAAATCCGGCTGCCACGGATGCTGACCGGCGTGCTGGTCGGGGCATCGCTGGCGGTGGGCGGTGCGGTGATGCAGGGGCTGTTTCGCAATCCTTTGGCCGATCCGGGGCTGGTCGGGGTTGGCGCGGGGGCCGGTCTGGGGGCTGTGCTGGCCATCGTGCTGGGCGGTCAGGTGCCTGCATGGGTCGCCGCTTGGCTGGGCTGGAACATGGTGCCGGTTGCGGCCTTTATCGGGGGCTGGCTGTCCACCATGGTGCTGTACCGCGTATCAACCCGCGCGGGGCGGACATCCACCGCGACGATGCTGCTGGCGGGGATCGCCCTTGGCGCGCTGGCAGGCGCGGCGACCGGTATTCTGGTCTATATCGCCGATGACCGGCAACTGCGCGACCTGACCTTTTGGGGTCTGGGGTCGCTGGGCGGCGCGTCATGGCCCAAGATCGCGGCGGCAGGCCCCGTGATGCTGCTGGCGCTGCTGGCGGCACCGTTCCTTGCGCGCGGGCTGAACGGGCTGTCGCTGGGCGAGGCTGCGGCCCATCACATCGGGCTGCCAGTGCAAAGGGTCAAGCATGTGGCGATCCTGACGGTCGCGGCTGCCACGGGGGCCGCTGTCGCGGTATCGGGCGGCATCGGGTTTATCGGGATCGTGGTGCCGCATCTGCTGCGGCTGGCGACGGGGCCGGACCACCGCTATCTGCTGGTGAATGCCGCCCTTTTGGGGGCGACTTTGTTGTTGCTGGCCGATCTGATCGCGCGCAGCATCATCGCCCCGGCCGAATTGCCGATCGGGATCGTGACGGCGGTGATCGGCGCGCCGGTGTTTTTGTGGATTTTGTTGCGCCGCCGTGGATTGGTGGATCTGTGATGCTGACCATACGTTCCTTGCACGCGTCTTTGGGGCGGACCGCTGTACTGCACGGGATCACTGCAAGTGCCGCCGCGGGCCGGATCGTCGCGGTGATCGGGCCGAACGGGTCGGGCAAGACCACGCTGTTGCGCGCCATTTCCGGCGATGTCGCCTATGACGGGCGGATCGCGCTGGACGGGGATGATCTGGCCCGCCTCAAACCGTGGGAATTGGCCGCGCGGCGCGGGGTGTTGCCGCAGGCCGCAACGCTAGCCTTTCCCTTCACCGTGGCCGAGGTCGTGCGCCTTGGGCTGACATCGGGCACGCAGGCCGACCGGTCCGACCTGATCGGGCGCGCCTTGGCCGAGGTTGATCTGACCGGCTTTTCCGGGCGGTATTATCAGGAATTGTCAGGCGGCCAGCAGGCGCGGGTGCAACTGGCCCGCGTGCTCGCGCAGGTCTGGGAGCCTGTCGTGGCGGGCCGCCCCCGCTGGCTGTTTCTGGACGAACCGGTGGCGGCACTGGATATCGCGCATCAGATCGGCGTGATGCGGGTGCTGCGCCGCTTTGCCGATGCGGGGGGCGGGGTGGTGATCGTGCTGCATGATCTGAACCTTGCCGCGATGGTGGCCGATGATATCTGGCTGATCCATGACGGGTTGCTGCTGGATGCCGGATCGCCCGCGCGGGTGATCGGCGGGCCTGCCCTGGCCGAGGCTTATGGCTGTCCCATCGTGGCCAACCGCTTGCCCGGGCCGCAGGCGACCTTTGTGCTGCCGCATGGGCTCTGGGCGGCGGCGGGATAAGCTGGCGCTAACGCCCTGTCAGGTAATCGGCCGAGACATAGCCCGTCACCCCCGGCGCATCGGCCAGCGTCACGCGGCACCAGCGCTGCCCCAGTTCGGTCACGCACTCCTGCCGCGTCAAGGCGGTGCCATCGGGCAGGCCCATGATGATATTGAACTCCAGCCCCGGCCCTGCCCGCAGTTTCAGCAGATCATCAGGCCCCGCCCCTGTGACAACCGCATTGCCGCCGGTGCATCCGGCGATCACGAACAGGGCGATAACGGCAAGCGCATTTGTGCGGGGCATGATCTGACCTTTGTTGCGGGCGGTTGCGCCTTTTATGGCACCCGCATCTGCACGGGTGAACCCCCAAAAGCCCGCCTGGTTACCAGCGCAGCACCCTTGGGCCGCAAATGGCACCGGCCAGCGCGACCGACAGGATCGCCGCCCCATAGGCGGGCAGGACGAAAAGCGCGGCATCCTGATCGCAATAAAACGCATAGATGGAGGCCGACGCCCCGCCTGCCGTCAGCCCCGCCACTGCCCCCGCCAGCCGTGGGCGCAGCACCGCCCCTGTTGACAGCGACCACAGGATCGCCGCCAGAAACGGCAGGCCAAGCGCGGGCACGCTGGTCAGGCAGACCCAGAGGCTGGGGATCGCCACAGCCTCGACCAGCCCTGACAGCCCGCCGCGCTGCAACTGAAAGACAAAGGCTGCGACCAACATTCCCGCAAAGACCGCCAGCAGCGCCCAGCGCCTGCGCGCCATCACGCCCGGATGGGCCAAGGCAATAGCGACGGCACCGGCCAGACCGGCCAGCAGCACAGGCAGGATCATTTTCAGCACGGCCAGCGACGCAAGCGCCGCCCCCAGATCGGCCCGCACCCCCCAAAAGGCGACAAAAGCCGCCACGCAGACCGCCAGCGCCACGGGCACCGACCGGACCAGCCTTTGCGCGATACCCGGTTGCGGCAATGTATCGGCGGCAAGCGCCGCGATCAGGTCGTCGGTGTTCATTCGATCATCCTTTCGCGCAAGCGCGCCAGCGTCTGCAACGCGCGGTGCAGGGCCACGCGCACCGCCCCTTCGGTCATGCCCAGACGCGCCGCCGTCTCGGCCGTGGTTTCACCACGCAGACCAAAACCGCGCACGATATCGGCGGCCCGCGGATCAAGCGCGCCCAACAGCTTTTCCATGTCGCGCCCTGCCAGCGGGTCAGGCCCCTGCGGTGCGGCCAGCGCATCTGCGAAATCGTCAATCGCCAGTTCGACGCGTCGTCCACGGGCGCGGAATGCATCCACCACCTTGTGCCGCGCGATGGCATAAAGCCAGGGGCGCAGGGGCGCATCCTGCCGCCATGTATGGCGTTTGGTGTGGATCGCCAGCAGCACGTCCTGCAAGACATCCTCGCAACTGTCCTGCCCCAGCCCGCCGCCCCGCGCCTGCACGACGCGGCGCAAAACAGGCGTGATCGCCTGCAACAATTGGCGGTAGGCCGCCGTATCGCCACCATTCGCTGCGCGCATCAGGTCATCCCAAGGGTCAATTATGTCCAAGTTCTGATCCCTGTTCGTCCCGCGTCGGGCAAATGTTACAGCCACAACCCACGACTTGCCCAGAAACAAATGCGCTCGCCTTCAGCGGTTCACATGGGCGTGACCGACGTAACACAAAGGCGCGGTGGTGCGACCTGCTTTGCGGGACTGCACTGACGCAGCCCGCCACTAGGAGTGACCTTCATGACGACCAAAACGCTTTCGCTTACTCTTGCCGCTTCGCTGGCTTCTGCGCTGACCCTGTCCGCCGGGCAGATGCATGCTCAAGAGGCCACGATGGAAAAATGTTTCGGCATTTCGCTGGCCGGTGCCAATGATTGCGCCGCCGGTCCCGGCACCACCTGCGCCGGCACATCCACCGTCGATTACCAGGGCAATGCCTGGACGCTGGTCGCCACCGGCACCTGCACCGAGATCGATCTGCCAGCCATGGCCGACGGCTCTGCGCGCATGGGTGCGCTGGAAGAACTGGACCGCGATCTGCCCCCTGCATGATCTGACCCCAAGGGGCGGGGGTATCCCCCGCCCTCTCTCCAAAAGGATTTTGCTATGTCCGCACTTCCCCGCACGACCGGTCTGGGTTTCAAGCCACAGCATTTCACCGATATGATGGCCACCGACACCATCGGGTTCATCGAGGTCCATGCCGAGAATTACATGGGCGATGGCGGCGCGCCGCATGCGATGCTGGCGGCTTTGCATGACCGCCACGCCTTGTCGATCCACGGGGTCGGCCTGTCGATCGGCAGCGCGGGCGGGCTGGACCGCGACCACCTTGCGCGGCTGCGCAAACTGATCGACCGCTACCAACCCGAAAGCTTTTCCGAACATCTGGCCTGGTCCAGCCATGGGGCGGCCTGGCTGAATGATCTTTTGCCCCTGCCCTATACGCCCGAGACTTTGGCCACGATCTGCGCCCATGTCGATCAGGTGCAAGATACCTTGGGCCGCCGGATGCTGCTGGAAAATCCCGCGACCTATGTGACCTTTGCCAGTTCCACCCTGTCGGAAACCGATTTTTTGACCGAACTTGTCCAGCGCACGGGCTGTGGGCTGCTGCTCGATATCAACAATGTCTTTGTCTCTGCCACCAACCACCGGTTCGATGCCCGTGCCTATCTGGCCGATTTCCCGCTGTTTGCTGTGGGTGAAATCCATCTGGCGGGGCATGACACCGAAGATTTGCCATCCGGTCCGCTGCTGATCGACAGCCATGGCGCGCCGGTGGCGGACCCTGTCTGGGCGCTTTATGCGCAGGTGCTGGCGCGCACCGGTCCTTTGCCCACGCTGATCGAATGGGACACTGATGTCCCCGATTTCGCCACCCTGCTGGCCGAGGCTGCCCGCGCAAACGCCATCCTGCACGCCGCAGAAGGGCAGCAGACCGATGCAGCCTGACAGCCACGCCGCCCAGCAACAGGCGTTTGAAGCCGCGCTTTGGCAGCAAGACCCGCCCGCCGGGCTGCGCGCGCCGGTGATGGCAGAGGTCGCACAGCGGTTTGCCGTTTACCGCAACAATGTGCAGCACAGCCTGACCCGCGCGCTGGCGGCGCGGTTTGCGGTTGTGGAACAATTGGTCGGCCCCACGTTTTTTACCGCGATGGCGCGGGTCCATATCGCGCAAGACCCACCGCAAAGCCCGGTTTTGCTGGGCTGGGGCGCGACATTCGCGGATTTTCTGGATGGTTTCGCCCCGGTGGCGCATCTGCCGTTTCTGGGCGATGTGGCGCGGCTGGAATATGCGCGCGGTCGGGCCTATCACGCCGCCGATGCGGCGCCTGTGGCGGCCGATGCGCTGGCCGTGGCAGAGCCTGCGACGCTGCGGCTGGGTCTGCACCCGTCGGTGCAGCTGTTCACATCGCCGCACCCGGCGCTGCAAATCTGGCAAGCGCATCAGACAGGGGCCACCCGCCGCCCGCTGCTTGCCGGACCCGACCATGCGCTGATCGGGCGCGCGCCGGATTTCAGCATCGTCACAGCCCCGCTGGACCAAGACACATATGCCGTGCTGCGCGCCTTGGCCGCTGGCGACAGGCTGGGTGACGCCACAACCCATGCAGACCCGACCGCCGCCCTGACGCTGCTGTTGCGCCACGGGCTGATCACAACAATAGATACAGGAGTTTCCCCATGACCCCCACCATAGACCTGCGCGACCGGATCGGGCAGATCAACAGGCTTGCCGATCATCTGCCCCATGATGTCGTGGCCTTGGCCGCGCGGATTTTTCCGGCGGTCGTGTTCTGGCAATCGGCGCGCACCAAGGTTGATGGGCTTACGATCAAGGATTCCACCTATTTCCTGTTCGAACAGGTCTATGCCCTGCCCCTGATCCCCCCCGCAATCGCCGCCCAGCTTGCGACAGTGGCCGAACATCTGCTGCCGGTCCTGCTGGTGCTTGGCCTGTTTGCGCGGGTTGGCGCGCTGGGGCTGCTGGGCATGACAGCCGTGATCCAGATCTTCGTGTTTCCAGAGGCTTGGGTCACCCATGGGCTTTGGGCCACGGCGCTGCTGGTGGTACTGGCGCAAGGGCCGGGGCGGGTGTCGCTGGATCACTTGCTGGGGCTGGATCACAGCGGCACGCGGCACAAGCGGCTGCCCTAAGGTCAAAGCCGCACCATGCGCCAAGGGATTGACAGACAAGGATAGATAGCAGCTACGCTTGCAGCTGGACAACGGTCAGGGCGGGCGGCGGATAATGGCGATCAGGCAAAATAGTGCAGATCAGGCAAGGCCCCGCGCCGCGCCATGACCAGTTATCTGCACGAAGACCGCCTGCAGGCCGTGCTGGCCGCGATCAGCGCCAGCGGCGCGCGGCGCGTGCTGGATCTGGGCTGCGGCGATGGTGATCTGTTCGTGCGGCTGGCCGCGATGCCCGCGCTTGACGATCTGGTCGGGATCGACATCTGTGCTGCCTCGCTTGACCGGCTACGCGCGCGACTGGCGCGGATCACTGTGGCGGCGGGCAAGGTCGATGTGCGCCACGGATCAATGACCGACCCCGCGCGCGATCTGGCAGGCTATGATTGCGCGGTGCTGCTGGAAACCATCGAACATATCGACCCCGATCAATTGTCGCGGCTGGAACGCGCGCTGTTCACCGTACTGCGCGCGCGCACGATCATCATCACGACCCCCAATGCCGAATTCAACCCGCTGCTGGGCGTGCCGGCGCACCGGATGCGCCACCCCGACCACCGTTTCGAATGGGACCGCGCGCGGTTTCGCATATGGTGCACGCGCGCGGCCAAGGCGGCAGGATACACGCCTGCGTTTCACGATATCGCAGGCGCGCATCCCACCTTGGGCGGGGCCAGCCAGATGGCGGTTTTCACCCGGCCCGCGGGCTAGGCGAGGGCTGCGCGCACCGCGTCAGCCAGCGGCGTGGTCGGACGGCCCAGCAACCGACCCAAGGTGCCGGACATATCGGCCAGCCAGCCTTCGCCAGCCAGCTGGTCCACATCGACCAGCATGGCGGCGAAACCGGCAGGCAGGCCAAAGCTTTCCAGAATGCCCTGATACACATCGGCGGGCAGATCGTTATAGGGAATGTCCTTGCCGGTCTGGCGCGACACTTCGGCGGCGATATCGGCCAGCGTGATCGCGGTATCACCGCCCAGTTCATAGACCTGCCCCGCATGGGCAGCATCCGCCGCGACCACCGCCAGCGCCTGCGCGTAATCGGCGCGGGTGGCAGGGGTGAAACGGGCCGCGCCCGCAGCCCCGATCAAGGCACCCGCGCTGATCGCACCGGCAAGGCTGCCGGTCCAGTTTTCGGTGTACCAGCCGTTGCGCAGGATCGTGGCGGTCAGGCCCGCATCCTTGATCGCAGCTTCGGTCGCGCGGTGATCAAAGGCGATCAGCATCGGCGAGCGATCGGCCTGCTGGATCGAGGTATAGACGATCCGGCCCACCCCAGCCGCCTTGGCCGCCGTGATGACGTTGCGGTGCTGGCCGACGCGGTCGTTGAAATCGCTGGATGAAATCAGCACCAGCACATCGACGCCCTGCAATGCGGGGGCCATGGTCTGTGGCGCGGTATAGTCAAAGGCGCGGGCAGCAACGCCAAGATCCGCCGCCTTGGCCGGATCGCGGACAAGCGCAATGATCCGGGCAGGATCGGTCAGGGTCTTGAGATGGGCAATGGCCAGACGGCCCAGTTGGCCGGTGGCACCGGTGATGGCAATGGTCATGAAACGCTCCGTTCGTTGATGTTGACGGGGCACAGATAACGCTATACGCACGAAACGGAAGTACACACATTTTTGTAAGTATGAAAAAGATGGCGCATGACCTGATCCCCGATGTTCTGAACGACCGCTGCCCGTCGCGCGCGGTGCTGAACCATGTGACCAGCCGCTGGGGCGTGCTGATCCTGATCGCCTTGCAGGACGGCACCTTGCGGTTCAGCGCGCTGCGCCGCCGGATCGGTGGGGTGTCCGAACGGATGCTGGCACAATCGTTGCGCCTGCTGGAAGATGACGGCTTTGTCCGCCGCACGGCCCATCCCGTGGTGCCGCCGCATGTGGATTACGATCTGACGCCGCTGGGCTATGAGGTCGCGGCCAAGGTACATGCCCTGGCCAGCCTGATCGAAGGCAATCTGGGCCAGATCATCGCCCAGCGCAAAGCCTAGCCTGATCCGGCGGTCAGTTGCGTTTGAGGATCAACAGCGCCAGCAGGGCGGCCAGCCCGATCCCCGCCGTCAGCCAGACAGCATTGACGCCCCAGCCGGTCAGCGCCGCGCCAAAGATCAGCGGGGCCGCCGCCTGACTGACCCGCGCGGGCGCGTTCAGCCAGCCCAGCCGCTGGCCATATCCCGCCGGACCGAACAGCGACAAGGGCAAGGTGCCTTTGGCGATGGGGTCATGATCCCGTTGCCCGCCCCGTGCAGCAGCGCAAAGACATAGGCCGCAGGCCCGCCAAAGCCGATCAGCGCGACCGCCGCCACCGGATGCGCCGCCGCCGCCAGCCGGGTCGAAACCAGCGGATGAAACCGCTGCAACAGGCCGAATTCCAGCACCCGCGCCGCGACCTGCGCAGGCCCGATCAGCGCGCCTGCCGCGATGGCAACCGCGGTGCTGGCCCCCGCCGCCTGCAACAGCCCCGGCAGATGCGCGGCCATGGCGGTGGCGTTGAACCATGTCGCGGCAAAGACAAAGGCCAGCAGCCACAGCGCGCGGCGCGATGGCGGCGGGCCGACAGGGTCGGGGGTGGCGGGTTTGGGCAAAGCCTCGCTGCCGCGCGGCAGCCAGGCGTTCAGCGGCAAAGCCACCAGCAGATGGATCAGCGCCCAGCCCAGACAAGCCTCGCGCCAGCCCCATGTCGCCAGCATGATCCCCGACAAGGGCCAGCCCACCGTGCTGGCAAAGCCCGCGATCAGCGTGATGCCGGTGATCGGGCCACGCGCCTCCTTGCCATAGATGCCCGCCAGCGTGGCAAACCCCGCCTCGTACAGTCCGATCCCCATGCCAAAGCCCACGACGGCCCAGCCAAGATACAGCATCGCCGGCACCGGTGCCGCCGCCAGCAGGCACAGCCCCAGCGCAAAGACGATATTCGACAGCATCAGCACCCCGCGCCCGCCGAACCCGTCGATCCGCGCGCCCGCCCAAGGCCCGACGATGGCAGAAACCACCAGCGCCATCGAAAACGCGCCGAACACCCAGACCGGCGACAGCCCGAAACTATTGGCCATCGGCACAGCCAATACGGCGGGGATGTAATAGCTTGACGCCCAGCCAACGGTCTGGGACGTGCCAAGGGCTGCTATGGTCAGGCCGCGTCTGCTGGCCGACAGTCTGGCGATCACGGGCCGACACCTGTGCAACATTGCGATGTCAGAAATCCGACCAGCCGGTTCATGGCATCGAAATCGACGCGGTTGAACACCTCGCGCCCCTGCTTGTCCTGCACCACCAGCCCCGCATCCACCAATGCCGACAGATGATGCGCCAAGGTCGAAGGCGCAAGGCCCAGATGATCGCCAATCTCGCCCACGCGCAGCCCGTCATGCCCCGCTTTCACCAGCAGGCGAAAGATCGACAGGCGGGCGTCATGGCCAAGGGCAGCCAGCGCACGGGCATGAGGATTCGTATCAGGCATGCGGGTAACATAACTATAAAATTAGTTTTATAAAGATGTATTTCCAAAAAACAGGGCGCGATGGAACCGCGCCCTGAACAGCTTTGTGGATCAGGCGATATCCCTGCCCCGGATCAGCGACTGCACGGTGTAAACCAGAATGGCCGCCCCCACAGCGCCCATCACGGCGATGCCGAGAAAGACGATCAGGTCCACCGGCCCGCCCAGATCACGCAGATGCGAACTGGTGATCGCCAGCACGAACCAGACCGCCGCGACAGCGCCAAAAGGCATGGCGATCTGCGCGACCAGATATTTGCGCATCGACAAGGACCGGTCGCGCACCAGCACATAGACATAAGCCGCCGTGACAGCCACCGCCGCCACGACCAAGGCCCAGAACAGGCCGCGCCCGAACATTTCCTCGAACACGGCGATCATGGTGCCGAATGTCAGTTCTTCCATTTGATTTCTCCCTTACGCGCGGCCGCGCAGCATGGCGTTATAGGTGGCTTTCAAGGCGACTTCTTTCATCAGCCAGCTGATCCACAATTCTTCCAGCGGGGCGATCAGCCCGGGGAAGGACGGCACCAGATTGTTGTTATAGTCAAATTCGATCAACATGGCGCGCCCGACACGGGTGATCAGCGGGCAGGAGGTATAGCCGTCATAGCTGGCGGTGCCTTCGCGCCCCTGAATCGCGGCGACCAGATGGTCTTCGACGACGGGCACCTGCCATTTGACCGATGCGGCGGTCTTGCCCTTGGGCACACCCGCGACATCGCCCAGCGCAAAGATGTCGGGATAGCGCAGATGGCGCAGGGTTTTCATATCACATTCGACCCAGCCCTGATCGGTCCATTTATCCGCCCAGCTGAGCCCCGATTGCCGGATCACCTCGGGCGCGCGTTGCGGCGGGATGACATGCAGGTAATCATAGGGCAGTTCGGCATCACCATCGGGCGTGGTGAAAGTCGCCAGCTTGCGGCCCGGATCAATGGCGCGCAGCACATGGTTGTAATGCGTCGTGATCAGGCGTTCGCCGAACAGCATCCGCAGTTTTTCCGCGACAATCGGCACACCGAACAAGGATTGGTTATTGGCGGCATAATGCATTTCATGCTTGCCGCGTCCGGCTGTGCGGATCGCAATATCATCGACCAGAAACGCATGTTTCAGCGGCGCGCCCGCGCATTTCATTTCCGTGCCGGGCCGCGTGCCAAGGCCGACGCCGCCTTCTTCGGCGAAACGCGCCACGGCGGACCATGTCTTGGCGGCATATTCCGGCCCCGCATAAAGCGCGCCGATCCCGTTTTGCCCGACCATATCGAGCGAAAAGCCTTCGATCGCATCGTGATCCAGCACCAGACCGGGGGCCACGATCAGGAAATCATAGGCCAAAGTTTCGCCGGTCGTCGTGTCCACCGTCTTGGCAATCGGGTCGATGGCGGCGGCGGCCGCGGCGACATGGGTCACGCCGCGCGGCAACCAGTCGGTCGTCATCGACTGGGTATAGGACGCCGGTTTCAGCCCCGCCGCGACCAGCGACAGGCCGGGCTGGTACCAATGTTCGACCCTTGGGTCCAGAATGGTGATCTGCGCGCCGTCCAGCCGTTCGACCAGCCGGTTGACCAAGGCCGTTCCCGCTGCCCCTGCCCCGATGATGACGATGCGCGCCTGTGTCTGCACCATGGCCGCGCGGGCCGGCTGCGCCGCAGCGGCTGTTGCCAGCCCGCCAGCGAAAAGCCCCATGAATGCGCGGCGTGACGCGGTAAAGTGACGTTCGTTTTCCAAATAAATTCCTCCCTGAATTGGCTGTGCCAAGACCGCCGCATACATTTCCACATAACAATATAAAAATGTATACGGCGGTCTACCGGCACAGACGTTGATCTGGATCAAGTTTTTGCGCCGGTCTGATCGCCGGACAAGGCAAAGCCCCGGCCCGTCGTCAGGGCCCGGGCTTGGTTGGTTAGGCGGCAGGCACCAGCGCGCCGGTCGCGGCGGGCTGGCCGAAATGCTGCCGGTGCAGGCGGATCACCAACGCGATCATCAGGATCTGCGCGGCGATGGCGATGGCGGTCAGGCTCCAGTAAACAAAGCCGAATTTGGCGATCAGACCGGCGGCCACCAGCCCCTTGTTCACAAAGAACTGGACCATGACCGACAGGGCGACACCCGGACAGACCAGCGCATAGGACCCGGGCGAGGTTTTACCCCCCAGTACGAAATCGCTGAAATAGCCCTGCTTGCGCAGCACCAGCACGCCCAGCAGCACGAACAGCACCTGCATCGCCAGTATCCGCGCCATGAACATCATGGTTTCAGCGGCATGGGTGGCGGTATCGAACCCCATATGCAGCCCGTGCGACTGGCGCATCGACAGGATGCCCAGAATGGTCAGCAATGGCACGACGACCATCAACGTGGGTGCAGCTTCACGCGCGGTGCCGTGGTGCAGCATCGCGGACATGCCGGTGATCGCGGCAAAGACCGCATAGACGACCGAAGCCACCCCAAAGAAGGTGGACGCCATCAGCGCGATCCCCACGACAGCGGCGTTCGCGCTCATCGCGGCGGGGGCGGCAAGGCCGACGGCAACCATGGCCAGCGCGAAGGCGGGCAGCATTTGCGCAAAGGAATTATGCGCCTTGATGTCGAAACCTTCGGGTTGCGATAACACCCGCCCCAGAAAATCACCGATCAGGCGCAGCGCCCAGATACCGACCGCCAGAAAGGCCAGCATCGCAAAGGGGAACAGATATTCGACCACGCTCCACAGCCCCGGCACAAAGACCAGCCCGACGATGAACAAACCGTTGATCGTCATGGCCGTGGCCAAAGGTGCCGCCAGCAGGCTTGTTTCGGCGTTCGAGGACTTGAGCGCGGTATAGGCCGGTGTCTGGCGGAAACGCGCCAAGGCGCCAAGGTTCCAGACCAAAAGCTTGATATTGAGGAACGCCATCACCGCGATCCCCGCCATCGCAACCGCCACGGCGATCTGCAAGGCCAGCGGACCGGCGGCGAAAACCGCGGCCAGATCCTCGAACACAGGCACGGGGCGGCCGCTGTAAGGCACCCAGAACATCAGATACATGAAAAAGGTGACCGACAAGCCACCCGCCCCAAGCGAGGCCAGAAAATAAAGCGGCGAATAGCTGTCCGCAGGTCTTGTGCGTGTCGTGGTCATGATGACATCTCCGATATTGAATTGCGCTGCCTCTTAATACATTTCATTTTTGGAATGTTTCTTTGATCTGGATCAATCGCGTAACAAAACGGTTGCAAGAAACTGGTCGCGCCGCAGCGACATCCGCGCTAAGGTTGTAAAAATGCACCAAGAACCGACAGGCAAAGCTTTGACCATCGTGACACGCCACGTCCATGACCTGGCCGATATGCTGCTGGAACGGGATGCGCCGCGTGTGATCGTGGCGGTTGCGGGCGCGCCGGGATCGGGCAAATCGACCTTTGCCGCCGAACTGGCGCGCAGGCTGATGGCGCGCGGGCGGCGCAGCGTCGTAGTGCCGATGGACGGCTTTCATCTGGACAATGCCGTGCTGGAGGCGCGCAACCTGCTGCCGCGCAAAGGTGCGCCCGAAACTTTCGATGCGCAGGGCTTTGTCCGGCTGATCCGCGCGATCAAGGCAGGCGAAGAGGTGTTCGCCCCGACCTTCGACCGGACGCGCGATTTGTCCATCGCAGGTGCAGTCGCGATCCCCGCCGATGCGCGGTTCGTTATCGCCGAAGGCAATTACCTGATGTTCGATGAAAGCCCATGGTCGGAGCTTGCGAGCCTGTGGGATGTCTCGGTCAGGCTGGACGTGCCGATGCCCGAACTGCGCGCGCGGCTGATCCAGCGCTGGCTGAGCCAGAACCTGTCACGCGCCGTCGCCACGCGCCGCGCCGAAGGCAACGATATTCCCAATGCACAGCGTGTCATCGCCAAGGCGCTGCCTTGCGATGTGACCTTTGACGGACAACAAGCGCGGGACTGACCCAACGCCAAGAGGTATCCCATGCAGATCCGCGACATTGCCACAGCCCCCATGCGTGGGCAGAACGCCGGCACCTCTGGTCTGCGGCGCAAGACCCGCGATTATATGGCGCCGCTGTTTTTGGAAAACTATGTGCAGGCTATCCTTGACGGTACCGGCGGTGCGGCGGGCAAGACCTATGTTCTGGGCGGCGACGGGCGCTATTTCAACGCCGCGGCGATCCAGATCATCCTGCGCATTCTGGCGGGCAATGGCGCGGACCGCGTGATCGTGGGGCAAGGCGGGCTGTTGTCCACGCCCGCCGCCTCGCATCTGATCCGCAAGACCGGCGCGGATGGCGGGTTCATCCTGTCGGCCAGCCATAATCCGGGCGGCATCGACGCCGATTTCGGGTTGAAATACAATATGGCCAATGGCGGGCCTGCGACCGAAACCATGACCGCCGCCATCGTCGCCGCCAGCGAGGCCATCACCCGCATCCGCATGGCCGACAGCGCCGACATTGATCTTGACGCCTTGGGCGCGGTGGCGATTGGCGCGATGCAGGTCCGGATCATCGACCCCGTCGCGGATTATCTGGCGCTGATGGAGGATCTGTTCGACCTTGACGCCATCGCCGCGCTGATCGCGGGCGGTTTCACCCTGCGGTTCGATGCGATGCATGCCGTCACCGGCCCCTATGCGCGCGCGCTCTTGGTGGACCGCTGTGGCGCCAGCCCCGACAGCGTGATGAACGCCACCCCCCTGCCCGATTTCGGCGGCGGCCATCCCGACCCCAACCCCGTTTGGGCGGCAGGGCTGATGCGGTTGATGATGGGCCCCGACGCCCCGGATTTCGGGGCCGCCAGCGATGGGGACGGGGATCGCAACATGATTGTCGGGCGCGGCTGCTATGTGACACCCTCTGACAGTCTGGCGCTGATCGCGGACCGTGCTGATCTGGCCAAAGGCTATCGCCGCGGGCTGGCGGGGGTGGCGCGGTCGATGCCGACCTCGGGCGCGGTGGACCGCGTGGCGGCGGCCAAGGGGATCGCTTGTTTTGAGACGCCGACGGGCTGGAAATTCTTTGGCAATCTGCTCGATACAGGCCAGATCACGCTATGCGGCGAGGAAAGTGCCGGCACCGGATCGGACCATATCCGTGAAAAAGACGGGCTCTGGGCGGTGCTGATGTGGTTGAACATCATCGCCGTGACAGGGCAGAGCGTCGCCGATCTGATGGCTGCGCATTGGCGGACCTATGGGCGTAATTATTATTCACGCCATGACTATGAAGACGTGGACAGCGCTGTCGCCGCCGTGCTGATGGCCGATCTGCGCGGGCGGCTGGACAGCTTGCCGGGGCAAAGCTTTGCAGGGCTGCGCGTCACCGCGGCGGATGATTTCGCCTATGCCGATCCTGTCGATGGCAGCGTCAGCACCAGCCAAGGTTTGCGGCTGCATTTCGCAGGCGGCGCGCGCGCGGTCCTGCGCCTGTCGGGCACCGGCACCAGCGGCGCGACCTTGCGGGTCTATCTCGAACAGCTGGTCGCAGCGCCCGGTGACCTGCATCAGGATGCAGGTGACGTGCTGGCCCCACTGGCGGCAGCGGTCGATGCTGTGGCGGGGATTTCGGGCCGCACGGGACGCACAGCGCCGGATGTGAAGACCTGAAAAACTTTTATGCCTCCGGCGGGGATATTTGGACTCGGAAGATGGGCTAGATCAGGATCAGGGTGATGATCGGGAACATGAGCAGGATCACGACGCGGATGATGTCGGAGGCGACGAAGCACAGGACGGCGCGGTAGGTCGCGGTGATTTTCGTGGTCCGGTCCATGCTGTTGATGATGAACAGGTTCATCCCCACGGGTGGCGTGATCAGCCCGACCTCGACCACGATCAGCACAAGGATGCCGAACCAGATTGCCAGATGGTCCGGTGTCATCCCGAAATCGAGGGTCGAGATCACGGGCCAGAAGATCGGCACCGTCAGCAGGATCATCGACAGGCTGTCCATCAAACAGCCCAGGATCAGATAGAAGACCAGAATCATCACCATGATCATCATCGGGCTGAACCCCTGCCACGCGACCCAGGTTGAGAGTTCCTGCGGCACCTGCGTCAGCGCCAGAAACCCGTTGTAAAACGCTGCCCCCAGCACGATGAAAAAGATCATCCCCGTGCCGGTCGCGGTTTGCATCAGGCTGTCGCGCAAAGCCCCCAAGCCCAGCCTGCCTGACACCAGCGCGATCACCCCCGTGCCTGCCGCCCCCACGGCCGCCCCTTCGGTGGGCGTGAACCAGCCGTTATAGATGCCACCCACCACCAGCCCGAAGACCAAAAGCACCGGCCAGACCGGCAGCAGCGCCTGCAAGCGGTCGCGCAGCGGCAGGCGGTCTTGTGTGCCGGCCTGATCGGGGTACAGCCGCACATAGATCGCAATGGTCAGCATATAGCCCAAAGCCGCCAGCAGACCGGGGATGATGGCGGCGGCGAAAAGCTTGGCAATGTTCTGTTCGGTCAGGATCGCATAGATCACCAGGATCACCGAAGGCGGGATCAGGATGCCCAGCGTACCCCCCGCCGCCAGCGTCGCCGTGGCAAACCCGCCGGCATAGCCCGACCGGCGCAATTCGGGCAGTGCCACCTTGCCCATCGTCGCAGCTGTCGCCAGCGATGATCCGCAGATCGCGCCGAACCCCGCACAGGCACCCACGGCCGCCATGGCCATCCCGCCTTTGCGATGCCCCAAAAACGCGCCCGCCGCGCGGAACAAGGCCTGCGACATGCCCGAATGGGTGGCGAATTGCCCCATCAGCAAGAACAGCGGGATGATCGACAGGCTGTAGCTGGAAAAGGTAGAATAGGTTTCGGACTTCAACCGCGCCATGAACACGGTCGTCCCGTCGGTCGCGAGCCACAGCCCGCCGATCCCGCACAGCAGCATGGCAAGCCCAATCGGCGCGCGCAGAAAGATCAGCCCCAGCAGGACGGGGAACGACAGGAACCCAAGGGCAAGATCGCTCATCCCGCGCGCTTTCCGGTCAGCCGCAGGGCCGCACAATAAAGGCTGACGATACAGGCGATGCAGGCCGCGCCAAGGCAGGCCGCATAGGCCCACCAGACAGGAAACTGCAACAGAAAGGTGGTTTCGCCATAGCGCAGTTTATCCTGCATCCCCGCGAACAGCCGCCATGTGATCAGCAGGATCACCAGCGCCATCACCACCGACCAGAAGGCCGACAGCACCGCATTGGCGCGCGGCCCCAACCCGGCGGTAAAGATATCGACCCGTGCATGCGACTGCGTCAGCTGCGTCAGCGGCAGAAAGCTGAACACGGCAAAAGCCATGCCCGCCTCGACCAGTTCGTAATCGCCAGTGACGGGGCCAAGACCCGCCCCGCGCACCAGAGCGCCAAAACCCGCCGTGATCGCCAGTGCGCCCAATTCGCGCCCCGTGATGCTGGCGCAGACCAGACAGACCAGCACGATCAGGACGGCACCGCCCAGCAATGCCGTGCCTTGGGCCAGACGGGTGATCAGCAGTTGGAACAAGGGCAGCCTCGGGGTTGGAATGTCCCCGCTGTCTAGTCCTTGCCCGCGTGCTTGGCAATCAAGGCGGTGGCGGCCGCATAAAGCCCGGTGCCGTCAATACCTGCGGCGTCCGCCTCGGTAATCCAGGCGGCGGTGGTGGCAGCGGCGGCATCGCGCCAGGAGGCGGTCTGGTCCGGCGTCAGCGTGACGATGCTATTGCCGGCAACAACGGCCAGCGCGCGGGCATCCGCATCACCCGCCTGCTGGGTGCGTCCGGCAAAGGCGGAGAACTCAAGGCCCGAATTGGCGTCGATCACGGCCTTCAGATCATCGGGCAAGGCGTTGTACCTGTTGGTATTCATCGCCAGAATGAAAGTCGCGGCATAAAGCGCGGCACCCTCGAATTCGGTATGGTTGGTGACCAGTTCCTGCACGCGGATCGAAGGGGCAACCTCCCACGGGATCACGGCACCATCGATCACGCCGCGCGAAAGGGCCTCTGGCACGGCAGGAACGGGCATGCCGACAGCGGTGGCGCCCAGATCGGTCAGCAGGTTGGTGATCACGCGGGTCGGGCCGCGCAGTTTGAGCCCCTCAAGATCGGCAATCTGTGTCACGGGGCGGTTGGCATGGATGACGCCCGGCCCATGCACCCACAGGCCCAAGGGTTTGAAAGCGGCGAAATCGCTGTCCATCATCCGCGCCTCGGCCAGGTCCCAAAAGGCGCGCGACGTGGCCTCGGCATCCGGCGAGATAAAGGGCAGCTCGAACACTTCAAGCTGCGGGAACCGGCCCGGCGTATAGCCAGGCAGCGTCCAGACAATATCGGCCACGCCGTCGATCACCTGATCAATCAGCTGCGGCGGCGTGCCGCCCAGCTGCATCGACGGAAAACGGTCGATCTTGATACGCCCGTTGCTGTCGGCCTCGACCCTGTCGGCCCAGACATCAAGGATATTGGCGGGCACATTGGCCTGCGCAGGCAGGAACTGGTGCAAGCGCAGCGTCACCTCCTGCGCGCTGGCGGCAGTGCCGATGGCAAAGGCCACAAGGCCAGCGAACAGATTGCGGGTGATGGTCATGAAAGCCTCCCTCGAAAAACTCACCGCAGCTTTGCATCAACGCCCGTTGCGGTGCAAGGACAATGACGTCACAGCACCCGGGCGGTCACAGCGGCAAGATCGCCGCATTGACAAAATAAAGGCAATGCCGCCTTGCGCATCGCCCAAGACTGTCGCGCACGCGCCCCGTTCACCCTCATCATCTTCCGAGCCCAAATATCCCCGCCGGAGGCCGCAACTGCGTCGCAGACGCAGGCAGCGCTGAAACCGGCATCACCAGCAACCGCCACCCCGATACAGCACGCGGGTTGTCAGGCACGCACCGGACAAAGCCACAACCACTTTGCACAAATTGCCACAAGCCACGCCACCACGCACAATCATTGCGCTTTTGGGGTCTGTTTGCGCAACATGTCGGTTTTGTCTGAAAAAGGTGCCCTTTCGCGTTGCATCTTGGGGCTTGCAGCGCTTTAGTCATGGAAAATAAATAGCCAAAACCGGGGAGGTTTGGGATTGCAACAAGTCAAGAACGACGAAGCTTTCGTCGCGTTCGAACGCGTGCAAAAGAGTTACGACGGTGAAACGCTGGTCGTCAAAGATCTGAATTTGACGATTCCCAAGGGAGAATTTCTCACCCTTCTTGGTCCGTCAGGGTCTGGCAAAACGACATGCCTGATGATGCTGGCCGGGTTTGAAACAGCCACGCATGGCGATATCCGGCTCGACGGTGTCTCGGTTAACAACATCCCCCCCCATAAGCGCGGGATCGGCATGGTGTTCCAGAATTACGCGCTGTTTCCGCATATGACCGTGGGGGAAAATCTGTCCTTCCCGCTCGAAGTCCGCAAGATGGGCAAATCCGAACGCGAGGCCAAGGTCAAACGCGCGCTGGACATGGTGCAGATGGGCGATTTCGCCGCCCGCCGTCCGGCACAGATGTCCGGCGGACAGCAGCAGCGGGTGGCACTGGCGCGGGCGCTGGTGTTTGAACCCGAACTGGTGCTGATGGATGAACCCTTGGGCGCGCTGGACAAGCAATTGCGCGAAACCCTGCAATTCGAGATCACAAATCTGGCGCATCAACTGGGTATTACCGTGGTCTATGTGACCCATGACCAGACCGAGGCGCTGACAATGTCGGACCGCGTTGCCGTTTTCAACGACGGCCGCATCCAGCAACTGGCTACGCCCGACGATCTGTACGAGCGTCCGCAAAACAGTTTCGTGGCGCAATTCATCGGCGAAAATAACACGCTGACCGGCGTGGTGCAGGATATATCTGACAAAAGCTGCACCGTGCGGCTGGACAGCGGCGATGTGATCGACGCGGTGCCCGTCAATGTCAGCGCTGTCGGCGACCGCACCAAAGTGTCGATCCGCCCCGAACGTGTCGAGATCGACAAGACCCGCCTGCAGCCCGGCGCGCATACGCTCAAGGCCGAAGTGCTGGAGTTTATCTATATGGGTGATATTTTCCGCACCCGTCTGCGTGTCGCGGGGATGGATGATTTCGTTATCAAGACTCGTAACGCCCCCGATCAGGTCCGGCTAACGCCCGGCACCAAGATCGACATCGGCTGGTTGGCACAGGATTGCCGCGCGCTCGACGCGTGACGGCTTTTGCAGGGTCACCGCCGCCCGGTAGGTGCCTCTCATCACAAGACGAACCGGGCATGACAACGGGAGTTTAAAAAAATGAAATTGACCAAAGCAATGATGGCAACGACGGCGCTGACGCTGGCCGGAACCACAGCATTTGCCGGTGGCCATATGGCCAATGACATGACCATCGTCAGCTGGGGCGGCGCCTATCAGGCGAGCCAGGATTCTGCCTATCTGCAACCCTATCTGGCGGCGAACCCCGACGTGCGCGCGTCCTGGGACGAAAGCTCGCCCGAGGCAGTGGCAAAGCTGCGCGCCATGAACGAAGCCGGCAACCTGACTTGGGACCTTGTCGATGTGGTGGCCGCCGATGGGATCCGCTTGTGCGACGAAGGTCTGGCGATGGAAATCGACCATGACGCCCTTCTGGCCGCTGCCCCTGATGGCACATCAGCGACCGAGGATTTCGGCGACCTGATCGTGTCGGATTGTTTTATTCCGCAGATCGCCTATTCCACGACAAACGCTTATCGCACCGATGTCACCGCCTGGAACGGCGCAAAACCCAGCGAAATCTGCGCCTTGTTCGATCTGGAGACTTTCCCCGGCACCCGGACTCTGCAGCGCTCGCCGCTTGATAACCTTGAATGGGCGCTGATCTGTGATGGCGTGCCTTTTGCAGATGTGTATGACACGCTGGAAACGACCGAAGGCCAGGACCGCGCCTTTGCCAAGCTGGACACGATCAAGGACAGCACGATCTGGTGGACATCCGCCGCCGAAAGCATCCAGTCGCTGGCCGATGGCGAAGCCGTGATGGGCTCTTCCTACAATGGCCGCTTCTTCTCGGCGATCGTGGAACAGAACCAACCGCTGGAAATGCTCTGGGACGCACAGGTCTATGACCTTGACGGCTGGATCATCCCCACCGGCCTGCCCGAGGATCGTCTGGCCCGCGTGCTGGATTTCGTCTTCTTCGCGACAGACACACAGCGTCTGGCGGATCAGTCCAAGTTCATCTCTTATGGCCCGGCACGTGCATCATCGGCGCCGCTGGTATCCACCCACGCAACCTTGGGCATCGAAATGGCACCACATATGCCAACCGATCCGGCAAACTCGTCCAATGCCTTCGTACAAAATTTCATGTGGTGGGCAGATTACCGCGACGACCTGGATGCACGTTTCCAGGCCTGGCTGGCCCAGTAAATCACTGATTGCAGGGCGGGGACATCCCCGCCCTACGCCTGACCAAAGGCGCGGCCGCAGCGGTCGTGCCCAAAGGTAGGGCGGGGTTAACCCCGCCTTACGCCCCCAATCAAAGGTCCCGTCCCATGGCAGAACAGATGATGGCCGCCGATGGCCGCACGCTCAAATCAAGCTTGAACCGTGCCTTGCGCCGCCAGAAACTGCGCGCGCTGTTGCTGATCACGCCGCTGTTGCTGTTCATCCTGATCACCTTTGTCGTACCCATCGGACAGATGCTGTTCCGGTCGGTGGAAAACCAGATTGTCGGCGACACCATCCCGCGCACCGTCGAGGCCCTTGCCGATTGGGACGCGGCCACCGACCCGGTGCCGGACGAAGATGTGTTCCGCGCCTTTGCCGCCGATATGATGGTCGCCGTCGAAGAACGGGTTCACACCCGCCTTGGCTCGCGGCTAAATTACGAAACTGCGGGGATTTCCTCGCAATTCCGCCGGTCTGGCCGCGATGTCGAGGATATGGGCGAAGACCTGACCGCCCAGTTCACAGCCCTTGATCCCGCATGGGCGGACCCCGCCACATGGGTGGCGCTGATGGCCGATCCCGACTGGATTGCTGACAGCGCAACAGCGCAAACAGAACCCGCCTTCGTCGTCGCTGACGCCGCGCGCGACGCCCTGCCCCGCACCGCCGATATCTATGCCGATTTCGCACGTGTCACGCAGGTGGCCAACAATGACAGCCCCACCGAAGAACAGCCGTGGAACGTGGTCTATATCGCGCTTTATCAGGATCTGATCGCCAATCCGGCACCGCAGATCGCAGGAGCGCCGGATGGGTTACTGGGTGCCGCTGGCGCTGCGGCGGCTGGCTTTGTCGCCCCCGATATCCGAGCCGCCTTTGTCGACAGCGACGCTGGCTGGGGCAGCACCGCGACATGGCAGACGATCCAGACCTACAGCCCGGCCTATACGAGCAGCTATTTCTTGAACTCCATCGACCTGAAACAGACCCCCGATGGCATCGAGATGGCCCCCGAAAACCAGCAGATCTATGTGAGATTGTTCATTCGCACCCTGATCATGTCGCTGACGATCATGGTGTCGTGCATCCTGCTGGGCTATCCGGTGGCCTGGATGCTGGCGAACCTGCCATCGCGGCAGGCCAATCTGATGCTGATCCTGGTGCTGCTGCCATTCTGGACCTCGCTTTTGGTGCGGACATCGGCGTGGAAGGTGCTGCTGCAACAACAAGGGGTGATCAACGATCTGCTGGTCTGGGTCGGTCTGGTGGCCGATGAAAGCCGACTGACGATGATCAACAATTCAACCGGCACGATCATCGCGATGACGCATATCCTGCTGCCCTTCATGATCCTGCCACTGTATTCGGTGATGAAAACGATCCCGCCCAGCTATCTGCGCGCGGCGAAATCGCTGGGTGCCACCAATTGGACCGCGTTCTGGCGGGTCTATTTCCCGCAATCGGTGCCGGGGATCGGGGCGGGGTCGATCCTCGTGTTCATCCTGTCGATCGGCTATTACATCACGCCCGAAATCGTGGGTGGCACATCGGGGATCTTCATCTCGAACCGGATCGCCTATCATATTTCCAGCTCGCTGAACTGGGGGCTGGCGGCAGCGCTGGGGACGATCCTGCTGGCCGTCGTGCTGGCGCTCTACTGGGCCTATGACCGGATCGTCGGCATCGACAACGTGAAACTCGGAGGATAATGCGATGACCTCGCTGCCCATCTACGCCACCACAGGCCAGAAGATCTGGCATTACACCTTCCGGGTCATTGTCGGGTTGATCCTGTTCTTTCTGATCGCACCGATCATCATCATCATCCCGCTGTCGTTCAATGCCGAAAGCTTTTTCACCTTCACGCCGGAAATGCTGGCGCTGGACCCGGCAGGCTATTCGCTGCGCCATTACCGCGACTTCTTTACCAATCCCGACTGGATCAGGCCGCTGCAGAATTCGCTGATCATCGCGCCTTTTGCGACCGTCCTGTCGGTCAGCCTTGGCACGCTGGCCGCGATCGGTCTGTCGCAATCGCATGTGCCCTACCGGCGCGCGATCATGGCGATCCTGATCTCGCCGATGATCGTGCCCTTGATCATTTCGGCCACCGGCATGTTCTTTTTCTACAGCCAGATGGGGCTGTGGATGGAAGACACGCTGGGGTTCTCGCGGTCGTTCACCGGCTATGTCAAGGTGATCCTGGCCCATGCTGCCCTTGGCATCCCCTTCGTGATCATCACGGTGACAGCGACGTTGGTGGGGTTCGACCATTCACTTACCCGCGCGGCCGCCAATATGGGGGCAACACCCACGCAGACGTTTTTCAAGGTGCAGATGCCACTGATCCTGCCCGGTGTGGTATCAGGCGGGCTGTTCGCCTTCATCACATCCTTTGACGAGGTGGTCGTGGTCCTGTTCGTCGGGGCCGCCGCCCAGAAAACCCTGCCCTGGCAGATGTTCACCGGCCTGCGCGAACAGATCAGCCCAACGATCCTTGCGGCGGCGACGGTGCTGGTGGCTATATCCATCGTGCTCTTGGCCACGGTGGAAATGCTGCGCCGGCGGTCAGAACGACTGCGCGGCCTGTCGCCCAACTGATCACCGCATCGTCGCTTTGTCCAAAATACTCCCGCCGGAGGCCCGCCCAGAGGGCGGTCCGCTAGGGTAGCACCGCAAGCCAGCCCCAGACTGTCAGGATCGACAACCCCGTCGCCAGCAAGACCGAGGATGCTACAACCCGGCGCGCGCGGCCGTACATATTGGCAAAGATATAGGCATTTACCCCGGGCGCCATTGCCGCTGTCAGCATGGCGGATCGCATGCCGGCGATTCCCAGACCACCCGCCTGTGCAAGCACCCAGACCACTGCCGGATGCACCACCAATGACACCGCGACCACATAGATGATCGTGCGCATGTCGCCTTCGGGGCGGTAGCGATACAGCACCCCACCCAGCCCGAATAAGGCGGCAGGCAAAGCCGCGCGCGCGATCAGGTCAAGCGCATCCGTCAGCACCGCCGGTGCAGGAACCCCCGACAGGTTGACGACGAACCCCAAGGCGATCCCGATGATCAGCGCATTTTGGAACATCGCCCGCAGCACCTTGGCCGGCAAGGCGGTCAGCGCCGTGCCCCGATTGCGTGCGATTTCCATCGCGGTGATGCCGATACCATAGCAAAACGGCGAATGGACCGCGATGATCGCATAATTGGACTCCAATGCCGTGGCCCCATAGGCGCGTTCGGTGATCGGCAGCCCCAGCAGGAGCGAGTTCGAGAACAGGCAGCAAAACCCGATGGCGACGCTGTCTTCCCAGTCGCGCCCGAAGATATACCGCGCCCCCAAAAGCCCGGCCAGAAACCCCGTGAAAGCCCCGGCATAGAAACTGCCCAGCAGCAGCAGGTCGAAATTCTGCTGCAGATCCAGCGTCGAGATGGCCCGGAACAGCAGGCAGGGAATGGCGAAATTCTGGGTGAATTTCATCAGCCCGTCCACGCCGGCATCGCTGAAATAACCTTTCCAGACTGCCAGATAGCCAAAGCCGATCACGAAGAAAACGGGCAGGATGACATCGATCAGCGCAGACATGGGGCGTCCTTAAAAAAACTCTTATGCCTCCGGCGGGGATATTTACCCTCGGAAGATGACCGGAAATGTCAGGGTCAGCCCGTCATAGGCGGGCAGAACATGGGCGGGGGTTTCAGCGGCAATGGTGGCATAGTCCAGATCGACATGCATATTGGTCAAAACGGCCTGACGCGGCGCGACCTTGGTGATCCAGCCCAGCGTTTTTTCTAGATGCGCATGGCTGGGGTGCGGTTTGCGGCGCAGCGCGTCAACGATCCAGCAACCCAGCCCTGTCAGCACGGGCCAGACCGCATCGGGGATGTCAGAGACGTCCGGCAGATAGGCCACATCGCCGATCCGGAACCCCAGCGCGTCGATATTGCCATGCGCGACCTTGAACGGTGTCAGGGTCACCGGCCCGCCTGCGCCCGCGATGGTCACATCGCCGTCGATCAGGTGCAGATCGCAGATCGGCGGGTAATCCGACCCTGCGGGCTGCACAAAGGCATAGCCGAACCGCGCCAGCAAGGCATCACAGGTATCGCCATCGGCCCAGACCGGCAAACGCGCCCGCGTCTGGAACACGATCATCCGTAGATCGTCGATCCCGTGGACGTGATCGGCATGAGCATGGGTATAGACCACGGCATCAACCGTGCTGACGCCCGCATCCAGCAGCTGGCTGCGCATATCGGGCGACGTGTCGATCAGCACGCGGGTCGTGCCATCCTTGCCCTGCCGCGTGATCAGCAGCGAACAGCGCCGCCTTGCGTTGCGCGGATCGGCAGGATCGCAATCACCCCAATCATTGCCCAGCCGTGGCACCCCGCCGGATGATCCGCAGCCAAGGATGGTAAAGCTGATTGTGTCGCTCATGCTGCTGCTTTCCAGAAAAGCCGGTCGAAATTGGCATTGGTCGCGGCGGCAAAAGCGGCATAGTCGAGACCATATAGTTCTGCCCCCACAGCCGCGGTATGGGCGGTATAGGCCGGTTCATTGCGCCGCCCGCGGTGCGGTGGCGGGGCCAGATAGGGGCTGTCGGTTTCCAGCAGCACCCGGTCAAGCGGCACGCTGGCAAAGATGCCGCGCAATTGCTGGCTTTTTGGAAAGGCCGCGATGCCCGACATCGACAGATAGAACCCCAGATCAAGCGCCGCCTTGCCCAAGGCCGCAGAGCTGGAAAAGCAATGCATCACGCAAGTATAGGCACCGTTGCGGTATTCCTCGGCCAGGATCCGCGCCATGTCGTCATCGGCGTCGCGCGCGTGGATGATCAGCGGCAGGCCGGTTGCGCGGGCCGCTGCGATATGGATGCGCAGGCTGGATTGCTGAATCGCCTTGCTGTCGGCGGTGTAATGGTAATCAAGGCCGGTTTCGCCGATGCCCACGAATTTGGGGTGCTGGGCCAGTGTCACCAGTTCATCCACCGTCACGGCAGGATGCTCTGCCGCCGACATCGGATGCACGCCGGCGGCATAGAAAACGGAGGGATATGTTTCCGCGATGGCCCGCACGGCCGGTTCGTTGTGCAGCTTTGTGCAGATCGTCACCATCCGCGTCACACCGGCCGCCAGCGCGCGGGCGATGATGTCGTCGCGTTCACCCTCGAAATCAGGGAAATCCAGATGGCAGTGGCTGTCAGTGATCGGGCTTTGGGTCATGGCGCGGCTTTCAGGCTGCGGCGACGCCTTGCGCCGTCTCTTCAATCTTGAAGATCATATCAAGGATCAGCGCGGCAGGGTCAAGGTTCACCGCGCGTCCGTGGCGCGACCGTTCGGACAGGTCCTGCTGCAATTGCGCCCAAGCCTGTGCGGCGCGTGGGTCGGGGGCGAGTTTTGCGAGCAATAACGCCTCGCCCGCAGCCCCTTGGGTGGCGGGTGCGCCCAGCAGGCCGGCGCGCGCCACACGCGCCACAAACAAATCGATCAGGTCAAGCGTCAGGCCGAACCGCGCCTCGGCCCCGCGCCCGCTGCAGGCTTCGGCCAAGGCCAGCGCCGCCTGCCGGTCGATCCGTGGCAAACTGCCGAACAGCCGGACCAGATCGGCGTAAAGCGCCATGCCGCCACTGCCCAACAGCCGGATCGCATCGCCGACCGACCCGCCCGCAAGGGCAGCAAGACCTGCCGCATTATCGCTGCGATGCCCCGCTTGCGCCAGCGCGCGGGACAGATCCTCGGGCGACAGCGGGCCACAGCGCAATTCGCGGCAGCGCGACCGGATCGTGGGCAACAGCCGTGACGGTTGATGCGCCACCAAAAGGATCACAGCACCTGCGGGCGGTTCTTCCAATTCCTTGAGGATGGCATTGGCGGCGTTGCGGTTCATTTCATCCGCGGCATCGACGATCACGACACGCCGCCCGCCATCGGTGGCTGACATCTGGAAGAAATGCTTGAGATTGCGCACCGCATCCACGGTGATTTCGCCGCGCAGCTTGGCTGTCTTTTCGTCCCAAGGGCGGCGGATCAGTGCAAGGCGCGGATGCGCGCCCGATTGCACCAGACGCGCATCGGGGTGATCGGGGGACACATTCAGCGTGACCTCGCCCAGCATGTCGGGCGGCGCATCGGCCAGCAGGAAGGTCGCGATTTTCCAGGCCAGCGTCGCCTTGCCCACGCCGCGCGGGCCAGTGATCAGCCAGCCTGAATGCATACGGCCTGCGGTGAAGGCGTCCAGAAACGCGGCTTCGGCGGCGTGTTGGCCGTAAAGCACGGGCGTTTCACGCGGATGCGGCGCGCCGTCCAGCCGGTCCGGTTCTGGGATGGTGTCATCGCTCATAGATGCGCCGCCACATCGCTGGCGATCTGGTCTGGCGTGCGGTTGCCGTCAATCAGCACGCAGCGTTGCGCTTCGGCGCGCGCCAGCGCCAGAAAACCGTGGCGCAGGGTTTCCTGAAACGGCAGGCCGAAATCCTCGAACCGGTCTTCGCCCGACCGGCGGGCAAGGCCGCGCTCAAGGGCGGTGGCGGGGTCCATGTCGATGACAAAGGTCAGATCGGGTTCACGCCCGATCATCAGCGCATGAAGTGCGTCAACCTTGGCGCGCAGATCGCCACGGGTGGCCCCTTGATAGACGCGGGTGCTGTCGGCGAAACGGTCGGACACCACAGTTTTTCCGGCGGCAAGCGCAGGCAGGATCGTTTTTTCCAGATGGTCACGGCGCGCGGCGGTGAACAGAAGGATTTCGGTTTCCGCCGACCAGCGGTCAGGATCGCCAGTCAGCAAAAGCTGACGAATTTCCTCGGCACCTTGGCTGCCGCCCGGTTCGCGGGTGAGGATCACGTCATGGCCCTGATCGCCCAGCCATTGCGCCAAGCGGCGCGCCTGTGTCGATTTGCCCGATCCGTCGATGCCTTCGAAGGTGATGAACCTTGGTCTGGTCATGCGCCGTCAAGCTCTGCGCCCGAGGTCAGGCCGTATTTGGCCCACAATACCTGTGCTGCGGTGCGCATCCTTATGCTGAACCCGCCCAAGGGCACATCGGCCTGCGTGACCAGCGGCACACGCTTTTCCGGCAGACCGTCAAGCGTGATAATCAGCTCGCCCACCTGTTGGCCCGCGCTCACCGGCGCTTGCAACGGGCCGTCAAAGATCACCTGCGCGTCAAGCGCGCCGTCATGCAGGACCGGCACCAGCAGGCGCAGGTCTTCGGCCACGGTCAGCCCCACGCTTGGCGCAGCCCCCATCCAGACATCGGCACTGGCGATCTGGGTTCCGGCCACAGCGAGATCGCGTTCGGCAAACTGGCGAAACGCCCAATTGACGATGCGTTCGGATTCCTCGGCCCTGTCGCGGGCCGTCTGCAGCCCGGTGACCACAAAGATCACACGGCGGTTGCCTTGCATGGCAGACCCCACCAGCCCATAGCCCGCCTCTTGGGTATGGCCGGTCTTGAGCCCGTCTGCCCCGATCCCCATCGCCAAGATCGGATTGCGGTTTTGCGAATTGGACGGCACGCGGTTGTCAAAGGCGAATTCGGTTTCCGAAAACAGCGGATAGAAGGTCGGGAAATCGCTGATCAGGCGGCTGGACAGGATGCCTAGATCCTTGACCGACATCCGGTGCTCGGCCGCAGGCCAACCGCTGGCGTTGACAAAAAACGACTGCGTCATGCCCAGTTGGCGGGCGCGGTCGGTCATCATACGGCCAAATCCCGCCTCGGTGCCATCGGGCGACAAGGCCTCGGCCAGAACCACGCTGGCGTCATTGCCGGACAGAACGATCACACCGCGCAGCAAATCTTCGACGCGCACACGGTCGGTGGTGTCCAGAAACATCGACGAGCCGCCAAAACTGGCGGCATGGGCAGACACTGGCAGGACATCGTCTATCGACAGCCGGCCATCGGCGATCGCCTCGAAGGCCATGTAGATCGTCATCAGCTTCGACATAGAGGCAGGCGGCAGCGGTAGATCGGCATCCTTGGCCAGCAGGACCGTGCCGGTGGTCTGGTCATAGACATAAGCGGCGCGTGCGCTGGTTTCCAGCGCCTGCGCCTGCGCCGCGGTGGCGCAGATCATGATCAGACCGGCAATCAGGCCACGTGCTGTGTATTTCATCGGCTGTCCTTTTGTCATTCGTCTGCCAGCACGAAGGCATCCACGAAGCCGAGCGCCCTGACCCGCGCCAGCGCCTGTTGATCCGCAACCGACCCCGCCACGACGCGCCAGACGCTGCGGCCACCGGCCTGCTGCTCGGTCACGCTCACCCCGAAACCCGCGGTTGTCAATGTGGCGGCGGCGGCATCGGCATTGGCGCGCACGCTGAACACGCCGATCTGCGCCAGAGGGCGTGCAGGCAGGGCTGTCGCGCCCGCCGGTGGCAAGGCAGCAACAGTGACCGGTGCGACAGCGGCGTCAGTGGTCATATCAGCGGTGGGTGCCACGGTGGTATCGGCGGCGGTTTCGGCAGCGGGATCAGCGGGCAGATCCGCGGATGCGATAACGATCTCTTCGCGGCGTAACACGACGACGTTCAGATCGGTCGGCGCGCCTGCGAGAACGCCAAGTTCTTCGGCCGCGTCAGAGGATAATTGCAGCACCGGACCGGGATTTGCGCGTTCGCGCCGAAATAATGCACCGACCGTGGATTGTCCGTTCGTGGCATTGCGGATCACCACACGTTCAGGATCACGCACATCGGGATGCGCCACCCAGATCCCGCCCAACGATGGCCGGCCATCCCACAGGCCAGTGTCCGTCACCTCGAAGATATCGGGCCGTTCGACATCCTGTTCGGTGCGCAGAACGCCGGGCGCTGCGGCGGTTGCCAGCGCCCCGTCGCTTGCGCTGCCCGCCCGCTCCGGCGCGCAAGCAGCGAGCAGCAAGGCACAGCACAGCGCGCAAGACAGCCGTGACCCACGCCCGTATCCGTCAGGTTTGCCTGTCATGTTCAGCCCTCTCTTATCCACCTCTTGCGAGCAGATATCAGCCCCGATGCGGTATTCTGTGCGGATGGGTTGCGCGGTGCGGACCAGCCCCCGGCCCCGCGACACAACCCCCGCACGATTTTGCCGAAGGATAGCGGCCTGCGGCGGACAATGAAAGTGTCTAGGCCGGACGACACAATTTTTTCACCCCCACGGATCGCGCTTTTCGAATCGTTGCGCAGTCGCTAAGAGGGCGAAGTCGGAGGAGTGGCAGAGTGGTTGAATGCACCGGTCTTGAAAACCGACGTAGGTGAAAGTCTACCGTGGGTTCGAATCCCACCTCCTCCGCCAGTAAATGGCTTTAAGTATTTGTATTTGCTCAATAATACTTTAAGTACCCCAATATTGGTCCACATTTAAGTCCACAACGAAAACTTGGGCCTAACTGAACTGAGTTGAACTGCTTTTAGAAACAGTTCCCCCAATAGAACCGCATCTGCGGTCATATGCTCCGCGGACCCTAACCCACCCAAACGTAAAATTAACCACCCACCAGCAGACCCCACCCCAGTGGTACCCCCCCTTGCGCGTCACAACACCCCTTTCCGCCTATACATATGAGTCCACACGAACGGTGAGGCGTTCTGCCGCATATGGAACTGGTCAGGGTGTTTGGATCATACCAAGGGCCCACATGGCCCCCTCGAGCTCACGCAGCTCCCTGAGCTTCTCTGCCCGTTTGCGTCTGATCTCGCGCGTTTCCCGGCCATGTATGGTCTTGGCCTGTGCGCAACGCTCTCGGCCTTGCTGCGTCCTTGCACCCGTCGACGCCCCACCATGCGTCCTACACACGGCCTTGCCGCGCATCGCAGGCTTGCAGCACTGCACACCGCTGCGCTTGCTCTTGGCCTGACAGCGGGGCGCTACAGCACCGAAACTGGTGGTGAAGGGTTCGTACATGGTTAAGAGATCACGCCTGCTTTCATTGTTGCAAGATATCATAACCGAACCAGCTTTGTAATTTAGCACGAATGATTTATACGCACGCCGTGGCTCAATATAACAAATTATCTACGTACATGTTGTCGTAAGTGCATAGCTACACCCCGAGGTAAAACATGGCTGAGGAAGAGTTCTATAACACTCTCGAAGTAGCAACAGATGCAACTGGGGACCAGATCAAACGTGCCTATCGAAAGATGGCGAAAAAATACCATCCCGATGTTAACTCAGCACCTGACGCAGAAATCAGCTTTAAGGCTGCTGGTGCAGCGTACGAAGTACTGGGTGATCCGGTGAAGCGTTTAGCCTACGACCTCTTTGTGGCAGAAAAACGTCATGCAACACAAGGCGCAGAGCAGAAAGCTCAGAAGGCCAAGGAGCAACAGCGGCGGGACGCAGAGCAGAAGGCCAAGGAGCAGCAGCGGCGGGACGCAGAGCAGAAGGCCAAGGAGCAGCAGCGGCGGGACGCAGAGCAGGAAGCTAATGTGGAGTACCTAAATAAGCAGGCATTTATGATTCTTAACTTCGGA